>OBLQ010001055.1_pt1 | contig 10390 bp, 5 predicted proteins | sample 1519881 | NCBI WGS metagenome assembly OBLQ01 (sample SAMN01911456, study PRJEB22533) | soil metagenome | biome: Soil | place: Malaysia | collected 2012-04-30 | depth DG_metagenome m | reverse complement strand
GTGCACGCGGCTGCAGGGTGCTCCCGCGCAGCCGCGTGCACTGCCTCCCGCATCTGCGCCAGCACCCGGGCACGCAGCTCCGGGCACACGAGGACGAGCTCCGGGCTCACCGGCTCGACGTCGACGCCTCGCTCGCTCGAGCGAGGCGAGATCCCCCCTGCAGCGGCCGAGGCCATCCCATCGAGCTGGATCGACTCCGGCTCCTTCCGCCTTGATCCCGCATCCGGGCAAAGGAGTCACGACGTGGGTATGCGTGCCTGCCGCGGGTCAGGCCCGGGAGGCGACGCGCTTCGCGCCGCGCGACGCCGGCAGGTAGAGCCGCTCGACGTACTCGGTGACCATCCGGATCGTTCCGAACTCCGTCCCGAGCTCCGCGATCGAGTGGCGCATCATCTCGATCCACAGTGCCGGGAGCCCGTTCGCGTCCCGCTCGTAGTAGGCCGGAATCACCTGCCGTTCCAGCACGGCGAAGAGCGCCTCGGCGTCGCCGGCGTCCTGCTCGTCGTCGGTGTCGGCGACGCCGCCGCCGTCGACGGCGAATCCACGGTTCGGCGCGTAGCCCTCGGCCCACCAGCCGTCGAGGATCGAGCAGTTCAGGACGCCGTTCAGCCCGGCCTTCATGCCCGAGGTGCCGGAGGCCTCCATCGGGCGTCTCGGCGTGTTGAGCCAGACGTCGACCCCCTGTACGAGCCGCCGCGCGAGAGTCATCTCGTAGTCCTCGAGGAAGACGACGCGTCCCGCCGCCTGCGGGCTGCGGGCGAAGTCGACGACGCGTCGGATCATCTCCTTGCCGCCGTCGTCCGCCGGGTGGGCCTTGCCGGCAACGAGGAACTGGACAGGCCGGCTCTCGTCGGCGAGCAGCCGGGCGAGCCGCTCGGGCTGGCTGAGGAGGAGGCCCGCCCGCTTGTACGTCGCGAAGCGGCGCGCGAAGCCGATCGTGAGCACGTCGGGATCGAGGCCGACCGCGCCGCGAGTCCGTGCGATGAACTCGAGCATCCGCAGCTTCGCTCCGCGGTGCGCCTCCCACAGCACTTCGTCGGAGAGCTCGCGCGCCCGCTCGAAGTCCGGCGCCGCGTACCCGAGCAGGTCTTCGAGCTCGTCGGAGATCCAGGTGCGCCGGTGCACGCCGTTCGTGATCGACGTGATCGGGACCTCGTCGACCGGCCGGTCGGGCCAGAGGGCGTGCCACATCTCGCGCGACACGGCGCCGTGGAGCTCCGAGACGCCGTTGGCGTGAGCCGACGTCCGGAGGGCGAACGGCGTCAGGCCGAAGCGCTCGTCGCCGGGCTCGACCTGACCGAGGGCGGCGAGCTCCTCCCACGAGAGCCCGCAGCGGGCCACGAGCGGGCCGAGGTGGCGCCGCACGAGCTCCGGGTCGAACACCTCGTTCCCCGCCGGCACGGGCGTGTGCGTCGTGAAGACCGTGGAGCCGTGCAGCCGCGCGAGCGCGTGCTCCGGGTCGAGCCGCTCCTCCTCGACGAGCTCGCGCAGCCGCTCGAGCTGGAGGAAGGCCGAATGGCCCTCGTTCATGTGGAAGACCGTCGGCTCCAGGCCGAGCCGGCGGAGCACGCGGACGCCTCCGACCCCGAGGACGAGCTCCTGCCGCAAACGGTTCTGCCGGTCGCCGCCGTAGAGCGTGTCGGTGACGTCGCGGGCCCAGTCCGGATTGCCCTCGACCTTCGTGTCGAGGAGGTAGAGCTCGACCCTGCCGACCTGTACGCGCCAGACGCCGAGCCGCACCGGAACGAGATTGCCGGCGTCGTCCGCGAGCTCGACCACGGGAGCCATCGGCACGAGCGTCAGCGGCAGGCGGTTCGCGTCGTTGCGCGGATACCGCTCGACCTGGCGGTCCTCCGCGTCGAGTCGCTGGCGGAAGTAGCCGCGACGGTAGAAGAGGCCGACGCCGACGAGCGGGACTCCGAGCTCCGAGGCCGCCTTCAGGTGGTCTCCGGCGAGGATGCCGAGCCCGCCCGAGTAGATCGGGAGGCTCTCGTCGAGGCCGAACTCGGCCGAGAAGTAGGCGACGAGGAAGTCGTCCGGGCCTTGCTGGCCCTGCCACCAGGTCGGGCGTCTCCGCTCGTCCGCCAGCCGCTCCTGCACGCGCTCGAGGCGGAGACCGAGCTCCGGCGTCAGCGAGCGGTCGAGATCGTCGTCGGTGAGCTCCGAGAGGAGCGCCGTCGGGTTGTGCCCGAGGGCTGCGAACCGCTCGGGGGCAAGCCCGGCGAAGAGGGCGCGGGCGCCCGGCGTCCACGTGAACGAGAAGTCGCCCGCGATCTCCGCAAGCGCAGCCCGCAAGGTCGCGCCGTCGTGCACCCCCGACATACGGCGGCACCCTACAGACTCGGCCGTTGCTAGCTTTCGCCTACCCGGAGAGCTTTGACAGGCAGCTTGGCGACCGGGTTACCAAACGCCTAAAGAGCCGAGGGCGCGTGCCGGCGCTCCCCGGGTCCGCAGGCGGGGAGAAACGAAGGCGGAAGCAGGCGATGCCCGATACGCGCGACAGGCTCGAAACCATCCTCTCGGAGCGGATCGCCGTTCTCGACGGCTCGTGGGGCGTGCTCATCCAACGGGAGGTGCGCGGGGAGGAGGCCTACCGCGGCGAGCGCTTCCGCGACCACCCGCTCGACGTCGCCGGCGACCCCGACCTCCTCAACCTGACCAGACCGGAGCTCGTCGCCCGCATCCACCACGACTACTTCGCCGCCGGCGCGGACGTCGCCACGACCAACACGTTCACCGCGACGACGATCGGGCAGGCGGACTACGGCCTCGAGGACGCCGTCGACGAGATGAACCTCGCCGGCGCGCGCCTGGCGCGGAGCGTCGCCGACGAATGGACCGCGCGCACACCCGAGCGACCCCGCTTCGTCGCAGGCTCGATCGGCCCGCTCAACGTCAGCCTCTCGCTCTCGCCGCGTGTCGACGAGCCCGCCTTCCGCGCCGCGACCTTCGACGAGGTCGCGACCGCCTACGGTCGCCAGGTCAGAGCTTTGCGCGAAGGCGGCGTCGACCTGCTCCTGATCGAGACCGCCTTCGACACGCTCAACTGCAAGGCGGCGATCGCAGCCGCTCTCGACGAGGCGCCGGAGCTCCCGCTCTGGCTCTCCTTCACCGCGGTCGACCGCAGCGGCCGGAACCTGTCCGGGCAGACGGTCGAGGCGTTCTGGCTCTCCGTCGAGCACGCCCACCCGCTCGTGGTGGGCGTCAACTGCTCGCTCGGCGCAACCGAGATGCGTCCCTTCGTCGAGGACCTGGCGGGCATCGCCACGACCTGGGTCTCCTGCCATCCGAACGCCGGCCTTCCGAATGCGCTCGGACTGCACGACGAGAGACCGGAGGACACGAGCCGCTTCCTGGGGGAGTTCGCCCGCGACGGCCTGGTCAACGTCGTCGGCGGCTGCTGCGGAACGACGCCGGAGCACGTGAGCGCGATCGCCGCGGCCGTGGCGGGCGTGCCGCCGAGGCGCATCCCGGCACCGCGGCCCGCCACGCGCTTCAGCGGCCTCGAGCCGTTCGAGATCGGTCCGGACACGAACTTCGTGATGATCGGCGAGCGGACGAACGTCACGGGCTCCGCCCGCTTCCGGCGTCTCGTGGAGCAGGGCGACTTCCAGGCGGCCGTCGACGTCGCGCTCGAGCAGGTGCGCGGCGGCGCCAACCTCCTCGACGTGAACATGGACGCCGCCCTGCTCGACGGCGAGCGGGCGATGACCACGTTCCTCAACCTGCTGGCCACCGAGCCGGAGGCGGCGCGGCTGCCGATCATGGTCGACAGCTCGCGCTGGTCGGTGCTCGAGGCCGGGCTGAAGTGCCTCCAGGGGAAGGGTGTCGTCAACTCGCTGAGCCTGAAGGAGGGGGAGGAGGCGTTCCTCGAGCAGGCGAGACGGGTCAGGCGCTACGGCGCGGGCGTCGTCGTGATGGCGTTCGACGAGGAGGGTCAGGCGGAGACGGTCGAGCGGAGAGTGGCGATCTGCGAGCGGGCGTACCGGCTGCTCGTCGACCGGGCGGGCTTCCCTCCCGAGGACGTCGTCCTCGACGCGAACGTGCTCGCGGTCGCGACGGGGATCGAGGAGCACAACGCCTTCGCCAAGGCGTTCATCGAGGCGCTGCCGCTGATCAAGGAGCGTTGCCCCGGCGCGAAGACGAGCGGTGGGATCTCGAACCTCAGCTTCGCCTTCCGCGGCAACGACGTGGTCCGCGAGGCGATGCACTCCGCGTTTCTGTACCACGCGATCCACGCCGGCCTCGACCTGGGGATCGTCAACGCCGGTCAGCTCGTCGGGTACGACGACATCGAGCCCGAGCTGCTCGAGCGCGTCGAGGACGTGATCTTCGACCGGCGTGCAGACGCGACCGAGCGCCTCGTCGAGCTCGCAGAGCTCGTGCGAGGGGAGGGCACGCACCGCGAGGTCGACCTCACCTGGCGCGAGGCGCCCGTCGAGAAGCGGCTGGAGCACGCCCTCGTGCACGGGATCGTCGACTTCGTCGAAGCGGACACCGAGGAGGCGCGCCAGCACGCGGAGCGTGCGCTCGACGTGATCGAAGGGCCGCTGATGGCCGGGATGCAGGTGGTCGGCGACCTCTTCGGCGAGGGGAAGATGTTCCTGCCGCAGGTCGTGAAGAGCGCGCGGGCGATGAAGCGCGCGGTGGCCTACCTCGAGCCGTTCATGGAGGCGGAGCAGGTGGGTCGCGGCGAGGCGGCCGCGCGGGGGAAGATCGTGCTCGCGACCGTCAAGGGCGACGTGCACGACATCGGCAAGAGCATCGTCGGCGTCGTGCTCGGCTGCAACAGCTACGAGGTCGTCGACCTCGGCGTCATGGCGCCGGCGGAGCTGATCCTCGACACCGCAGCGGCCGAGGGCGCCGACCTGGTGGGTCTCTCCGGGCTGATCACGCCCTCGCTCGACCAGATGGTGGAGGTCGCGCTCGAGATGGAGCGGCGGGGCCTGACGCTGCCGCTCCTGGTCGGCGGCGCGACGACCTCGCGGCAGCACACCGCCGTCCGGATCGCGCCGGCCTACTCGCAGCCGGTCGTGCACGTCCTCGACGCCTCGCGGGTCGTCGGCGTCGTCTCCGACCTGCTCGACCCGGGCCGGCGAGACCGTCTCGATGCCGAGAACCGAGCAGACCAGGAGCGCCTGCGCGAGCTGCACGAGGCGAAGGAGCGGCGGCCGCTCCTGCCGCTCGAGCGAGCGCGGGAGAACCGGCACCGCGTCCCTCTCGACGATCTCCCGGCTCCGGCATTCACCGGCGCCCGCGTCGTCGAGCCCGACCTGGAGACGCTCCGCGGCTACATCGACTGGCAGTTCTTCTTCCACGCCTGGGAGCTGAAGGGACGCTTCCCCGCGATCCTCGAGCAGCCGGCGGCGCGCGAGCTCTACGACGACGCGCAACGGCTCCTGGACCGGATCGTCGCGAAGCGGCTCCTCGTCGCCCGGGGCGTGTACGGCTTCTGGCCGGCCGTGTCCGACGGAGATGACGTCGCCGTCCTGGATGCAGACCGGAGCTCCGAGCTCGTTCGCTTCTCCTTCCTGCGCCAGCAGGCGGACTACTCCGCCACGTACGGCGGCGATCCCCGGCCGAACCGCTGCCTCGCCGACTACGTCGCTCCGGCGGGAGACCACATCGGCGCGTTCGCCGTCACCGCCGGACTCGGCGTGGAGGAGCTCGCCGCCCGCTTCGCGGCCGAGCACGACGACTACCACGCGATCATGGTCAAGGCGCTCGCCGACCGTCTCGCGGAGGCGTTCGCCGAGTACCTGCACGAGGTCGCCCGTCGGGCGTGGTACGAGACGGGTCCGAGCCACTCGAACGAGGAGCTGATCGCCGAGCGCTACCGGGGCATTCGGCCTGCTTTCGGGTACCCCGCCTGCCCGGACCACACGGAGAAGCGGAAGCTCTTCGACCTGCTCGATGCGGAGGAGGCCGGCCTCGGTCTGACCGAGACGTACGCGATGACGCCCGCCGCGAGCGTCAGCGGCGTCTACCTCGGGCACCCGCAGGCGCGGTACTTCTCGGTCGGCCGGATCGGGCGGGACCAGGTCGCCGACTACGCGGAACGAAAGGGTGTCGCTCCCGCCGAGGTCGAGCGGTGGCTGGGCCCGCACGTCGCCGACGAGCCGGGGGGCGATCCGGATCGGGCGCAGGCGTAGGCCGGCCGGAGGCGCTACCCTCGATGTCGTGCGCATCGTGACGGCGGTCGGTCTCGTGCTCGCGACGCTCGTGTTCGCGGCGACCGCCTCCGCGCGCGATCCGAAAGACCCCCAGCAGCGCCACACGGCGGCCGCCACGAAGCTCGCACGGTCGATCGCGCTCAAGCGCTCCGACCTCGCCGCCGGCTGGAAGGCGGCGCCGAAGGACAACTCCAGCCCGTCGTGCAGCGCCGCGCCGGACGAGTCGAACCTCGTGCAGACGGCGCGGATCGACCAGTCGTTCGTGCGGACGGACGGCGTCGCGACCGTGGGCAGCGAGATCGACATCTTCAGCACGACCGCGCAGGCGAAGCGCGACTGGCAGCTCTCGACGCTCACGGTGGTCGGCAAGTGCCTGCTGGAGAGCGCACGCAGACAGCTCGCGAAGCAACACGTGACGGTGACGATCGGCTCCGCCGACAGCCTCACGACACCGAAGCTCGGCGAGCGCAGCCTCCACTACCGGCTCGTCTTCCTCCTCAGCCGCGAGCGGGCAGGCAAGAGGGAGGTGCTGCCGTACGTGACCGAGCTGATCGGGCTGGGGATCGGTCGTACGTCGGTCGTCCTGCACGCCTCGTCGTGGCAACCGCTGCCGTCGTCGGGCCTCCTCACGCTCGCGAAGACGCTCGCGAAGCGGCTCGTCGCCGCCTCGGGCGGGATCTAGCCCGTCGCAGCGGTTCCGGCCGGACGTCGCCGGAAGCTCGGCTATTCTCGGGCGAGCGCCGGCCACGGCGCCCATCTCGCATGCGGACGACGCTCAAGAGAGGAATCGGGCGGGCCGGCTCGCTCAACGGCAACGGTCGAGTCGCACCTCCGCCGGTGGCGCCGAGCCCGATGCGCCGCTACCGGCAGCCGGAGCCGCCGCCGCGCTCGACGCTTCGCCTCTTCGGGCGAATCCTCGCCTGGCTCGTCGTCGCGCTCACCGTCCTCGTCTCGGGTCTGGCGGGCGGGCTCTATCTGTACGGGCACGAGACGCTCAACGCGATCTCGGCGCGCTCGCCCGAGGTGAAGCGTGCGGAGAAGATCCTCGAGAAGGTGCCGGCCCCCTCGCAGCCGGCGATCGCGCTCCTCGCCGGCTACGACCGCCGGAAGGGCGCAGACGCCTCGACGTTCGCCGGCTCCCGGTCGGACACGCTCATGCTCGTGCGGGCCGACCCGCGGCAGAACACGCTCTCGATGCTCTCCTTCCCCCGCGATCTGAACGTGCCGATCTACTGCTCGGGCGACACCGTCTACACGCACGACCGCATCAACTCGGCCTGGTCGCTCTGCCCCACGGGCCCCGAGGGAACGCTGGACACGGTGGAGCACCTGACGGGCCTGAAGATCAACTACCTGATCACGATCGACTTCAAGGGCTTCAAGCTGCTCGTCAACAAGCTGCACGGCGTCTACATGAACGTCGACCACCGCTACTACAACCCGCCCAACAGCGGCTACGCGGCGATCAACCTCCATCCCGGGTACCAGAAGCTCGACGGGGGCCAGGCGCTCGACTACGTCCGTTTCCGGCACACCGATTCCGATCTCTACCGTCTCGCGCGCCAGCAGCTCTTCCTGGACGCACTCAAGAGCCGGCTTGCGCGCAACCTCTCGATCACGGAGATCCCACGCGTGATCGGAGCGATCAAGGGGAGCGTGCAGATCGGTCGCGGCGGCGGCGGCGCGCCGAGCCTCTCGGAGATCCAGTCGTACGCAGGATTGGCGTACCACCTCCCGGCCGGCCACCTCTTCCGGAACGCGCTCGACGCGTCGCAGCTGCAGGCGTACGGCGTGCAGGCGGCAGAGCTGACGACCTCCCAATCGGCGATCGACGGCGTCGTGAGCGCGTTCCTCCACCCCGACCTGACCCTGCCGGGGCGTGCGAGCTCCCAGGCCCTCGGGATCAAGCCGAAGCGGAAGAAGCAGCAGGCGTTGAAGGCGTCGCAGATCACGACGCTGGTGCTCAACGCCGGCAACATCCCGGGGCGTGCCGCCAACACGACGTATCTCCTACGGCAGCTCGGGTACGCCACCAAGCAGCTGCCGCCGTCGATCCCCGCGAACGCACCGAGTCAGACCTTCGAGACGAACGTCTACTACGACCCCGTCCAGCCCAATGCGAAGCAGGCGGCCGAGAAGCTGAAGCCGCTCTTCGGCGCGCACGCCCGTGTCGTCGCCCTGTCGCCGGCGGTCGCGCCCTACGCGCAGGAGGCCGGCAACCCGCTGACGGTGGTCGCGGTCGGCACGAGCTTCGACGGAGCTCTCGTGACGCCGCCGCCGCCCGCGCAGACGCCGCCGAAGCAGCCTCCCGCCGTTGCCGACGGCGTGGGCGTGACCGAGTCGGCGCTGCGCTCGGTCGCCTCCCAGGTCCCGTTCACGTTGATGGTCCCGCACGAGATCGCCAGCGGCTCGCGCCTGTCCTCGAGTGAGGGCCTGCGCGTCTTCAAGCCGCTCGAGCGCCAGCACACCGCCGTGCTGACGTTCGTGACGCCGGCCGGGAACGTGTACTGGCAGATCGAGGAGACGACCTGGAACTCGGCGCCGATCCTCGCGAACCCGACCGGACACGCAACGCTAGCCGGCCGGCGGTTCGCCCTCTACACGACCGGCGGCCACATCCACATGATCGTGCTCCGACGCGGCAAGGCGAGCTACTGGGTCGTCAACACGCTTCAGGACGACCTCTCCAACGAGACGATGATCGCCATCGCCAAGAGCCTGGCCCCGCTTCCGAAGTAGGCTTGTCCTCCGGCAGACGATGAAGGATCGCTAACCCTGGCCAGGATCGGCATCTTCGGCGCCGGCTACGTCGGTCTCGTCACCGGGGCGTGCTTCGCCGACCTCGGACACGAGGTCGTCGTCCGAGACATCGTGCCCGAGCGAATCGAGCGGCTCCGGGCCGGCGAGGTGCCGATCTACGAGCCGGGGCTCCAGGCGCTGATGGAACGGAACCGCGATCGGCTCAGGTTCACGCTCGACGTCCGGGAGGCGGTCGACGCGGCCGACTTCCTCTACGTCGCCGTCGGGACGCCGCCGACGTACTCGGGCGACGCCGACCTGACGGCCGTCTGGGGCGTGGTCGACGAGATCCCGCCCGACGTGCCCGGACGGCCGATCGTGGTCATGAAGAGCACCGTGCCCGTCGGCACCGGCGAGAACGCGCGCGCGCGGCTGGACGCGCGCGGCCTGCGCGACGTCGGCTACGTGTCGAATCCGGAGTTCCTCGCGGAAGGAAGCGCAGTCGCCGACTTCATGCACCCGGACCGGGTCGTCGTGGGCGCGTTCGTACCCGAGGACGGCGAGCGGGTCGCGGAGCTCCACGCGGGGATCCCGACGGAGATCCTCTTCACGGACGTGCCGTCGGCGGAGCTCGTGAAGCTCGCGGCAAACGCCTTCCTGTCGACGCGCATCAGCTTCATCAACGAGATCGCCAACGTCTGCGAGCTCGTCGGCGCCGACGTCGTCGACGTGGCGCGCGGGGTCGGCCTCGACCACCGGCTCGGGCCGCACTTCCTGCGGGCGGGCATCGGCTTCGGGGGGAGCTGCTTCCCCAAGGACGTGACGGCGCTCAAGCAGCTCGCCGGCAACTCGGGCTACCCGTTCCTCCTCCTGCAGGCGGTGTGGGAGGTGAACGAGCTGCAGAAGCGACGCGTCGTCCAGAAGCTGCAGAAGCGTCTCGGGAGCTTGCGGGGACGCACCGTGGCGCTGCTCGGGCTCGCCTTCAAGCCCGACACGGACGACATGCGCGAGGCACCCAGCCGCGTCATCGCCTACCGGCTGCTCGCCGAAGGGGCCGACGTGCGCGCCTGGGACCCCGTGGCGCGACCGGACGACCTGCACGGCGTCGAGCTCTGCGACTCGGTGCTCGAGGCGGTGCGCGGCGCCGACGCCGCCGTCATCGTCACCGAGTGGCCCGAGCTCCGCGACCTCGTCTCGCCCGAGATACGGGAGGCGATGGCCCAGCCGGTGCTCGTGGACGGCCGGAACCTGCTCGACCCCGACGTGGCCATCGCCGCCGGCTTCGTCTACGAGGGCATCGGGCGGCCCGGGAGGGCGACGCCGAACGGCGAGCTGCCCAGTGCCCGCCCGGAGCTCGGCTGATGGAGGCCCTCCTGCTGGCGGGCGGGAAGGCCGAGCGGCTCGGAGAGGCCGCACAGGGGCTCCCGAAGCCGCTCGTTCCGGTCGCGGGCTTCCCGCTCGCCGAGTACACGGTCGCG
>OBLQ010001054.1_pt1 | contig 10392 bp, 7 predicted proteins | sample 1519881 | NCBI WGS metagenome assembly OBLQ01 (sample SAMN01911456, study PRJEB22533) | soil metagenome | biome: Soil | place: Malaysia | collected 2012-04-30 | depth DG_metagenome m | reverse complement strand
GCTCGCGCGCCAGCCGGGCCAGCAATCGCGGATTGGCGGAGTTGGCGCCGTCAAGAAAGAGCACGCGTTTGCCCTGCAGCAGAATCCGCGGCAGAAAGTAATGGCTCAGTTTGGGCACGTTGCCGGGGCCATAAAAGACTGCGAGGCCCTGTTCAGGGAAGGCCCATGGCGTGGCGCGGCGCGGCGGCATGGGAGAGGGAACCTGGATCGCGGTGGGTGACGAATCACCTGTGTCATATTTGAACAGATTTTTTTGTCGGCCTTCTGGTACATCTAAATATCTAAATGTTTGATAATATTCATCTTGATTGTTTTTTAGCGGTGTTGATTTCATTTTGACTTTCGCCTTTTGAACTCTTTACATGGCGATATTAGGCGAATAAAAAGCGAAAGTCAAGCGAAACATTAAGGCCAGTCGCCCCTCTTTCCTATGAGATCAATCTGAGCCAGGCCTGCCGGGGATCACACAGCGTAAAGAGCCCCCGACGTGACGTAATTTTTTGTCACGGTCCTTATGATAGCCGTGTAATGAGAACCCATGCTCGTGTGGTGATGCCTGGGGTGATTACTGACGGCCACAGAATGCGGACCTGTATCCGAGCCAACCTACAGCCTGATCAACTGCGGGTTAAACCCACGAGCCACCACCGGGAATTTCCATGGTCTTGCCTGCCGCCTTTTAACGAACGACCGGAGCCACCGCATCCTGGTCTTCCCAAAAGACTTCTTTCCATCGAGGCGGACGCAGAGAGCCACCTCCACTTTTCTCCAAGCTACTCTTGAGCAATGTTTGCAAAGCCTTGCAGCGTTATCTGCAAATTTCTGGTCACCAACGCCTGATTCGCCCTGCGTGGCTATCTGGTTATCATCAGGTAATTTACCTAGCTACAATTGAGGATTTCCATCGATTGTGCGGCCCCAACTTTAAGGCTATCCTTTAACCGCTTATCAGGGACCGTTCCGATTCTACTGCGGATTTTACAACTCATGCTGCCGGAAAACCACACCGTCCCTCGGCTGGAGGTCATGGTGATCGGTAACACTCAACAAAGCGAGTTCTCCTCGCAATATCAGAAGACGCTCGGGCACTCCATCCGTGTTCTCGTGGCAGACGACCATCAGATTGTTTTGCAGGGCCTGAAAACCATTCTGGACCGCGAAGGCTTTGAGATTGTCGGAGAAGCCGCTGACGGCGCTCAGGCCGTGGCGCAGGCGCTCGACCTGCAGCCTGACCTGATTGTGATGGACATCAGCATGCCCGTGATGACCGGCATTGAAGCGGCCGCTCAAATCCGCCGGGCGGTTCCTTCCGCAAGGATTATCCTGCTGACGGTGCATACGGAAAACCGGTACATCCTGGAAGCCCTGAGGTCGGGCATCCGCGGTTACGTCCTCAAATCGCGAGCGGCAAGCGAGCTGATTGACGCCATCCGCGAGATCCTGAACGGCAGAGTCTACCTCAGCCCGGGGATTTCCCAGACGGTTGTGGAGGCTTATCTTCAGCAGAATACCGGAGAGAGCGAGTCGCTTACGCGCCGAGAACTCCAGGTTCTTCAACTGGTTGCGGAAGGAAAAACAACCAAGGAAATTGCGACTTCGCTTGCCGTCAGCGCCAAAACCGCTGATTCCCACCGCAGCAACATCATGCACAAGCTCAACCTGCACAGTGTGGCGGACCTGGTACGCTACGCCATCAGACGGGGACTGGTCCAGCCATGAGTTATTAACTATTTAGCACCCCGGAGATTTCCCGAGTATTTTCCATTTTTTCCCCTCATTAATTCCTGTATTCGCCTAATTGTAGATGTACTTGTCTGCACATATGATTTTCCCAAGATGATTGCAAAAGGATTTTGACGTTCCATAACCCGAGGGGGCGATTGGAGGCTTTGAGGCAATCAGTGAGTTGGCCCAGAGTTGGAAGGTATCTGAGAGGAGGGGGACTGTGACCAACGTTGTAAGATCGATTGATGGATTGGCATATCGCGCAAAGGAGTCTGAACCACAAACGGTAGCGGGAAATATCGCGTCCGGTTTTGTTGCGGAGAGCTCGGTAATGAGGGACATCCTCAACCAGATCCGCCAGATCGCTGAATTCGATATTCCCGTGCTGCTTCTGGGCGAAAGCGGCACCGGCAAGGGCATTGTGGCCAACATGATCCACGAACTGTCCTTCCGTTCCGCGGAACGGTTCATGAAGATCAACTGCGCGGCGCTGCCGTCGGAACTTCTGGAAAGCGAGCTTTTCGGCTACGAGGCCGGCGCTTTCACAGGGGCCACCAAGGCCAAAGCCGGCAAGTTTGAGGCCTGCCATCGCGGAACCATCTTCTTGGACGAAATTGCCGAGATGCCCATCGGCCTGCAGGCGAAACTGCTGCACGTGCTTCAGGACGGAGAGTTTTCACGCCTGGGCAGCTACACGCCAACCCAGGTCGACGTTAGAGTCATAGCCGCCACCAATACCACCATTTCCCAGGCGATTGCCGCGGGAACATTCCGCCGCGACCTTTATTACCGGCTGAACGTCTACACCATCTGCCTGCCTCCCCTGAGGGAGAGGCGGGAGGATATCCCGGCGCTCCTGGAACACTTTATTGAATACTGGTCCCAGCAGATTGACCGTCCGCCACTGCCGGTGTCGAGAACGCTCATTGGCGCCTGCATGGAATACCCGTGGCCGGGCAATATCCGCGAGCTTGAAAATTTTGTGCGCCGCTACCTGATTATCGGCGATGAGTCCCAGGCCCTCAGGCAGTTGCAGCAGGATGTCACCGCCATCAGTGCCGGACCCGTGCCGGCCTTCCAGCCCACTGCCAGCGAGCCTCCGTCCCAGCCGGGCGACCTGAAGGAAGAGGTGCGCCGCCTGAAAGAGGGCGCGGAAAAAATGGCCATCACCCGGGCGCTGGCAATGACCGGCGGGAACCGCACCGAAGCGGCCCGCATCCTGCACATCAGCGTCAGGGCGCTGCAATATAAGATCCGCAACTTCGGCGTCGAAAATGCCGGCTTCCGGGGAAAACCGGGCCCGACGGAAGAAGTCGCCTTAACCTTCGGCCAGCAGATCTGAACCCGTACTGGACACCTTTTTCCCTTGCCATTCCCGAACCTTGCTAAAGCAGGGTTTGGGAATGGCCCTCCCGATGAAGATTTCCCAAGCGTATTGCCCACGAGTTCTGCAACCTTGAATCTGTATTCCCCTTCGGGCCACTCCATCCGGCCTATCACTCATCGCCAGCCATTGGCTTCTTCATCCTTCATCATTCAGAGTTCGCAATTCTCTTCGACCCCGCCCAGATCTGCTTCCCACCTCCCGTCTTTTTTGTTTACTATCTCAACCAGCAGCGGGGTTACGATCGACCTGGTTGTCCCAACACTCAAACGCGCGAGGCTCTGGCCGAGCATTCAAACCGAGAGGATCTGAATGAAGGATCACTACGATGGAATTATTCTGGGGACAGGGCACAATGCACTGGTGTTGCAGGCTTACATGTGCCGTAGTGGTCTGCGGGTACTTGCCGTGGACCGCGCCGCAATCCCGGGCGGCGGGCTGGCCACCGCGGAGAATCCCAGATTTCCAGGCTTCCTGCACAACACCCATTCCTTCTTCCATCGAGCCTTGACGGCCATGCCCTGGTACCGTGACTTAGAACTCGAACGCCAGGGGGCACATTACATCGAGCCCGAACTGAATGTCGCGATGATCCTGCCTGACGGTCGCTGCCTGGAATGGTGGACCGATTTCGACCGGACGGTGCGCTCGTTTGAAGAATTCTCAAAGAAAGATGCCGCAAACTTGCGGGCCTGGGTTGAGCGTTTCAGACCCATCGTCGAACGAATCCTTGTTCCCGAGGCTCAATCTCCACCTCTAAATCCCCGGAAAAGGCAGGAACTTCTGGAAGGATCGCCGCTTGGCCGGCTGCTGCTGAAAACCTCTGCGCTTTCCCCGGTTGAGTTTGTGATGCAGGAATTTGAGAATGATGTGGTTCGCGCCGGCCTGCTGTTTTTCAACGGACTGCGCGAAATTGACCTTCGGCTGAGAGGCTTTGGCCATTCCATCCCTGCCCTGCTTGCCGGACGGCACATGGCACAGATGTGCCGGGGCGGCTCTAACAATCTGGCCCGGGCGCTCGTGGCCGATATTCGCGAACACGGCGGCGAAATCCTCACCAGCTGTGGCCGCATCAAGGTTCTCGCTGAGAAGGGAAGAGCGATTGGCGTCCGATTGCAGGATGGCAGTGAAATCATGGCAAGGACTTTCGTCGCCTCCGGCCTCAACCCGCAGCAGACCTTCCTTGAGATGCTGGACTCGGATTCCGTTCCGTCTGAAGTTCGCCACAAAGCCGCGCGTTTTCAGTACAATCTGCTTGCGCCACTGTTTGCCTTGAATCTGGCGCTGCGCGAGCCTCCTCATTACAAGGCGGCGGAGCAACGACCGGAGTTGAACAACGCTTTCATGGTGATTCTGGGTCTCGAAAGCATCGACCAGTTCCATGAAATTGTCAGGGCGCATGAGAACGGCAGAATCCCACAATCCACCGTCATGTGGGGCGCATGTCCAACCCTGTTTGATTCCTCGCAGGCTCCTGCAGGCGGCCACACGCTTTTTATGTGGGAGAAAGTGCCGTATGCGCTGAAAGGGTCAGCATCAACCTGGGATCACGAGAAAGAGGTTCATGGCCGGCAATTGCGTGACCTCCTCGCCCGGTTCGCTCCCAATCTCTCGGACGCGGCTGTGATTGACTGGTTCGTCCGCACACCGCTGGATACAGAACGCTCTTTACCAAATATGAAGAACGGAGACTTGCTGGTCGGTTCCTTCGCGAATCAGCAGATCGGTTCCAACCGGCCGTTTGAAGGTGCGGGTGAGTATCGCACGCCGGTCAAGGGCCTCTATCTCTGCGGAGCCTCAACCCATCCCGGCGGAAACATTACGGGACTCTGCGGATACAATGCTGCGAGGGTGCTGCACGCCGATCTCAACTTGCCCGTATGGTGGAATCCGCGGACTCTTGCACTGTGACTTCAGCGCACCACCGTCCCCTTCACCGATACTCCAGCCGCGCGGCTTCGATTAAAATCAGCTTGCCACTGCATCCAGCTTTCAGAGACGGCTGCCAGATGATAGGATTTGTGACCGAGAGGGAGGGGAATCATGCTTTCACGACGCGAATTTCTTCAGGCCCAGATGGCCGGGATGGCCATTATCCTTTGCAAACCTCTGCCGCTGACAGGCGGCCAGGCTTCCAGCCCGTCGAACCCTTTGCCCTGGACGCATTACGTCCGCATCTCGGGGCACTCGCTTCGCCTCGACAACGTTGACCAGATTATTCAGGATGTGAAGGACACTCACGTCTTCGGCATCGAGACCGACAATGACGTCCCCGGGCGTTACGAGAGTTATCTTGATCCCACGGAAAAACTGAAGGCGCTCAAGGCGGTGGCTGAGAAGGCGCACGCCATCGGGAATTATGCTTTTGTCTACGTGGCCGGGTTCGAATGCATCACCGGCAATGCCGCCAACGTGGAGCACTCCCTCTACAAGGACCATCCTGACTGGGTGCAGAGGAAGATCACCGGCGAGCCGGCGCTGTTTGGCGGGGGTACCGCTTTCTGGATTCGGGGGGGAGACGAAGACGTCTGGGTCAGTCCTTTCGTCCCTGAGTGGCGCAAGACTTATATGGAACGCGTTCGGCAGATTGCCGCCACCGGCATCGACGGCATCTACGTGGACATCCCTTACTGGATGACGCACTTCAAGGGCTGGGAAACAAGCTGGTCGAGTTTTGACAAATACACCGTGGCGGAGTTCAAGCGCCAGACGGGAATCGACGCCATGACCCAAATGAAACTGGGTGACTTCTCCGACGCCAACTTCCGCCGTTGGGTTGATTTCCGCATCGCGACGATCACCGACTTTATGAAGGAAGTCGGCCAGAACATGAAATCGGTCAACCCGCAATCCGTGACCATCGCGGAAATCTATCCCGGCATCGAATTCTGGGCGCCGCGATTCGGCTCGGATGTCTATGAACTCTATGACGTGATTGACCTCGTCGCGCATGAATACAATTGGGAAGGCGCAGGCTTCCGCGCGTCGGACAAGACGGCGGTCGACTGGCTGCACTGGATGATCGGCATGTACAGCTTCCGCGCCTTTGCCGGCGAAAAGCCCACCTGGATGCTCAGCTATTCATGGGACGGCGCGAAAGGCATCAGCCCCGGAGAGGAGATGCAGAACCTGTTTGCTTCGCAGCTCGTGGCGGGGACCAACTGCTGGGACGTGGCCGGCCACGTGATGTCCGGTTCAAACGACATCGCCATGCGGAAAAAGATTTTTGCCTGGATCGATCGGCACGACCAGACGTTTTACAACACGCGGGCACCCCTTCGCCCGCTCGGCGTCTACTTCTCTCCGCGCACGCGGGACTACTTTTGTGAAGAGTTTCTGGCTTCCTACATGGGGCTCATGGGCTTGTTGATGCATTCCCACCGCGAGTTTCAGATTGTGACGCCGCGAACGCTGGGGGATTTTCGCGGGCCGGTGCTCGCCCTGCCGGACGCTCGCTGCCTGAGCGCTGCGGAGCTTGCCGCGCTGGAGTCTTATGCGAAATCCAGAGGGAGTTTGATTGTCACCGGCCAGTCCGGGCATTGCGACGAGACAGGCGCGGCGCACCCGTCCAATCCCTTGCATCAGTTGCTTGGAATCCGGGATGCGGCGCAGAAGTCCAAGAGCGATGCCGGCCCCAGTTACATCTACCTTCCGGCTTGCCCCGGCCGGGCCTACTGGCAGGCGCTGGGCAGGGAATTCGACCCGGCTAACACTCACGGAGATGCGAAGGGCCAGGCATTCCAGGCGCTCAGGCACGATTTCGACAAAGAGGTTATCGAACCTCTCCATCTCGACCCCGCGGTAGAAGTGGTGGCCTCTCCCTTCGTTATCGGCCAGACGGCACGAGTTGACGGCAAGATCCACGTCTTCCTGGCCAATTTCAAAGGCCTGGAGGCGAAGAAGAAGGACCGGCAGATCCCGGAACGGAACGTTGAGATATCCTTCCCGGCCAGCGCGGGAAGCAAGGTCTTCGTGTTGCCGTTCATGGGGCAAGTCCGCGAACTTACTGTTGTACAGAGAGCCGGGCGGGTTCGCGCGGTTATTCCCGAAATCGAAAAGGGCGCCGTGGTATGGATCGAATGACGACCTCGCAGAAGCACAGGCACTGCGATGCGAGTGCCCGCGCGGCCCGTCAACATGTTATAAGGAGACTCCGTGAGTCGCGATGAGTCCAAGCTGACGTTGTGGTTCCTGACGCTGGGGGCCTTGCTTGCCTGGTCCGCTGTCAGACCGCACGATTATTTCACCTGGTTTCTCGAGGTGGTTCCCGTTTTCCTGGGCGTTGGGATTCTCAGCGCTATCTACCGGCGTTTCCGGTTTACGGACCTTGTTTACGGACTCATCTGGATTCAAGCGGCCATCCTGATAATCGGCGGGCATTACACTTATGCGCAAATGCCGCTCTTCGACTGGATTCGCGACGCGTTTCATTTCACGCGCAACTATTACGACAGGGTAGGCCACTTCGCCCAGGGGTTCGTTCCCGCACTGATTGCGCGTGAATTCCTGCTGCGCAAGTCGCCGCTGCGGCGGGGCAAGTTGACGGCGTTTCTGGTTGTCTCAATCTGCCTGGCGTTCAGCGCTCTTTATGAGCTCTTCGAATGGCAGATGGCGGTGGCGCTCGGGCCACGCACGAACGATTTTCTGGGGACGCAGGGGGACGTCTGGGACACACAGGAGGATATGGCGACGTGCCTTGTGGGCTCAATCTTGTCGCTATTGTTGATGAGTGGAATTCACGACCGGGCCCTGGAAAAACTCAAACCGGTACACGGACAGGATTGATGGCGGGTGGCGCAAATACTTGCCCTGTCGTGCCTGCGGTCTCGCGAAACGAGCGGCCCTTGTTGAAGGTCGTTTCGGCCTGTGCATTCCGACCATATAGATGGCTTGTCGCATGGCGGTTGCGGCACGTAGCTATTCTAACCCCACTCAGCTTCGCTATGGGAATCCCCAGTTCCGCTGGCTCAAAAGACCGAGGTCCCATCCATCCCAGTCCTCTTCCTGAGAATTGCCCATTCGTTCCGGTCAGATCTGCATCAAATCAATGATTTCGCCAGTTGTGGAAGACCTTTCGAGGAAGCTGAACTGTCCTTCGTCTTTCACCTCTCGTGCAGCATCGAGCAAGCCGGTCATCGCCGCCCGATAAAGCGAGGTTGCAAGGCTGATGCGCCTGACTCCGGCCGCCGCGAGTTCCGGCACGGAAAATGATTTTCCTTTGATGCCCACCATGAAGTTGAAAGGCTTCGACACTGCCGCACAGACTGTGCGGACGGAATCAAGGTCAGGCAAGCCGGGAGCGAATAGCACGTCGGCGCCGGCTTCTTCGAAAGCTTGAAGGCGGCGGATCGTGTCCTCCAGGCTGGGGGCATCATAGAGGAAATTATGTGCCCGCGCAGTCAGCATAAATGGGAATGGAAGTGCCTGTGCTGCCTGTGCGGCTGCGGCAATCCGTTGGGCAGCCAGTCCCTCGTGGTAGAGCGGACGGTCCGGGTTTCCGGTCGCATCCTCGATTGTGCATCCGACAAGGCCGGCTTCCGCGGCAAGCCTGACTGTTTCGGCAACATCTTCCGGCGCGTCGCCGAATCCCTTGCCAAAATCCGCAGACACGGGCAAATCGGTGGCACTGACAATCAAACGCGCGTGCGCCAGCGATTCATTGAGCGTCAACCCGTGATCCTTGCGGCCTGCCGCACAGGCAGAAGCCGCGCTGGATGTTGCCAATGCCTGGAAGCCAAGGCCAGCGAGAATCCTGGCGGAGGCGACGTCCCACGGATTTGGAATAACAAAGGCGCCGGGGCCTTCGTGAAGCGCCCGGAATCGGGCTGCCTTTTCGTTTTGAGTGACAGTCACGGAAATAACCTCGCGAATAGATTTCGACAGACTTCCCGGCTTGCTAGGACTTCGTTTGCGATACGGCCTTGACCAACATCATAAGTCATTGGAATTTGCGGATGAAACACAACACCCTGATGCCCACAATCTCAATTGATGGTCACCGTCAATCCTGCGGTATTGCTCAAGCTGCCCGAATTGCCGGTCACCGTCACGGTGTAGTTCCCCGCGGGCGTCCTGGCGGGTGGAGGAGGCGCGACGTAGTTATTGCCGCCCCCACTCGCACAGGATGCCCACATAAAGACAACCAAAAGCATCGCCGCGATCAGTGACAGCGGATAGCGCTTCCTGCGGATGACCGACCACATCATTATCAGGAGACCCAGGAATAGGCCCAGGATCATCAAGTTCGTTCTGGCCGGTGTGCCGGTCCTGGGTGCTGCCGGCCAGGAGATTGCCCCTGCCGTCGCCGTCCCCGTTGTTTGAATGGTCAGCGTGCTCACCCCTGGCCCCGCCGACGTGGAAATGACGTTTGGAGAGAAGCTGCACGTGGGGGCGAGGGTCACCACGGGCGTCACCGAGCAGCCAAGATTAACGTCCTCACTGAAGCCCATATCCGGCCCAACTGCAATCTGGAATGTGGCGGATTGTCCAGCGCTGATAGTCTTGGACGCTGTGTCGGGGGAAATCGAGAAGGCAGGCACCAGCTTGGCTACAAATGCATCGTCACCTCCTCCAAAATCCGGGAAGAGGGCGTTAACAACGGGAAAGCCGGAATCAGACGTCTGGCCGGCAACCACCACAGCGTCGGCAGAATCCGTGGCGAGTGCAAAGGCCTCCTCAATATCTCCAGTAATGCGGGTCCCGCCCAGATAGGTGGAATAAATGAGTCCGCTCCCATCGCTGTTGAACTTGGTCACGAATACATCCCTGGCTCCTCCTCCATAGGAGGACTGGACAGCCGCCAAAGTTGGGAAGTTGGCAGAACCGGTAGTGCCGGCAACGACGGCGCTTCCAGTTGAATCCACACTGATTGCATTGGACTCGTCATCGCCACCCCCTCCCAGAAAGGTCGAAAAGACCCGCGACGTTGCGCCCGCTTCCGACGGATTGAACTTTGCCAGGAAAGCATCGGCGCAGTCGTGGGGCTGGCCGCCGCCCAGGTTGCAGAACCGTTGATAAGATCCTGTGGAGGCCGGGAAATCGTCGGACAGTGTGGAGCCCGTCACAAAAGCAAACGTCGTACCTGAAGCCTTGTACAAGGCAAGGTCCAGGATATCGTCCTCCATGCTTCCTCCCAGGAATGTGGCATACACGGGCGGCAGATTGCCGTTGCTGTCGAGGACAGCAAGAAACCCATCAGCGACCCCGCCTCCGAATGTATTCTGGAAGGCTCCTGCTGTGACCGGAAATGTGGCGCTGCCTGTATCATTTGCGAATGTCGTGCC
>OBLQ010001053.1_pt1 | contig 10397 bp, 6 predicted proteins | sample 1519881 | NCBI WGS metagenome assembly OBLQ01 (sample SAMN01911456, study PRJEB22533) | soil metagenome | biome: Soil | place: Malaysia | collected 2012-04-30 | depth DG_metagenome m | reverse complement strand
TGTTGTGCTTTTGGTTGCGGCCATGCCGCGCTGTGTGTGCTTCTGGTTTTTCCTGCGCCGCCGGCGCTCTCTGCGCCCCCCTGCGGTGAAATACGCCACGCTGTGATAAACTAACTATTTCATCGACACACCCTGACAAAGCCCATGCTCCTTTCCAAAGAATATGTCGGGTATCTGGCCCGGCAGATGACACAAAAACTGATCAGCGGCGAGTTTATCGAGACGAAAAACCTCCCGGTGGTTACCGAAGCCATGAACCGGGCGTTGCTGGAAGAGTTGCAACTTGAGGACCGCATCAACGATGAGGTCCGTCTGATTCTTGAGGCCTATCAGGACGAAATGAGCCGCGCCGGCGCCAGTTACCAGGAAATGTTCAAGAAGGTCAAAGGCGAACTGGTGCGTAAATATAAGGCGGTGCTGTGAGACTTTCCCGCGACAAGGTCAACAAGCTGGCCCACACCGTGGCCGACGCCCTCGCCGAAATGCACGAAGTCGAATTCCTCGAAGATCGCAACACGATACGCATGGAGGCCCGGCGGCTGCTCGAAGAACTGCTCAAGGAAGAAGAAAAACTCGACAAGGCCGCCCGCCAGAAGATCGAGACCCAGCGCCGCACCATCATCGAAGGCACCCAGGAGTGGGACATCCTCTACAGGAAGTATTACAACGAGGAAGTCAAAAAGCTGGGAATCTAGCCGCGAATGAACGCGAATTTGGTTTTTGGTAGTTGGTTTTAGGTATTTCGTATTTGATGCCGGCGTTTAGACGTTGATCTGCGCAGGACTTCTTTGCGGTTTTTCGGCGTTCCTTTGCGCGCTTCGCGCCCTTAGCGGTAAAGATTCTCAAATGCCACGCTCAGCGATGGTTTCCGGGCCTTCAATCCCCCAAAAAAATTCGCGTTAATTCGCGGCTAATTTTGCTTCTGTCCGGTGATAGAATGCAATCCCTCGTGACAACCACGCCCGCATTCCGATTCTCCGAGATCACCTCCGCCCAGAAGCGCACCCTGGTGGCCGCATCGCTGGGTTGGGCGCTCGACGCCTTTGACGTGATGCTCTACACCATGGTGATCGCGCGCGTCATGGAGTCGCTGAGCATCACCAAATCCACCGCCGGGCTGCTCAACACCTTCACTCTGCTCGCTTCCGGCATTGGCGGCGTGCTCTTCGGCATGATCGCCGATCGCATCGGACGCACCCGGGCCCTCATGCTGAGCATCCTCACTTATTCCATCTGTTCTCTCGGCTCGGGGCTCGCGCCGACCATCCCTGTGCTGGCGTTCTTCCGTTTTGTCCTGGGCCTCGGCATGGGCGGCGAGTGGAACACCGGCGCAACGCTGGTGGCCGAGACCTGGCCCACGCATCTGCGCTCAAAGGCCATGGCCATCGTGCAAAGCTCGTGGGCCTGGGGATACGCAGCCGCCGTCATCGTTGCCGGCCTCGTGCTGAAAGTGACGAACCAGAACTGGCGCATGGTCTTCTTTGTTGGAATTCTGCCCGCTCTCGTCACCCTGTGGATACGCAGCAGCGTCCCCGAATCGGAAATGTGGCTGCGCGGCCAGCGGGGAGCCAAGCAGAAACCGGACAGTTTCTTCTCCATCTTCTCGCCTGAACTGCGCTGGAAGACCATCTGTCTGCTGTTGCTTAACCTCTTTGGCCTGTTCGCGTGGTGGGGACTCTTCAGTTGGATGCCGCCATACCTCATCATGCCCGTCGCCAAAGGCGGACGCGGCCTCGGCATCGGCAACACCACGACCCTGCTGGTCATTCTCAACCTGGCCGGCATGTTCCCCGGCTACATCAGCTTCGGATGGGTGGCGGAGCGCCTGGGGCGCAAACCCGCATTCGCGCTTTATCTGTTCAGCGCCGCGGTGCTCGTTCCGGTTTACGCGCTCGCCCGCGCGCCCTGGATGATCATGCTCGCCGGAACGCTCGTCGCCTTCTTCGGCACAGGGTTCTTTTCCGGATCAGGCCTGATCGGCAGCGAAATCTTCCCCACCCAGGTCCGCGCCCGCGCCCTGGGATTCACCTACAACGGCGCCCGCGCCCTGAGTTCGGTCGCTCCCTACACGATAGGCAAAATAGGCGACCAGCGGGGACTCAGCGCGGCATTCTTCCTCTGCGCGATCGCTTTCTTCCTGGCAATGGTAATGGCCCTGCTGCTGCCGGAAACAAAGGGAAAAGATCTGGGGTGATCGGAACATCGGGACATCGGGACATCGGGTGAAGTTGGTGGTGGGCTAAGCTGTCGTCAAGAAAAATCTACGTTTGTATAGTAAAAATTCGCCGAACGTCGTCCCCGTCTCAAGATCTGCTATAGATGTACTCCGATGTCCCGATTTCCCGATGTCCTGATGTCCCGATGTCCCGATTTCCAGATGTCCCGATGTCCCGATCACCAGATGTCCCGATCCCCAATCCCTCATTCTGGCTCGAAAAACTTCTTCAGCCTGAAGTGCAGGTTGCTGGCGGCTTCGCGCAGTTCGGGCAATCCCGGGGTATCGAAGTCGATGTCGCCGCCTTCGATGTCGTGGGTCACGTCCTTGAGCAGGGTCACGGCGATCTTCATGCGTTCGGCGATGACCTTTGAAAGCACCGGGAACGGGTCGCCGCCTTTCTTCTGTTCTTCCAGCCAGTCCTGCACGGCGGCGGACGCCTGGCGCGCATGCTTCATCGCCAGCCGGAATTCCACCAGCACACGCGCTTCGATCATGCCGGTCTTCACGCATTCCTGCAGGGCTTCCAGCTCGGCTTCAGTTTTTTGCAGTCTGGTCGACAGTTCCGGGTGATGATTGGGTCTGATTTCTGGCATGCGCTTCTCCTTGGGCCTGATTATCCCCGAATAGAGTGGCTGGGGATAGGTTACAGAGGATGACGAAAGTAATCTCACCGGGACATTGTTTGATCTGGTGGGCGGATGATCAGTTGATCGGTTGATCTGGTGGTCGGGTGATCGGATGATCGGATCATCATTTAATCGGAGGTTCAGGGCTCAAAAATCTTCACGGCCCACGGCGAATCATCCCCGGCGACAAAAAACCCAAAAGCTCCGCTCCCTCAGTTTCCTCTGCCACCTCTGCGTTTTAAGGTTTTGCCTTTGCCTTCGCCCATGCGTTGAAAAGCTTTCCGGGGCTACCTCGACTTTTCTTTTTCGGCGGCGGTCACATGGCGCAGGCCTGCCAGGGCGCCGGGATTTTTCCGGTCGAGTTTCAGGATGACGGTGTACTCGTAGCGGGCCACGGCATATTCTCCGCGTCCGGCGGCGGCGTCAGCCTTGCGCAGAAGCGCTGGGATGTCGTTGCGGCTGAACCCGTCGATGCTGCTTTCATTGCGGGAAGCGGGTCTTGATCTGGCGGAGGTTGATTTTCCGCCCGATGGCTTTGAGTTCGCCGGTTTCGTGCTTGAGGCGGCCGGGCGGGGCGCCGAGGTTGTATTGTTCGCTTCAGGCTGGGCATTGGCGTTGTCGCCGTCGATTGCCCCAGCGTCTGCCGGGCCTGTCGCGCCTTGCGCGCCGGATGCGTCCGGTCCCGACGCGCCTGACGCCGGCGCTCCGGCAGCTTCCTCAGGAGATCCAGCCTGCAGATCAGCCTGTGGTTTTCCGGCAGCCAATGGTTGGCCTTGCGCCGTCTGGGTCTGCACTGCGGAAGGCGCCAGGCCTGAAGGATTCTGCGCCGCCGATGCCGATTGCGTCCTGGCGGTGTCCACAGGGTTCCCGGTAGCTGGGGCTGCGCCTGCGGAAGATGCGCCAGGGTGCGCGCCTGTCAATGCAAGTATCTGCGCCTTCCAGTGGGCGCGTCCTGCCCAGAACCCGGCGGCCATTGCGGCCACGGCAAGCCATGTAAACACCACGGCCCACGGGTTCCGGCGCGGACGCCTCGCGGCTACCGCGCGGGCGCGGGTCGTTGTGGTCACCGGCGGCAAAGCTTTCTCAGGATCAATGCTGCGCACTACCGGAACGGCGGTGGCGGTCGGGCGCAGGAATTTGGCCTGGTCCCGGAAAGCCTGCCTCATCTCGTCGCAGGTCTGAAAACGTTCCTGGGGATTCTTGGCCAGTGCGCGGCGAATGATCGCGTCGATGCCCAGGGGCAGAATCGGCGCGACGGTAACGGGGGCCGGCGGGTCCTCATGAACGACCTTATAAAGGACGCTGGTTACATCCTCCGCGCCGAATGGGCGCTTGCCGGTGAAAAGTTCGTAGAAGACCGCGCCCAGCGAAAAGATGTCAGACCGCTGGTCCACCTTGCGTCCCATGGCCTGCTCGGGCGCCATATAAGATGGCGTTCCCACCACCATGCCGGCCTGTGTCATGCCGGCATTGCCCAGCTTGGCGATGCCGAAATCCAGTACTTTAATGGCGCCCTGGCTGGTGAGCATCATGTTGGAAGGCTTCAGGTCGCGGTGGATGATGCCACGCTGGTGCGCGAAACTGACCGCGTTGCAGATCTGGTCGACGTAGGAAAGCACGGTCAACATCGGAATCCGCTTGCCGCTGGCCATCAGACTGGAAAGCGTCGTTCCCTCGACAAACTGCATGCTCAGATAGAAGAAGCCGTCTTCCTGCCCCACGTCATAGATCGTAATGATGTTGGGATGGTCGAGGCTTCCGGCGGCCTTGGCTTCCTGCCGCAGGCGCTCGACGCTCTCTTCGGTATCGGCATTCGCGTTCAGCGAGATGGTTTTCAGCGCCACCATGCGGTCAATCGACTGGTCGTGCGCCTTGTAGACCACGCCCATGGTGCCGCGCCCGAGTTCCGAGCTGATGGCGTAGCGGCTGAACCTGGGCAGGCTGGCATGGTAAACCTCCTGCCGCAGGTTCGAATATGCGGCGTCATCGATCCATGACAGCGTGTACATGAGTTCCGAGATGCGGCTGCCGCCGGCCCCGCGCCGCGGACGGTCGTTGAACTGAAATCCTTGAACGTCTTTCGTCAGTTTGTAAATCTGCTCGGTGACCAGAATCTGCGGAATGTCGATGTCTTTCAGCGGACGCCGCATCACCTCAAAGCCGGTCGAAGAATCGACGCCGCGCCGCTTGACTCCGGGGTCGGTAGCCTTTGCGTGGACCGCAATGGCGGCCACCACGCGCGTGCCGTCTTCCGCCGGTCCGGCGGCGAGCAGGCCCTGCTGCAGTTTGCGGGCGGCGGCCAGGGCCCGCTGCGGGCCGTCAAAGTACAGCGTGACCAGGTTCTGGCGCGTCTCGACGACCCCGCCCGAGCCGTCATGCACCAGCGCGCCCAGAAATTCGGCGATCTTCCCTTGCGGCTTCCACGCGAAGTCGCGCAGTCTGCGCTTCGCGCCGCCGAAGGCCCACAGGCGCACCGACATCGCGGTGGCCGGCCCTTCGGCCCTGCGTCCGTTGACAGGTTCTTTTTCCGTCCCCGGCGCCTGCCGCACGGATTCGGTCGTGTCGTTGGTCATCAGATGATTCTGCACTGGTGTAATACGAGCAAAAAATTCAATGGGCGGGAGGAAGCTGGAACGCGTCCCGCGTTATTCATGAGTGTTGCTTTCCTGGCACCCATGCGGGTCGCAGCTTGACTTCGATTCACGCCTAATCTAACTTAACAACATCCCCGTGACGTTTCCAATGCCCCCACCATCCCGGGAGATTTCACCTATGCAACGGTCCATGGCCTGCAGTTCATGGGACTTTTTTGGTCTCTCAATATTCCGCGCCCTGGAAGCCGCCTGTTTTGTCGCGTTACTGCTGTTGAGCGCTACGGTCCTGGCAAAAGAACCACCGTTGCTGGGCATTGTCCTCTTTGATAGTACAGATGGCCCCGTATATGTCCAGATTACGGGGGTGATGGTAAATAGTAAGGTGGAGATGCGGAACTGCGCCGGAGTGGCCCGCATCGACCGGCGGACTTATGGCGCGCTCCCGAAGGTCCCGCTCAAAGGGGCCTCTTCGCTGGAACGCGGCGCCGACGGCATGCTGACGCTCACCACCGATTCCGGGCCCGTCTGCGTGGTCCCGTCCGACCTGAAGTTCGATAAACAGCCGGAATTGACGCCCGCCGAGGCCGCCGGCCAGGCCGTCCTGGAAGGCACGGTTGCCGCCGCCTCCGACCCGAAACATGCCGATATTCCCGAGTTTCTTCCGGGCGTAAAAGTCGTCTTCGTGCCGGCCTTCGATACCGAACTGGCCGAGTTTTTGAAAGCCGAACGGACGCATACGATTTCCGGCTGGCAGGATTTCCTGATCCGCTACGGGTCTTCGGCGCGGGCCACCGAAGCCCGGGCCGCGATGGCGGCGCTGCACATGGAAGCCGCCGAAACCGCCTACGCCGGATACATGGTGGCCGCCCGCTCTCCGGATTACGCCCGTCTCAAGCGGGCGCAGGAGCAGGTCGAGCAGGCCATTAAGATCGCGCCCGAATTGCCCGCCGCGCAAAGGCTGATTGCGCGGATACGCGCGGACCTGGCGCCGATCGTCGAAACCGCCCGCACCGAACTGGCGGCCTACCGCAAGGCCCTTGCCGCTCACACCGCCGGATACTCGCACTTCGTGGCCGCAAAACGGCACAACGACCAGGCGCTGGAGGTCGACGCCCGCCTCCAACCGGCGCTCGCGCTTCAGCCTGAACTCTTCAATGAAAACCGCAAGATGGAAGTCGCGCTGGCATCCGCCGAAGGCCTGGTGGCCGCCGGCCGCCAGGACGAGGCGCTGGCCGCCCTCGGCCCCTATCGGGCGTTTGCCGCCGAGGCCCCGCGGGTCGCCGCCCTGGTCGCAACGGTCTACAAATTCCATTTCGCGCGTGGCCAGCAGATGGCGGCCCAGCAGAAGTGGGAACAGGCGGTCGCTTCATTCCGTCAGGCCGTCGAAATAAGAGGCGACAGCCAGGAAGCCGCCGCCGCGCTCAAAAACGCCGAAGTGGAACTGAAGAAGGCCCGGGAACTGCAGGCCCTGGAGCAGGCGCGGCGTGAAAGCCGGGCGTTTGCGGAAAGGCAGGAGTGGGTCGAGGCCTATGAGACACTGGCCGCCTTGCCCGAAGCGCAGCGCAGCGAAGTAGCCGGCGAGATGGCCGCAATCCAGCCACAGTATGTGACAGCGGCAACGCGCTACGCACAGAAGCTGCAGGAAACGCACCTGCCTATCCACGGGCGCGCCGATGAGGACGCAGCCCGCCGCGCCTATGAGCTGCTGCAGCGCGCCTATGGCCTGAGCAACGACAACGCCGTGCGCCTGAAGCTGGACCTGCTTTCCGACAAGATCGGCAATTACTACCTTGATCTTGCGCGCAGGTATCTGGCCCGGCCTCTGGGCTCGGGCGCCGGGCTCGGATGGCTCTATCTGGGCGAAGCCCGCCGCTACAATCCCGATCTGTACGCGGTGAAGGACGAGATGACCAGGAACGCCGCCACGTACCAGTTGCGGGCGCGGCTCTCGGTGGGCGTCATCTTCCGCGACCAGACCTCGCGGCGCGTGAGCGTCGGCTTTGCCGACCAGCTTGCCGACGCCGTGGCCAACGGTCTGGAAAGCTCCGGACTTCCGGTGAAAGTCGTCCGCCGGCCGAGCGAAAGCCCCGACGCGGTGCAGCCGAACTTCCTGCTGGTAGGCGAGATTCTCGACCACCGCATCGTGAAAAACACCGAACAGGCGACGCTGCAATCGAAATATCGCGCGGGTGTCCGCGAGGTAAAGAACGAAGCGTGGCTCAGGATCAGCAGCGACCTCACGGCGGCGCGCCAGCAGATCACCGATGCCGAGCGCGCGCTGGCCGACGCGCAGTCGCGTTACAACAAGAAGGACGCAGCCAGTGCCCGGGAAGCCATGGAGGCGGCCCAGAAACTGGCCGACGACCTCCGCCACAAGCTGGAAACCACGGAGGCATCGCGCGCTCAGGCCGTGATCGAGCCTTATAACTACGTCCAAAAGACCATCGATCTGAGGGCCATGACCGATCTCAGCTTCCGCATCACCGATCCCACAGGCGCCCTCGTTGCGCCGCCCATTCCGATCAAAAAGGAAAACCACAAGACGTTCGTCGTGCTCGAAAACGTGAAACCGGAAGACACCGAAGGCATCAAACCGCAGACCGTCGCCCCCGACGAAGCTCAGTTCCTCACCGATATTGAGATCCAGGCGCGCAATACGCTGGTGAAAACCCTGAAGGAACGCGTCCAGCTTCTTCCCCAGCACATTCTCGAAGAAGCCCGCCGCCGCGCGCAGGCGAATGACTTCGATGGCGCAGCCGAAGAGTACATCCTCTACCTGAACGCCACGCCGAATGCGGCTTCGCCGGAGAGAGATGAGGCTGAGAAATGGCTGAAAGAAAAGTTCAATGTAGCGATCGCGCCTGAACGATAGCAATCGAACGCGACAACCAGGCCCCCACCCAACCCGTAGAGCCGTAGCTCCGCTACGGCTCAAATGCCGGCGCACCGTCAATGCCGGAGTCAACGTTCGCACTCCGGCCGCCGGGGTTGTGCATCCAGCAACGTTGTCTGATTACACGCTGGCCGGCTCGACCGCGCCCTTCCTCGGCCTGCGATTGGCCTGCAAAATCTTCTTACGCAGCCGCAGGCTGGTGGGCGTGATTTCCACCAGTTCGTCGTCGGCGACGAACTCGATGGCCTGCTCCAGCGTCAGGTTCTTGAACGGCACCAGGCGGATCGCCTCATCCGCCGTCGATGCGCGCATATTGGTCAGCTTCTTTTCGCGGACTGCGTTCACGTCAAGATCGACTTCGCGGGAGTTCTCGCCGATGATCATGCCTTCGTAAAGTTCAACGCCCGGTCCGGCAAAGAGCACGCCTCGCTCCTGCAGGCCCCACAGCGCATAAGCCGTGGAGACGCCGGGACGGTCGGCCACCAGCGCGCCGGTCATGCGGTGCGGTATCTCGCCCAGCCACTCGGTGTAGCCGCCGAAAAGCGAGTTCAGCACAACCGTGCCGCGCGTGTCCGTCAGCAGCTCCGAGCGCAGGCCGATCATGCCCCGGCTGGGGACCGTGAATTCGATCCGTACCCGGCCCGAGCCGTGATTGTGCATCTTTGTCATCTGGGCCTTGCGCTGGCCCAGCTTTTCGATGACTACGCCGACGAAGGCTTCCGGGATATCGACCAGCAGGTTCTCGACCGGCTCCATCAGCTTGCCGTCGATCCGTCTGGTGACGATCTCGGGCTTTCCAACCGCGAGTTCATAGCCTTCGCGGCGCATGGTTTCGATCAGGATCGCCAGTTGCAACTCGCCGCGTCCCAGGACCTTGAAGGAGTCGGTGCTGTCGGTTTCCAGCACCCGCAGCGAGACGTTGGTAAGCAGTTCTTTCTGCAGGCGCTCGCGCAGGTTGCGCGAGGTCACGTAGCTGCCTTCTCGTCCGGCGAAAGGCGAGGTGTTCACCGTGAACTGCATGGCGATGGTCGGCTCGTCGATCACGATGTGCGGCAGCGGCGCCGGATTTTCGAGGTTCGTGATCGTCTCGCCGATGGCAATGCCTTCCACGCCCGCGATCGACACGATGTCGCCCAGGTCGGTGCGGTCGATATCGACGCGCTTCAGGCCGCTGAACGAGAACAGTTTGGTGATCTTCACCTTCTGCAGCGATCCATCCAGCTTGGCGATGCCGACTTCTTCCCCGTTGCGCAGAGTGCCGTTGAAAACGCGGGCGATGGCCAGGCGTCCGAGATAGTCGCTGTAGTCGAGGTTCGCGACCAGTATCTGCAAGGGGCCTTCGGATTCCCCCCTGGGCGGCGGAATCGTGGCCAGAATGGCGTCGAACAGCGGGCGCAGGTCTTCACCGGGCGCGTCGGCCTTGTCCGAAGCCGTCCCCGCTTTGGCGTTGGTGTAGAGCACCGGGAAATCAAGCTGGTCTTCGCTGGCGTCAAGGTCGATGAACAGGTCGTAGAGTTCGTTGAGCACTTCCTGCGCGCGCGCGTCAGGACGGTCGATCTTATTGATGACCACCACCGGGGGCAATCCGGCTTCCAGGGCCTTGCTCAGCACATAGCGGGTCTGCGGCAGCGGGCCTTCGCTGGCGTCCACCAGCAGCATCACGCCATCGACCATCTTCAGGGCGCGCTCGACTTCCCCGCCGAAATCGCTGTGGCCGGGCGTATCGACGATGTTGATCTTCACGTCGTGATACCAGATGGCGGTGTTCTTGGCCAGAATTGTGATGCCGCGCTCGCGTTCCAGGTCGTTGGAATCCATGACGCGCTCAACTACGGTCTCGTTGGCGCGAAACGTGCCGCTCTGGCGCAGCATGGCGTCCACCAGCGTGGTCTTTCCGTGGTCGACGTGGGCAATGATGGCAATGTTGCGAATCGATGAATTCAAAAAGGCTCTCTTCCGGAATGTGGTCTGCAGGTATTGTAAATGGAAAGGAGAGTAAAAACCCTGAAGCGGAGACACGAAGGCGCGGAGAAAAGCAAAAGCCGATTTGAATCGGGGCGGAAAAC
>OBLQ010001052.1_pt1 | contig 10402 bp, 7 predicted proteins | sample 1519881 | NCBI WGS metagenome assembly OBLQ01 (sample SAMN01911456, study PRJEB22533) | soil metagenome | biome: Soil | place: Malaysia | collected 2012-04-30 | depth DG_metagenome m | reverse complement strand
CCCGGGATGTCCCCGCACCGTACATAGATCCTCCGCCGCTATCGGTGATCGTGAACGGCTCACCGTTCTGAATCGTCGTCACACCCGAAAGGGTCCACCCGCCCAACACCTTACCGCTAACGCCCTCCGTGCGCTTATACGGGAGATCGTAGCTATAGGTGATCACAGCACGATGTGGCCTGTTGAATGTCGCCAGACCATATTGCTGCCGGAGGTTGAGGGGGTCATTGCTATTGGAAATTCCGTAGAGCACTGCGCCCGGGGGCGTGATCCCGCTGCCGGCTTGCGACTGGTCTACGTTCGTAAATTCCTTGCTCCACGTGTAGGACAGCTGAAGGAAAAGCCCATGGCCGAACTGATGTCGAAGTTGCGCCTGTAAGCTGTTATAGAGCATATCACCAGTGGTATTGGTCTCTCCAACGCCTCCGGGCGTGAAGCCCAGATAGCTCACACGCAAGTTTGCATTTCCGAATTGTCCAGCTTGATTCGTCGTGAGCGGGCTCGTGTTAGCCGGATCGTTAAAGGGCAAGGATGAGCTGACCATCGCAACGTCCTGCGGGTGGGTTGGTGAGTTCGGGGCGTTTGGCACGAGGTGCGCGACGTTGATTGGCTGGGACCAGTTGTAGAGGTGGATGCCATGGCTGCCGACGTAACCGACGTCAGCCACCCATCCGGGCGAAATCTCGTACTGAAGGTCCAGGCTGTATTGCTGGGTGAGAGGCGCTCGGTCGGCCAAACCCGGTCCATCGGATGTGTATCCGAGTCCCGACGAACTGCTGTTGCCACAGGGCCCTGCGCACCGAATGTATCGTGGTGTCCAGGAGAGCAAAGGTAGGCCGGCGTTCCAGGGTGCGGCGGAACTACCTGCGTAAAAGGGATCATGCAGCGTATTGGAAAAACTGGCCGGGGAGGGTCCGGCGGCTGCGCCGGAGTACGGGGGCAGGTTGAGCTGGTTGTCTATGAGTAGAACGCCGTAAACACGATCGTAGAACCAGCCGTAACCCGCGCGCACCACAAACTTGCTGCCCCGAGGCTGCCAGGCCAAGCCTAGGCGCGGAGCAAAATTGTGAAGCGGTGTCCCGGGAACGAGGGTCTGGTTGTTGTTCACGACGACGCCGGAGGCCACCCCGAAGGAGCTCGTAGACGTCAACCCCGGTGACTGATCGTAGTTCGAGGGCACTACAAAACCTACAAGTGTGCCCTCAGGGTGGGCAAGGAACCAGGAGCCCGTGTTGACCTTCTCTAGTTCGGTCTTCCAGGTGTTGGCGAATCGCCCGCTAGTATCATTCGGGAATCCGTTGTACTCCCAGCGCACTCCCAGGTTCAACGTCAGCGTAGGACTCACCTTCAAGTCGTCTTGAACATATGCGGTAAAGGCATTGACACGGTTGTAGTGCGTGAGCCACCCCTTCAGACCAAAGCCGATGCCAATTCCTCCGGTCTGCGGGGTAGGCGTGCCGTCGTCGTAGCCCGGATCGTAGGGGTTGCCTAGGGGGCCGACGCTGCTCGTCAAGAAATCGGGCGTGCTCCAGAAAATCAGTTCGCCTCGCGAAGAAGCCGGAATGGTGCCGTTATGCTGAAGGCGTTCCGCCTCGAAGCCGGCTCGAATCGTCTGTCTGCCATGCGTCCACGAGATCTGATCGCCCCACTGGAACGTGTTGTTGAAATTGCTGGAGATCATGGCAAAGTTCCCACCCTGGCTCCAGGCACCGGACGCACCTGAGAATCCCCAAATATCGAGGATTGGCGCCAGGTTGGCTTCCGTAAATCTTGCGGCAATCTGGTCGTTGGGCGAAGTCAAGGTCGAGCCGCACGGCAATCCATCGTTCACGAGGGGAATAATGCTGGCCGTGCTGCTTATGGAGCATGCCTGCAGGGTCAGCGGATTCGTGTTGTTTTCGACGTCGCGGTGAAACGAGAACCGCACTTCGTTGACGAAATTACCCGTTAGCACCGAGTTCAACTTGAGTTGGCCGATATGGTTAAAGTAGTGGGCGTCTATCGGGGCGCCGGGGTTGCAGTTGCCCGCGCTCCAAAAGCAACTGAAGGGCTGGACCTGCGGATCGGACTGGTACATGTACCGCTCTTCCAGCGTGTGCTTGCTCGATAGGATGTACGAGGAATTGATCATGTACTGATTTTCGCTTGCTCGGATGGGTTCCGAGATCGCGACCCGACAGCCAGAATCTGGTCGGTTGGGAGTCACCCAGGCACAATTCGCCGGTGCGCTCGGAAAATAAAAACCGTTGTTGTAGCCCCCTTTGACGATGCCTGGGGCTTGCAGGTAAGCGATGGCCGTGTTGCTAATGTTTGATCCGTCGGGAGCAATCGTGACTCCGGTGCCGCCGGCAAAGGCAAAAAATCCCGTGTTAAAGCCGTTGCCGAACACGCTGCCTAGATACTGCCTGTAGGAACCCGGGCCGGAAGCCGGGCCGCTCAGATGGCGTGGATCGCTCGGACTATTGGGATCGTCCCACGGCATGAGCAGGGTATTGGGTGCGTAGCCAGAGGCAAAGCCGCTCGTGCCCATCCCATTGATCTGCCGGATGCCTTGATAGGACCCAAAAACGAATATTTTGTCCTTCTTGATTGGGCCGCCGAGCGTAAACCCGAACGTGTTTTGCTTCAGGGTTTGCGGTTTGTTGGGTAGCGGATTGCCGTTAGAGTCTTTCAGGACGTTGAGCTCGGTATGTTTGTAAAAATAGTCGTTGGCATTGAAGAAATTGTTGCGATTGAATTCCCAGACGTCGCCGTGAAACTCGTTCGTCCCGGTCTTGGTGACGACGTCCACGTTCGCGCCCGAATTCCGTCCAGAGGCAGCGTCGTATTGTGACGTCTGCACCTTGAACTCCTGAATCGTGTCCGGGTTGGGAATGGCGATGCCGGGGAAACTGCCGGTCTGGGCGCCAGTGCCGCTCAAATAATTCACGACTGAAGAGCCGTCCATCGAGTAGTTGTTCTGGTTTTGGCGCGCGCCGTTTGCGGCCACGTCCATCGTTCCGTTCCCGACGGCCGACGCGGAGGTCACGTTGGCCACCACACCCGGCGACAGGCTAACAATCTGAGTATAGTTCCGCGAGACCAGCGGCAGCCCAGTCACTTCAGCTCCGCTCACCAGACCACCATTCGTGGCGTTCTCGGTCTGAATGGTCACGGCGGTGGCCTCGACGGTCACTTGCTGCGTTTGCGCGCCAACCTCGAGGCTGTGATTTAGCACGGCCGTTTCCGTGACGTTCACCTTGATCGACGGGACCTCGGCCGTCTTAAAGCCCGAAGCGGTGAACTTCACGCTGTAGGTCCCCGGTGGCAGCAGCGCAAACTTATACGCGCCGGTCGCGCTAGTCGTCGCCGTGCGCTCTTGCCCGGTGCCGACATTCGTCGCTGTTACTGTTGCTCCGGAGATAACCGCGCCGGAAGGATCGGTGACCGTCCCAGTCAATGCTCCCGTGGAGCCCGTCTGCGCCATCAGCAGCGGCACGCCGACGGTTAAGAGTGCTGCAACAACCAACAGAAAAAACAATGCGCGAATCGATTTCATATGTCACCCCTCGGTTCGAGGTCCACCGTGCGGACCGTACCGCCAAATTTGAAATCCTTGGGAAAATCGTGTTCAGAGCCAGGACCAGACATGGTGTCTCGACTCGTTGGCTGGGGCCCACCCCGCGTTTCCCAGTATCCGCAGCCCACCCCGATAGAGCCCGCGGATATAAAGCCCACCGCCCGCGACACTAAAACCGAATCGACGGAAGATGTCCATTGCTTATTTTGAGCGATTCTGTTACCAGATATGCACAAAAGGAGGGGTGGCGAGCTGCTTGTACTTGTTTCGTTGGTTGATACCCACTCTACGGGAGGGTTGGAGCCACTTATATGGAACTGCACCAAATCCGCTATTTCATCGCCGTCGCCGAACGTCTTAGCTATTCGAAGGCTGCACGTGAGCTGCACATTTCCGTCTCGCCTCTGAGCCGGCAGATTCGCCAATTGGAGGAGGAGTTCGGCGTTCGCCTGTTTGCGCGCGACCGCCGCCGAGTCGAGTTGACCGACGCGGGCCGGCTATTTTTACAGGAAGCGAAGGCATTGATTCATCACACGGTCGAGGTGTCCGACCGTCTTCGTTTGGCCAGCAGAGGCGAGGTGGGAGTCGTCAAGGTCGGTGTCGCCATGCATCTGGGGGATAGGGTTGGCAGTGTCGTTGCCGAGCACGCGAGGCGATATCCTGCTGTCGACATCCAGTGCAAGTGCATCTACTCGACGCAGCAAAACGCCGCCCTGAGAGAGTCCCAGATCGACATGGGTTTCCTGCGTGCTCCGGTCGACCCGGTGCTGGCATCGGAGCCGCTTTACGAAGAGCGCCTGGTCGCCGTGATGGGCAAAACGAATGCACTCGCCAAACGCAAATTATTGCGCGTGAAGGATCTTGCCGGCGAAACACTGTTCCTCCCGGACCCCAGCGTCGGCAGCGGCCTGCGAGACACGATTCTCGAACTCTACGCCAAGGCCGGGGTAGCGCCGCACATCAGTCCCATGGCCGCGGACCTTCTATCTCCCCACGAGGTGTACAAGATTCTCCTGGCGGCGAATAAGGGGATTTTTATCGTCGCCGATGAAGCTTCTCTGCGCGCCGACAGCAGCAATGTGGCCGTCGTGGTGCCGATCGATGATCCCGATGCCAGGATCGATGTGCACATGGCCTGGCGCAAAGACGAAAAATCCGCAACCGTGCTGGCAGTTGTCAATACCGCGCGCAAGATGTTAGCGGATTCGCAGGCAACAGGCGGCGCGCGATTCGCGGCGGTACGGCCTGCGATGCCAAGCCAATCCGCCACGTCCTCCGGCAGGTAGGGAGTGAGTGCGCGGTGGGGCCGCTGCTAGGCGCGCCCGTCGATTTCCGGTTCGACGTTCTCAAATTTGCGGACGCTGCAAACGGATTTCGGCGAAATGAGTGGCGGAAGCAGCGGCGTAAAGCGAGGGGATGGATCAAGCGAATGGGGCTAGCGCTTCTGCCCCACCAAACCTGCGATCGTGCCCATGAGATCGAATTTCGTAAGGACTTCGAGCTTGCCGTCTTCCATCTCCACGAAGACAGCCGGACTTTCGTGGCTCAGCAGATAGGTGACGCGCTCGACCGGCGCATTCGACGGCACTTGCGGCAGAGCCGGTCCCATCACTTCGCGGACGATCAGCTTGCGCAGGTCCTTGCCTTGCAGCGCGAGGTTCAAAATCTGATCCTCGGACACCGTGCCGACCGATCGGTCGTCCTCAAAGACGGGGAGCTGCGAGATATCCTGTTGCTGCATGGTTTGCAGCGCCTGTAGCACCGTTCGATTGGGTCCGACCACGACCAACTCGCGCCTCTTGCCGTTCTGGCGCTTCACGCGAATCACGTCGGCGGCGGTGAGGGTCACTTCAGCGTCCACATACCCAAGCTCGCGCATCCAGCTGTCGTTGAAAATCTTGCTCAGGTAGCGAGTCCCGGAATCCGGCAGGAACCCGACGATCAGGTCGCCTTGCCGGCAATTTTTCGCGACGCGAAGCGCGGCCGAGACGCATCCACCGCCCGCGCCTCCCGTGAAAATGCCTTCGCGCTTGGCGAGCCGCCGCGCCCACACGAAACATTCCTCGTCGTTCACCTGCACCACATCGTCGAGCACCGTAAAATCCATAATGCCAGGCAAGATGTCCTCGCCGATCCCTTCCACAGCGTACGTGTGCGCCTTGCCGATGTTGCCGGTCTTCGCATACTCGTAATAGAGCGATCCGTGTGGATCCACGCCGATCACTTTCACATTCGGATTCTGTTCTTTGAGAAATCGTCCGGTGCCGCTCACTGTGCCGCCGGTGCCCAGGCCGCACACAAAGTGCGTGATCTTTCCCTCGGTGTCCTTCCAGATTTCCGGGCCCGTGGTGCGATAGTGCGCCTCGGGATTCGCTGGGTTGTCGTACTGATTCGCGAAAAAAGCATTCGGAATCTCGCGCGCGAGCTTTTTCGCCACCGAATAGTAACTGCGCGGGTCTTCCGGCTCGACCGCGGTCGGACACACGATCACTTCGGCACCGAATGCTTTCAGTAGATCGATCTTTTCGCGCGACTGCTTGTCCGTAATCGTGAAAACCATCTTATATCCACGCACCGTCGCGACGAGCGCAAGTCCCACCCCGGTGTTGCCGGAAGTTGCTTCGACGATCGTCCCGCCGGGCTTCAGCAGGCCCTTGCGTTCTGCTTCGTCGATCATGCAGACCGCTACGCGATCCTTCGTCGATCCGCCGGGATTCAGATAATCCGCCTTCACGTAGATTTCGGCCGGCACATCCTTGGCCACGCGGTTCAGCCGGATCAGCGGCGTCTGCCCGATTGCGTCGAGGATGTGCTTGCACTTCATTCGCGCGCGTCTCTCCTGAAAATCGGCGGCACCCGGTAGCTTAGAGACTTCCCCAAACTCTGTCCAGCGGCACTTTCCGTTCACCGATGCGTTGCGCCACGGAACGCAACGCCGCGTGTTATGCTTCCCCGAAGGTGCCACCAGCCACCTCCCAATCCGAAATGCTCTTTTACGACGGCCACTGTGCTCTCTGCCATCGGACCGTGAAGTTCGTGTTGAAACACGACCGCTCCGGGAAAGCTTTTCGATTCGCACCTTTGCAGGGCCCTACATTTCAGGCGCGCGTACATGCGGGTGAGCTGGCGAGCCTGCCCGAGAGCATCGTCGTGCTCACCGAGCAAGGGTTGCTGCTCGTGCGCTCGAACGCTTTTCTGCACATTCTGCGGCGGCTGGGCGGCGGTTGGAAGACGCTCGCCGGTGCGGTGGCCGTGATTCCTCGGCCGCTGCGCGATGCGGTCTACGATTTGATAGCGCGCGTTCGATACCGGGTCTTTGGCACGCGTCAGGATTGGTGCCCGGTCGTGCCACCTGACTTGCGCGCGCGCTTTGATCCATGAGGGGAGGAAAAATGGAACGCCAAAATATTTCTTCTGGGGCGCCCTGGGAGCCGATCGTCGGCTACTCGCGGGCGGTGCGCGTCGGCCCCTACGTTCACGTGTCGGGCACGACGGCTACTGGCCCGCAAGGTCAGATCGTCGGCGTGGGCGACCCCTACGCGCAGACGGTCCAGACGCTGCGTAACATCGAAGCCGCGCTCGCCAAAGCGGGTGCAAGCTTGTCCGATGTGGTGCGGACGCGGATGTTCGTCACGCACATCGCCGACTGGGAAAAGATCGGCCGGGCGCACGGCGAATTCTTCGGAACGATCCGCCCCGCCACAGCCATGGTTGAGGTCAGCCGCCTGATCGCGCCGGAAATGCTCGTCGAAATCGAAGCCGAGGCCATTATCGGCGAAACCTGAAGACGCTACCCGCTCGCCATACGCGTGCCGACGGTTTCCTCTGTGATGTGGCCGTCGAAGAGATGAATCGTTCGGTCGGCAATGCTGGCGTAACGCGGGTCGTGCGTCACCATGCAGATGGTCGCGCCGTCCGCGTGCAACTGGCGCAGCAAGTCGATTACCGCTTCGCTGTTCTTCGAGTCGAGGTTTCCCGTAGGTTCGTCCGCCAGTTCGCGGTCGCGCCCTGCCTTTCGGAACATGCCGGCCATGCGCAAAAGCCATGCGCGCAGCGGTCTCATGAGATTGCCCCCGGCTCGGCAGCTAAACGGATCGCTGCGGCGTCCACCGAGAAAGAAAGATCCCTGGCTTTCCGAGGGATCAGACGCTTGATCGATTCATTCGGTGAGCACACAATCATGGCTGCTCCTCTGGCGTGAGGAATCGCGCCACGATCGCCGTCGTCTGCTCCCACTCACGCGCTTCCTTTTCGAGCTGTTTCCGGCCGGCCCGCGTGAGTTTGTAGAACTTGGCCTTGCGGTTGTTGTCCGAGACGCCCCACTCGGACGCGATGTAACCTTCCTGCTCTAGTTTCAGCAAAGCCGGGTAGAGGGTTCCATAATTCACCGAAAGCAGATCGCCGCTGGTCTGCTCGATGCGCCGGGCGATGCCGTAGCCGTGCATCGCGCCCATGGCCTCGAGCGTTTTCAAAACCATCAGCGCCAGCGTGCCCTGCCAGACATCTGTTTTGCCGGTTGTCATGGGTTCGACCCTTTCGTCGCATTCCTATGGGAGACCCATAGAAGAGTGTCACAAGTCCTATTGGAAAGCAATAGGAACATTGCGGCAGAGTGATAGGTGGCCGGCGTGAGGGTGGTTTTAGGACGAGGCTTCGGCGCTGGCGCGGATTTCCTGCCAGCGCTTGGGGCGCTTCTTCGAGTCGAGGACTTTCTTCCGCAGGCGGATCGATTTCGGCGTGACTTCGACGAACTCATCGTCGGCGATGAACTCGATCGCTTTTTCGAGCGTCATTTCGCGCGGCGGGATCAGCCGGATCGCTTCGTCGGCGGTGGACGAGCGCATGTTGGTGAGTTTCTTTTCCTTGGTGATATTCACGTTCATGTCTTCTTCGCGCGAATTTTCACCGACGATCATTCCCTCGTAAACTTCGGCTCCGGGACCGATGAACATTTCGCCGCGCTCCTGAATGCCCCAGATGGCGAAGGCCGTGGAGGCGCCGCCGCGATCGGCCACCAGCGCGCCGGTGGGGCGCATGGCCATGTCGCCGGCGTAATCGGTCCAGCCCTCGATCAGCGAATGAATCAGCGCGGTGCCGCGCGTGTCGGTCAGCAACTGGCCGCGCAGTCCGATCAAGCCGCGCGAGGGGATGCTGAACTCCATGCGCACGCGGCCCGAATGATGGTTGACCATCTTTTTCATTTCGCCGCGGCGAGTGCCCAGCGATTCCATTACGATGCCGATGAAAGTTTCCGGGCAATCGACTACCAGCAATTCGAGCGGCTCGACACGGCGGCCATTCTCGGTGCGGACGACGATTTCCGGCTTGCCGACCATCAGTTCGTAACCCTCGCGCCGCATGGTCTCGATCAGGATGGCAAGCTGGAGTTCGCCGCGGCCAAGCACCCGAAACGCGTCCGTGGTCGCCGTATCTTCGACGCGCAGGGAAACGTTGGTGAGCAGCTCTTTTTCGAGCCGCGAGCGAAGGTCGCGGGAAGTGACGAACTGGCCTTCCCGGCCCGCGAAGGGCGAAGTGTTGATGGTAAACACCATGGCGAGCGTCGGCTCATCGATCATAAGAGGCTCGAGCGGCGCGGGATTTTCGAGATCCGTGATGCTCTCGCCGATCTGAATGCCTTCCACGCCGGCGATCGCGACTATGTCGCCGGCGGAAACCTGCTCGGCCTCGTCGCGCTCGAGGCCGCGAAACGTAAAAAGTTTGGTGATCTTCGTGGGCTGAATCTTTCCATCGAGTTTTGCGATCGCTACTTCCGTGCCGCGCTGGAGAGTTCCCTGGAACACGCGAGCGATGGCGATGCGTCCGAGAAAATCGCTGTAATCGAGATTCGTAACTTGGATTTGAAGCGCCCCCGCGGGTTCGCCCGGAGGGGGAGGAATCGAAGCGACGATCTGCTCGAACAGCGGCTCGAGGGTCGTCGAATCGTCGCCGATTTTGCGATGAGCCACTCCGGTTTTCGCATTCGTGTAGAGGACCGGGAAATCGAGCTGGTCTTCGGTCGCGTCGAGATCGATGAGTAGATCGTAGATTTCATCGAGGACGGCGGCAGGGCGCGCGTCCGGCCGGTCGATCTTGTTGAGCACCATGATGGGCGGCAGCTTGGCGGCCAGCGCTTTCTGCAGGACGTAGCGCGTCTGCGGCAGCGGTCCTTCGCTCGCGTCCACCAGCACGAGAACGCCATCCACCATGCGCAGTGCCCGCTCGACCTCGCCGCCGAAGTCGCTGTGGCCGGGCGTATCGACGATGTTGATCTTCGTGCCGCGATAGGTGACGGCGGTGTTTTTGGCGAGGATCGTGATGCCGCGCTCGCGCTCGAGCTCGTTCGAGTCCATCACGCGCTTGACCACTTCCTGATTCTCGCGGAAGACGCCGCTCTGCCGCAGCATGGCGTCGACGAGCGTGGTCTTCCCGTGGTCGACGTGGGCGATGATGGCGATATTGCGAATCGGTGTCGTCATTTTAGGGTTGTGCTGCGGCCCAATAAAAAAGGGCTGCAAGCGCGGTCTGGCAGCCCCGATCGATTCCGAAAATTCTCTGGAGCAACAAACGCAGTCTTATTCTAGCATGCGGGGTCGGCGGCCGCCATCTTGGGGCAGGCCGGGGCGCGGCGCAGGACTGCGTTCCGGGAGTGACGGGCAGAAAGTAGCGCGGCCCTTTGTTTTCTGTGAGTTAGCGGCAAGCCTACTCGAAACAGAGTGACGGGTAGATTCGGGAAGCTGAGCGCCGGGGCGCCGCGATAAGGTTCTCGCCGACTCTTGCGCGAGCGGTCGCGTTTGACACGAAGCGGCGGGTGTTTTATGGTGCAGCACGATTGCAGGTGGAGGG
>OBLQ010001051.1_pt1 | contig 10403 bp, 11 predicted proteins | sample 1519881 | NCBI WGS metagenome assembly OBLQ01 (sample SAMN01911456, study PRJEB22533) | soil metagenome | biome: Soil | place: Malaysia | collected 2012-04-30 | depth DG_metagenome m | reverse complement strand
GCCTGCGCCTTGGCAGCTTCGGCTTCCTGACGCGCTTTTTCCGCTTCCGCTTTCAAACGCTCGGCTTCAGCTCGGGCAGCCTCAGCCTGGGCGCGAGCCTCTTGCGCCTCCTGCGTGGCTTTTTCGGCCTCAGCCCGGCGTTGGGCTTGTTCGGCGGCGTCGGCCCTGGCTTTGGCGGCGCGTTCTTCGGCGGCCTTCTTTTCCGCCGCAGCTTGGGCCTGGGCTTCTTCATCGGCCTTCTGTTTCACGGCCATCACGCGCGCTTCCTCCGCCGTGCCCACGGTCTCGCGCGCCAGCGTGTCAATCGCGGCCTTATCGCGCTTGTGCGAGTAGGCTTCTTCGGCCTGGCCCAGTTGCTGGTCAGCTTTGGCGATGATGCTATTGGCATACTTTTCGCCGGCGGCGATGTGGGCAATACGCACCGCGTTGCGTGCCTCAAAAAGCGATCGCGGGGTTTTGCGGTCGATGCCGAAGATGGCGTTCTGAATGTGCGTGTTGGTGGAGGAGTAGGTTCCCCGTCCCAGCAACTCGTATTTGGCGTCGATGTTTTCCTGGCGCAGGCCGGCGGGAATCACGTTTTCCATCACCACCATGTTGCTCGGCTGGTTCACCGCGAAATAAGGTTCCGCGGTCACGATCAGGCCGAAGGTCTGCATGTCCGTAATGGCTTTCACCCGGCTGTGGTCGTGGTCCATCACCAGTTCGCCCAGGTTTACGGCGCGTCCTTCAGGCGAGACCGCCCACAAAACCAGGCTGAGGTACTCCAGTCCGAATTTGATGGGATCGTCCAGGTTTTGAAACCTGGCATCGATCTCAATGCTGCTCTTCTTGCCGCGGACTTTGATTTCGCCGGATGCGTTGGACATCAGTTCCGTGCCGTGCATGCCGACGTTGATCGTATCGCCGCGCAGGTGGTAATTGATGGCTTTGGTGGTGCGAAGAACGTGACCCATCTGCGACGCGGCAGTCTGGCTCTGCCCAACGGCAAGCATCGCCGTCGCGGAGACGAATCCTAAAATTGCCAGGTATTTCCTCATGCCGTTTGGCCTCACTTTGAATATTTCTTGGACTGTTAGCTCCTTACTTTATGTGCACTGGGAGCCAGGAGCAAAAAGCAGTGGTACAGGGTGGTAAATGGTACTTTGGTGCACGGTCTAAGCTGGCCAGTGTGACGAACCAAGGTTTCTCAATCCGACGGCTGCCATGGTGTCCGAAAGGGCGACACGAAACATGCAGAGTGACAAAGGACCCAGAAACACGGTTTGGAGGCCGGCGCAGCGCGGAGCGATAATATTGCGATTTCACTTTGAAAGGACCAACATGAGGCAAAGAGTTTTTGTAGCGGCTGTTTCTCTCGGGCTTCTTCTTGCCACGGCTTCGGTCGCGCAGCAAAAAAAAGAAGATAAGAGCAAACGTCCCAGCCCTCCGGGCACGGCGGAAGTCACCCTGAAGGGCAAGAAAATCACCATCGATTACAGCCGTCCCTCCATGCGCGGCCGCAAGATCATGGGTGGGCTGGTGCCTTACGGAAAAGTCTGGAGGACCGGCGCCAATGAGGCCACCACGCTTAAGACGGAAGTCCCGCTGGAGATCGCCGGCGCCAAAGTTCCGGCCGGAACCTATACGATCTGGACTCTGCCTTCGGAAGGAACCTGGAAACTCATCATCAATAAGCAAACCGGCCAGTGGGGCACCGAGTACCACCAGGACCAGGACCTGGTACGTATCGACATGCAGAAGTCCCACCTGCAGCAGCCGGTGGAGAAGTTCACCATTTCGTTCGACAAGAAAAGCGATGACACTGCCGACCTGGTCATGGACTGGGAAAACACCCGTGTTTCAGTCGCAATGAAAGCAGAATAGCGTCAACATACTCTCCGTGCGCCTGGGGTCCGGTCTGGGCGCACGCAGGGATCCTCGCAAATTCGAGCAATACCTTTTGGATCAATGGATGGGAGTGCCGTTTAGTTGCAGGTGCTGCCGTTGCCCATGGCGAACCGGACCGGACCGCTCTCCGTGGGAGATACGCTGATGATTTCGCCTGTCTGGCTCCCGCTGAATCCGCAGCGGCCGGAAAAGCCCGTCGCTGCCGGGTCTGCTGTCAAGGTATAGCTTATGGACGGGAGTTTTCCATCGCCCTGGAGAGTGAAGACATAACCGCTCTTTGTCCCGCTGATCAGCGCCTCGTCCATGATGATGCAGCCGCCGGTCTTGCTCGGGTTGGCGCAATCGGTGCCATTGGGGCCCAGCCGCGCCATATTTGGCGAATAGCCCTGGTCGGGAAACGGGAAACAGCACTGCGTACATCACTTGCGCCGTCTCAATGGTCTTCATTGAGGCGACCGCGGCGGCTTCGTTTGCCTGCATGCGCGCGTGGACCAGATTGGGAATGGAAATGGCCGCAATCACAAGAACAACCATTACCACCACCAGCAATTCCACCAGGGAGAAGCCGGTCACCTTAGCGTGGCCTTTTTGCCTCGTGTTTGCGCTTACTCTGGGCATAGAACGAAAGTAACAATTGCGGGAACGAAAGTAACAATTGCGGATCATTAGCATAACCCAGAATTCCCGGATTGTTTCCAATTAAATTTGCACGAACCCGCATGAAAACTGGGCTTTAGCAAAGGGAAGCCACGTGTCAGGCGTGATTTTTCAGGAAAACGGCTCAAAGCCCTTTTACCACAAGCAGTTACAGGCCAGCCGGAAGAGAGTCCCCGTCAATCACTCCCCTCTCCCCTGGGAGGGAAAAAGTCGATATACGGCCTTATTTCTGTTGATAATCTACAGGAGTGAGGATCCGGCCCCGACAAACCCCAAGGACCGATATTCTTCAGTTAACTTAGGGCGCCTCCACTTAATGGCCCGGTGAAAACCGCTGGAGCCATCGCCCCAGCACCGGGGGTGCTCGTTTGTGCAAGAAGATTCAAATCTTCTTTCGAACAGTCAAATTGAAGCGTCATTAAAAGTAGCTAACCACCACACCACGATACATGGTAGTTAACTCTATATAGTCCCATTTCGGGACAGAAACAACAACCTTTTCTACTATTTCTGCTCATGCATATATATGTCTCAGTTAAGATGAACTACGAGTTGGATCGAAACAATCTAGTCTGCTCCTGCTCAGCGTGGCATACAATGACTCGTCATCTGGATAATTATTATATCTGAGCGACGCTCACCTAGTAACTCCAGCCGACACATGGTGCTATCTTCTCGAAAAGATAGCCAGCCTAGTAACTCCAGCCGACACATGGTGCTATCTTCTCGAAAAGATAGCCAGCCCGAGTTGACGAATAATCGATCCACTGGAGGACCAGCTTGACCTTCATGGGTGGGATTATCGATCTGGATGGACAGCCACTCTCACCAGACGCTCTTAGGACACTGGAACTGTGTGCTGCAAATGCTAATGGAGAGCTATCGGTCTGGTGGGACCGGCACATTGCGTTTGCATGTGCATCGCACGAAGGTGAGCAACTTCTCGCACACCGAAAGACAGGCGATCTTGATTCCCCAGTGGCTGTTCTTTGCTGGAATGGCAGGCTGGACAATGGGGAGGAGTTGCGGTCACAAACTGGCTATGAGCGCCCGCCAACAAATGCAGATGCAGATCTTGTGCTTGCCGCTTATGAAAAGTGGGGCTCTAGCTTGCCGGAAAAGCTGGTGTGCTTGCCGCTTATGAAAAGTGGGGCTCTAGCTTGCCGGAAAAGCTGGTAGGCGACTTTGCTCTTTGTGCGTGGGATTCGCGCAACAACCGGCTCAGCCTGGTGCGTGATCTTTTCGGCACCAGGACCTTGTATTACGGCTTCGCAAGCCATTATTTCGTGTGGTCAACTTCCTTAAGGGCCGCACACACACTGGCAAAGGCCGGTTCTGAACTGAGTGAAGATTATGTCGCAACTTATCTGATTGGGCAGCCTGAACCACATCTTTCACCATATAAAGAGATCCTGGCTGTTCCGCCAGGACATGTGCTCTCTCTGGAACGCGGCACCCGGATTCTTAGGCGATTTTGGAGGGTTGATCCGGGGAGATCGTTGAATTACAAGAATGACGCCGAATACGAAGAGCACTTTAGGCACCTCTTCCGACAAGCGGTTCGGTGCCGGCTCCAAAGTGCAGGAGCAGTTTGTGCAGAATTGAGCGGAGGGCTGGATTCGTCATCGATCGTCTGTATGGCGGATGAGGTCATAGGCGCCGGAGAAGCGCAGGCTTCGTCCCTCCATACCGTCTCTTATGTTTTCGAACAATCCGCGACATCAGATGAGCAAAAGTACATAAGCTACATTGAGAGACAGCGAGGCGAGCGAGGACTCCACATCGGAGAATCCGAACAACGAATATTCAAGGGACTGCTCAGCGGTGCAAGAAAGAGCGTTCCCGATCCGCTGGATTGCTTCCCCGGACGGGAAAGTAGGGACGGGAAAGAAGACTGCTGGAAGAGATGCAGAAACGAGGCAGCCGTGTGTTGCTCAGCGGTCACGGCGGCGACCACGTACTGTTGACCGGTCTTCGTGCTTCACCCGAACTTTCAGACCTCCTGATCAGGGGGAAGTTCTCTCAGCTCGCGAGTTCACTGGGTGCCTGGTCCACTGCCCTGAAAGCCCATCGGCTAGGTCTACTTTACGAGGGAGCGATCGAACCGGTTCTTCCACGCTTTCTGCGGCGTGCTTTTCTAGGCGCCGATGTTCTTCCAGCCTGGATCCATCCTCGCCTGGTCAAACGAGCCAACCTGAAGGACAAGGCTCTGGGCCCGGTCTCTCCTTCTGTCCTCAGGCTTCCAAGCAAACGCGTCCAGGCCTCAATGCTGGAAGGCGCAGCGGTCACTACGGCCTCCGGCCCTTACCAAGACATGACATCTGCCACGGTGGCGTACCCTTTTCAAGACCAGAGGCTCGCCGAATTCCTTCTGGCGATACCGCCTTCCCAGATTCTACGACCTGGCCAAAACAGGTCGATTCAACGACGTGCTCTTCGGAATCTTCTGCCACAGGAAACCATTCGCCGGAAAGGCAAGAAAGGACCTACCGAGGCCATCCTTCGGGCCTTGTCCCTGGAATGGGACCAGCTGCAGGCCCTCCTTGACGATGCCCAGATCTATGAGCGGGGATTTGTCAATAAAGAAGAGTTTCAGGCCACGCTTACGCGCTGCCGTATGGGGCAAGTAGCCACGCCCATTTTGCTTGCCGGAACTTTGGCCCTGGAATCCTGGCTGAAACTGGGACACAAGGAAAGCCCAGTCGGGGTCGCGCATTCGGACAACACACGTTCAGGAAATCTGTTCTCCGCCGCACGGAGAACCACCGGACTCTGTGAAGCGCAAGCGTCACAGAACTATGCTGGGCAATAAATCACAAAGAAAGGAGGTCGAACATGAACTACGAAAGCCCTATGGTAATGGAAGTAGGAGGCGCCGAGCAGCTTGTTCAGGGCTCTTTGCCAATCATTGACGAATTCCGCGGTAACACCTTCTTTGGATCCAATTTGGCACAGCTTGAGGAGTAGCATTACGAAACGGCATTGCTATCTCAAGCCAACAACGTCAACCATAACAACCGTGAGGGTGAATTGTCCTGTGCCCTCACGGTACTGTCTTTGCTGTTACGCGGAACGGTAGACCATGAGTTCATCTGACTTGATCAATCCCAGCTCAAATGCTCGATGGTATTGCGATAAAGACGGAGGCGTGTTGTTGAACGTCAGGACAGGGCGCATTTTCAAGCTCAATCCAGTGGCTGCAAGAATGTGGCAATTGCTGGCCGATCCAGACAATGCTCTTGACTTGGGCCGGCTGGTTGCCACACTGCAACAGGTCTATCCTGATGCTGCCCACAATATCCTGCGCTCTGATGTTGAGATGTTCTTAGAAAAGATGGCTGGCGTCGGGTTGATCTCATCCATAAATTCGAGCTTTCCATGGAAACCGGCCGGAGCAGGATCTCGCTTTCTGAGCGACACGATCAAGGGCGTATCATCTCCGCCGGTTGCAAACCACAGGATTCGTCAAGCCGGGCAAAAGACGATGAAACCTTCCCGTGTTGCATCGTTGCTCGCATTCATCGCACTGCCGGCGTGTGAGATTGCTTTACGGGTGAGGGGTTTTTCATTGGTCCACACGCTGGTGTCCGCATGTCCTGTACGGCAGTGGAAAAGAAGGAAACGGCTGCTACCAGAGCAGATCTGTGCATCCGTCGACTTGGCGTGCTCATGGTATCTGAAACGGACACTTTGCCTGGAGCGGTCGGTCGTCGGAGCTGTCATTCTTCGACTCTATGGCTATCCCGGGGAAGTGGTGATCGGCGCGCGAGTGATACCCTTCCATACCCATGCGTGGATTGAAATCGAGGGGAATGTAGTCAACGATACGGGCACCGTGCAAACATTTTATGGCGTCCTGGATCGCTGTTGAGTTGATTGTTGGTTCGGACCTATTCTCCGGAGGGCAGCCAACTGCAGACTTTTGCAATGGGGAGCCCCAATTTGGCGTCCCCCAACAGTGCTTTCCATATTGCTTTGACCAACTCCTCCCCAGGGGGACACCTGTTGACACTCAACAGGGCTGCCAGTATCTTATGTTGATAGCCTACACAAGAAAGGTCCAACCATGGCTGAGGCCAAAGCGGATGTTCTCCAGGGGACTCTGGATCTCATGGTGCTGAAGACTCTGGACGCTCTGGGCCCCCTGCACGGTTACGGCATTGCTCGCCGCATTGAGCAGGTTTCTGAAAATCTGCTGCAACTGAATCAGGGGACCCTCTATCCGGCCCTGCTGCGCCTGCAGCAAAAAGGTTGGATTTCGGCAGCCTGGGGTACCTCAGAAAACAACAGAAAAGCCAAGTATTACACCATCACCAACGCCGGCAGGAAACAACTCGCGGTCGAAGCCAGAAACTGGGAGCGCATCGCTTCCGTCATTGCGCGGTTGCTTGAAGGGCCCCAGGAGGCCTAGGCGCCGTCAGGCTGCTGATTCCCTTCCGGGAACCGACTCGCCTGAAAGGGTTTCCAGCGGCACGTCTCCACCTTCCTGGGGCACAGTGGCCGGCAAGAAGACAAGGAAGCATGTGCCGTGGTGCTCCGCGCCCGCACTGCTGCGGACACGAATCCGGCCTCCATGTTTCTGCACGATTCCCTGGCTCACCCACAACCCCAGCCCGGTGCCTTTGGTTTCCTTGGTACTGAAAAACGGCTCGAAAATGCGGGACAGGTTGTCCCTGGGAATCCCGGGGCCGTTGTCCGTTACGGTGACCTGGATGCCTTTGGCGTGCATGCCGGCGCTGATCTGCTTGACGCGGATGGAGATCGCACCGGACTCCGGCGTCGCTTCCAGGGCGTTCAAGAGAAGATTGGAGAACACCTGGCGCTACATCTTCCTGACATGGATCCTGCTCTTTTCAATTTTTCCTTCGTACGCGGCCAGCGCTTCATCCAGAAGCTCGGGAAGGGAGGTCATCACCGGCGATGCAATTTGGCGATAGAACCCCAGCGTTTGCCTCGTAATATGCGCCACGCGCGCCAATTCGGCCTCCGCGGTCGCGATGTATTCAAGGGCCGCCTCGGGCATGTGCGGGGTGGTGCGAAGGATATAGAGTGCATTGGTCACGGCCGCGAGGGGATTGTTGATCTCATGGGCGATGCTGGCTGCCAGGTGGCCGGTCGCAGCCAGCTTTTCTGAAGCGCGGAGCGCTTCTTCCGCCAGCTTGCGCGCGGTGATGTCCATGGCCGCGCCCAGCATGCGCAAGGGCCTTCCGCCGATCACGATCGTGCGCCCGCGCGCTTCCAGCCAGCGGACGCTTCGGTCGCCAAGAGTCGCCCGGTACTGTACCTCGTACTCGCTTTTTTTCGCGATAGCGTCGGCGATGGAGCGATGCACCTGCTGCCGGTCTTCCGGATGGATGCTCTCCATCCAGCTTTCGTATCGGCCGTCAAACTTTTCGGTCTGGACGCCGTGAAGCCGCCGGATCTCGTCTGACCATGCCAGTTGGCCTGTCTGCAGGTCCCATTCCCAGATACCGATGCCGACATACTCCTGGGCCAGTCGCATGCTCTCCTTGCCGCGCTCCAGCGCTTCCTGGGCCCGGCGGGTTGCGGCAATCTGGTCCTGGGCTTCGCGGTACAACCGCACGTTATCGATGGCCACCGAGGCCATCTGCGACAGTTGCACCAGGATGGCCTCGTCATCCTCTGAGAAATCGCCGTTCAGCTTCTGCGAAAGCTGGATCAGTCCCAGATTGCGGCCGTCGCGCGTGAGCAGTGGCGCCGCCAGCCAGCCACGCCGCATCGCGGCGTCCTTGATCATCGCCTGCAGGGGACCGGCGCCCTTGGCCGCTGCCGCCAGCCGCATCGGGGTATTCAGGCTGCAGGCCAGCATAAAGGCTTCCGAACTCTCCTGCGGGAATTCGAAACGTTCCTGGCCTTCGGCCACGGAGGCGCAGGTAATGCTCTGCCGCCACGCTCCTTTGGGCAGCAGCGTGGTGAACGCCTGCCGCGCACCAATCACGTTGCGCGCCTGGTCGGTGATGACCTGCAGCAGTGAGTCCAGTGACAGGGCTGAGTTGATGTGCACAGAAGCGTCCGCCAGAGACTGCAGGACGGCCGTACGTTTCTTTTCGGCTGCCAGTGTGTCCAGTGAGCCGCGATAGAGGCGCGCATTGTCCAGAGCGTTGGCCGCCTGGCGCGCGTACAGTTCCACCAGCCGCGACTGCCGGTCGCTGGGTGAGTGCGGCTTGCGGAAGAAGGTCACCACGACGCCCAGAGGCTCGCCTCTTACATTCGGGCTCGCCTCTCGCGTTGCTGATCGGCGTGCTGAACATGGCCTGGAACCCGGTCCGCTCCGCCGCGTCCATAAAAGGAAAATAGGTGCCCGGTTCTTCTATGTCCTCAATCAGCACGCGCCGGCGCGGCGAAAAGAAGGAAGCAGGCAGTTCTCCGAACAGTTCGATCTGTTCCGCCGTAAATCCCGTATACGCTTCCACCCGCAAGGTCCGGCTGGAAGGATCGGGCAGGACCAGCAGCATTGCCAGATCAGTCTTTTGCAGCGTAGCGACCGAGGTCAACACGTCCTTGAGGAGGCGCTGCAGTTCCAGGCTGCTGGAGAGGCGCACGCTGAGGTCTTGAAATCGCTTCAAGTCTGATCGCTGCAACTCCAGTTCGTCACGCAACCGCGCCAGGTCGGTGCTCAGCGCGCCCGCCAGCACCTCCGCCGCCGACCATTTCTCGCGCGCGTAGCCGATGACCAGCGCAACCGTGATCAGCAGCGCCATCCAGAGCAGGACGTTGCTGCGTGGGACGTCCAGCGGATGCAAATTTACGAATTCCTGCAGAGCCGCCACGTTCAGGACGATCGCGACCGCGGCGGTCCTCAGGCCGCCGATCGCGGCCGCAAGACACGCTGCTGCTGTGAAAAATGTTCCGACACCTGAAGGAAAGAAGGGCAGACTCAACAGAGTGAAGCTCCACGCTGCTGCAGGCAAAAGGAGAGTGACAACCCACGCAGCCACATGCCAGCTCTTGGGAGAGGGATACAAATCGTTCTCCTGCTTTTCTAAACTTCCTTACACAGGTGACGAGGTGGCCGGTAGGGAGGATATCACGCAGTGGCGTGTGGTTGTGAATCAAATGGGCTAGTTCAGCAGGACAATCCAATGATCGGTCCTTGGCCAGGCTGATTTCTAAGAAATCCCTAAATCTTTGCGGCATCCATGGCAACGAAACACGGCATCCATGGCTTTTCTTTGGTTGAAAAACATTCAGTGCGTCCCGCAACGTGGCCCTCGTGTCTCATGTCGCAACTGCTTTTGGCCTGGAACACTGGAGAACTACAATTGAGTTTGAAAGCAATTTCCGGATAGCGGCCTTCTCCGCGGTTTCCTAGACTGTTTTCCACGGAGAAGCAGACAATGCAATTGATGATCAGCAGCAATCAGAAATGGACGATGGTGCTGGCGCGCGATATGAAAGCCGATGGCCGGTTCGTCTATGCGGTGAAGTCAACGGGAATCTTCTGCCGGCCGTCGTGCCCCAGCCGCCGGCCGAGACGCAACCAGGTGGAGTTCTTCGATTCGCCGCTGTACGCCGGCAGAACGGAATGCACAGATCGCGAAAGTGGAAGCAGCCTGCCGTTACATCGACGAAAACCTTGACAACACGCTGCGTCTGGTCGAGATTGCCCGCCACGCTGGTATGAGCCCGTTTCACTTTCAACGGCTGTTCAAGCGCATCCTGGGGATCAGCCCGCGCCAGTATCAGCAGTCCAAACGCTCGGAGAAATTCAAGAAGGCCTTGCAGACGCAGCCCCGGATCACCGACGCCATCTACGAAGCCGGCTACAGCTCCAGCAGCCGCGCTTATGAATCCGGCACGGCGCGCCTGGGCATGACACCCTCGGCTTTCCGGCGCAA
>OBLQ010001050.1_pt1 | contig 10405 bp, 3 predicted proteins | sample 1519881 | NCBI WGS metagenome assembly OBLQ01 (sample SAMN01911456, study PRJEB22533) | soil metagenome | biome: Soil | place: Malaysia | collected 2012-04-30 | depth DG_metagenome m | reverse complement strand
TCCAGCTCGCGCTCGAGTCCGGATTTTGTCTCGAACTGATTTGCGGTTATAATGACTTGCGTATCCCTGCCGGCGACAACGCTGACTATTCTCATAAAGTACTTGCCGAGGTCTTCTTCCTCGGCCACCAGGGTGTATGCGCCGGGGAAGAGGTTTACAAAAGAGAACGCCCCCTTCTCGTCCGTTACGTCCCTTAGAAGTATCTTCCTTAGCTGGTCCTTCGAGGTAATGGTTATCTTAACCCCCTGGCCCATCATAACGACGCCCTTTATGCCGCCCGTCGTCTTGTCCGGGAAGCCTGTTCCGCCGCCTCCGCCTTCCCCACCCCCCTTTACTTCCCCGCCCGTTTTGAAGTTGGCGAAAAACTCCTTTTCCTTGTCGAGCAGGCAGAGGACCTCCGCGCGAAGGGTGGCGTATATCAGCTCGAGGTCTTCGCTGCAGGTAAGCCTCAGGCCGGAGGTCGTGGGCTTCTCGCCGAGCTTGAGTCCTACTACGGCGACAGGGACGTTTAACTCCCTTGTCGTACGGATCAGCTCGAGCATAACGTCTTCGTATTTTCTGCCAAGGTGCCCCTCTATTCTGAAGAACCCGTAGCGGTCGATGTCGTATTCAAGCGGTGAGGTCACATGGCGTGGCGTGGCGGGACCCGCGTACACGCTCGTCCAGTATGAGAGCGCGCGGTCCGCCCTGCAGGTCCTTTGCAGGACAAAGTCCCAGACCTTGTTGAGCCCGTGGCGAGGAGAGTAATAGTAGGGGATGGGCATCATGCCGAGAGGACCGCGGTTATCGACTCCCGGGGTTATTATTATCTTCCCCACCTCCGGCACCTCGAACGACTGCACCATGAGGACCATCCGCCTGAAAAGCGTAAGTGCCTTTTCAAGAAGCACGCCCTGTCCGTCGAGCGGCACCGGGATAAAGTGCTGACGCAGAACCGACGGGACACACTCCCGGTACCCTGACGCCTCGCCGAGCATCAGGTGGCGAGGGAACAGGCCTTCGTCGAGGCAACAAACGGACGAGAGGTCGAAGGCAGCCGCCCTGAACTCGTCGTAGGCGCGTATGAGGTCTTTTATAAAATCGTAGAAGTACTGTACGCCTGGCTTGTTTTCATCCTTGAAACTCTCGAAGGCGACTTTAAGGACATTCGCGCTGAAGGGGTTACTGGCGAACTCCCTCGACAAAACGGCTGAGTAGACTTCATAGGATTTCCCAAGCGCCGCCCATGTCTGCTCGATCGCGTCCTCTATCACTTTGAGGTACTGGGAGTGGATGTCGCCGTATTTTATCCCAGGGCCGTCTTTGCCGATCTTCGCCTGCAGTCCGACGCACTGCCTGCCGATGGAGATATCCGGAAGGCTGAATCTGCCCCGCACCTTCTCCTCGAGGCTTTCGCTCGTTGCAAGGCCGAGAGAAGACCTTATTATCCTCGTGAGGTCGTTTACGGATATAAGGAGCTTCTTTACGCAGAACTCGACCCTTTTCCCCTTCTCGTCGCAGTCATCGCCCGTGCATGCGGTGAGGTCGACATTCTCTTTCTGGAGGTAGAGGACCACGGCCTTGTCCGTTAGGAAAGCCTCGTTAAGCACCACTGCTTCATCCTCCGCGTCAGCCTCGGTCTTTGTAAGAAGTTCCCACAGGTCCACCTGCGTGGAGTCTTCTTTCCTGAATTTTTCGTATACCGGCGAAGCGGCGTCTTTATACTGCTTTAGGTGGGTGTACGAGGCGGTCTCCGCGGTTATCAGCCTTCCCTCGGTCGTCACGCCAGTTCCCTTTGAGATCACGATGGCCAATTCGGGGCTTTTTGCCACCGTGAGCTCAAGCCCGCAGACTATCCCCGCGCCTGTAAGCCGCAGCCTTGTCCTGAGGGCCTGTCCCTCGAGGTATTGCGCGAGGCGGTTGAGCTCTCCGGATGTAAGGACCTGGTTGTCCTCAAAATACGGGTATGAGTCGCACTCTTTCATTTTTAGCCCTCATTGTCAGTGGTGCCGAGCTTCGACTGGTTAAGCAGTATAATCCCCGTTCCACCACCCCTGCAGTCGTACAGTCGGCCTTTCGGATAGACGCTCCTTAACGACCCTATCGCCTCGATGAGCCCCTTGAGGGTTTCGGATGCGGGCTCCCCTGCCTTTTTTTCATCGAGCCATTTTCTGTACTTCTCCTCGAACGTTGCCATCGCCTTTCTGGTGACCCAGCATATCTTCACATGGATATGGGCCGGGGCCTCTGAGCGTATGGTGGTCTCGAAGTGCCGCCTGAAGTCCATGTTGCGGAACCGCTGGGGCCAGTAAGGCACTATTGCCGTGACCCTGAAGGAATAAGGGTCTGTAAAACCTCTGCACTCCCCGCGCCCTTCCTCGGAGCAGATCCTGAGCAGGCTGTCGCTTTCCCTTTTAGGACGCAGCAGGATATGCTCGACCAGGTGAAACCCCTCACACTCGTGCACGCCGGTCTTTATGAAGTCGATCACTGCGTCAATGGCCGAGTCCCGTGCGTCGGCCGTTACAAAGTACTCTATCCTCCTCGCTATCAGCACACCATTTCCGTTAAGCAGGTTAAAAAAGTATTTTCCGCTCTCGGTCGTTTCTGTTGCGTAGTTCTCCCTTTTGACCCCGTATTCGAATACCTCTTCGATCACCTTTTTTACATCTTCCGCGGCAGGGTAACCTCTGGTCCCGCTGAGAAGTATATTGTTCGCCTCGTCTTTCAGCTTGAACCTGTACTCGGTGGCCCCGCCCCCGCCCTTTTTCTTCTCTATTTCGAAAAAACCCATGACACAGTCGAGAAGGCTTCTCCTTTTGTAAGACTTCATCCCGAGGAGCCTGGTAACCCTCTTCTCAAGGCCGCTCACGTTCTCCGTAGCCCACGAGGGGCTTTTATAGTCAAAGGCCTTGAACCGGTCCCTGCTTATCACGGGATAGTCGGCGAGGAAGGCGAGCTTGTCCTCTATAAGCTCCGCTGGCGCCCTCTTTCCGTCCATTGTGTACATCAGAAGGACATAGTCGGTGAACTGCTCGGCGAACCTCGCCATCAAGTGGTCCAGGACCCGGTTCTTTCTGTCCTCGTATGTCTGTTCGTCCTCGAGCAGACTTTCTCTCTCGCCCCTGGTGTTCAAAAAATTCAAGTCCTCCAGGCCTGCGAACTCCTTCCACTTTTCCGCGTGCCCAGAGATTATGCCGTCTATGTCCCCGCCGCCGGGGTCGAATCCCGAGTCCTCGAGTTTTTGTACGAACTCCTTTATCAGGGGGGCTATGCCCGGCACCTGGGACCTTGTCGTGCTTGTGTCGAAGTGGAGGGGATGCGAAAAGTAGGTCTTTTTCATCTTCGGGTCGAGCGTAAAGATGTCCTTCAGGTGGGCGAGCTGGGAGAGATAGTCAGCGAGCATCCGGTCGTAGAAGAGAAGGTACGCCTTGAGTTGCTTTGCCTGCGCTCTGCGCGCCCTGGCGGCAGAGCGTGGAAGGCCCTCTTTTCCTATCCCGTAGCAGAGAGGAAAATTGTTCTGTATGGAGCTGTAGGACTGTATGTGCCTCTCTACGCCGGCGGGCACTGAGAGGTCGTACGCCCCTTCCGGCAGTCTTTTACCCCCGGCCTTTGCGATTTTTTCAACGAGCAGATCCGCAGTTTTTTCAGGTTTAGCGTGGTAGGGCATGAAACCCTTGAAAAAGGTGAGCCTGGACCGCTCTATGCTCAGGCGGGCAAGGTGCCTTTCGCCGAGTTTCAGACACCACCTCTCACCCTTGTTCAGGACCTCGCACCCATGGAGGCTCGACAGCATAAGCTCCTTTACGGCAACTACCCCTGGTATTGACATTATTATCCCGATGATGTCCGAGGTGTGTACCGCCTCTCTGAATGACGACCTTTCAAGGTCGTCATCGTCTATAAAGCCGTGGCTTAAGACAGGCCCGCAGAAGACCTCATCGGCCTTCTTGCCTTTCTCAAACAGCTCCTCAAGCGTATGGAACCTTACGCCCGGAGAGAGGAACTCATCGACGCGGAAGTATATCTCGGAGAGCGTCTCCTCGAGGTCAGTCTCTGTGGTAAGCTCGACATCAGCGCAGACAGCGACCTCCTCGACCTCGACTCCGTTTATCCTGACGTAGTCCTCGCAGATGTTTCTTTTAGCCTGGAGGGCCGAGCGAACCTTGCCGGCTATGTCGCTCGCCTTCTCAACAGCCGTTCTGTATTGCTCTGACAGGCTGTCCTTTCCCGTCCTGTTAAGCCCGGCCTCTATCTTTACCCTGTTCTCCTCGGTCTTGTCACCGTAAGAGACTATTGTGCAGCCGTACTCACCCAGAAGGGTATCGTCCTCGTACGCCCCGACTACAGCGGTGTATTTGCGCGACCTCTCAACGGGCTTTATATCCGTGAACTCGAACCGGTCCGGCTTAAACCCGTCTTTAAAAAACTCGTCCCAGCCCGGGAGGAACACATCCGTAGAGAAGCCATCAAGAGCAAGCCTCATGCAGCGCCTGTTAAGGTCTCCGACGTCCCTGTCATCCTCAAGCTCGATGGTCACCTCGTAAAGCCCGGAAAGCCCCACCTCATTTACGCGTTCCTTATCGCCCGCCGTAGTAAGCCTGCAATCCTTACGGTCGATATAGACCTTCACCTCGGGGTCATCGGGCTTAAGCCATGCGTTTTTTACGCCCGGCACGTCTATTATTATTTTTCTATAATCAGACTCGGTCACGGGGTTTACGGTCATTATCTCCCTTGCCGTAAAAAAAACGCTTTTCTCGACATTCGCGCTGCCTGCGCCGTTCTCCGTCTTCTCGGCAAGGATATCTTCTACGGGATAGGCGGTCCTGTAGCCGAGGTCGGTTATGGCGTAGCAAAGCATATCGAGGATCGTTATGCCGGGATCATGAGTATTGTAATCGGTCCAGATCCGGCTCCCGAGTTTCTCTATATGCTCTATCCCCCTCTTCCTCAGAAACGAGTAGTCCTCGACCGGAGGAAGAGGCTTCCCCTTCTCTATGAAAGCGGCACTCACCGGCACCCGGTAACCTCCCTTACTGTATGGCCCGCGCTCGAGACGAAGACAGACCGCGCTGTCGCTGGGAAAGCCTCCTCCGTCTGCTCTGACGACTCTGTCCCGTCGGGCCCTTTCGTTATCCGGTACATCCTGAAGTCCTTCACGTAATCCACATAAGGTCTCTTCTCGACGAACTTGAGGATGCTGGAGCTGTGTATCTTTCCGCCGAAAGCTATATCGGCCCCTTCCTCAAACGCCCACGGCGACAGGAACCGTACGATCTCGCGGTCAAGCTCCTCGGCGTAGTAGCCCCTGTCGAAGCCCCGGAGGAACTCCACCTCGAACTCGACCCTTATCTTTTCATAGAGAGGGTTCAGTACCCTGAGACGCTCGGCGGCGAATGGTGAGACGAGCCCCGAGAGGTACTCCCTTATTTCCTCGAGCGTGGCCAGCGGCGCTCTCGGCTCAAGCGGGTTTACCGAGTTTTTGTTCCTGAGGTCGGGAATGACGATCACGGTAACGAAGCCTGGCGCAAACTCTGATACTTCGCTTGCATATACGCTGTGGTTTATGCACTTTGCTTTGTAGACCGAGGGGAAACGCTCCAGGACGAGCCTCTCATAGTCCCAAATCGTCACGCCCCTGCCCTTGTGCCTGAGCCTCTCGCTGACTCTCGTTGAAAAACCGCTTCTCCCCTCCCTCACCCTGCCTCCGAGCGAGGCGTACGGCTGGGCCGCTTGTTTTATGGCCGGGTCTTTCTCACGGAACTTGCATATCGTCCCGGCAGGGACGGGGCTGGCCAGAAAACCCGGGTCATTACCGTTATCCGCAAATACCGCTGATGCGGCCTGTGCGTGTATCTTTATGGTTTCACAGTATGCCCCCGTATCCTCCCGCGCCGAGCCTCTTATCCACAAGAGGCCGCCGGGCATGACCGTGTTATCGCCGCCCGCGCCGGAAGGTACGGCGAAGGTTATTATCCCGGACTTTATCAGCCCTTCGGTAGAGTCAGAGAGTACCTCGGTCTTTTCGAACGGCACCCATTCGTCCCCCTTCAGGTATGACCAGTTAACGTCCTTCCTCTCAAGCTCCGGGTCCGCGCTCCCTTCAGCCATCTGAAAAAGAAGCGAGAGATTTTGGGGAGGAACAAGGCTCGATATGCCTATGTAAAGTTCGCCCTCGTCCGACCCCCTTCCTACTCCGGTGCCGGATTCAAAGACCGGAAGAAGGGTCGTATTCTTCCCCGCCTCTTTTATCCCGAACGGGTAGACATGAAAAAACCTCGAAAGCCCGCTTGCGAAGAGGTCCTCCTTCGCTTTGTACCCCGCCTTTATCGAGGCTATCTGCGGTGTATACGGCATACCGGGTATGTCAGAAGCTGCACCACCTTTAGCATAGTCTATAACGGCCTTTGCGTACTTGTAGCTGAAGAGGCTGTGGCCGAAGGCGTTTGCGGGTTCGCTCAGCTCGAGCATGAGAAAGCCCCTTTCCACCCCCGGCGCGTACTCCGCAAATGGCGGTTCCACCGGCCCAGCCTTGAAAAATTGCAACTCCGCCTCGGCATAAGAGATTGTGGCCTCCTTTGAAGCGTCCGTATTGAAGAGATTTTTGAGACCTTCCTCCCATTCCTTGTCAAATAGCAGATAGCTCTTAGCTTTGAACAGGCTGTTGTCCGAGCCTGTGCTTGTTAAGTCAAGAAGCTTGGCGTGGTAGGTTTCGAGGTTGTCAGCCGGGACATCCTTCCACGATATTTTAAGGTCGAGCTTATGGAGGCCTTTTGAGAATATCTCGGGGCTTCCAATATAGAACCTCGACCCCTTTGAAGGCGACGCCGTGAACGGGAAGAAGGGCTTGTCTGCCTTGACGGGCCCTGTATCGTTCTGGATGACGAGCTCCTTAAAACCTTCCACAGTAACGTCTATCTCGAGGCCTGTTACGGTTATATCCTTCAGGACGTCATAACCGTAGGGTTGCCCTGGAACGTTCCTTAATATTACATTGAGGACAGGGAGCCCTCCGGGGAACTTGCCTTCGTGCTTTTTAGGGTCAAAAGGGACTATCGGCGGGAACGCCTGGCCGAGCGTCAGGTTGAAGGTTATCTTCTTGAGATCGGGGCCTATACTAACATTATATATAGCCGTCTTCTCCCACCCCTTTTTTCCGCTAAGGGTGAAGGCGAAGAATTCGTTTATATCCTCATTGGCCTTAAGCCTGTCAATCGGAAACTCGTCTTCGCATATAACGGTCAGGGTAATGTTCCTTTCTCCCTCGCCAAGGAGGAGGGCCGGAGAGGCTATGGCAAAGCCGATTTCGGCGAACGCCATCGTCCTGTCCGTTTCGTCGAGGTATCCGACTTCTTTCTTCTGGCTCTTCCCGAAGGTCTTCCACTTCGGCTCAGTGGCGTCGAAAGGCTTTCCCATCCCGTCCATAGAGTCGGCTTTAGACGCCGAGTAGACCCTCCCGTTGTCAGAGGAGTCTACGTATACGGTCTTTACCTTCTCGACCCTGGCCTTGTTGAGCACCGTATCCTTCTCCGTCCTGTAGAATACTTCCTTTCCCAGGGAGTCTTTTCCAGCCGATAGCACGGTTCCTTTCTTCAGTAGATGCGTGTTTACATGCTTTGCCAGCTCGAACACAAGATGAACCCTGTCGGGAACGGCTTCTTTTTCCGTGAGCCTCAATACCTTCTTGTAGTAAAACTCAAGGTGCCTTCCGGTCAGCCTGTTAAGGCTTTTCTGGGCGTGCCTGAAGAGGTTTAGAAACGAGAGGAGGAGGGCCATGTGGGGCTCATGGGACTGGAGGTGCTTCATGGTCTCCAGGAAGTACGCGCCAGAGCGGTTTATGATCCTCATGTACGGGTCGAGGAAGGCGTCGAATACGGGGCCTAACCTTTCGGAGAGTGCGTTTATCTTCCCCCTTGTGTTTGCCTGGGCAGATAATATGGCCGTCCAGTTGCTCCTGGGCGAAAGGTCCGTTTTCCAGGCATCGAAAGGGTGTTCGAGCGGGTCAATGTCTTTTAACAACCCGCCGGTCCCCTCCATCGAAACCGGCTCAACAAGTCCCGCGTCCTTCGCCTTTTTGTAGGCCTCTTGCGCCTCTTTCAGCTCCAGGTCGAGCCCCCCCTTTATCGCCCTGTAGACCTCTGTCTCGAGCTTTAAACCCTCGGCGCCGTTCCTGTACCAACAATCCATGTCGAAAGCCATGGTGAAAATGACGCTAAAGAGAGTCTGAAGCGCCTCCTTGAGACTGTTTTCGGACGAGGAGCTCTTCTCCAGGATATTGACGGCCTCCCTGTAATATTGCCTGAACGCCGCCGCGTCTTTTCCTCTCGCGAGAGCGGCAACGGTGGACGCGTCATTCTCGAAAAAAGCGCTCCAGTCGCCATCGGGCCTGTTGCCAATGTCGTAGAACCGCACCTTCCCGGCGTAGCGGCAGATGTACCGGAGAAGGGCGTCCGGGCCCCTCTCGTCCATCTTGATGTACGCCGGGCCAAGGGCATTAAGGGCCCTTCTGCCCCGGCTGAGGCCGTCCCTCACCAGCGGATTTTTCACGCCGCATTTCATTTAGACACCTGCGCCCCTTCGTTGATGTAGAATGGGTACACGTAGTTATGCCTCGAGTTTGTGGCCCTTATCGTATAGCTGACCGTTATCTCTATCGCCCCCTCAGCCGGCCTCGCATTAAAGGTCACGTCGTCGAGGACTATCCTTGCCTCATGGTAAAGGATTGCCGTCTTCACGAGGTCCTTTACATAGGTCTGCGCGGCAGTGTCTATCGGCTCGAACAGGAACCGCTTGAGGTCGCACCCGTAGGCCGGCTCCATTATCCTCTCGCCGAGAGAGGTCGAGAAGAGTATCTCAAGGCTTTTCCCTATATCCTCTTCGTCCGACGTCATGGCAACGGACCGGCCCTTTTTGCTGAACTCGGGCGGGAAACCCCAACCTGTTCCTAGGAACGGATACCTGTTTGACATAATACTATCCGATGATCACCGTTGGGGCTCCGATCGCCGCTGACGCTCCGCACGCGCAGACGTCCCCGGTCCTTAAGGCGGGCTTATTCCCGATAAGGACCGTCACGCTCCCGGCGGGGAATACGCTCGCCGTAGGCTGGTGTGAAACCGGCGGCAGGGCGCAGACATGGGTGTCCATGGCAACGGCGGCGGGCATCCCCCCTATAAGCACCGTGGGCATACCCGGGCCGGCTATTGTCCCTCCATGCGTCGTAACGTCTCCGACCCTCGCAGCCGCCGGCATCTCTTTTCTCCTTTTGTGGGGGCTTGCTTACAAGCCTAATTTATCTGGACGAGAGACCCCTTGAGGACGGCCGTGGCGCCTGTGGAAAGCTCCGCGCCGGCCGTGCCCTCTGCCTTGAACCGCGCGCTCGATTTGAGGTTGAGGTTCACCCCATCCACCTTCACGTCCCCCGACGCCTTTATATTCAAGTCCTTCGCGCTCTCCATGGAGATCCCGTCCGGGCCCATCTCTATCGTGTTTCCGTTCGAGTCCTTGAGGATTATCTTCTTCTCGTCGTCCGTAATGGCGAGGGATCTGCCCCCGGGGGTCTCTATAAGGACGCTTTTTTTCCCGTCGTCAAAGATAAGCCTTATCTTTTCCCTCGATATGAAACCCTTCTCGTTGTTATCGTCGCTCGCGTCAAGCGGCGCCGGTTTCGCGCTGCTGTTGAACATCCCGAGGACTACCGGGTGTCTCGGGTCGTCGTCAAGGAATCCCAGGACAACCTCGTCGCCTATCTCCGGGAGAAAAAATGAACCCCGCTCCGAGCCTCCGTCAAGCCTCGCAACCCTTGCCCAGACGCCTTCCTCGTTTCTGCCGAGCAGCGGTATCCTTACCTGTACCCTGTGTTCCCCCTCAGGGTCTCCTTCGAGTTTTGTTACGACACCCGTCTGCAGCCCGTTGACAGCCGGAAGAAGACCGGCCGCGGGAGAACACGTCATGACTTCGCTTGTAAAACCGCGTGGCCGCAGTCCGAACTGGATATCCGTCTCCCAGTTCTGCATGCTTATCGTGTGCCGGACCCCGCTTACAAACGCGACCCCGTTGAATCGCGCGCCGACCCCCGACAGCTTTAGCGTATCAAGCGGCTTTATGCCGCCAAAGCCCTGGCACTTCACCCTCCCCGTCACCCTTGAAAATCTGTTTTGCAGCATCGCGCCTTCGGCCCATGCCTTAAGCTCCTCGTCCCTGACAGCCCCGGTGTGGCTGAATGTCAGCTCCTCAAGCCCGATAGCGCCGGCGACGGTCTTTCCGTCCACATTGCCCTGCTCCTTTACGGCGGGGCTCTTTCCTTCGGCCTCTATCACTTCCTGTGCCGACGGGTCCCATGAGAAGGACTTTACCGACTGCGACTGGCTTCTTGATTCCATCTCAGCCTCGAACTCCAGCATAGTCGAGCCGTAGATGAGCG
>OBLQ010001049.1_pt1 | contig 10415 bp, 12 predicted proteins | sample 1519881 | NCBI WGS metagenome assembly OBLQ01 (sample SAMN01911456, study PRJEB22533) | soil metagenome | biome: Soil | place: Malaysia | collected 2012-04-30 | depth DG_metagenome m | reverse complement strand
GTATCCATCGTGATGCGGACGCCGGTGTAGTCGCCGGCCGGAACGTTCCGCGCGCCAATAAAGAGGAACCGTTCGGCGCCGTCACTGAGGTTCGTGACGTCCACGTTGACGCCTGACGGATCGTCGAAGGCCGTGACAAACGCGCCCGACGCGGCCTGGACCTCCACCTTGTGGACCACGACCCAGATGTGGTCGAAACCGGTGCTCATGTCGTCGGTAAGGAACAAGTTGAGGCCTCCTGCCGAGACACCTCCGCTGCCACCACCGCAACCGACCAGGGCGGAAATGGCTAGGGCGAACAGGGCTACAAGACCGAGAATCGCACGAAATCGAGTTGTCATATTCATTTGTTCATCCTTCGAGCGCACTGGCTCCCAAGCGGACGGAGCCACTCCTAACCCCCCTGAATGCGGGTCGGACCGGTTTGATACACGGAACCGGTAGAAATTGGGTCTAACTCTCGCCAAATCGGCGCGAAACGGTAGAATTTAGGCGCAACCTGGGCTTAAGGGAGCGAGAGAGGGCCCTTGACCTGACGCCCCTCCCCACCGACCCAGGCAGGCGGTTTTAGGAAATTGAAGAAGAAGGCTACGCGCACGACCTCGCGCAAGAAGAAGGTCGCCCCAGCGCCCGGCAACATCGAGATCATCGTCAACTGTGCCAGCCGCGAGACGCGAATCGCGGTGCTCGAGAACCAAAAACTCATGGAGTACCGCGTCGAGCGCGAGGAGAGGGTCGTCGGCAGCATCTTCAAAGGCATCGTCCAGAACGTCCTGCCCGGCATGGATGCGGCGTTCGTCGACATCGGCCTCGAGCGCAACGCGTTCCTCTACGTCGCCGACATCCTTCCCGACGACGCTGGCGACGGCAGCCCTGCCAGCATCCGGCGCAGCGAACTGCGCCGCCGCAAGATCAAGGAACTGATCAAGCCAGGCCAGGAACTCATGGTGCAGGTCACCAAAGGGCCGCGCGGTACCAAGGGCGCGCGCGTGACGACGCGCATCTCGCTCCCCGGCCGCTACGTCGTGCTGATGCCCGAGGGCAACCACCTTGGCGTCAGCAAGCGGATCGAAGACCGCAAGGAGCGCGACAGGCTCCGCAGAATCGGCGAGAAACTGATCCCCGAAGGCTTCGGCCTCGTACTGAGGACGGAGTGCGAAGGACGAACACAGACCGAACTCAAGGCGGACATCCAGTTCCTACAGCAACTTTGGTCCCAGGTCATTGAGGCCGCCAAGCGCCAGCGCGCTCCAGCCGTCGTCCACCGCGACCAGACACTGCTCTACCGCACAATCCGCGACGTCTTCGGCGACGAGATCGACCGACTCGTCATCGACGACCCGGACGAGTACGAGAAGGTCAGCCTCGTCGCGGGCATGGTCGCCCCCAAACTCAAGGAGAAGATCCACCTCTACGACGGTGACGAACCTATCTACGATCGCTACAACGTCGAGCGCGACTTGGACAGGCTGCTCGAGCACAAGGTCTGGCTCAAGGCCGGCGGCTACCTCGTGATCGACGAGACCGAGGCGCTGACAGCCATCGACATCAACACCGGCAAACAGGTCGGCACCAAGTCTCTGAGCGACACGATCCTCAAGACCAACCTGGAAGCCGCCGACGAGGTCTGCAGGCAACTCCGCCTGCGCGACATGGGCGGCATCATCGTCATCGACTTCATCGACATGGAGGAGGCGGCCAGCCGCAAGAAACTGCTCGACCATTTCACGGCTGTGCTCGCACGCGACCGCGCGCGCACGCGCGTCGGCCGCGTCTCATCGCTCGGCCTCGTCGAGATCACGCGCAAACGGACCGGCGAGAGCGTGACCGAGGCCATCACCAACGTCTGCCCGATGTGCGAAGGCCGTGGACGCATCGCCTCGGCCGACACGGTCGGCCTCTGGATAGAGCGCGAAATGCGCAGACGTCTGCACGAGCAGGGCAACGCGTTCATGGTCGAGTGCCACCCTGCGGTCGTCGAGAGCCTCATCGGTGCGGACGGCGAGTCCATCGAAGAGATGGAGCACGAACTGAAGCGAGGGCTCTACATCCGTGCGAACTTCGACTTCGGGTTCGAGGAGTTCGAGATCGACACGGGCACCATCGAGGAACTGGACAAGGAGGCGATGGGCTATCGCCGCGCGCAGGTCCTGGAGTGCAACGTGCGCAGTTCTGCCGATGAGACGTCGGACAAGGCGATCGGATGGACCGATTCCGGCTACTACGTGGAACTGCTCAGTGGCAGTGAGTTCGTCGGTCAGCGCGTCAAGGTCGTTCTGCAGGACATCCGGCGCGCCTTCGCCGTGGGCGATGTAATCGTCCATGGCGCCGTGCGGGCTGGGTAGGAGTTTGGGAGGAAAGCGTCGTATCCGTCATTGCAGCCCAGGCCAAATCAACAGGCTTGCTAACTGAGGTTGACATTCGCCTGGGGGGGGGGTATGTTCTTGTTATGGCAGTCAATTTAGGAAGAGTTGTAAACAGCGTTGTCGGAGTAGTTATGGTCGCGTCTTGTGCCTTACTTGCACCAGGCAACGGACTCGCAAGCGGACCATATGATCCCTTGCCCACGTGCGTCGACTGCGTTCAAGACTACAAACTGTATCGAAAAGACCACTGGGAGCTTTCGACGTTCTGCACGCTTTTGGATCCGTCTAAGCCGTTTTATCTCTTTATCAGAGAGTGTGATCACTACACATGTGTCAATGGCACCAAATGGGTAGAAGCCCCAGGCTATGTTATGTGCGTCGACTCGACGGGTACACCTGAAAATCCGTGCCCCTATGGGGTAGGTTGCGCGCCCTAATGGCTCGGACTAGTGACAGAGGATTTGCGAAAGACATCTCTGCGGGGTTCACTCTAATTGAGATCCTCGTGGTGATCACCATTGTGTTGATACTTCTCGGGCTGATCATGCCTGCCCTCATGAGAGCCCGCACTGATGCCTACATCGCGGCTGACACCTCCAACCTCCATCAAATAGGCTTGGCGCAAGCCATTTACCAGGATTCTTACGGCGAGCAAGCCCTCTCACTGTCTTCGCTGATCGACTCGGGACTCCTGGACAAGAAAGTTGCCGTCTCTGGGAGGGACTCCACAAAGAAGGGACTTGCATGGGAACTCTCCGAGCGAATGGGATATAACGGTGGCAAGGACGGTCTCGCTCAGGATAGGAAATACAGAATCAGTTATATCGCTTGGGGCGGGGCGCTCAGGTTCAAGGCGAAGAGAATCGACAATTTGCCCGAAGGAAGCAAGAACTTCGGTTGGCTCATTTCGTTGATACCGAGCGATTTGTCGGCCAACGTTACGAGCACCTTCGAGGATCACCGGTACCTTCGCTTGACAATGGAGGGTTCCGTCTTGAGGAGGCCCGCCGAGGGAGTGTTTGATGATGGAACCCTTCGAGGCTCGTCGCCCATTTTCTGCTACATCGACTGTGACTCTGCATGCAAAAAGAAGTTACTAAGTCCCTGATTTACCTCGGACTGCTAGTCTTTCTCCGGGGCGTAACGTATTCAATCCTGTTGTCAATGGCACCGGAAGCCAGAGGGCAGAGCCTGGCGTCCGTGCTCGGCGTCGCATTCCTTATAGGCGCATGCTGTCTCTTCTTCTGGCACTTTGTATTCAAGAGTGAAAGGTGGATCGTGCCCTTGGTATCGGGATTTACAGGACTTGTCGCTTGTGCGTTCCTCCTAATGCAGTATCTGCTGACTGGCTATTGGCCTGGCCTTGGTGCTGCTGCGATCGCGCTCGGTATCCAGTTTCTCAACTGGGGCTTGCTTGGTCTCGTGTCGAGCCTGATTAGTCTTGTCCCGTACAAACTGGTTGAAAGATCGCGGTAATTCGGCCAGTCGGCGGTTGCCCTCGCCTTTGAATCGGCAAGCGCGTGAAAGTCGTGCTGCAGGACATCCGGCGCGCGTTCGCCGTGGGCGACGTGATCGTGCACGGCTCGGTCCGCCCGGCGTAGTCGGGAGTCGGGAGGTTTTCCGAATTCTTGGCCCGCATCGTGCTAGAATCCACAAAAGAAGGATATGAGGTCTGGGGGTTCGAGGCACAAGACCGTCGGCAACATGGTCTTTGCAGGGGTCGCGACGTTTGCCGTCGGGCTCTTTCTCACGATAATGTCCTTCCTGCTGCTGACGCCGGTCGGCATCATTTTCGGCTTCCTGCTGATTCCCGCTGGCATCCTCCTGGTCGTGATCGGGCTCGGCGCCGGATGGAGCGAAGCCTTCGGCGATCCGCGCAAGAAGCCGATCCAACGGGCATACGGGATCTACGTCATCGCGAAACTCATCGTGGACAAGCGCAGCGAGCCAGTGATGGATCCGGAGGCGCTCGACCCGAGCGAACTGCGGTACCTCGTCCAGATCGACCTTAAGGACAATAAAGGAAAGAAGGAGTTCGAGACGTCCGGCGAGGTCTTCAACCAAGTGGGTGAGGGCATGGACGGCGACATCGTGTATCAAGGGCGCTGGCTCAGCCAGTTCACGTTCCGTCCCAAGACCGACCACCAGATCGGCGAAGACCCGTTCCGTTCGGGACGGCTCTAGCAGCGGTGGCACAGGCAGGGGGGCAGGCTCCATAATGGACTGGTGCCAGAAATAGCCTCGATCTGGAATGAGGTGCTCCCCGAAATCCGCGACAGCGTCACAGGCGCCGGACTCTGGGCGGCGCTGAACGCCTGCAGACCGATCGCCCTGGAGGACGGAGTCATCGTGCTCGGCCTGCCACCGCGGGCGAACGAACTCGCCGGGCACCTGAGGCTCCCGGCCGCCAGGCAGGCGATCGAGACGGTCGTGGGCCGCGCCCTCTCGAGCAAGGTGACGGTCAGGATCATCGACGGCAACACGATCGAGGATTGGGAGTACGCCAAGGAGCGCGACGTCGTCAAGAGACGGCTCCAGGAGCAGGCGGTCGAGCGCGCAAAGGCGGAGGCGAAGGCCGGCGGCGGATGGGAGGCGCTCTACGAGAGGCTGAGCAGGCGCTACGCCGAGACGCCCCAGCGCTCGCTTCCCCAGAACAGGGCCAAGTTCTTCATGGACGCCGTCGAGATCGTCGCCGATGCCCTGATCGAGACCCCGATCACCGACGACCTTGCCGAGCGCAACTTTGCGCGGTGCATCGAGCGCATCGCGCAGTACAGCGAGATCCCCAGCGCCCTGGTAGCCGTCAAGGTGCTGGAGAAGGCGTTCGACAGGTGAGCGCGACGTGCGTCGTGCTGGGCTCGGGGACCAGCAACGGGGTTCCGACGCCGGGCAAAGCCTATCCGCCGGGCTTCCTAGACAACCCGAAAAACCACCGAACGCGTCCCTCGATCGTGCTGTGCGGGCCCGAAGGCAACGTCCTCGTCGACTGTGGCCCCGAGATGCGGCTGCAACTCCTGCGCGAAGGGATCGGCTCAATCGCTGCGTGCATCGTCACGCACACCCACGCCGACCACATCATGGGAATGGACGACCTGCGCACGTTCTGCAAACGCAGCGGGCACGACATGCCGGTCTACACCGCGCCGAGATACCAAGAGGACATCCGCAGGATCTTCGCGTACGCGTTCAAGGAGGTGCCAGACGAGGTCTGGGTGCCGCGCTTCGATCTTCGCAACGTATCGCCTGTGCTCGAACTGTGCGGAATGTCGATCAAGACGTTCTGGGTCGAACACGGCGACATGCCCGTGCTTGGACTGCGCCTGGGAGGCTTTGCCTATGTCACCGACGTCAGCAAGATTCCCGAAGAAGTTGTCCCCACCGTCTCGGGCCTCGACACACTGATCCTGGACGCGGTGAGGTACCGCCCCCACCCCAACCACTTTCACTTCGAGCGCGCGGTCGAAGTCGCGCTCGCGCTCGGCGCAAGGCAGACGTACTTCACGCACCTGAGCGACGACTACGACCACGACGAGGTGAACGCCTCGCTGCCGCCAGGGATCGCCCTCGCCTACGACGGACTGAGGATCGAAATCCCTTGAATACGCCGCCACGCACCGAAAGCCGACGAGACGAAATAAGGGCCGATTCTCAGGGGTTGCTCTAGGTTCTCAGGTTCAAATATCTGACAAAAAGGTGCAGGTTGGGGGTGCAGATCACTGTGAGAACTACCAGAATGTGGAATAGACCTCGTTAGAGGGGCCTTGACCGCAGGCATTACGTAATGCAGAGGATCGTAGCCGGACTGATGGCATTGACGGCGATGGGAGCCAGCATATTGGCGCACGTCGACCCTTTGACGGTCGTCGTGCGCGGTGGCATCGCACTGGTGGTCGGCTTCATGCTGACCGGCCTTTGGACGATGATCGTCATGCCGCAAGCAGAGAAGCCGAAGAAGCACAAAGCGGAAAAGGTAGAGTCTGACGAGAATGTCGAGGATGACGACGAGGAACAGGAGGAAGCCGCTTAGCGGCGAACACCGCCCATGCCAATGACGGCAGACCAACTCCAGCGCACGTGGGTGCAGTTCAAGGTCTACAAAGACCCGGACGCCCGCGTCTCCCTCATTGACCACTATTCCTACCTCGTCAAGATCACGTCCGGCCGCCTCGTGACCAACTTCCCTGGCGGCGTCGACCGGGACGACCTGATTTCAGCAGGGGTCATCGGACTGATCAAGAGCGTGGACCAGTACGACCCCACGCGCGACGTAAAGTTCGAGACCTACGCGATCGCCCTCATCCGAGGCGCGATCCTCGAAATGCTCCGCGACGAGGACTGGGTGCCCAGATCCATCCGGGAAAAGATGAAGGCCGTCGATCGTGCCCAGCACCGCCTCGAGCCGACCCTGCACCGCCCCGCGACCCCCAAGGAGATCGCCGAAGAGGCGGGCATGGCGGAGGAAGAGGTCAACGACATGCTCTTCCGCATGGGCCGGACTAACGTCTTCAGCCTGGACGACGTCGTCGGTTCTAGCAACGACGGCGACGACGCGATCCACTTTGTAGACATGCTCGTCGACGAGGGCGCGAGCCCCGAGGGCGAGATGGAGGGCCGCGAACTGCGCAGGATGCTCGCCGCGGGCGTCGATAGGCTCCCCGAGCGAGAGCGGCTCGTGATCGGGCTCTACTACTTCGAAGGACTTACGTTCAAGGAGATCGGCAAGGTTCTTGGCGTGAGCGAAAGTCGTGTGTACCAGTTGCACACGCAGGCGATGGGCCGGCTCCGGACCTTTATGCAGGAGCAAGGATCGGCCCAGATAGCATGAGGTGGAGAGATGGGACAGTTCGAAGGAGTCAACCGGGTCTTCCGCTCCGAACTCAACGCACCGGTCGAACGGGCGATCCAGGTCGATAAGACCGACAAGGACAGGCAGCGCGAGGAAAAGGACGAGCGCCGCGAAGATCTACCCGAGGACGTCGTCGAACTGCACGACGAGCCGGAGAGCGAGGGCAAGCCTGCCAAGAAGAAGGACGCCAGGCCCGCAAAGGACCCCCGCAGCCTCGACATTTCAGCCTAGTCCCTTGGCACGAAACTTGAGCCCTGAGTAGCCGGGGAACGCATTTCTCGCCTATCATGTTGGCAACCGATATGAAACAGAGCCTCCTTGTACTGTTGATTCTGGTCCTTTTAGGGGCGTTCACGACGGGCTGCCGCCGCGACAAGAACGTGGCGACGGTGGACGGCGAAGCGATCAGCGCCGCCGACTTCAACCAGTACCTCGGCACCAAGCGCACGGTCCGTGTGGTCGTCCAGGGCCAGGTGACCGACCTCCCGGTCTCTGACACGCTCGGGTTCCAGGCCCTGCAGGACCTCGCCACGCAGCGGATCGTCATGCACATGGCCGCCGACGAGGGGCTCCTGCCGACCGACAAGGAGGTCGAGGACGAGATCTCATTCAAGACATCTCTCAACCCGCGCTACCTTACAGACCTCAAGGCGATCGGCTACGAAATGGGACAGATCAGAGACGACGTCAAGTTCTCCCTTTGCCAAGAGCGGCTCCTCACACGTGGAATCCACGTGGACGAGTCGGAAGTCGACCGGCTCATCAAGGAGCACCCCGAGCAGTTCATGCAGCCCGCGAGCGCAGACGTCTATCAGATCTACGTGCTCTCGCTTTCGCAGAAGAACGCCGTCGACGCCGTCCTCAAATCACAGCAGTCCTTCAAAGCGATCGCTGCAAAGTACAACCAGGCGCCCGAGGGCGAACACGTCTCGATAAGGATCGATAGGCTCCCTGACTCGATCAAGAAGGAAGTCGACAATACGCCCGTCGGCGGACAGACCGACTGGCTGACGGCCGGCGGCGGGTTCCGCAAGTACTTCATCGAAGGCAAGACCGAGGCGAAGATGGTCGACATGACCCCTGAGCGCAAGGAGTTCACTCGGCGGCAGATCGCCCTTAACTACGGCAGGCAGGCGAACGACCTGAACCAGCAGATCCTTGCAAAACTCAAATCCTCGGACGTTGTGGTCTCAGACGACGACCCGCAACTGAAGGACATGTGGAAGCGGATGGAAGACCGCCTGGACAAGATCCTTTCCGCCACAAAGTCGGGCAGTTAGGCGTTCACTGGGAACTTCTTGAGGCCGTCGACCAGGCTCTCGACCTCGGGAGTCGAGAACTCCTGCGACTCGACGTAGGCGGCGAGGTCCTGCTCGATCGACTGATAGTCGGGCGACGTCCACGAGCCCAGCGGCTTCTCCCTTGAGTCCAGTTGCACGAGGCTGAGCCGGAACTTGTTCCGCTTGTCGATGTCCTCGTACCAGTGGAGGCCCTCTTCGACGAGGTCGGGGATGGAGGTGAAGACGCCGGCGATCTCCGAGGCGCCGTTCTCACCGATCTGTTCCGTTACCCAGTACAACCTTCGAAACTTCATCGTCTCACTCTGATGCCCCAGTCGGGGGCGACAACCGGCAGAGGGTACCCGGATCGATTGGGGCCCTGGGCCCTCTCAGGCGGTCCAGACGAACGGCTCGGCGTCGGTCAGGACACGTCCGTACTTCTCGATGTCGCGCAGCATGTGGTCGGGCAGGGTGAACATCGCCTGGTGGAACCGCGGCGTGTAGTACCGGTTCTCGACCCCCCTGGCCGCAAGGCGCCTGGCGATCTCCTCAGGGTTCAGGTCGAGCGGGTCGTGCCTCTTGCTCGCGATGATGAACCCCCAGTTGGTCATGAACGTCGTCACGCCAGCCCAGTAGCCGCGCACGACCGGGAATAGGTCGCTCAGGCTCTCCAGCGTCTTGTGGACGCAGGCGAAGCACTGCGGGTACGTCTCGCTGACCGCCCCGCTCTGCAGCACGAACACGCCGTCGTCGCCGAGCGCGCGGTGGACGTGCTCGAAGTACTCCTTGGTGTAGAGGTAGAGCGCGGGCCCGCCCGCGACCGGCCCTGGCAGGTCGCTGAGGATCACGTCGTAGCCGCTGTGCCCCTCGACCCACTTGCGCGCGTCCTCGTGGACGAGCGTCGTGCGCGGGTCGTCAAAGGCGCCCCTGTGCCACTCGGTCATGTGCTGCTTGACGAAGCCGATCAGTTCTTCGTCGAGGTCGACCATCGTGGCGTCGGTGACGGTGTTGTGTTGCAGCGCCTGCCACAGCGTCGCGCCTTCCCCGCCGCCGCAGACCAGCACCTTCTTCGGGTCGGGGTGCAGCGTCATCGCGGGCTGGACCATCCCCTCGTGGTAGACGTACTCGTCCAGCAGGCTGCTCTGGATGCGGTAGTCGAGGAACAGCGTCTTGCCGAAGGTCGGCAGTTCGACGATCTGGTAGTCCTGGTACTTGGACCGCCCGGCCGCCAGGATGCGCTCGACGCTGAAGTGCCAGGTGACCGCGTCGGTGAAGGTCTCGACGATCTGGACCCCCTCGGCCTGCGAAGACTTGAGTTTGCCGCTCATGCGCGGGAAATGGTACTCAGTCCCGGTGGGGACAAGTGTCGAACGGCGGCGTCAATGCTCTTGGCCCACCGCAGAATTTCGCCTCTCCCCTCTGAGGGAGCGGATCGTCACGGTGTTAGCATGACGCAGGTGTGCCGACTGGAGCCATCGCGCGTATACTGGGGAGCGAGGCAGAGACATGATCGGATTCTTAATCACAGCCTTGGCAATGGGCCAACAGGCGCAGCCAGTCGACTTCACGCTCAACTGGAAGCAGGGCGACACATTCACCTATAGCGCCGGATACGGGATGCCCACCGGCGGATTCTCTGTGACCGGCAAGTTTGTGCTTACTGTGAATAAAGCGGACGACAAGGGCTATGATGTCTCTTGGCCGGCTGTGACGTTTAGCGGCGGCGCACAGCCGTATGCCGCAGGCAAGGCCCGGCTAGACCGACACGGGCACCTTGTCGGTGCAGCGCCGTCCTCCGGTGCGGTTTCCTTCCTTATCCTCATGGCGCTGCCAGACAAACCGGTCGGCGCGGGAAGTGCCGTCAAGTTCACGATGAACAGCGATCCGCTGTCCCTGGACTTAAACGGCAAGTTCGAGCCAGTC
>OBLQ010001048.1_pt1 | contig 10422 bp, 7 predicted proteins | sample 1519881 | NCBI WGS metagenome assembly OBLQ01 (sample SAMN01911456, study PRJEB22533) | soil metagenome | biome: Soil | place: Malaysia | collected 2012-04-30 | depth DG_metagenome m | reverse complement strand
GGGGCTCCATCATCTGGAAGAGAAACTAAACGCCATCGCAGGCCTGGACGCAATCTTTCTGCGCGCGGGTTATTTTATGGAGAATATTTTGCCGCAGATTGGCGTGATCCGAAATTTTGGCATGATGGCCGGGCCCGTGCGGGCGGACCTCCCCCTGCCATTCATTGCTACGCGCGATATTGGCGCCGCAGCCGCGGAACTGCTGCTAAAGCTAGATTTCACGGGGAAACAGCCCCGGGAACTGCTGGGCCAGCGCGACGTGACCTATACGGAGCTCGCTTCCATTATTGGCAATGCCATCGGAAAACCCGGACTCAGTTATACAAAACTTCCGGCGTTGATGCTCCGTCCGGCGCTGAAGCAAATCGGCATGTCTGGAAGTATGGTGGATATCCTGCTGGAAATGGCCGAGGCGTTGAACAGCGGTTACATGGTGGCACTCGAGCCGCGCACGGCGGGGAATACCACGCCGACTTCCATCGAAACCTTCATCAGCGAAGAGTTCGTGCCGCGATTCCAGGCGGCGTAATGCAGGGTGAAAGCGCCGCAAGGGCCTCGCTTCTTTTGAAAGATTGCTGAAAAGCCCGTGCGAGAACTGTAGCGGCGATCCCGCCCGGCGGGATCGCCATAAGCCCAATTCTGTCAACGCACGGGTGGCGGCATAAAGCCGCCGCTACACGATTTTCAACAACTTCTTAAGCAAGAGCCGCAGGCCACAGGGCCTTTGCTACTTGCGCAGACCCTGCTCCCTCATCAAGCGGGCGATGCCGGAGATGGCGGAGTCTGCGCTCGATTCCAGTGACTGGATGATGCGGGCCTGGTCGGCCTTGGGGCGGTTCTGGCTGAGCTTGAATTTTGCTTCCAGGCGCTCAACGGCGATTTCAAAACCAACAATCTGACCGAGCATTTTGGCGCGGTAATTTTCATTCAGGTCGCGCCACTGGTCGAGATACGCCTGTTCGAAGACGGCAATGGTTTCAAGCAGGACTTCGGTGAGCTCTGCGCGTTCGGCAAAGACGCGCGCGCGGCCGTAGGCGTGGATGGCAACATAGTTCCAGGTGGGCACGCTTTCGTGCGATCCATACAGGCTGGGCGAGATGTAAGCGTGCGGGCCGTGGAAGATGGTGAGCGTCTCCCGCTCCTCTTCCAGCATCTTCCAGTGCGGGTTGGCGCGCGCCACGTGGCCGCGCAGCAGGATTCCGCCCGGCGCTTCATTAGCAAGCACCGGGATGTGCGTTGCAAAAGGCGACCCTTCGCCGGAGGAAACCACAATTGCGAATGGGTTCGCCCGCATGAAGTCAAGCGCGGCCGCAGAGTCATTCAAACGGTTAAATTCAGGTATGTACAATTTCGAACCTCGATTTTGAAGCTGCCAGACGCCAGGCCAGAGTCGCCCACATCGCAAACAGCGCGACATACGCGCCACCGGTAAATCCCCAAAAATCAGCTGGCGCCCCTGATTGCTTTTCATTGAATCACACTGAACGCGCGCGCGGCAATGGCATGATCTGGCACATTGCACTAGGGGCGATACGTGCGCCACGCGAGAGCTCAACATTTACGGATCAAAATGCCTGCCCCGTCCGTATAGGATGACAAGGGAACAGCAAGCATGCTTCGGTTGATTTTGCTTCTGGCGTTTATACCTTGTTCTGCTCCGTCCCCGGGGCAATCGCAGCCGTCTGCGGATGAGATCATGGCCCGCGTGGCGGCCAACCAGGACCGCGCGGTGAAGCAGCGCGCCGAATACGTCTATCAGCAACGAATCCGTATTATGAGCCGTAAGACGAATGGCAGGCTGATGCGTGATGAGACCACAGACTATCTGGCGACTCCCACGCCTGACGGAACAAAGAAGGAATTGAAGCAGCTTGCGGGGCGGGCCTGGGTTAAAGGTCACTACATCGACTTCAATAAGGAGCCGGGGCCCAATCCGGACAGCCTGGATGGAGACCTCGTCCACGATCTTCGGGACGACCTGGCCAACGAGCAGTCAAAAGACGGACTGGCCCGCGACCTGTTCCCCCTCACGAGCGAAGAGCAGAAAAAATACAGTTTCAAGCTCGAGGGCCAGGAAATGTTCGAGGGTCGCAGCATTTACCGCGTTCATTTCATTCCCAGCGACAATGAAGACACTGCGTGGGCGGGCGAGGCGCTGATTGACGCCGAGGACTTTCAGCCTGTGCGGGTCTACACAAAGCTCTCGCGCAAACTGCCTCTCTTTGTTCGCACTGTGCTTGGCACCAGCCTCCCGGGAATCGGGTTCGACGTCGAATACCAACGCTTTTCTGATGGAGTTTGGTTTCCTGTCAGCTTCGGTACCGAGTTTCGCCTCCGGGCGGTGTTCTTTATCAAACGCGACATCTCGATTTCCCTGAAGAACTCCGGTTTCGAACACGTCCACGTCAAGAGCAAAGTGTTGGATTACAAGCCCGTACAGTGAATGACACCGACAGAACGAGGAACCTTGGTGGTTCTTGCCGCCCTTTGACAATACTCCGCCAGTTGTTGTAGTTTTATTGTTCCAAGGAGAAGAACCATTGCGTAAATTTCCGATTGCTTTGATTGTGGGGACGTTGCTGTTGTCTGCGTGCAGCATGACGGGTTCGCTGAAGTCAAATGACGCCATCAAGGGCGCCATCGAGACGCATCTGAAGGACAATCCGCACCTGTCAATGACGAACTTCAACACCGAGATTGAAAGTGTGGAGTACAAGGACGACACGGCCGATGCCCTGGCCAAATTCGTGTCCAAAGCAGACCCGAACAGTGCGGTTGAAGTGCGCTATCAACTGAAGCTGGAAGGGCGCCTGTGGAAAGTGGTTTCAAGCAAGCCGGTGGGCGGCCAGGGGATGGGCGGCCACGGAGGCTCCATGGGCTCGCTGCCGCCGGGGCATCCCGCAATGCCTCCGGCGAATCAAGGCCAGACCGCTCCGGAAGCAAGCCACTGATTTAGCCTTCAATTCCACAGACACTGCAATGGTGGCGAGGAGGTTTCCTCGCCGTCCCGGTCGCCAGGGAGCGCTTCACGCTGCGGTCAACAGGATGGGCTCCGCTTCAGTGATCACCAGCGTGTGCTCGTAATGGGCCGAAAGGCATCCGTCGGCAGTCTTCACCGTCCACCCATCTCCCGCCTCCAGGGCCACGCCGGATCCCATTGCGATAATCGGCTCCACCGTTATGACCATTCCGGAACGCAAGCGTTGCCGGGCTCTTCCATCATCAAAATTGGGCACGCAGGGCGGCTCGTGGATCGTGCGTCCGATTCCATGGCCGCTGAGTTCCCGGATCACGCGAAATCCCCTGGCGCGAACTTCTCGCTCAACAGCCCGGCCTATCTCATGGATGCGGCAGTTGGCGCGCGCAAACTGCACCGCCTTTTGAAATGCACTCTCAGCGCACAAAGCCAGGCGCTTTGCCTGTTCCGAAACCGGTTCTACTGGCACTGTAATGGCCGCATCCGCCATGTATCCGTCTTTTTCAAAGGTCACATCAAGCTTGACGAGATCCCCGTGCTGGACCTTCCGTGAGTCTGAAGGGACTCCGTGGACTGCCTCATCGTTGAGGCTGATCAGGACATCACCCGGGAAGCCGTACACGAGAGCAGGCGCGGAACGCGCCCCGTAGCGCCGCATCACCTGCCCGCCGACAGCGGCGAGTTCCTTCGTGCTGATGCCCGGGCATACCATCTGCCTCATCGCAACAAGCGCGAGGTGAACGATCCGTCCAACTTCCCTAAGCCCAACAAGATCTTTTTGGCTTTCGATTGACATTCCAATATCCGTGCAAAGCTGAGCGTAAGCCTAACACAAATCAAGCCAGTCGACGAGCCATGCCGGCAGCCCTTTTTCTTGTACGCGGGTGTATCCTATTAAGAGAGGCATTGGGGTATGGGCAGTCGTATTTTTGTGGCAAAGGGTTGGGTCTTGCTTGCCATGGCGGCCTTGGTTTGCTCTCTGGCTGGCGCACAGACGAATGCCGGGAATCCCACCGATTATCTGAAGCAGGGCAACCAATTCGCAAAGCAACAGAAGTGGAAGGAGGCTGAAACTTCCTACCGCAAGGCATTGAGTCTTAAGCCCAATTCTGCGTCGGCCCATTACGGTTTGGGGAACGCCCTGGCGGCACTGCAAGATGTGGGCAACGCTATCCGGGAATACCAGCGCGCGCTGCACCTCGATCCAAACATGGAGGGAATTCATCGCTCCCTTGGAGCCCTGTTTGAGAGCATTGGCCAGCTTCCCCAGGCACTGACGGAATATCGGGCTGAACTTCAACGGCACCCAAACGATGCCCGTGCCGTGGCCAGCGTAGCGCGAGTCCTGGCAACCGGCGGAAAGTATCCCGACGCCATTCAGGAATATCAGCGCGCTCTGGCGCTAGACCCGCAAAACGCTAAAATCCAGGCGGCCATGGCATCGGCGCTGCTCCAGGGAGGCAAGATCAGCCAGGCGGTGGAAGCCTATCAGCAGGCAGAGAAACTGGCCCCGAAAGATGCCGGCATTCATGCGGGTCTGGCGGATGCCCTGACGCTGCAGAGAAAGTATGCTGACAGCATCAAGGAGTGGCAGGCAGCAATCGACCTGAGCCCCGATGACGCTCATCTGCATTACAACCTTGGCGCCGCGCTCGAGGCCACCGGCAATTTGATTCCCGCGATATACGAATACCGCCAGGCCGTATCATTGCGCCCGGACCAGACGGTCTACCGCTTCAGCCTTGCCCTGGCTTTCCGTGATTCCGGAGATTTTGCGGACGCAGAAAATGAATTCAAACAGGTGATCCGTCAGGAGCCGGAAAACACAGCCGCCCACGTGGAACTGGCCGCAACCTATCTGGCGGTGGGAAACCACCAGGCAGCTGTCAATCAGTATCGGGAAGCCCTCCGCCTGAAACCGGATGATTCCGACCTCCATGAGAAGCTCGGGCTGGTGCTGCGAAAGACCGGAGACCTGACCGGGGCGGTTGCGGAGCTTAAGAAGGCAGAGGAGCTTTCCCCTGAGACGTCCACCTACCGCCAGAATCTTGCAGAATCCCTCGAAGCCCAGGGCGACATTCCACGCTTCATTATGGATTACCAGCAGGCCGTCAGGCTTCGGCCAAGAGACCCGGCAGCCCATTTGAACCTGGCCAACGCTTACATGTCCGCGAATAAGTTGAATGAAGCTTTGGGCGAATACCGGGTAGCTGCCCAGTTGGCTCCCAAGAGCGCTGAAATCCAGTACCGCCTGGCCATGGCCCTGAAGGCCGCAGGGAACACAAGCGAGGAGCAGGCCGCGTTGCAAAAGGCAGTCCAGTTGAGGTCCGACTACGCCGAGGCCCTGGAAGAGCTGGGAGACTTGCTGGCCGCACAGAAGAATTACCAGCTTGCCGTTCCTACCTATCGGGACGCGCTTCGCATGCTGCCGAATGATCTGGGCCTGCGGATGCGGCTCGCCCGCGTTCTGGAAGCGAATGGTGATCCCCAGGGCGCTGTGGAAGTGATCGAGCAGGCCGTGAAGTTGGACCCCACCTCAGCCGAGTACGAACTGCAGCTTGCCGACGCTCTGGTTGCGAAAAAAGATTACCAGGCGGCGGCCAAAGTTTACCGCCAGGCGCTTGCCATGAAGCCCTCTGACCCGGAACTCGCCGCCAAGCTGGGGGCCGCACTGCTGCAACTAGGGGATACCAAGGGAGCAGTGGAGGCCTTGCGACTGGCTATCAAGGGCGGCCCCAATGCGCCCCAGGCGCACCTGGAACTGGCAGCCCTCTTGCAGAAGACCGGGGATTTTGAGGGAGCAGCCGAGGAGGCTCAGGCCGCGCTGAAAATTACTCCCAACTCACCAGAGGCGCACTACGCGATGGCGTCGGCGTTGCTGGGTGAAAACAAGCAGGATGAAGGCATCAAGGAGCTGAGAGAATCGCTGCGCGACAACCCGGACTACAGCGATGCACGTCTGGCGCTGGCCAACGCACTGCGGCAGACAGGACAACTCTACGAAGCCGTCGGGCATTACGAGCAGTACCTGCGCGACAATCCTGCAGACGCCTCGGCCCATCTGGTGCTGGCCGATGCCTTGAATGCGAGAAAGAATTACACCGCCGCCATTGAGCAGTGTGAAGAAGCAGTGAAGCTGACGCCCGACAACGCGCAGGCCCACTATGATCTGGCAGTGAATCTGGAGAGGGCCGGCAAGAAAGTGGATGCGCGCCGGGAATACGAGACCTACCTGAAGCTTGCTCCCAAGGCTCCCAATGCTGAAGCCGTTCGCACTATTCTGAGAAAACTGGCAAGTTCGTAAACCCTGGTCCCAAGCCGGAAGCCTTCAGCAACAGCAAATCTCTTTCAAAACCGTGAAAGTCTGCTATCGCCCCAGCAGCGACTTGGCGATGGTTTGTAGCTGCATGAAGGAGGTTCCCTCATAGATTTTTCCGATTTTGGAGTCACGCAAGTATTTCTCGGCAGGGTAGTCCTTGGTAAAGCCATAGCCACCATAAATTTCGATGGCTTCCGACGCCACGCGTTCCGCCACTTCGGAGCAGAAATATTTGGCCATGGCGGCTTCTTTCAGAAAGGGCAGCCCGGCGTCTTTAAGCCGCGCAGCGTTGTAAGCCAGAAGGCGGGCAGCTTCAATGCGAGTGGCCAGGTTCGCAAGTTGGAATCGAATAGCCTGAAATTCACTGATGGGCTGGCCAAACTGTTTGCGCTCCTGCGCATAACCGAGGGCGTGATCGAATGCGCCCTGTGCAACGCCCACCATCTGCGCGGCAATGCCGATGCGGCCTTCGTTGAGCGTCTCAATGGCCACCTTGTAGCCCTTGCCCGGTTCACCCAGAACGTTCTGCTTCGGCACACGGCAATCTTCCAGAAGCAGTTCGCAGGTGGATGATGCCCGGATGCCCAGCTTGTCTTCCTTCCTGCCCACCGTAAAGCCCGGCGTCGAGCGGTCAACCAGAAAAGCCGTGATGCCTTTGTAGCCGAGCTGGCGGTTGAGCGTGGCAAAGATGATGAAAACCCCGGCCTCTTTGGCGTTGGTGATCCAAAGTTTCCTCCCGTTCAGGACGTAATGATCACCATCTTCAGTGGCGCGGGTCTCGAGGCCGAACGCATCGCTTCCGGAGCCGGCTTCTGAAAGGGCATAGGCACCCACGGTGTCGCGCGCAAGGCGGGGAAGGTATTCCTGCTTCTGGTGGTCTATGCCCCAGCGGAGAATAGCGTTTGAGAGGAGCGTGTTCTGGACGTCAATCACCACGCCCGCGGACGCGTCCACGCAAGAGAACTCCTCGATGGCGAGCACGGCCATGAAAAATGTTCCGCCGCTGCCGCCATAGGTCTCCGGGATGCTGAGGCCCATGAAGCCCTGCTCGAAGAACTTTTCGATCAACTCCTGCCGGAACACGCCTTCCCGGTCCATGGCTTCGACGTGCGGACCGATTTCTTGTTTGGCAAATTCGCGCGCCGCCGCCTGAAACATCAGTTCCTCTTCCGTCAGCACGGTTAAGGGTTGAATTGAAGGCAGGGACAGAGACGCAGGATCGGCCATAGAAGTTAACCTCCGGTGGAAGGAACTATCTTATCACCGTGCCGGGATCATTCAAAAGGAGGGCAGAACTGTTGTCAGGCTGTATTGGATCACGAGTGGTTTGTGATACTGAAAAGTATCACGCGCGGGAATTACAATTTCACATCCTCAAACGCTTACCACTGCACTCCGGGATATAAGCTGGGAATTCGGTAAATTCGGTAGCCGACCTGGCCGGATGTCACATCGAGTTCCCAGACGGTCTGAGGGTTTGTCTCTTGCGTTACCTCCAGGACGTGGGACTCAAATGGGTTCGCGGGCAGAAAACCCTCATCAAACTCCACGTCACCATTGGGAAGCAACTTGATACTCCCCACCGCCCGCGAGTAAGGTAAATTGGAATCCTCCCAGAGAACATGCGCAGTTTTGGTGGCCTCATTAACCTGGAAAAAGGGAACTCTGCTGTAACAGGCAGGTTGGCCCGTGGTGCCGCATAGCGTTCCGGTGTCATCGAGCACACGGATGTAGCCATTGTCAAACAAGCCTAAGGTGAAAATGCCGGTGGTATTTGCGCTCAGGATCTGGATATCGTGTTGTCCGTATTGCCAGGCTGCAGGCGCTCCCGAATCCAGAGTGAAATCTCCCTGGTATCCAAATCTCCAGAGAATGTTTCCGTTTCCCCTGCCGTCGTCGTAGTCAATTTTGATCACCCAGGATTGATGGCGGCTTGAGTAAAGCAGGTTGCCGTCGTCCGCTGAGTAGATGACCGCATTCCCATGCGTCCAATCGGGCAGGCCGCGAGGGTGACGATTGACATCGAGGTGGTCGAAAGCATCCCAGACCCAGACGGGGTTCCAATTCTGGTCGATGTCTACCAGGCAGTCTGCGGATACGGTGGTTGTGCCAGGATAACCCGGAAGATCTGTGAAATCCTTTGTGTGGCTTCCAAGAAGTATTACATGCCCGTTGGGCAGCAAAGCGAAATCATGATGGATGAAGTTCACGACCAGGTTAAACCCGGCTGCGGCTAGGCGTGTGTTCAAGTCCGGAATGCCCATTTCCCGAAGTGTGTTCCCTGCCAAATCGATTTCGCGCAACAGATTAGGGAGACCTATCCCATTGTACACATTGACCAAAATGTGGCCATTTGACATCAACTTGAAAGGAAAGGCATACCGTTTGGTTGTGCCACTGGGATCGAGGTCATGGTACCAGATCACGTTTCCCTGCAGGTCAGTGACCACCGCCTCCAGAAGATTTGTTGTCAGTGAGCCGTTTGCCATAGTCAATTGCTCAACACCTGGACTGGGAGTCATCGTACCGGGCGTCTGTACTGTAATCTGAGGTATCCGGCCAGCTGGCGGAGCGCCAGTTTGAAAGCTGTGATCGATGTCCTGGAACGGTACATCTCCTGGCAGGTCAACATCGGCGCGCATGTGATAAGTGGTTGAAGCCCTCATTCCAGCCACCAATATAATCACCGTGCCTCCTCCGGTGGGGGAAGGCTGTGTCCACGTGTCGAGCCCGTACGAAGTGTCCGGACCGAATTCGACTTTGACGTTGCTGCCGGAGGGCACCGTGATCGAATACTGCGCCACCAACGGATTGTTAGTGGATGAAACCGTCCCCTTCCCCATCACCCACACCGTGGCCGTTGTGCTGTTCGCAGGAGATGAAGCGCACGCCGCCTTAATCATGACGGGAGTTATCAATTGCGCTGCCGGAGCCGTGTAGAGACCATTCTGGTCGATGGCGCCTTTAAAAGGTCTGGGATCGACGATGCTCCACGCCACCGCAGAACAGCTGCTGTCCGCGGCCTGGGCAGTGAATTGCAGTGTGTTGCCGGTTACCACGGCGGAGACGGTTGGCGAGATCGACAGAGAAATGTTATTCGGGTCTACGAATGAGGTTGTTGGCGATGTCTGACCGCAGTTGAAGGTTAGAACAGCGTTGATCGATACCAAAACAACGAACCACAAACTGCCCCTGAAATTCATCAAGGTATCACCCCTCATGGCCAGAATTGTAACAAGTTTGAACGTGCCAACACTTCAGACTACCAATCGGCCGTAGTCTAGAATGTACTGGCGCACATTGTAAAGAATTTTTCAATTGGATTTTTCTAAAGTTACAGGAAATTTGCGGTTGTATTCGCACTGGACGTGGTCAATTCGGAAAACGTTGAATTGCGCAATCAGGGTGCCGGCGCGGTTGGGCAACACCTTGAGGTCGGCACCCTTGACCTTGTGTCGCCCGTCAATTTGACGCGCCAGTAGTCCCGCGTCTGTAAAGATCCGTGACCGCGAAACTTGTATTGTTGCGTTAACCACCGTCAACGAGGGCAATGATTTGTTTGATGTCGCTTGATGGACTGGAAATGCGTCGGATCATCTTGACGCGGCGATGCCGCCGCTACAAAGGCTTACCATTGCACGCCAGGATAAAGGCTGGGAATCCGGTAAATCCGGTAGCCAACCTGGCCGATCACATCGAGTTCCCAGACGGCCTGAGGAATCGTCTCCTGAGTTACCTCCAAGACATGGGAATCGAATGGGTTCGCGGGCAGGAAACCCTCATCGAATTCGAGATCGCCGTTATCAAGCAGTTCGATACTCCCCACGGCCGCTGAATACGGCAGGGGAGAAGCCTCCCAGAGGACGTGCGCTGTCCTGGTAGCCTCATCAACCCGGAATAAGGGAACTCTGGTATAACAGGCAGGTTGCCCTGTTGTCCCGCAAAGCGCTCCTGTGTCATCGAGCACTCGGACATATCCATTGTCGAATAAGCCCAGGGTGAAGCTGCCGACAGAATTCGGGCTCAGAATGTGAAGATCGTGTTGTCCATATTGCCAGGCTGCAGGAACTCCCGAATCCAGAGTGAAATCTCCCTGGTACCCGAATTTCCAGAGGACGGCCCCGTT
>OBLQ010001047.1_pt1 | contig 10427 bp, 10 predicted proteins | sample 1519881 | NCBI WGS metagenome assembly OBLQ01 (sample SAMN01911456, study PRJEB22533) | soil metagenome | biome: Soil | place: Malaysia | collected 2012-04-30 | depth DG_metagenome m | reverse complement strand
GGGCAAGCTGCTCGACCGCATGCTGGCGGCCATCGGTCTGGATCGCTCCCAGGTCTACATCATGAACGTCGTCAAATGCCGGCCGCCGGACAACCGCAACCCGGAGTCCTCCGAGATCGCGGCCTGTGCGCACTGGTTCGATGCGCAGTGGCAGGCGATCTCGCCGCGTATCGTCTGCCTGCTGGGCAAGGTGGCGGCCCAGGCCGTGCTGGGCAGCGACGCCCCGATGGCGGCCATGCGCGGGCGCTGGCATGAAAGCAGGGGGGCGAAGGTGCGTGCGACCTATCATCCGGCCTACCTGCTGCGTTCGCCGCAGCAGAAGGCGCACGTCTGGCAGGAGGACCTGCGGGCGGTGGCCCATGCCTGCCGGCACGAGGGCGGGGCCTAGGCGGCCTCCTCGTCGGCGGACGGGTTCAGGGTGATGCGCACCCGCTGGATCCAGCCGCCGCTCAGTTCCGTGACCTCCAGCCGCACATCATCGACCGCCAGGCAGACCGGGCCGTCCGGCTGTTCCCCGAGCATCTGCACGATCAGGCCCCCGATGGTGGTGGCCTCGTTCTTCGGCAACTCGCAACCCAGCTCGTCGTTGACGTCGTGGATGCTGACCATGGCCTCGGCGACCAGAGAGCCGTCCGGTTTGTGCCACATGTCCGGCTGTTCCGGGATGTCCCACTCGTCGGTGATCTCGCCGACGATCTCCTCGAGGATGTCCTCCAGCGTGATCAGGCCGTCGATATCGCCGAACTCGTCGACGACGATGGCCATGTGCTGACGGCGCGTCTGGAACTCGAACAGCATGTCCAGGGCGTTCTTCGACGACGGGATGAACATCGGCGTCTGCCAGATCACGGCCTGCACCAGCGGGATGTCCCGGTTCTTCAGGCGCATCAGGTCGCGAAGGTGCACGATGCCGATCAGGTTGTCCGGTTCCTTATGGTAGACCGGGTAGCGCGAATGCGGCTTGGCCATGGCATAGGCCAGGCATTCGCCGACGCTGCGCTCGGCATCGATCATGATCATGTTCTTGCGCGGCGACATCAGGGCCCGCACATTGACCTCGTGCAGGCGCAGGCTGCTGAGCAGCATCTGCTCGCGCGAGCTGTCCAGCATGCCGCCCTTGGCGCCCATGTCGATCAGGGTGGCGAGCTCCTGGTGCGTGATGATCGGTTCGCGGGTGGCCGGCATGCGGAAGAAGCGGCGCATCACGCCGATCATGGCCATCAGCACGGCGATGACCGGCGACAGCAGGCGCTGGGTCCAGAACAGCACGGGCGCCACCTTGACGGCGATGGCTTCGGCGTGGGCGACGGCGATGGCCTTGGGCAGGATCTCCGAGACGATCAGCACGACCGTGGTCATCAGCACGGTGGCATAGATGATGCCGGCCTCCCCGAAGTAGCTCACGAGCACGGCGGTGGCCAGCGAGGACGCGGCGATGTTGACGAAATTGTTGCCAAGCAGCACCGCGGCCAGCATCCGCTCCGGGTGCCGGACCAGTTCGAGCGCCCGCTTGGCACCCCGCACCCGGTTCTCCTGCATGGTTTTCAGGCGCGGACGGCTGGCCCGGGTCAGGGCTGTTTCCGAACCGGAAAAGAACGCCGACACCATCAGCAGCATGAACAGGATGCCGATGGAGGCCGGGATGGATAAAATGAAATCATCCATGGTCGGACGCAAGTGTGGTCAGTGGTGAATCCATGCCTTGATCATTTTCACGCCGAAATAGGCCAGCAGCAGCAGGATATAGGCCGTGATGACCATGAACGCGGACTTGCGTCCGTGCATGGACGCCCGGCGCCGGCGGATCAGCGGCACCATGATCACGATCCAGGAGAAGATGGCGAGCAGCACCTTGTGGCTGATCAGGCGCAGATGGGAAAAGGCCTCCCACTGCCAGGCCAGGCCCGTCATGATGCTGATGCCGATCATCCAGGCCGCCAGGCGCAGCTGCGCCATCATGTGCGCCTCGATCTCGATGATCGACGGCATGGCCTCGATCAGCGGGCTGATCGACTTGCGCTTCAGGGCCCGGTCCAGCTGCCAGAGCATCACGGCATGCAGGGCGGACAGCGTCAGCACGGCATAGCCGCACAGCGAGATGATCATGTGGCCGGTCTCGAGCAGGGAGCGGGTGCGGATCCATTCCGTGGTCGCATCGTGCGGCAGCAGCGGCAGCAGGATCAGCGGCACGGCGACCACGGGCAGCACGAACAGGCCCAGGCCGCCATGCCGGTGCCGCAGGGCGCCGACGAAATAGATGCCCTGCACCAGCAGCGTGGAGATGGCCACGGCCGTTTGCAGCGAGAACAGGAAGCCGGTGGCGTTGAAGGATTCCAGCGTCGTCCAGCCCCAGAAGGTCAGCACCATGGTCACGGGCATGGCCATGGCCACCAGGATGTGGGTGCGGCTGGCCAGCCACGCGGGCGTCAGCTTCCAGACGTTGGCCCACAGCAGAACAGCGCAGAGCGCTGTCAGGATGCCGGCAAGCGGGAACAGGATGGACGATGTCATCGGAGGAACGGGATCGGGGACGCGTCAGGCGGCAGAACGGCGATATATCGGGGTGTTCATGCCCGTTTTATATCCGATGCCGTGGCAATCCGCAACGACGCTTTGCCGCCCGTCCTGCGGTTGACGCCGGCCCGAAGCCGGTCAAAATCGGCGGATGCAGGTGGGGGTTCTGTTGCTGGCGGCCGGAAGGGGCAACCGTATGGGTGGCGGTGTGCCCAAGCAGTACCTGTCGGCGGGCGGCAAGCCGCTGCTGCTGCTGGCCCTCGAAAGCCTGGCGCGCGAGCCCAGGATCAGCGTCGTGCAGCCGGTGATCGCCGAGGATGACCGGCACTATGCGGCCATGGTCGAGAACGCACGTTTCCCCTACCGCCTGCTGCCTGCCGTCAGCGGGGGCAAGGAACGCGCGGACTCGATGCGCCACGGCCTGGCGGCGCTGCCGGAGGATGTGGACTGGGTCGCCGTGCACGATGCGGCGCGTCCCATCCCGTCGGCTGCACTGCTTGCCGCGGTGCTGGACACGGCCGCCGCCCACGGCGCCGCCGTGCCGGGGCTGGCCGTGCACGACACGATCAAGCAGGTGGATGATCAGGGCAGGGTTATGCGCACGCTCGCGCGTTCGGCTTTGCGCGCGGTGCAGACGCCCCAGGTGGCCCGGCGGGCATGGTTCGAGCAGGCCTTGGGATCGGCGCAGGGGGCGGCGGAATGGACCGATGACGCCTCCCTGCTTGAAGCGGCGGGGTTTCCGGTCTATGTCAGTGCCGGGGAGGAGAACAACCGCAAGATCACCACGGCCGAGGATCTGGCGTGGCTGCGCCGGCTGATGGAAGCCCGGGACTAGGAGGCTGCATGGACATACGCGTCGGGCACGGTTATGACGTGCATGCCTTTGCCGACGGGCGCCGGTTGGTGCTGGGCGGCGTGGAGATCCCCCATGGGCGGGGGCTGGCCGGGCATTCCGATGCCGACGTGCTGATCCATGCCCTGTGCGACGCCATCCTCGGCGGTGCCGGGCTGGGGGATATCGGCCGGCATTTCCCGGACAGCGATGAGCGCTACCGCGGTGCGGACAGCTCCGGGCTGCTGCGCAGCGTGCTGGAAAAGGCCGCCGAGGCGGGGTGGCGGCTCGGCAACGCCGATATCACGGTCGTGGCGCAGGCCCCGAAACTCGCCCCTTATATCGGGCGCATGCGCGAGCATCTGGCCTCGCTGTGCCGGGTGCCCGTGGCCCAGCTGAACGTGAAGGCGACCACGACCGAACGCCTCGGCTTCGCCGGGCGGGAGGAGGGCATTGCGGCTCATGCCGTCGTGCTGCTCGTGCGCGTCGGGGAGGCATGATGGACGCAGCGGACATCCGTCAGTTCTACGCGGCCTGCGATGCCGCGCATCGCGAGCTGTTCTCGACCCTGATCCACGAATGGGAGCAGGCAGGGCTGCCGTGGACCTGGAACGATGAGGGAAACGTCGCGTTGTGCGCCCGTACGGTGATGCGCAACAGCCGCCCCGTGCTCTTCGTGCTGGAGAGCGGCGCCGGGGGGCGCAGGGAGGCGATCAGCCTCAGGCTCGACGTGTGGCACGAGGCCCTGGGACATGCCGACGCGGACCGTTTCCTGAACGCGATGAAGGGCACGGACGGCCTGAAATATCTGGAGCGGGACGGCGAGATCGTCATGGTCGAACCGGGGCACGCCTCCGGACCGGTGCAGCACGAGGTACGCCGCCGCATCCAGACGCTGGCACTGCGCCTCAGGGATCTGATCGGACTTTAGCGGAACAGCGAGGGCACGACATCCAGCGTGAATTCGCCGGCATGCTCGGGCAGGTCGTCCATGACCAGGATGAAGCCGCGGCCGCCGGCGGCGGCCACCGGCACGTTGTCCTGGGGCGGTGCTTTCCACGGTGCGTGCCGGATGGCGTCGATGGCGGGCGGCAGGGTGACGGGGAAGGTCTTGCGCTTGACGGTCTTGTCCGAGTGGAAGGCATCGAAGACCGTGACCTCGATCCACGGCGTGGCCAGTTCGGCATGCAGCAGGTTGTCGATTCTGCCTTCGATGACCAGCACGGCGCTGCCGTCATCCCGCTTCAGCCATTCGGCATGCACGCTGTCCGGCGGGATGCGCCAGTCGCTGGAGTGCACCCTGATCGGCAGATGCAGGTTCAGCAGGATGCTGCGCATCCAGATGTTTTCCTGCCAGGATTCGTGGTTGAAGGCGAAGCCCGCGACGGCGACGAGCATCATGATCCCGGACATCCAGCTCAGCAGGCGCGGGGCGCGGCGCTCCGGTTCGGGCGCGGCATCATCCTTGGCCGTGGCGACCGGCTTTTCGGGTTTTTCGGGCTTTTGGGGCGCCCGGGCCGGCGGGGCGCGCCGCGAGGCTTGGGCGCCATCGCCTTCCGCCAGCCGTTTCCTGGCCCGGGTCGTTGCCGGGGACAGGGTGTCGGTGGTTGCCAGTCGCTCCAGGAACAGCGGCGGTTTCGCAGGGGAATCGGCTGCCGGCTGGTAGCGCAATCCGCCCTTGGCTTCCTTGTCGGACCGGCCGCCCTCGAACAGCCCCAGCTGGATATCGGCCGCCTGCGGGGCCTTCTGCTCCTCCGGCGACGCGTCCTCCCCGGTGGATTCGCCGATGCGGAATTCATGATGGCAGCGGGAACAGACGAAGCTGACATCCGTCTGGCTGGATGCCACCTCGTAGATGGCCTGACAATGGGGGCAGGCGATGCGCATGGGCGCATGCTGAACGCTCGGGGTCGCATTGTCAGCCCGGCAGGTGACATCCTGCGGATGGCTGGCTAATTTATCCGCCATGAACGATGCGCCGTTGCAGGTCGAGATGGAACAGCTGATGCTGCGGTATCCAACGGGCAAGGTGGCTGTTTCCGGCGTTTCCCTGCACATCGCCAAGGGGCAGTTCATCTATCTGATCGGGGAGAGCGGGGCCGGCAAGTCCTCGCTGATGCGCATGCTCTACGGCGGGGTCCGTCCGAGCTCGGGGGTGCTGAAGGTCGAGCAGACCGATATGCGCACGGCGGCGGAGTCCCGGGTGCGGCAGTTGCGCCAGCGTGTCGGCATCATCTTCCAGGATCACAAGCTGCTGTTCTCGCGCACGGTGTTCGAGAATGTGGCCCTGCCGCTGCGCGTGCAGGGGTGGAAGGCCGATCGCCTGGTGCCGCGGGTGCAGAAGGTGCTGGAATTCGTCGGCCTGGGGGATCGTCTGTGGTCCTATCCCGAGACGCTGTCCGGCGGGGAGCAGCAGCGGGTGGCGATCGCCCGCGCCATGAGCGCCAACCCGCCGATGATCCTGGCCGACGAGCCGACGGGCAACCTGGATATCGACACGGCGCACCGGGTTCTTGATTACCTGATGGGGCTCAACGCCCAGGGCACGACCGTGATCATGGCGACCCACGACCTGCAGCTGCTCGAATCGCATCCGGGGCGCGTCATCCAGCTGCACCGGGGCGCGCTGGCCGCCGATTCACATGCCGGAGAGGCCTATGTCGGCTGATATCCCCGCCGGCCTGCGCCCGCGGCTGCCCGGCGGCTTCCGTCTGCCGCCGCTGGGCATGCACCAGGTGCTGGCGCTGGGCATCGTGGCCGTCGCCCTGTGGGCGATGGGCCTGATCGGCCTCGGCGTGCAGATGATCGGCCAGTGGGTTGGCAGCTGGCAGAACGAGATCCGCATCCATGTCTATCTCGACAGCAATGCGTCGGCCAGGCCCGACGCGCTGCGCGATGCCCTGGCCGCCATCCCGGGCGTGCAGGGGGTCCGTGTCGTTTCCCAGGATGAGGCGGTGGCATGGATGCACCAGTGGCTGGAGGGGACGGGCGTGGACGATGCCACGCTGGCGAAACGGCTGCCGATCAGCTTCGAGGTGTCGCTCGGCGAGCACGCCGGCAAGTTCCTGTTCCGCGATATCCGTGACGTGGCCCAGAAGTTCGGGGCGAACGTCAACCAGGAGGAGATCAGCCTGGCCCGGGCGCATGACTGGCTGCAGAACCTGCGCAGCCTGGCCTGGTTCATGGAGGGCATCATGGCACTGGCCATGGCCCTGATCATCGCCAATACCCTGCGCATCACCCTGATCGCCCGGGCCGAGGAGCTGCACCTGATGCGCCTGATGGGGGCGGCCGAATGGTTCGTGCGCATGCCGTTCCTGCTCGAGGGCGTGTTGCTGGGGCTGGTGGCGGGGCTGCTGGCCTGGGCGATGCAGTGGCCGCTGGTGTGGGCGCTGGGCGACTGGCTGCGCGTGCTGTCGGTGCAGCCGCAGCTGGGTCTGCTGTTGCCGGAGCTGGTCCTGGGTGGTGCCCTGACGGGCCTGCTGGGCGCCATGGTGGCCACTTTGCGCCGTATCTCGCCCGACCTGGTCGATTACTAGCCTATATTGACGAAAAGCCCCGGCTGCGATTGAATTGGCACTCGGCCATCCGGAGTGCTAACACGCGGAATGGACGGAGGTGCCATGATTGCTTCGGCTGTGGATATGACGAGCCTGAACCTGTTCTATCGCGACGTGCGCCGTATCGAACGGCTGACGGCCGATCAGGAACTGGCGCTGGCACGGCGCTGGCATACGGGGCGCGATCTCGATGCCGCCAGGCAGCTCGTCTGTGCCAACCTGTATGCCGTGGCCGGCATCGCCCGCGAGTACCGGCATTTCGGCCTGCCGGAGATGGACCTGATCCAGGAGGGCACGCTGGGCCTGATGCATGCCGTCAAGCGCTTCGATCCGGAGCGGGGCTTCAGGCTGATGACCTACGCCTCCTGGTGGGTGCGCGCGGCCATCCATGATTTCATCCTGCGTTCCTGGAGCATCGTCAAGCTGGGGACCAGCAAGATCCAGCGCCGGATTTTCGCCGGCCTGAAGCAGGCCCGTACCGCCATCGCGGCGATGGAGGGCCATGACGCCGATGCAGTGGCGGCGGATTTCGGCATCTCGGGCGAGAAGTTCCGGGAGGCAGCCAATGCCTACCTGCAGCGGGATGTGTCGCTGGATGCCGATGTGGAAGGATATTCCATGCTGGCTTCCCTGGAAGCGCCGGAGTCGACCCCCGAGCAGGCGGTGATCGAGGCGGATTGGGAGCAGCATCGCCATGCCAGGCTGCAGGAATCCATGGCGAACCTGGACGAACGCGAGCGCCAGATCCTCGCCCAGCGCTACATGGCCGATCAGCCGGCCACCCTCAAAGAGCTGGCCGAGCAGTTCGGGGTATCGATCGAGCGGGTGCGCCAGATCGAGGCCAGGGGCCTGAAGCGCCTGCGTGAGGCGCTCGCCGACTGAGGCGTTCCACGATCCGTTTAGCGATGCGGGGTTGTTGCATGGCGACAGCCCCGTTTTTTTTGCATGACCGGGCCGGGGAGGCTTTCCTTTGCGCCGGCTAGCCCCCATCATTGCCGCACTCTTCGACAAGCTTTTCGACAAGGGGGCGAGCGGTGTCCGGCGGCAGTGAACGATACGATGCACAGCGCATTGAGCGAGAATGGCAGCAGCGGTGGCAGGCGCTTGCCGCCGATGCGGCCTCGGATGATCCCGCCGATACCCGCGAGACCTACTACTGCCTGGCGATGTTCCCGTATCCGTCCGGCAACCTGCACATGGGGCATGTGCGCAACTACTGCCTGGGCGACGCCATCGCGCGCTACAAGCGCATGCGCGGCTTCAACGTGCTGCACCCGATGGGCTGGGATGCCTTCGGCCTGCCGGCCGAGAATGCCGCTATCAAGCACGGCCGGCCGCCGGCCGAATGGACCTACGCCAACATCCGCCAGATGCGCGGGCAGCTGAAGCGGCTCGGCCTGTCCTACGACTGGGAGCGCGAGATCGCCACCTGCCGGCCGGAGTACTACCGCTGGGAGCAGTGGCTGTTCACGCGCCTGCTGCAGAAGGGGCTCGCCTACCGCAAGGAGGCGGAGGTCAACTGGTGCGAGCACTGCCATACGGTGCTGGCCAACGAGCAGGTCATCGACGGCGCCTGCTGGCGCTGCGATACGCCGGTGGTGCGCAGGAACCTGGCGCAGTGGTTCATCCGCATCACCGATTACGCCGAGGAGCTGCTGAACGACCTGGACAGGCTGCCCGGCTGGCCGGAGCGCGTGCGCGAGATGCAGCGCAACTGGATCGGCCGCTCGACCGGTGCCGAGGTGTTTTTCCCCATCGATGGCTCGGAACAGGTGCTGGACATCTTCACCACCCGCCCGGACACGCTGATGGGCGTGACCTACATGGCGGTGGCGGCCGGTCACCCGCTGGCGAAAAAAGCGGCTGAATCGAATCCTGAACTGGCGGCCTTCATCGAGGAATGCGCGCATATCTCGACCAAGGAAGCGGACGTGGCCCTGATGGAGAAGAAGGGCATGCCGCTGGGCATCAACGCCGTGCACCCGATCACCGGCGAGAAGGTGCCGGTGTGGGTGGCCAACTTCGTGCTGATGGGCTACGGCACGGGTGCGGTGATGAGCGTGCCGGCGCATGACGAGCGCGACCATGAGTTCGCCCGGAAGTACGGCCTGCCGATCAGGCAGGTGATCGCCCCGGCCGACGGCGCGGTGGTTGACGTGCAGCAGGCCGCCTTCACCGATCCGGGGGTGCTGGTGCATTCGGGCGCGTTCGACGGCCTGGCCTCGGATGCGGCCAAGAGCGCGATCACGGCCCATCTGGCTGCGCACGGCCGCGGCAAGGAGCGCGTGCAGTACCGGCTGCGCGACTGGCTGGTGTCCCGCCAGCGCTACTGGGGCACGCCGATCCCGGTGATCCATTGCGGGGGCTGCGGCATCGTGCCGGTACCGGACGCCGAGCTGCCGGTGGTGCTGCCGGAGGACCTGAAGCCGACCGGCGGCGCCAGCCCATTGACCACCTGCGAGGCCTTCGTGCATGTGGATTGCCCGGTCTGCGGCAAGCAGGCGAAGCGTGAGACCGACACCTTCGACACCTTCATGGAGTCCTCGTGGTACATGGCGCGCTACACCAGCCCGCGCAACGAGGCGGCGATGCTCGATCGCGCGGCGGTGCATCGCTGGCTGCCGGTCGACCAGTACATCGGCGGCGTCGAGCACGCGGTGCTGCATCTGCTGTACGCGCGTTTCTTCTACAAGCTGATGCGCGACGAGGGCCTGTTCGGTGCCGAGGGCGGCGGCGATGAGCCGTTCACGCGCCTCTTGACCCAGGGCATGGTGCTGAAGGACGGCGCCAAGATGAGCAAGTCCAAGGGCAACACCGTCGATCCCAATGCCCTGATCGAGCAGTACGGGGCCGATACGGCGCGCCTGTTCATCCTGTTCGCCGCACCCCCGGAGAAGGACCTGGAATGGAGCGATGCCGGCGTGGAGGGGGCGAACCGCTTCCTGCACCGCGTCTGGCGCCTGCTCGACCGCCTGGACGGCGCGGGTGCGGATGGTGCGGATGCCGGGGCATGCAAGGCCATGCGCCGCACCATCCATGCCACGATCCAGCGCGTCACCCATGCCTTCGAGCAGGGATTCGCCTTCAATGTGGTGATCGCCGCCCTGATGGAGCTGACCAATGCCCTGTATGCCTTCGAGGCGGCGGACGGCGAAGGCAAGGCGGTGCTGCGCGAGGGCGTTGAGGCGCTGTTGAAGATGCTGGCGCCGCTGGTGCCGCATTTCGCCTGTGCATGCCACGCGCGCCTGGGTCTCGACGGCATGGCCGTGCTGGAGCAGTGGCCGGGCGTGGATGCCGAGGCGCTGGTGCAGGATAGCATCGACCTGGTGGTGCAGATCAACGGCAAGAAGCGCGGCGAGGTGCGCGTGGCCCCGGATGCCGACGAGGCGGTGGCGATGGCGGCGGCCCGTGCCGTGCCCGCGATCGACCGCTGGTTCGAGGGGGTGAACGTGGTCAAGGTGATCCTGGTGCCGGGCCGGCTGCTCAACGTGGTGGTGAGGCCGGCATGAGGCGCTGGCTTA
>OBLQ010001046.1_pt1 | contig 10433 bp, 6 predicted proteins | sample 1519881 | NCBI WGS metagenome assembly OBLQ01 (sample SAMN01911456, study PRJEB22533) | soil metagenome | biome: Soil | place: Malaysia | collected 2012-04-30 | depth DG_metagenome m | reverse complement strand
GCCCGGCCACGTCGATTTCTCCTACGAGGTCTCGCGGTCGCTGGCATCGTGTGAAGGCGCGCTGCTGGTGGTGGATGCCTCACAGGGAGTCGAGGCACAGACGCTGGCGAACGCCTATCTGGCCATCAACAACCATCTGGAAATCATTCCTGTCATCAATAAGATCGACCTGCCCAGCGCCGACATCCCGCGCGTCAAGGAGATGATCGAGCATTCCGTGGGCCTCGATACGAAAGACGCGCTGCTGGTGAGCGCCAAGACCGGCCTGGGCATTCCGGAAGTGCTGGAAGCAATCGTCAACCGCCTGCCTCCGCCGAAGGGCAGCCCCGAGGCGCATCTGCAGGCGCTGATCTTCGATTCATGGTTCGATCCCTACCGCGGCGTGATCGTGCTGACCAGGGTTTTTCAGGGCACCTTGCGCAAGGGCATGAAGATCCGCCTGTGGTCAAACAGGAAGACCTTCGAGGTGGAAGGTCTGGGCGTTCTTACCCCTAAGCCGGTGACCGTCGACGAACTCTCCGCCGGCGAGGTCGGCTTCATGATCGCCAACATCAAGAACGTGGCCGACACCAAGATCGGCGACACCATCACCGACGAGAGCCGTCCGGCGATCGAGGCGCTGCCCGGCTTCGAAGAGATCAAGCCGATGGTGTTCGCCGGGCTTTACACGATCGACGCCCACGAGCACACTGCGCTGCGCGAGGCCCTGGAAAAACTCCGGCTCAACGATTCTTCGTTTTTCTTCGAGCCTGAGAGTTCGGCCGCGCTGGGCTTCGGGTTCCGCTGCGGTTTCCTGGGATTGCTGCACATGGAGATCATCCAGGAACGGCTGGAACGCGAGTTCGGGCTTGACCTGATCACCACGGCGCCGGGCGTGCGCTACAAGATCACCTGCACCGACGGCACGGTGCTGGAAATCGACAATCCGTCGCGCTGGCCTTCGCAGAGTGAAATCGCGAAGGTGGAAGAGCCGGTGATTCTGGCGACCATCATCACGAATGAAGAATTTGTTGGCGGCATCCTGAAGCTGGTGGAGGACAAGCGCGGCAGGCAGAAAGGGTTCGAATACGTAAGCGGAAACCGCGTGATGCTTACCTACGAACTGCCGCTGAATGAAGTGGTGCTCGATTTCTACGACCGCCTGAAATCGATTTCCCGCGGATACGCTTCGCTCGACTACCATCTGTCGGGCATGTGGGAGTCTCCGGTTGTGAAGATGGATATCCTTGTGGCCGGCGATCCCGTCGATGCGCTTTCCGTGATCGTGCATCGCGATTTTGCCTACGATCGCGGGCGCGCGCTGGTTTCCAAGATGCGCGAATTGATCCCGCGGCAGATGTTTGAAGTCGCCATTCAGGCGTCCATCGGCGCAAAGATCATTGCCCGCGAGACGGTCCACGCGGTCCGCAAGAACGTGCTGGCCAAGTGCTACGGCGGCGACATCACGCGCAAGCGCAAGCTGCTCGAAAAGCAGAAAGAGGGCAAGAAGCGCATGAAAAGGATCGGAAAAGTCGACATTCCCCAGGAGGCTTTTCTGGCTGTGCTCAAAGTCGGTGAAAACCCGTGATGCCTGGCGCAGAAAAAAGTTGCATGTTGATAAATGTGCAAATCGCATTTCCGGCAGTTGGCGAGTCGGTCAATCGTGCAATGTTTCTGGTGCATTCTCAGGCGCGCTGCAACTATATTTAAAATCAGAGTCTTATCGGCGTTTTTGCTCCGGCGGCGAAAGGACCGGAATCCTCCAAAAGCTCCCTGCAATCTAAAAATCTCCTAAGAATTGCACAGAGTTTTCCACAGAACTCCGGCCAGACGGCGCTCCCCAGACTTCAGTTTCCCCTCTTGAAGGTGACGGTTATAAACGTCTCGACTTCGACTGGTTCTCTGTTCAGGATGTAGGGCCGGTACTTCCATTGCCTGACCGCGTCGATCGCCGCGCCCACCAGCAGCGGATGTCCGCTGATCACGTTCAGGCTCTCGATGGAACCGTCGCGGCTGATGATGGCATGGAGTTTCACGTCTCCCTGCACATTGATGCGGGAGGCAAGGGCGGGATAGACAGGAAGAACTTTTCGTATCAGCGATCCTTCATCCATGTGCGAGACGCGGTGGGGTTTCGTATCGTCAGCCAGACGAACGGCGGGGCCGGTGCCCGGTCCAGGGCCGCTGCCGAACGGAAAGCTGGAAGGCTGTATGCCATCGCCGATTCGCGGAATGGGGCGGATGTCATCCGTGTTGTTCTGGTGGAGCGAATATACGATCAGGGACCTGGTGGCGGGAACAACGACAACCTGATTTGAATACGCAGTTCCGCCTCTGCCGCCAGAAGTTTTCGCGGCAGCCTCGACGACCGGCGGCTCGGTGAGCTGCGTGAAAAGCGAGACATGCGGCGCAACCGGAACCATGCCGATAGTAAACAGCGGCACGATCAGAAGGGCGGCGGCCACGAAGATCTGGGTGATGAAAGCCGTAGCCATGGGCCAGCGGTTCCGTTTGCGCAAAGCCCGCGAGGATTCGACCAGGGTGTCGTTGAACATGTTGTGCCTCCGTATGTGGAACAGACACCGGAGACGAACGCCTGGGTCCTGCGCTGCGAAACAAAAAGGCCGCCGAAAAACGGCGGCCTTACGAAATCTTGTGGAACCATTACGGCTTCTTCGGTGTCGCAGCGCCGGTGGGCTTGGCAGCCGCGGCCGGCTTGGGAGCGGCGGGGGCGGCAGCCGGATGGTCGGTATTGTAGGCGTCCACCAGTACCTTGGTCAGGTTGGTGCTCTGGCTGGCCCACAGCACCGGGGTCTGGGGATTCGAAACGTCAAGGATCACGGAGTACCCATTGGCCTTGGCGTATTTTTCCAGAACGTTGATCATCTTCTGGCCCAGACGGTTCACCACTTCCTGTTCGGCCTGCTGCACTTCGGTCTGAAAATCCTCATAGTTTCTTTGCAGAGCCTTCTGCTTCTCGCTGAGGGTCTTGACCTTGGTGTTGCGCGCTTCTTCACTCAGCTTCTCTCCCTGGGCCTGCAATTCGGTCTTCAGTTTCTCGACTTCGTCGTTCTGGGCCTTGAGTTCGTTGTTTTTGGGTCCGAAGCGCTGCTGCAGAGCGTCAAACTCTTTTTTCCCCTCGTTGGTGTTGACGATTGCGTCCTGGATGTTCACAATGCCGATCTTGGTGCCGCCGGTGGGGGGCGCGCCGGCCGCCGCCGGGGCCTGGGCCAGGGCGGCGATGGAAACTAATGTGCTCAGCGCAAAGCTGAGAGCGAAAGATTTGGTTGTGGAAGTGCAAAACATGGGTTTAGTGAGCTCCTTAAATTCCTTTTGCAAACTGCATTCGTCGTGGTCAACCGCTCACAGGAAAAGAAAAACCGGCAGAGAGGACGAATGCGTTGATTATAGGTTGTCAATTCCGGCACCGTCAAACATTCGGCTCCTGCGTTCAGAATGTGGTGCTGACGGTGAAACGGAAGGTCTTCTTTGGCTCCCGTAATCTGAAATCCGGCGAGAACAGCGAAATCGCCGACAGGTACGTGAAATCGCCGGCCCCACCCGGAGGGAACATGTCGCGGGTGATTCTGTTGGGCGACGAGATGGTCTTATCAAGAATCAGCGGGTTGTACGCATAGTAGATGCGGAAGGGCGCCTGCACGATCGGCAGCAGCACCTGGATTTCCAGGCCGGTGGACATGCGCGGCACGAAATTTGTGCCGTCCACAGTTTTCAGGTCGCCGCTGAAGGGGATCAGGTTGCCGCCGGCGCACTGGAAGTTGACGGTCGCGGGACAACCGAACGATGTGGAATTCAACAACGACAGGGAGTCGGGGTTGATCTTGAGCTGGCCTTCGCGCACCGCGGCGTTCATTCCGAAGTCCATAAAGGGGGCCAGCGTGACCGGGCCCACTATGCGGATGCGGTACTCAAGGTTGCTGACAAAACTGGTGTCGCCGCCGGGGAAGGTCACGTTGGTCAGGGGCACTGGAATCGTATACGGACCGCGCCGTATGTTGGCCGGATCCAGCGGGACCGGCGTGCCGTCGGGGTTCTGCAGTGTGATGTTCTGGACGCTGGTGACAAACACATACGGCGAAACGGTGCGCACGTCGAAACCGCGCAGATCGGTTTCGCCGCCCATATAGAAGCGCTCGAAGGGCGGCGCGTCGCGCCCGCCCCAGCCGGAAACAAAGCTGCCCTGGAACCTCATGCCCAGCGTGTTGCCACGGTAGAGAGGTTTCCACTGCGTATAGGTGACGATCGGGCGGTAAAAGTTCACGTTGCCGCCCAGACCGGCGAATTCGGCGGAAACAAAGAAGCTGCGGCCCTTGTAAGGACGCACCGGACTGTCAATGGTGCTGAAACCGTAGGTCGGTATGATCTTGCTGGTGACGATGCCTTTGAGCGAATCCGGCCCGGAGATATTGCGGAAATTGACGGTCTGGAAAAACGTCTTGGAAGCGTCGCTGAAGACCGAAACACTGGAGTTGTCCCACGAGTAGCTGATACCCACGCGCTTAAAGGTGCGCAGCAGGTAATTCATGGAAGTAGTGAATCCGATGCTCGACTGGCGGAAGTTCTGCAACTGGTTGAGCACGTTCTGCGGCAGTGTGATGCGCTGGCCGCTCACGATTTCCGCCTGCTCCGCCTGGTTGAAGTCGAACCGGCGGTTATACACGGTAAACCCAAGTTGCAGGGGGCGATCAAAGAGATACGGCTCGGTGAAGCCGAACAACAGGTTGCGTTCGCGGTTTCCGACATTGCCCTGGACCGTGAGCGTCTCGCCCAGCCCCAGGAAGTTGTTGGTTTCGTAATTCAGGCCGATGAAGGAGCCGGCCAGTCCGCTCACGCCGCCGGTCAGGCCGATGCTGTTCTTGCCTTTCTCCTTGACCTTGATGGTCAGGTCGACGGTCCCGTTCTTTTCGTCGATCTTGCGTTCGGTATCCTCTTCAGGTTTGAGCTGTTCGAAGTAATTGAGCTGGTTGAGACGGAGCACGCTCAGGTCCCACAGGCGGCTGTTGAACACCTGGCCTTCCTGCACCAGCAGGTCGCGCCGGATCACTTTGTCGCGGGTGGTGGTGTTGCCCTGGAACTCGATGCGGCGGACAAAGAACGGCTTGCCTTCCTCGACATCGATATTGAGAGTGAGCAGCTTCTTTTCGTCGTCAATGTCGGTTTCCGGCACCGATGTGAAATTGATATAGCCGATTTCGCCGTAGGCCTTGCGCAGGTTTTCCAGGCCTTTCGAGATCTTGTGGGTGTCGAAAGTCTCGCCGTCTTTGATCGGGAACAGCGAACGCAGCAGCAAGGTGTTGATGATGGCCTTGTTGCCCTTGAACTTGATCTCTTTCAGCTTGTATTTTTCACCTTCTTCGATGGACATCATGATGTCCATGGCCTTGCCGCCGCCTTTCTGGAAGAAGGGAATGCGGAAGAAACCGCCATTCTTGTCGCGCAACGTGGTCTTTGGGTCTTCCACCACCACTTTGAAATAGCCGTGCTGCCGGTAGGCGTCGCGGACGCGTTCGGCATCTTCTTCCAGCTTCGAAGAGTCGAAGGTGCGGGCAAACAGGTTCTCAAAGAAAATCGACTTGGGAATGCCGATCGGATGAAGGTTCTTCATGGCGGCGCGCAGTTCGCGCCGCGAAACGTGCTTATTGCCCTTGAAACTGATGTCGCCGACCTTGATCTTGGGCCCTTCTTTGATATTAAAGGTGACTCCGACCGAGGCCGGGGGAATCTGCTGGACCTGGGCCGTGACCACGGCAAACTGGCGTCCGTGCTCGGCAAGCAATTGCTTCAGCGCGACCTGGGCCCGGATGATCTTGGCCGGGTCATAGGAGCTTTCGATCGACATGCCCAGTTTGACCTTCTTGAAACGCTCCAGCACGTCGCTCTGTGAGACAGAATTCAGCCCTTTGTATTCAATCGTGCGGATGGTCGGTTTTTCGCGGACGTAGAAGTAAATCCGCCAGCCCTTGGGCGACTCTTCGCGTTCGATGCGGACATCCTCGAAGTAGCCGGTGTTCCACACCGAGCGCAGGTCCCGCTGCAGCGAGGCCTCGTCATATACGTCGCCCCGGCGCGTATAGATCTTGGCCAGGATGGTTTCCTTCGGGATTCTCCGGTTGCCCTTGACTTCGATGTCTTCGATGATCTGTCCCTGAGCAACGGCGTACAGCGCTGCCGCAGAGCAGGACAGGAGAAGGCAAAGCGCCAGGAACGCACACTTGGCCGCGGAAACGAGCTTTAGGCTACTTCCCTGAGCAAACCGCAATATGACTACCCTCAGAACAGTTTGGGAAAACCTAGATTATACGGAAGTCACTGCTCCAACGCCACTTGCGCGGCAAACATGCCCTGGCCGCCCGGCGAGGCCTGTTGTTAGAACGCGTGAAAATGGAAATCTTGCAATAAATTTTCAGGAGGCAAACGCCCGTTGCTTCCGGGGAAAAACCGGCTTTTATCAGGCTGAATTCCCTCCACCGCCGGAAGCAGGCTCGATTTCAACCAGGCAGGAATAAAAGGTCGGCCCGTTGCCAAGGTCGGTAAGTGTCTCAGAGGTCAGGGCATTGATGCTTTTTCCGCTGGGCGCCCACCGGGCCCATTCCAGCCGCGCGGCCACCACTCCGGCCTGCACCGAGCCATTCACCCGCGCGCGCAACCGGACCTCGCCCCGGTCGTTGAACACCCGCACCCAGTCGCCATCGCGGATCCCCCGCGCACCGGCATCGGCCTCGCACATCTCCACCAGGTTGGGCTGCTCCATCTTCCGGATCGAGCCGATGTTTGCAAAAGTTGAGTTCAGAAAATTGTCCGCCTTGCGGGCAAGCATCTCCAGCGGGAACTTCCGGGCCTTTTCGGTATGCCGTGATTCTTCCGGGGGCTTGAATTTTAAAACCGGGTCCAGGCCTTTCGCTTCCAGGCCATCGCTGTACAGCTCGGCCTTGCCGCTTGCGGTGGGGAAATTGCCCTCGGCAAAGGGAAGGAACGTGCTTTCACCCAGGTTCAGGCGGGTAGCGCCGTCGGTTTCAAGGCGCGCCCGTGTCATGCCCGTCATTGATTTCGGGGGATTGGCGTGACCGGTCCAGAGGGCATCGTCGATCATCTCGTCGATGTTCTGCCGGAAGCAATCCTCTTCAAATCCCATGCGCTGCGCCAGATCGGCGAACATGCGGGCGTTGGACCGGCATTCACCCAGCGGCTCAATGGCCTGATTGGAAACCTGAAGATAGTAATGTCCGTATGACCGGTTGATGTCCTTGTTCTCAAAAAAAGTTGTGGCGGGCAGCACCAGGTCGGCATAGCTGGTCGTGTCGGTCAGGAACTGCTCATGGACCACGGTGAACAGACCGGGCTTCAGGAACCCGCGCACGACATCGTTATGGTTGGGCGCAATGACCGCCGGATTCGAGTTGTAAACGAAAATCGCCTTTACGGGAGGCTGGTCGAGTTCGTTGAGAGCGCGACCCAGTTCCGACATATTGACTACGCGCGCCGGACGGCCCAGCGGGCTTTTCAGCATGAGGTCCGGCCGCTCCAGGGCCCGGTCATTGAAACGGAATGCCCCGCCGGTGGTAAGCTGCAGGCCGCCTCCCGGCTCCTTCCATGAGCCGGTAATGCAGGGAAGCATGGCAATGCTGCGGACGGCCATGCCACCGTTCTCGCTGCGTTGCACGCCGTAATTCACCCGGATCGCCGCCGGCCTCACCGTCGCGTACTCGCGCGCCAGCGTTTCGATGTCAGAGGCGGCGATGCCGGTCAGGGAGGCGGTTTTCTCCGGCGAATACTCCTGCACTTTTTCCCGCAACTGCTCGAAGCCCACCGTGTGCCGGGAAACGTAATCCGCGTCATACAGGCCCTCATTAATGATCACGCGCATCATGCCCATCGCCAGGGCGACATCGGTCCCGGGATGAACAGGCAGGTACCAGTCGGCGCAGCGGGCCGTGCGGGTCTCGTATGGATCGATCACAACCAGCTTTGCGCCGTTGCGGCGGGCTTCTTCGATGAAGGGCCATAGGTGAATGTTGGCGCCGTGGATGTTCGCACCCCAGGCGATGATGTATTTCGAACGGGCGAACTGCTCAGGCTCGGTACCCAATTTCTGGCCCAGCAGCGTCTTCAGCGCTTCGCCTCCGGTCGACGAGCAGATCGTACGATCAAGTTGAGAGGCCCCGAGGCGGTGAAAAAAACGGTGCGCCATGCCGCCGAAGCCGATCACGGCCATGTTGCCGGCGTATGAGTACGGAAGAATGGCCTCCGGGCCGGACTCATTGGAGATTTTCCGGAAACGCGCGGCGATTTCATCCAGCGCCTCGTCCCAGGTGATGCGCGTGAAGTCTGAGGCGTCGCCCGTGCCTTTTCCTTTGGGCGCGGTGCGGCGCATCGGGTACAGGACTCTTTCCGGGGAATAAACCCGGTCAAGATATTTCGAGACTTTGGCGCACAGAAATCCGCGGGTCACCGGATGGGCCGCATCGCCCTGGATCTTCGTGGCGCGCCCGTCCTCGACGGTGATCAGCACACCACACGCGTCAGGGCAGTCATGAGGGCAGGCGGCACGGACGACCTTCTTCATGAAGACATTATAGATGGATCGCCAGAACCCTTGAACCGCACAAGAAGGCGATGAGCACGAAAGTAATTCAAAACCAGAAACAGCCGCCCGAGCCTGGTTCGCGAGGGCATCGGGCGCTTCGATTGCCAGATCAGCCGCTCACCGGATCACCCGATTTTCATACCGTCATCAGTTCTTTTTCCTTGGCCTTCGACATTTCTTCCATTTTTTTGATCTCGTCGTCGGTCAGCTTCTGGATTTCGTCGTGAGCCTTGCGGTCTTCGTCTTCGCTGATCTTTTTGTCCTTGAGGGCCTTTTTGATGGCGTCGTTGCCGTCGCGGCGGATGTTGCGGACGGCGGTGCGGTGGTCTTCGAGGACCTTATGCAGGTGTTTGACCAGCTCCTTCCGGCGCTCTTCGGTGAGCGGCGGCACCGGGATGCGGATCAACTTGCCGTCATTTTGTGGATTCAAGCCCTGGCCCGAGGAGCGGATGGCTTTTTCGATATCGCCGATAATGCCCGGATCAAACGGCTGCACAGTCAATAACTGGGCTTCGGGAACATGGACCGTGCCTACCTGATTCAGCGGCATTTCGGAGCCGTAACAGGGGACCTTGATGGTATCGAGCATGTGTACCGAAGCGCGGCCGGTGCGTGTGGCCGCGAGGCTGGCGCGGAAGTCTTCCACCGCCTTATCCATACGTGTCTTGAGCTGAGTATAGGTTTCCTTTAATGCCGGGATAGACGCGATTACAGACTGTGCCATGACGGTAGCCTCGATCTCAGGGAAATGGACGTCTCATGATAACGCGAGGCGAGCCGGCGAAGCCGGTCCGCGCATGCAACACGGAAAATCGCAAATCGCGGTGCTACCATGTCTGCCATGGACCATCACCGGCAGCAGATTTCCGGGTTGATCATCATGGCCCTGCTGGCGCTGGTCTTCGCCGCCATCCGCCATTTCTGGAGTCACGCTTGAAGCTGCCGTTGCTGGTGGTGGTCCTCGGCCCGACGGCCAGCGGCAAGACCGCGCTCGCTGTGCGCCTGGCCGAGGAACTTGGCGGCGAGATCGTCAGTTGCGATTCGGTGGCCGTCTACCGTGAATTTGAAATCGGCGCGGCCAAACCTTCGGCGGAAGAGCGCCACCGCGTTTCACACCACCTGATCGACATCGTGTCGCCGCTGGAAGTCTTCACCGCAGGCGATTATTCGCGGCTGGCGCGTTGCGCAATCGCTGAGATTCATGAGCGGGGAAGGCTGCCGGTTGTGGCCGGCGGCACCGGCCTCTACCTGCGCGCGCTGGTCGAAGGGTTGTTCGCCGGCCCCGCGCGTTCGGAAGAATTGCGCGCCCGGCTGCGGGAACGCGCGGCAGAGCGCGGCCCGCAATATCTGCACCGGATGCTGGCGCGCCTCGATGCGCCCGCGGCGGCCTCCATCCATCCCAATGACGCATCCAAACTCGTGCGCGCCATCGAGGTCTGCCTGACGGCGCGCCAGAGCATGAGCGGGATGTGGCGGCGGGGCCGCGATACGCTCACCGGGTTTCGCGTGCTGCGCATCGGACTGAATCCGGAACGCGATGCTCTCTACCGCAGGATCAACGAACGCGCCCGCGCGATGTTCGATCTCGGCCTGGTGGAGGAAACGCGCGGGTTGATGGCGCGATATCCCGGCGCGCGCCCGCTGGAGTCTCTCGGCTACAAGCAGGCGGTCCAGTATCTTCGCGGCGAACTTGCACTGGAGCAGGCTGTTGCGCTGGCGCAGCAAGGCCACAGAAATTTCGCCAAGCGCCAGATGACGTGGTTCCGCCGCGAGCCCGATGTTATGTGGCTCGCCGGATTCGGAGATGACGGCGCAGTGCAGGAGCGTTGCGTCGAACTCGTGCGAACCG
>OBLQ010001045.1_pt1 | contig 10436 bp, 4 predicted proteins | sample 1519881 | NCBI WGS metagenome assembly OBLQ01 (sample SAMN01911456, study PRJEB22533) | soil metagenome | biome: Soil | place: Malaysia | collected 2012-04-30 | depth DG_metagenome m | reverse complement strand
GTCTGCCTCGCCAGTGTGCAGGACAAGCATTTCATCGGAAACACGCTCTAACAGTCCCAATTTTCTTCTAAACACGAATAGCCCAGTTGTCAAGGGAATGAGAAAATGTCTTATCGCTCCGCAATCAGACCCCTAATTTGAAGTGGAATCGTCGCAGGGTTAAAATCATCAACCACGCTGGCCAAGGAGGTTTGATCACACTGATGCGTAAGAATATCTGGACGGGTCTGGCGTACACCTCCACAGTTTCTCTCTTCGTTTGCGCTTTAGCGTCTTCAAGGAGTTCGACGCAGAAATCTGGCCACGCATTCCCTGAACGAGACATGGTCCATTACAGGAACACTAACGCCAGCGTAGGTTACGTTGGCTCGGGCGCATGCCAGCAGTGCCATCCGGAAATATACAAAGAATTCAAACTCACGGAAATGGGCCGGTCAATGTCTGTGCCGGACGAACAGAATCAAGTCCAAGCTGTCCACGGAGTGATTTCCGTTCACCAGCCAAAAACAAACATCTATTACCAGGCATACCGGAAGGGAACCGATTTTTATCAGAGCGAATATCAGCTTGATAAAGGCGGTGAAGTTATCTTCCGAAAGGATTACAAAATTGACTGGGTTATCGGGGCCGGAGCGAATGGCTTTGGCGGTATCGTTCGCAGGGGAAAATTTCTATTCGAGGCCCCGCTCTCGTATTACACGCAGGCGAATATATGGAATCTCTCGCCCGGATACGAGTTTGCGGAGTATGGTTTCAACCGGTCAATTCCTGAAGACTGCATCGTTTGCCACAGCGGCCAACCACAACTAACTCGAAACGTGGATGGTGAATATAAAGTTCCACCATTTAAAGAGCTCGCTATAGGTTGTGAAAACTGTCATGGCCCTGGCGGCCTCCACGTCGGAGAACGCCGGAGGGCAGCACCCTTAAATGGGGATGTGGACAGCAGTATTGTGAATCCGGCCAAGCTTCCAGGTTGGCTTGCAGACAATCTTTGTATGAGTTGCCACCAGGGCGCTGACGTACGCGCATTGATGCCGGGGAAAAAATTCACTGACTTTCGTCCTGGGACTCCCCTGTCACAGATCTTTGCAATTTTCGCTGTGCCGTTCAGACGGGACAACCCGCCCCGCGATCCCTTGCTTCAACAGTTCGTTCAGATGAGTCTCAGCGAGTGCTACTTCAAGAGCGGCGGCCAGCTCCATTGCATATCATGCCACGATCCGCATATCGAACCGTTGGCAAAGGAGGCCCCCGCTCTTTTTAGAGAAAAATGTTTGAAATGCCACACTACGAAAAGCTGCACGTTGCCTCAGAAAGCAAGGGTGGAGACCACGCCGCCCGATAATTGCATCGAATGCCACATGCCCAAACAAAACCTGAGGGACATTTCCCATTCGTCACTGACAAATCATCGGATACCCGCACGGCCGAACGAGCCTTTCCCGGAACGTGCCTTCAGCATGACGACGCCGGGACTGCCGGACCTGATCTACTTAAATGCGGCGCCTGGAACGAAACAAAAGCCCGTACCCACGTTGACACTCTTCCGCGCTTATGGCCAGTTGATGGGGACGCATCCAGAGTATCGGCAGAAGTATGAGTCCAGACTCGACGACCTTGCAAAAGAAAAGATTCAAAATCCCTCAGTCTTTTCAGCACTGGGCCAACGGGAGTTGGAGGAACATACAATTCAAGCGGGGGGTGAAGCCGCCCGTTACTTCGCACAGGCAATTCAGGCAGGCTCAACTAACCCCTATGACTTTGAATTGCTCGCGACCTTGCAGGCTAAGGCGGGGAAGGTGCAGGATGCGATCGCAACGGTACAGCACGGCCTTGATTTGAATCCCTATTCACCCCGTTTATACAGGGTGCTGACGAGTTTTTACGTCTCCATCGAAAACTACGACGCTGCGATGATTATCCTGAAAAAAGAGCTGGAGCTTTACCCCGAAGATTCCAATACCCGCAAGATTATTGAAGAGATCGAACAGCCTTCGAAGTAGGCCTACTTCGGTTACTTCTAAGAATTGTTGAAGACGGGCTTGGGTTGAATGGATTCACGTTATTCAATCAACGGGACTCTGGTTTTGGCCTGGTAGCGGGTTTCGATTTGAGGGAGCGCACGGTCTTCATGCTGGACTCACGGGCGACAATTTTGGCGGGCAATACTATTTCCTGGGTCCGGGCCGGGTTTTTTCGTTGCCTGATGAGTTGCAAGGCCAGATTTGCAGCCCGTTCCCCTATGGTTACTGATCCCTGGTCAATACTCGATAGAGGGACCCGGAAGAGTTCGTCGAAATGAAGGTTCCCTGCTCCAATTAATGCGATATCTTGAGGAATTCTCAGGCTGCTCTCCCAAATGGCCTTCATCGCGCCGATAGCGATGGGATCATTGAAGCAAAAGACGGCGTCGGGATGTGGGTCCAGCGACAGAAGTTTCCGCATGGCCTCATAACCGCTTTCCTCGGCATTATCATCATATGATCGGCCACTAACGACATATTTTGAAGAAATCTCAAGCCCGTGCCTGACGATGGCGTTTCGGTACCCTATCATCCGTCCTGACCCTGTGCTTAGCGCAGGTCCGCGAATGTGCGCAATGCGCCGGCTTCCGTTCTGGATAAGGTGCTCAGTAGCGAGCCGGCCGATGTCTTCATCGTCTACACCCACATAGTTGGAATTGAGTCCCGGAAATTTCCGGTCGATCAGGACGTAGGGAACTTTACGTTCCTGGATATGATGGAAACTTTCCGCTGACTCCTGGACTGACGCAATGATAAGAGCATCCACCTGCCTCGCGAGTAGATGCTCTATCTCCATTTTCTCGAGTTCCGCATCTTCTTCGGAAGACGAGATGACCAGACTGTACCCCTTACGCCGAATCTTCCCTGAAATCCCCTTCGCAATTTCAGCAAAGAACTGATGGGTCATGGTCGGAATTACGAGACCGATCGTGTAGCTGTGTCCGGTCACCAGGCTCCGTGCCGCCCAGTTCGGTTGATAACGCAGTTCCTTGACGCGCTTCCAAACGCGTTCGCGCGTTTCGAGACTGATGTCCGAGTGGTTCCGCAAGACTTTGGAAACAGTCACGACGGAAACGTTCAGGTCCCGGGCGATATCTTTCATTGTTACTGGCATTGCCTATTCGTGACTCCACATACCATGTTGATCGCCAACCGCGATCACCCTTGCCGATCTGGAAGATCGATAAAGTAAACGATGAGAATACTCTGAACAGAGGACCTTAGTCAATAATGAACATTTGGTCGGGGAACGGGCCGGAGGCGCCTGTCACTCTTAACCCCACACCGAAGTTCAATTTTAAGCTAATAATATCAACAGCATGTGGAGGTAGCTTGGAACCTTCTATTTCCGCGGTTCGTTTTCCTGAAGGAAGCAACCAGTACAAAAAATGATGCCCATTAATAATTTTCTTGACATCCGTCAGTGGTGGCGGTAGAAGTGTTTAATCGTTTGCTTTAACGATAAAGCTTAAAATCGATGGGGTTCTGGTGGGGCGGTAAGAAGGGCAATTGGGGCTCAAACCTGATTTTCTAATTTGCCGGGAAGCTTCTGCCATCTGACCGCCGGTTATGCCGTATCAGCATTGAATGAGGCGTCGCTTGTCGGACCCGGCAAACGACTTAACTAAGTGATTGCTTCAGGAGGAGAGAGATGGCCCGATTTTGCGTGGTTTCTTACACTTTATCGGCATGCAAGCGTGCATGTCTGATCCTAGGTCTGCTGGTGGCTATCGCTGGCTTTCCGGCCCTTTCGAGGGCGCAGCAGGTTGCAACCGCAACCATTAACGGGACAGTAGCCGATGCGACCGGAGCAGTTATCCCCGGCGCGAAGGTCACGCTTCAGAACATTGCCACCAACGTGGAAAGTTCTACTTCCACGAACGGCTCCGGCTATTACACGCTGCTCAATATCCTTCCCGGCCGTTACACTCTGACGGTGAGCAAGGAGGGTTTCAGGACAATTACGCAGCCGACCTTCGACCTAGCGGTGAACCAGACGACCTCTCTTGACTTTACGCTCCAAGTTGGAGAAACAACTCAGAAGGTAACAGTGGAGGCGGTTGCCGGCGGCATTCAGACTTCCACATCGGAACTCGGGACCGTGATCACCACCCGGAGTGTGACGAACCTCCCGTTGAACGGCCGGAATTTCACCCAAATGCTTAACTTGACGCCCGGCGTGAGCACGGTGAACGTGTCGCAGAACGCAGGGAACAAGCAGTTTCAGGGCAACCCGGTTGGAACCTTTTCTTTCCCATCCATTAACGGGCAATCGAATCGTAGCAATTTCTTCCTGGTAGACGGCCTGAACGACGAAGAGAGCTTTAACAGCACCTACACAATTCCGCCTATTTTGGACGACATCCAGGAGTTCAAGGTCGATTCCCACAACGATCAGGCGCAATTCGGAGGCGTGCTTGGCGGTGTCGTGAACGTGGTAACCAAGTCCGGGACAAATCAGTTCCACGGTACAGCATGGGAATTCCTGCGGAACAACGCCTTCGACGCGCGCGGCCCATTTGATACCAGCACTTCGCAATTGCAGCAGAACCAGTTTGGTTTCAACGTCGGCGGACCGGTGATCCTGCCCCATTACAACGGTCGGAACCGGACGTTCTTCTTTGGCAGTTACGAAGGTGTGCGCATCCATGAGGGCAACTTTAACCAATCTCTAATACCGACCCCGCAAGAAATTAACGGGGATTTCACTGCAGACGGCGTTACGATTTACAACCCGTACAGTACCGCCAGCGCCGGGACTGGCGCTCGAATACCGTTCCAATGCGACAGTGCAGGAAATCCCATCGCGCCCGACCTGACTCCTGGGCCAACTTACGGGACCCAAACCCTCGGCTCCGATTGCGCGAAGATACCATCAGCTCTGATCGACCCCAACATGCAGAAGGTGGCGCAAATGATGTATGGGAACTTTACGCTTGCGCCCATTCCAGGTACAAATCGGAACTATCAACAAGCGATTCTGAACACTCAATCCCCCAATATTTACAACATCAGAATTGACGAGCAATTGGGCCAGAGGGACTCGGTCTGGGGCCGTTTCAGCCACATCTCTTCGCCGCGAAACGTTCCAGGCATTTTTGGACAGGTTAATGAGAACGCGTATAATGCTCATACGATCGGCCTGAATTGGAACCACACTTTCGGGCCCAGTGCCATCCTGACGGTCCAATTTGGACGTAATTACGGTTTTTCGGCAAACCCAACACTGCTTCCTGAAGCCACATCTCAAGCGTTAATCCAAGCCGGGAATTGGGACCAGTCTTTCACATGTTCTTTTGTACAGGGGCCAAGGCAATGCTATTTCATCGGTGTGAACTTTTCGAACGGGGGCTTTGCCAGTTTTACGGAGGGTACCAGTCCTGCAGTCATTTCCGACATCTGGCAGTGGAAAGGAGACTTCACCAAGATCCTGGGTAAACACAATTTCAGCATGGGGGCGGACTTCAATACAAATGGTTTCCAGCAGACCTTCAACCAGGGCCACCTCGATTACAGCAACGCGCAAACAGCAAGTGCCGTCAGCGGTGGGGCTGGTGGTCTCAGCTTCGCGTCTTTCCTACTAGGGGTTCCGAACACGGTGAATTACCGAAACGAATATGAGACGGAATACGGAGGCTGGGTAGATGGTTTCTATTTCCAGGATCAATGGCGAGTTACCAACCGCCTTACTCTCAACCTGGGCGCCAGATATGACATCACGTTCCTTCCCACTTTCGGAAGTGAAAGCGACGGCAATGCACCAGTGGGCAACATGGACTACAATACAGGGAATTACGTCATTCAGTATTTGACGAAAGCCTGCAATTCAACGCTGAGTAATCCTCCCTGTATCCCGAATGGCACATTGCCCCAGCACGTGACGGTTTCTCCGAATGGGCACTTCTGGAACACCGCCTATGACAATATTCAGCCAAGGGTCGGAGCTGCTTACCGGTTGCGCCAAAAGACTGTTCTTCGCGCCTCTTTCGGTCGCTTTTTCGACAACTGGGCAGCGGTTACCCAGATGGGGCAGAATCAGCAGGGGGTTTGGCCGTCTGTAGGCCAGGTTTCAAATCGGGAACTGAACCAGGAGAATGGGCCCCCAACCACTTTCGCCGAAAACCCCGGCGTGGGATTGATCTTGGAACCTACCCCTTTCCGTCAGTCAAATTGGTTCGTAGACCCTAACCTCAAAAACCCTTACTCCTGGCAGTGGAACTTTGGCGTCCAGCAGGCTCTTTCTTCAAACACCACACTCACCGTTAATTACGTAGGCTCAACCAGCCATCGGCTAGATGTCGGCGTTCAAGGGAACCAGGCCGTCACACCCGGCCCAGGTCCGAAACCCAATGGCTGTCTCGGGCTCGATCCCTCTGTCTGCGTTGATAACAGCGCAACTGTTGCAGCCGAGGGTCGGTGGCTATGGCCCTACCTCGCCACTAACCACTGGGATAGGAGCATTGGGAAGGGCTGGTACGACGCCCTCCAAGTTTCGCTCGATAGGAAGGTGAGCCATGGCCTTTCTTACCTGATTTCATACACATGGGCCAAGACGTTGTCGCTCGGAACCGACTCGTTCTTTGGAACCGGCGGGGGCGGCACGAGTTCGGTCCAGAACCCGTACAACTTGGCAGGGGACAAGGGACTGGCAGGCTACGACCTGCCCCAAATTCTCAACGTGAGCTGGGTTTACCAGCTGCCTTTTGGGGCAGGTGAAAAGTTCCAAAGCGGCAGCCGGGCCGTGGATGCCGTGGTTGGAGGATGGCAATTGAATGGGATTGCCAGCTTCACCTCCGGGTCACCTTTTAACGTAACGGCCTCCAACAGTATTCCAAACGTAGGGACGACGGGTATCTCAGAACGCGCTGACTTGTGCGGCAACCCCGTCATTTCAAATCCGACACCCGCACAATGGTTTAACAACGCCGTAGCTGTAGATTCCGGAGGAAACGTGATAGCAGGAACGTGCGCTTCGAACGGGGCGTTCGCAGTCCCTCTCTCCTTCACTTACGGCAATTTCGGCCGGAATGTGTTGCGAGGAGATGGCCGGGCAAACTTCGATCTCTCCATATTCCGGAGCTTCCAGATTACGGAATCGAAGAGGCTGGAGTTCAGGGCCGAATCCTTCAATTTCACAAATTCCCCTATCTGGGGTTTTCCAGGGAGCAATATCAGCTCGAACTTCAGCACGAATCCTAATAAGAATACATTTGGCAGGGTAACTGGCACTGGAAGCGGCTATGCCCCCCGGCAACTCCAATTCGCTCTGAAGTTCTATTTCTAGAGTTACTCCGCTTTGCAACTGCAAATCTAGTGGCGTCTTCTTGGGAGGGGGCGCCACTCTGTTTTCCAGACTGCAGATGGTATCCGGGCCAAAGTGGTCTGCGTGGTTGCAGACGAGCCAGCTTTCTGCGTACGATATCTCCCACAATCTCGATATAATTCGAGACAAGGTCTGATGAAGGACAAACGTGGGGCAGGTACGGGAGGTATGAGGAGAGGGGCGCACAAGAGTATTTCACTGTGGGCCTGGGGTCTGGCTGTCCTGGGTTTCCCGGGTGTTCATCCCGCCCAAGTCCCCAACTCTTCATCCATACTTTTGAATAGGACCGTCAAAGTTGCCAGCGTTCCATCCGCCTGCACGACCCCGGACAAGGTTTCCCCCCAAGCCTCGAGTGTCCTTCAGAAACTGGCTTCGCATCCAGCCGCGCAGGCGTACAACACGCTCGGAATCCTCTACGGAAGGGCGGGCCAATTCCAATGTGCCATCGCAGCATTTGAAGCCGCGCTTGCGCTCGATCCCGATTTCGCTCAAGCGCATTACAGTTTGGCTCTCGCGCTCCTTGAAAACCATGAGGCGGTGCGGGCAGCCTCGGAACTACAGACAATTCTCAGGAAAGAACCGCATTCTTACCTTGCCCACAACGCTTTAGGGCTGGCGCTTCAAAGTCTGAAAAAAGACGAAGCAGCAGAGAACGAATTCCAAACGGCTCTCAAGATCAACGCTCATTTTGCTCCGGGATATTACTACCTGTCTCAATTAATGATTTCTCGAAAGAAATACGTCGCAGCGGCTTACTACTTGAAGCGGGCCCTGGCCATCCCACCGCCGCCGGCTCTGGCAGCGCAAATCAAGCTGACGCTCGCAGTAGCTTACTCGAAACAAGGGAATTACTTGGCGGCGAAACCGCTTCTCCAGGATCTTACCAAGCAACAGCCTGGCAACGCTGAGATTCACAAAGATTTGGGAACCGTCTACGCCCACCTTGAAGATTACCCGAATGCGGCGGTGGAATTGAAGAAGGTTCTGGAAATTGACCCGCATAATGATGCGGCCTTGCTTCTGCTCGCCAAGGCCTTGATGGACATGAGTTCCGTCAAAGACGCGCTTCCTTACGCCACGGAATATACGCGCCGAAAATCGGATGATCCCGATGGCTGGGAGGTCTTGGGGAAGGCGCTCCGAGTAGTCGGTCCGCCGGAAGCGGCTGCGGATGCGCTTAAACGGTGCCTGACGCTAGACCCCTCAAGCTATGAAGCTCATTGTGATCTGGCTTCGGTTCTTGCGCGAATGGGGCGAAATGACGAGGCCATTGCCGAACTTGAAAAAGCCAAGAAGCTGAAACCCAATGGCACTGAGGCGCTTTACCAGCTTGCGCGTCTACTAGCCAAGGAAAAAACGCAAGGGAAGGCTGCAAGCGATAATCTGGAAGCTTTCCAGAAGGTAAAGCAAGATCAAGACCTCCACACCCTCGCCAATGTGCAGATCAATCGGGGAAAAGAAGCGCTTTCCCACGACCACGCCAGCGAAGCAGCACGCGCATTCCGGGAAGCTCTACGCCTCATCCCAAACGACGCCAAAACTCATTTCAACCTTGCCGTCGCTCTCAATCGGCTGGGCGACGTAGCAGGCGAGCAGGTCGAGCTTGAAAAGGCTCTTTGGCTCGATCCCAAATTAGCGGAAGCCCACTACCAGTTGGGTGTTGAGTTTATGGCTAGTGGAGAGAATTCAGAGGCCAGACGAGAATTCATGGCGGCCATTGAGAATCAACCTGCATATGCCGAAGCCGAGAACAATCTGGGTGTGCTCGATGGGAAAACGGGGAGAGATGCGGAAGCCGAGGAAATGTTCCGCCGTGCGGCCGCAGACAATCCCCAGTATGCGGAAGCCTTCTTGAATTGGGGGCTCATTCTGGCAAATAAAGGGCAATTCCAGGTAGCCATCGAGAAGTTCAAAAAGGCTATTCAACTCAAACCTGATTTCGCAGACGCTTTGACAGCCCTGGGCATGGCTGAAGGGAAGGTCGGTAACGTCAAAGAAGCCATTATAAGATTCCGGCAGGTTGTGAATCTGGAGCCGCAATCTGCGTTTTCACATTTGAATCTGGGTATCGCGTTGGCGGACCAGTACGATCATCGCGGAGCTTTTAGGGAATTCACAGAAGCGGTACGCCTTGCTCCCAATTCTCCTGTTGCCCACTATAATCTGGGGCGGATCGATTACGATATGGAGCAAAGGGACAAGGCTCGTGACGAGTTTGAAATCGCCTGCCGGCTCCAGCCGAACTATCCTCCGGCCCTTTATTTGCTGGCATTGCTTGAAAGGCAGGTGGGGCATATCGAGCGTTCAGCCGAGATTGCCCAACACCTGGTTAAACTTGAGCCGGACAACTCCGACGCACAATACCTGCTTGGCCAGAACTTGCTGCGCCTGGGGAAAACTGATCAGGCGATTGAACATTGGGAAACGGCTGTCAATGCGAATCCGGAAAACGCCTCGGCGTTGTACAACCTTGCCCGGGAACTTCGAAAAACCAAGCGACCAGAAGCGAAGATCTATCTGGACCGCGTCACCGAGTTCCAAAAGGAGCGCCAACTCACTGATCGCGTGCGTCAACTCGGCAATTTTGCCCTCGACGCCGCCAATGCGCGCAACTGGCCCCTTGCCATTGAGCAGAGCCGCCAGGCGTTGCAACTCTGCGGGAATTGCGCACATAGTGCCCAACTGCACCAGAATCTTGGCCTGATTTATTGCCGAAAGGGCGACCTGAAAGACGGCAAAAGTGAGCTCGAACTGGCTTTAAAGCTAAAGCCGAACGATGCCGAGGCACAAGAAGCACTGAAGACCATTTCTTCGCTTCCCGCTCAATCTTCCCCAAATGAAAGCCGTGCCAGCAGTGTTGGTTCGCACTGACAGGTATGCCTCCCAATTATTGTCTGTTCTAAGATAGCGACTGCGGTCTGTTTTGCTCTTGAATTTGGATACTTCTAGATTATCGTTGGCGGAGGGGCACAGGGGAGAGAGCACGCCTGTCCGCGGACGAACGTGCTTGTGAGCAAGCCAGCATAAGCGGTTGGCTTCCGATGAGCAAGCTTGCCCTGGCGAAGTTTCTCTTTAGCCTTTCTTAT
>OBLQ010001044.1_pt1 | contig 10448 bp, 6 predicted proteins | sample 1519881 | NCBI WGS metagenome assembly OBLQ01 (sample SAMN01911456, study PRJEB22533) | soil metagenome | biome: Soil | place: Malaysia | collected 2012-04-30 | depth DG_metagenome m | reverse complement strand
AGTCGGCGACCATCCCCACAGCCAATAACTTGTGCATCAGCCTCGTCACGGACGACGGGGCCTTGATCGCGGTGCTGCGGCGACCTGTGACTTTCGCCATGAGCCACGCCGGCAGATACAGGGCATGAAAGAAGTAGCTGATCCTGCGGATCTCCCAGCCGAGGTCGTCGGCAAGGTCCATGAGCATTTGCTTCGAGTAGCGTCGGAAGTGACCGAAGTACTCATCGTAGTTGGACCAAAGCTCTTGGCGCGCCGGTACGGTGATCACGACACGCGACAAGTTCGGGAACGATGCAACGATCTCGCGGAGAAACGTCGAGGGCTCGGGAAGGTGCTCGACAACATCGAGCAGCAGTATCGTCCGGTAACGTTGACGCTCCTCGAGTGGAAGCTCCGTAGCCGCAATACCTGCCTTGACGAACTCGCCCGCGCCCGCGATCGGCTGCGACTCCGCAGCTTCGACGCCTCGGCAGTCGTAGCCCGCGTCCCGCAGACTTTTGACGACGATGCCGCGACCGCAGCCGACTTCGAGGATTGGCGCGCCGGCGGCTTGATCGCTCCTCGCTTCGGCCAGCACGCCCCGAACGATCCGGTTGCGCGCGAGCGGCCACCAATGCGACTCCCCGCCTTCCGGGTACGAGTGATCGTACTGCTCAGCCGAGAACGTCGTTTCCACGTCAGTGATGTCGATGCCGCTCGCGATTCTGATGGAGCCACCGCGATGCGAATGGGAAGGGCATGCTAATACGAACGGCGGCGAGGTTCCGGCACTGAGTCACAGCGACCGGGCCCAGGACGGCAGGCGCTTCCGCCCCAAGGCGCGCGACAATTCGCGCGGGACACTCGGCAGCCCTACTCCGGTGGGCCGTCGAGCGGGACGACGGCCGGCCCCTCACCGATTCTCACGACCAGCATCCGGTTCTGCGTGGAGCCCGTGTTGATCTCTCGATGCGCGAACCCTCGCGGAACGATGTGCAGTGATCCGTCCGCCGTCGCGTGCATCTTCTCGCTGCCGCCGGCGCCGTATTCGACGGTGGCTTCGCCCTCGAGGATGTATACGTATGTCTCGTGATCACCGTGATGGTGCCACGGTGAGGCACATCCGGGCTCGGTGGTCACCATGCCCACCCACACGTGGCCGTCACCGAACATCTCCTCTCGCACGAATGGCAGCCCGGGCGGGCCGGGCAAGGTCTTACGTTCTTCCGGCGTGATGGTTCGAATGGATGGTGCCGATTTCGACATGGCTCGGTTCTCCGTGCGTTGAAGGGCGAGTTTCCCTGCGAGGCTGCATCGCCGCATTGTCGACGTGCTTGTACTGTGCGGGGAGGATAGCAAACATCGACCGCTGGGGCGTTGCCGTCGCCGGCTTGCGGGTGATCAACTACGCCGTGCCGGACGTGCTCGGTCGTCGCAGGCGGCGGTCGGCGCCTGTTGATGCTCGCTTATCCCGATCCCGATTCCCGGCTGCGCAGCCGGATCACGGGCATATAAAGGCCCAGGTACTGCCTCGTCCACCAGTTGCCGGTTTCGGCACGCTCGCTGGGCGTCGTGAACCGGTATCGGTACAGTTTCGCTCGAATCGCGACCGGTGGCTCGTCGGGAAACGGATTTACTGAGAAGAGCGCCTCGACGTCGTGCGAGCCCTCGAGCAAGCGCACGGCCATGGACGTGAACCACGGTTCGCTGCGGTAGTCCGACAGCGCCGCGAACCACATCTGCCAGTCGACCCGCGGCTGGTGAGGCGCCACCTGCATCGGGCGCTCGTCCAGCGCCTGCGGCTTGTACGGCAGCTCGTAGGGGAGCCAGTTCGTGCCGTCGGCGCTCCCTTCGATGACGATCTCGTCGCGTTGCTTGGTCATCACGGCAAACGGTCCGTAGCCGCCCACGAGTCGGAAGTTTTCAGCCACCGCGAAAGCCGGCGCGACCAGGCTCGGATAGGCCCGTTGGGTCGCGCGCGACCAGGTGAGGCCCGCGCCACACACGATCAGCACCGCGCAAAGAATGCCGATCGCGACGGCTCCCTGGCCGTCTCGATCTGCCGGGCGCCGGGCCGCGAGTCTATCGAACAGACGCCGCGGCAACACGCGTGAGAAGGCTTGGTCGTCGAAAAGGAACAGACACAGCACCAGGGTCAGCAAGTTGAAGAAGTTGTAGTTGCCCGTGGCGCCGATGGTCAGTTGCAGCGCGATGAATGCGAAGGCGGCGACGTGCCGCAGTCGCCGGGGGAGAAAGATCAGCACCGGCAGAAAGATCTCCACGACCAGCGTTCCACCCGTCAGAACGTGCCGGATCCACTCCGGGGTGTTCTGCATGTACCAGGAGAGCGGATTGGGCAGCGGCTGGGTATAGAAGTGCCAGTCCAGCGCCGTGAAGTCGCGCCAACTCGGATCGCCGGAAAGCACTTTCACCATGCCGCCCATGAACATGAAGCGAAACACCGTCAGGCGCGCCAGCCAGACTGCGATCGGGCGTCCCCCGACGACGAGAATTCCGATGAAGCCGGCCTCGAGCAACAGCAGGTCCCACTGGAACGACATGAAATCCCTGACCGTGGCTTGCAGCGAGAGGTACAGCAGGAAGCAGACGCCGAGACTGCTGCGGATCATGACGCCGAGCGTGGCCAGTGCACCGAACGCGACCCCGGCCCAACACGCCGTTTGCAGCGCGACGTCCGAGTCGTTGATCCAGAACAGCGACGGCACGCGCCAGTAGGCGCTGCTTCCCAATGCCCGATGCACCAGCGTCAGGAATTCATCCACCGGCAAGATGCCGTTCGCACCGTTGAGGCCGAGCACCTGGACGCCGTAGGACCAGAACGCCAGCAGGAACGTGAAGCCGATCAGCCGTGCGCCGAGCTCGGCGGTCGCCACGAAGCGCGCGGGCTTGAGCTCGCGCCCGAACAGCATCCGGCTGATGCGATGGAATGCCACCCGGTGATGGGACACGAACGTGTACGCCCACTCGGACAGCTTGGCGAAGCCGAACATTCGCCGGTAAGCCCAGGCCAACCCGCGGCGTCCGCCGATGGCCAACGTGCGGTAGGCGGCCTGCGCGCCTCGGCATGGCGCGCCGTCACCGAAAAGCCAGATCGATGCCTTGAAGTCTGCCGCCGCAAGGTCCGGGTACTCCTCGAGAACGTCCTGGTACGGACGGTACTCGACCCGATCACCGGTCAACCGGCGCGCGTAATCGACCGTGTAGCGGCAAAAACCGCAATCGCCGTCGTAAACGAGGCGGAACTCGGCCAAGCAAAAGCTCCCTCACGCGATCCTCGAACGGACCGATCCGCATTCAATAGTACAGAACCCGCGCGTCGTCACGGTCGACTCCGGCCCGGCCGGCGGCATTCTTGTCAAATCGCCGGAACGCCCTGCCCGATCAAACGTCTTCATCCCGGTGGGCAAGGCTCGATCAGGTACGCCGGCGGCGGCACCGTGATGTGCTCGCCGTCACGGCCGCACCCGGGCCGTCTGGCATATATGGACTCTCGTATTACATGGAGGCAACTATGATCCGGGAACGATCAGCTCGAATCGCGGCCGTGGCCGCCCTATTGGCCGTGGTAGCGGGCTGTTCGAGCGGCGGCGGTGGCAGCAACACCGGGACGCTGACGCTGGGACTGACGGACGGTCCCGTGGAAGGCGCCAACGACGTCGTCATTGCCTTCACGGGTATCCAGCTCAAACCGTCGGGCGGTCCGGCGATGGACCCGATCGTCATGGACGCCCAGTCCTGCGACAACTTCGACGCCGCCACCGGCACTTGCTCGATCAACCTGCTCGATCTCGTCGGCACAAAGCGGCGAGTAGTCTTCAGCGGTAAGTTGCCCGCGGGCCACTACGACTGGGTACGGCTGATGGTAGCCGCGGAACGCAACGTCATGGATTCGTACATCGATACGTTGGGCGGACAGCAGTGCTCGCTGTACATTCCGAGCGGAGCAGACACGGGTCTCAAGATCGTCAGCGGCATCACGGTCACGGCCAACGGTGTATCGGACTACACACTGGACTTCGACGTTCGCAAGTCGATCACGAATCCGCCCGGGCTTGCGGGCGCAGATCCCACGCTGCAGTGCGCGGACAACTACGTGCTTTCGCCTGCCATCAGGATCGTGGACACGCAAGTCGGCGCCATCGCCGGCACGGTCGATGCGCAGCAGGTGCTCGCCAAAGACATGAGCTGTGTGCAGGACAATCTCGGTCGATACCAGAACGTCGCGGCCTATGTCTTCGAGGACACGCCCGGCTTCATGGCCGACGATATCGACGGCGATGATCCCAAGGCCGACGATGGCGGTCTCGACCCTATCGCCACCGCCTCCGTGAAATGGGACGACGCGCAGCAGACCTATGCCTATGAGGTGGGCTATCTTCTCGCCCCGGCGACTTACCACGTCGCCCTGACCTGCACGGCAGATGCAGATTACACGACGACGAACGATTACGACCCGGCCAATCCGGACGCCAACACCTTCAAGTTCGTCGCCGAGCAGGCGGCAGACGTCGCGGTCGACCAAACCGCGGACGGCTCGTTCCCGCCGCCGTAGTCGGCTCGAGAGGCAAGCGCCAACGCCGCCGGGGACCGGGCCCGCACCCCGGCAAAGAACCCCGGGCACTGCAACGCCGTGCGTCACGAGGCGCTTGACGCCGGCGTAGCCGTACGGCTATTGGTACTGCGACTACGCCCGCGCAGAGTGCCAAGGTGACCCGCCGACCAAACAAGCTTGCCAGTTGCCTCGTCATAGCCTTGGCCGCACTCGCGGCGGCGCCGCAGAGCACGCTGTCCCAGAACACCGAACCGCAGCCGCGCCGAACGGCTCGGGGTGCGGACGATCCGTGGTTGTGGCTCGAGAACGTCGAGGGGACCAAGGCGCTCGACTGGGTCCGCGCGCAGAACGACAGGACCTTCACCCGCTACCGCACCGATCCCCTGTACGAGGCGCTGTACCCCGAAGCGCTGGCCGTTCTGGATTCGAAGAGCCGCGTGCCGGAGGTCGAGCAACGCGGCCACTACGTTTACAACCTCTGGCAGGACCGGGATCATCCGCGCGGTCTGTATCGCCGCGCCACGGTCGAGTCCTTTCGAAAGAATGACCCCACGTGGCAGACGGTCCTGGATATCGACGCGCTGTCGAAACAAGAAGGCAAGCCCTGGGCCTTCGGCGGCATGACCTGCCTGTCCCCGGACTACGTGCACTGTCTCGTGAGTCTCGCGCCCGGCGGCGGCGACGCGGTGGAAATACGCGAGTTCAACGCCGAGTCCCTCGCATTCGTGGACGGCGGCTTCTTCCTGCCGACGGCCAAGAGCTCGGTCGACTGGGTGGACGCCGACACGCTTTACGTCGGCACCGACTTCGGCAAGGGCACGCTGACCGACTCCGGCTATCCGCGGGCAGCGAAGCTGTGGAAGCGCGGCACGCCGCTCGATGCGGCGAAAACGCTGTACGAGGCCGGCGTGAAATCCGTCCGTGTCCAAGCCAGGCGCATTCGTACTGCCACGGGCAACATCGATCTCGTCTTGGACCAGATGACGTTCTGGCGTTCCCGAGTCTTCCAGCTGCTCGACGGCAAGCTCCTGCGCCTGGACCTGCCCCAAACCGCCGTCATCGAAGGTGGGTACCGCGGCGCGCTGGTGATCTCGCTGAAGGAGGACTGGCGACGCGGCGGCACCACCTACGCGGACGGATCGGTTCTGCTTGCGGACCCGGCCGCGTTGCGTGGCGGCAAAGGCGAGCTCGAGGTGCTGGTGCAGCCGACGGCCGGCGAGGTCGTGGAAGCAGTGGATCCCATGCCCCAGGGCATTCTCGTCACGATGCTGGATAACGTGCGCGGCCGCCTCTATCGAGTCATTCCGGACGGCAAGGACGTCCACAGGGAAAGCGTTCCGTTTCCCGACAACGGCGCGCTGACCGTGATCAGCACCAGCGACGAGACGGGCGAGTCGTTCGTAGAATATCAATCCTTTCTCACGCCGCCCACACTCTACTATTTGGCGGACGGCAGCACGCAAGCGCGCGAGGTGACGGCACAGCAGCCCACCTTCGACGGCAGCCGCTTTGCCGTGCAGCAGCTCTGGGCGACGTCGGCAGACGGAACCCAAGTGCCGTATTTCGTGGTCGGGCCGAAAGACATGAAGTACGACGGCGAGAATCCAGTCTGGATGTTCTCGTACGGCGGATTCGAGATCTCGCTGACGCCGTCATACTCCGGTTCCTACGAAGATCTGAACGGCGTATACGGCAAGCTTTGGTTGCAGCGCGGCGGCGTATTCGTGCTGCCCAACATCCGCGGCGGGGGCGAGTTCGGGCCGAAGTGGCACACGCAGGCTCTGAAAGCGAACCACGTGAAAGCTTTCGAGGATTTCGAAGCCGTCGCCCGCGACCTGGTGGCCCGCAAGATCACCACGCCCGCGCACTTAGGCATCGAAGGGCGCAGCAACGGCGGCCTGCTGGTCGCGTCCACCATGATCCGGCACCCGGAGCTCTACGGCGCCGTGGCCTGCGGCAGCCCGCTGATCGACATGAAGCGCTACAACAAGCTGCTCGCGGGTGCGAGCTGGATGGCCGAGTACGGCAACCCGGATCTGCCCGAGGACTGGGCGTTCATCCGCACGTATTCTCCGTACCAGAACGTGAAGCCAGGTCAGGACTACCCGCCGATTTTCTTCTATTCGTCCACTCGAGACGATCGCGTGCATCCCGGCCACGCCCGAAAGATGGTGGCGAAAATGGAGTCGATGGGATACGACGTGCATTATTTCGAAAATACCGAAGGCGGCCACCACGCCAGCGTCACCCACGAACAGCAGGCCACGCGCGTGGCGTTGATCTACACTTTCTTCTGGGAGCACTTGAAGTAGAGTGCCTCAGACCGCGGCCCGCAGTGCGCTCAAGACGCGAGCGAACTGCTGCTGCGATCCACGCCCACGTCCGCGAGCCGCCTGGAATCCTTCAGCGCCTGCTCGGCGCGCGACAGCAGCTCTTGCACGGTAACGTTGTCTCCGAACTCGCGCACGGCGAGCCCGGTGGTCACGCCGATATGCAGATCGCCGCTGCGCGTGGGAACGCTCGCACCGGTGATCATCCACTGAACGCGTTCCAAAGCTCTTTCGGCAGCGATACGCCCGACGTTGGCCATCAGCAGCAAAAATCGGTCGTCGAAAAGGCGGAACACGAGATCCTGGCCCCGAACGGCGTTCACAAGGCGCGTGGCGAGCTTGTGTAGGACCTCGTCGCCCGTATTGTGACCGTAACGCTCGTTGATTGCGGCGAACCCTTCGATGTCGATGGCCGCAGCACAAACGGATTGCTTGCGATGATCGGCCTTCCGGAAAGCGCTTCTGATCAGCACATGCGCGCCGCGAAGGTTCCAGAGGCGCGTCAACGGGTCGATCATGTTCTGCCGGCGCGCGATGCCGAGCTTAGAGGCCAGCGACGTGTCCGGGGACGGGGGCTGCTCGGCTAAGACCTCCCGCTGGGCGATCTCGGCCAAGTCGAGCAGCGACTGTTGCTCGGCCGTGGTCAACGTCCGCGGCTTGACGTCGAGCACGCACAAGCCCCCAATCGGCCAGCCAGCGGAATCGAGCAGCGGGTAGCTCGCGTAGAATCTGAATTTCGGCGCACCTCGAACGAACGGATGCTGCGTCGTGCGCGCGTCCTCGCTCATGTCCTGGACGATCGTCGGGCCGTCCGACTCCAAAGCCCAATCACACAAAGCATGTTCCTCCGGTAGCTCGGTGACGCTCCAGCCGCCGACCGACTTGAACCATTGCTTGCCATCGTTCGTCAGCATCATGCCGGCCACGGGCACCGTAAGAGCCTGTTGGGCCAGGCGGACGATACGGTCGAAACGCTCTTCCGCGGGCGTGTAGAGCAACTCGTGGTGGCGAACGGGCCCGGAGTCGCGTTTTTGCTGCGGCGAGCCCCGCGTTGGGCGTTTGGCGTCAGTCACTATAAGGGGGCTCCCGAGCGCTGCGATTTAGGCGAGCTTACGATAACCAGCGACGTCTCTATGTGAAATACATCTCGCTAACAAGATATTTGTATAGACATAAGAAACGGACGGGGCTCGCCGCCGCTAGCGCGCCGTCGCGCGCCGAGCGGGGGACGAGGGGCGCGCACGGTCGCCCCTTCTGTCTGACAGAGGCTTAGTCCTGCGGCTCGAACGACAGGTCGCCGGGCGTGGCCGTCGCGACCTCGGTGATGGTCTCGAAGGGGAGCTCCGCTCTCTCGCGCGCTCGCCGGACGTGCTCCACACTTGGCGCCATGTTGAAACAATAGGGGCGCCCGTCAGCGAACCCGACGTGCGCAGGCAAGACGAGGTTTCCCTCCTCGTCGGTTGTCGAAGGCGATGCGTGTCAAACCACAGGTGGACCTCACCGCCGTCTGGAACTAAGGTCACTTGGCGAAGCCCCGGCGCGAGCCTGACCGGTGCGGCTCTTCGGAAGTGCGGCCATTATTGCGCGATGACGATTCATTTGCGAGTAGCATTCCGGCGAGCTAGCGTAGCTCGCCGCTCGCGATCCGACCCGATGGAAGTACAGCACGGCTTTCACCGCCAGACGAACAACGGCGGCCCTCTTTGGCGTACGTGCTCGCCCCGCTCCAGGCCTCAGTTCTTCTCAAACACCGGTAGGTCGACCTTGATATCCCAGCCGAGCGTTTGATCGGGAACGTTTGCAAACGCCTTGCCGCAAACGTAAGACCCTTTGCTCGTGAGCTGCAGATTTGTGCCGTCAAAGCGGTAGCTCTGCAAAAAGGTTTCGACGTCCTTCGGAAAGGGAGCAATCGTGCAGGCGTAGCCGGGGACAGACATGTCCACTTGCCAAACTTTGTAGCTCTTGTCGACGGTGAGCTGGATCACGCCATGTGTTGTAGACCTTGGGATCGCCAGCTTTCGTCTGCCACTTCCTTTCGATGGATTCCACACTGCCCTTCCCGGCGCCCGCGATGTCTTGCGCATCGAGTGGAAACGAGTAGAAATAGATTCTCAGCCACGAATACCCCGGGGCGCCACGACGCGCCTGCAGGATGGCGACGCCAGTAGGCAAAGAGAACGTGCGATCCCCAACGTACAGCTTCGCCGTCACGCTAAAAGCGCTTGGATTCAAGAGAGGCCCGGCATAAGCCAGGCCCGCCAAGAGAAACAACGTGCAACCGATGGCAAAAGCAACCCGTGCTCCCATTTCTACCTCTGCTCGCTCGACCAAAGAATTGACGACTGGCAAGGTGTTAGCCGGTTTCCACTGCGCAACTCCCCACAGTCGTACTTTCATGGCTCATGGTGCATGGGGGCTCCAGTACCCGCAGGCGTCGAACGCGTTCCCGAGCCGCCGGCAGTGGGATTCGCTATGGATACAGTCACGAGCCCTGAACTGCCGACGTTGCCGTTTGCGTCCGTCGCGACGGCTCGCAGTGTGGCGTCGCCGTTGCTCGCGGTTGTCGTATCCCACTCCACCGTGAAGGGTTCTTGAGTCACGGTGCCAACGACCGTGGTGCCGTTCAAAAGGAATCGCACTTTGCCGATGGCGACCAAGTTGTCCGGATGGGCCGTGAGCGTGACCGTGCCGCTCAGGTTACCGCCAGGGGCCAACAGCGTCACCGCGGGCGCCTCGCCGAGCACCGGTGGAGAAGCTCCGAGATCGATGCGGCCGTAGCGGCCGCCCTCCTCGTCGTTCGTGCCGGCGGCGAAGAACAATGTCGCGTGCGGCTGGTTCGCGGCGTCGTTGCCGAACGCGATGCCCCAGAGACCCGGCACGGAAAACGGCGTCAGGGCGCCATCCGTCACTGCACCGAGGTAGCGACCACTGCTCGGGTGGTACCCGCGGATCGTGCCATCCCCGAAGTTGCCGACCAAGAGCGCATTGCTCAGCGTGCCAAAGTCAGCCGGCGCGAGCGCCATGCCCCATGGGGCGTTCAGCTCGCGGCCTTCGGGGACTAGGTGCTTCAGCAGGTTGCCGTTCGTATCGAACACGTTGACGATGCCCAGCCCCGGACCGGGCGCGTCATCGTCGGGTGCGGCCTCGTCGCGCTTTGCATAGCTCACGTAGATCCGAGTCCCACCGCCCGTATCGACGGCGCGGATTCCGAACGGCGCGTAGCCCTCCGGCAGCGTCGGGTCGCCGAACGCGAAACCCGTTGCCGTAACAGCTTGTTTCGCGAACGTCGCGTCGAAGACATCGATTTTGCCGTTCGCGAAATCGGTCGCGTAGAGGAAGTTGCCGCTGCCATTGTTCGCAAGGGCCACGCCCTTGTAGACCGCGCCGTCCGGAGCCGAGTACAACGCTGTCGCATGCGAAATGTCGGCGATGTTCGGCCAGCCGGCGAGCGTTCCGCTCTCGCCCGCGAAGACGAACAGCGCTGGAACGTTTTCCTTGAGGACGAAGTCCGACGTGGCGTTGCTCACGATGCCGGTCGCACCGAACGAGCCGCCGCCCGAGCCCGG
>OBLQ010001043.1_pt1 | contig 10448 bp, 6 predicted proteins | sample 1519881 | NCBI WGS metagenome assembly OBLQ01 (sample SAMN01911456, study PRJEB22533) | soil metagenome | biome: Soil | place: Malaysia | collected 2012-04-30 | depth DG_metagenome m | reverse complement strand
CACGTTGACTCCGGAAGACGACACGGCGAAAGGCGCGCATTCGGTCGTGGTTGTCAGCTACGACTTCTGGAAGCGCAAGCTGTCCGGCGATCCGGACATTGTGGGCCGGACCGTTCGTCTTAACCAGTATCCCTATACCATCATCGGCGTGGCCGCGCCGGGATTTTCTGGCGACACCGTGGGCGATCAGCAGGATTTCTGGGTGCCCATGGCGATGCAGGCCCAGACGATGCCGGGGCGGGCCTGGCTGGAAGATATAAATGCATCGTGGCTGCGTTCCATGGGCCGGCTCAAACCCGGCGCAAGCCTTGAAACAGCGCAGGCCAACCTCAACCTTCTCTTTAAACAATGGCTGCAAGGACCCGTGGGCCGGGCCCTTGATCCCGGCGATCAGAAGTTCCTTCAAGGGTCGAAGATTCCTGTCGTTCCCGGAGGAAGGGGATTTTCCAGCTTACGAGGCGAATTTCTTGTTCCGCTGATGCTGTTGATGCTGGTGGTCGGGCTGGTTCTGCTCATCGCATGCGTGAATGTGGCGAACCTGCTGCTGGCCCGTGCGACTGCGCGACAAAGGGAAGTTGCTGTACGTCTGGCGATCGGCGCCAGCCGGGTTCGCCTGATAGGCCAGTTTCTTACGGAAAGTCTGCTGCTTGCCTTTGCCGGTGGCGCACTGGGGTTGCTGGTGGCGCGGTGGGGCACCGAAACGCTGCTCAAACTAAGCATCGGCGAGCAGGCCAGTGAAGGAATCCGGGCCACGCCCGATCTTCACGTATTGCTCTTCACCGCAGGCATCTGCCTGCTGACCGGAGTGGTCTTTGGTCTGGCCCCGGCTCTGCGATCGGCACGCGTAAGCGTGAGCCCAGCCCTCAAAGAAAATGCCCTGACTCAGGCCCGTGGCGGACGGCTCCCCCTGGGCAAGCTGCTGGTTGCCTCCCAGGTATCCATCTGCCTTCTGGTGCTGTTTGCTTCCGGATTATTGGTCCGCAGTCTGGGCAATCTCAAGAACCTGGATCTGGGATACAGCAAGGATCAGATACTCATGGTCCGCGCCGACCCGGTTGCGGCAGGTTACAAGCCAGCCCAACTCATCGCCTTCGAGCAGGAGATGATTGCGCGACTGTCGGCACTTCCCGGTGTGCTCGGCGTTACCGGTTCAGAAAACGGACTTTTCAGCGGGACGGAATCGGCTGATGGCGTGAATATCGAGGGCTACGTTGCTGCTCGAGACCAGGACAAGCTTTGTTATTGGGACCAGGTGGGCACGAACTACTTCCGCGCCCTGGGTGTCCCCATTATCCTTGGGCGTGACTTTGGCCCACAGGACACACCGGCAGCGCAGAAGGTCGCCATCATCAATGAGGCCATGGCGAAGTTCTATTTCGGCACGGCCAATCCGGTCGGCCGCAAAATGTGGTTTGATGATGTGAAGCGCAAAGACCAGCCGGTGGAAATCATTGGCGTGGCTCGCGACGTACGTGACCACACTCTGCGCGGCCCGGTAAAGAGACGGTTTTATGTGCCGGTAGGACAGTCAGCAGACTCGCTTTTTGCCATTAATTTTGAAATTCGAACTTCAGGCAAGCCTGCCGAGTTGACGGAGGCTGCCCGCAAGATGTTTGTTGCCTTTGCCCCTGGCGTTCCCCTGACCCGGATCATGACGGTAGAGGAGTTGGTAGACCGCTCCATCTCGAAGGACATCCTGATTGCCCGGCTCTCATCGTTTTTCGGAGGCCTCGCGCTGTTGCTGGCGTGTATCGGTCTGTATGGCGTGATGGCATACACGGTGAGCGGACGCACGCGGGAGATCGGCGTGCGCATGGCTCTGGGAGCGCAACGCACCCAGGTGCTGGGCATGGTTCTGCGAGAAGCCGTGAAACTGGTGCTGATCGGTATCGCGGTGGGAATTCCTCTGGCGCTGCTTGTGTCGCGGGTCTTTGCCTCCATGCTGTTCGGCTTGAGCCCGGCGGATCCGCTATCCATGCTGGTGGTGGTTGTGGTTCTTGCCACGGTTGCGACGATCGCAGGTCTGGTTCCGGCGAGGCGCGCAACCAAAGTTGATCCCATGGTGGCGCTGCGGTATGAGTGAGAAAATAGAAAGAATCGGGCAATTGAGTAATTTGATAAGTTGGTAATTGGAAAAGCTGCTGAGACTGCCTTTGGCGCGGGCAGGACCGCCCGATCATGAAGTAATTGAATGACCAATTTTAGGAGAGCCGGCACGATCTCCGCAGAGTGCTGTTTGCCGGCATTTCTCAAGGGAAAGAGATGATTGAACTGCGCAACGTCGAAAAAACCATCAAGAGCCCGGCAGGAACCATGTGGCTTCTGCGCCGCATCAACTTGAAAGTCCGCGAAGGTGAATTTGTTACCATTATGGGGCCTTCCGGAGCGGGCAAAACCACGCTCCTGAGCATCATCGGCATGCTTGACGATGGCTGGGCAGGCGAGTACGTATTTGCGGAGCACATGGTCCACAAAATGGACCGCAAGAAGCGTGCCGGTCTGAACCGCAAGTTCATTGGCTTTGTTTTCCAGAGTTACCACCTGCTGGACAACCTGACGGTGCAGGAGAATCTTGACGTGCCGCTCTCTTATCGCGATATCCCGCGGGCGCAGCGCCTCTCCATGGTGGCCGACATTCTGGACCGTTTTCAGATCGTCGGCAAGAAGGATTTATTCCCCAGCCAGCTTTCCGGCGGGCAGCAGCAGCTCGTCGGCGTGGCGCGCGCAGTCGCAGGGAATCCCAGATTGATCCTGGCGGACGAACCCACGGGCAATCTTCACTCCGCGCAAGCCAAAGAGATCATGGAACTGTTCCGGCGTCTGAACGAGCAGGGAACCACCATCATTCAGGTCACGCACTCGGAAGCCAACGCCGCATACGGCAACAGGATCATTCAGCTTAAGGATGGCTGGGTCGTGGACGATTCGGCCCCGGCCAGGGACAGTGCGACAGCGTGACGAGCAAGTCCGCAGATAATCGCGATCAGGAGACTCGGGTGTCGACCAAAGTGGAAGAAGCGGTCAGCAGTACGGCAGCCGCCGGCAAAGCGGAACGGGTGAGGATTCTTGTCGCCGATGACCAGGCCGATGTGAGGGAAGCGCTGCGCCTTCTGTTGAAGGCTGAAGGCTACGCCATAGAAACCGTGAGCAATCCCACGGCCGCGCTGGAAGCCGTGCAAAGTGGCCAGTTTGACATTATTCTGATGGATTTGAATTACCAGCGGGACACCACTTCAGGCCGGGAAGGCATGGACCTTCTTACCCAGATCCAGTCCGTTGACAGCAAGCTGCCCATCGTTGTGATGACCGCGTGGGGCAGCGTGGAGTTGGCCGTGGAGGCCATGCGCCGAGGCGCCGGCGACTTCGTCCAGAAACCCTGGGACAATCCGCGGCTGCTCAGCATCATCCGCAATCAGGTTGAATTGTACCGGGCCATGCGGCGGGCGGAGAGGCTGGAAGCGGAGAACAGCCTGTTGCGGGCCCAAAACCGTCCTACATTTATCGCCGAGTCCAAGGCCATGCAGCCGTTGCTCACGCTGATCAGCCGCATCGGTCCCAGCGACGCCAATGTGCTCATCACCGGCGAGCACGGCACAGGCAAAGAAGTGGTTGCCCAGACGCTCCATGTGCTTTCGTCACGCAGCTCGCGCCCCATGATTACGGTCAACACCGGAGGGCTGCCGGAAGGGACTTTTGAAAGTGAACTGTTCGGGCACGTGAAAGGCGCGTTTACGGATGCGCGCATGGACCGCGTTGGTCGCTTTGAGCTGGCCGATAAAGGCACGCTCTTCCTGGACGAGATCGCCAACGTCCCGTTGAAGCAACAGGCCAAGCTGCTGCGCGTGCTGGAAACCGGAGAGATGGAGCGCGTGGGTTCTTCCCGGACGCATAAGGTCGACGTGCGCGTGGTCTCGGCCACGAACGCGGACCTGAAAGCGGAAAGCGCCGAAGGGCGGTTCCGCTCTGATCTGCTCTTCCGGCTGAACACGGTCGAATTGCATATTCCTCCGCTGCGCGAGCGGAGAGAAGACATCCCCCTGCTTGCCGCACACTTCCTCAAACAGTACGCACAGCGTTACCGCAAGACAGTCAAGGGCTTTGCGACCACCGCCATGCTGAAGATGCTTGAGCATTTGTGGCCCGGAAACGTCCGAGAGCTGGACCACGCCATTGAACGTGCCGTGCTGGTCAGCACAAGCGAGGAGATCGAGCCGGGCGATCTGGGCCTGGAATCAGACCGCGCGTCATCATCCAGGATTGAGGAGATGGGACTGGAGGAAGTAGAATGCCTGCTTATAAAGAAGGCGATGTCGCGCCACTCTGGAAACATCAGTCATGCGGCGGAGGCGCTTGGGTTGAGCCGCAGCGCGCTCTACCGTCGCATGCAAAAGTATGGCCTCTGATCCCCAGTTTCAATTCACGAATGCAGCAGGGCCGCGTCCATCAAAACGGAGCAGACTGAGGTTTGATACACGTATTACGCTGCTGACCCTGCTCATCAGCGTGCCCGGTGTGCTGGTGGCTGAACTGATGATCTGGTTCAGCGGCCACTCCATTGAGTTCAAGTGGACGGTGACGTTATTCCTGGCGCTGGGCTGGGTGATAGGCGCCTCCTTTCTCCATGGCGAAGTGATCCGCCCGCTGCAAACACTCTCCAACATGGTGGCTGCCATTCGTGAGGACGATTTTTCTTTCCGCCTGCGGGGAGGCGGCAGGGAAGACTCGCTGGCGGACCTGATCTACGAAATCAATTCTCTGGCTACCCGCTTGCAGGAGCAGAAAATCAGCGCTCTGGAGGCGACGGCGCTGCTCAAGAAGGTCATGATGGAGATCGACGTCGCGGTCTTCACCTTTGACCAGCAACAGCGCCTGCGCATCGTGAACCGGGCCGGTGAGCAACTCATGGGGCGAATCTCCCCGCGCATGCTTGGCCTCACCGCAGAAGAGCTGGGGCTGAACGAATTCCTGCAATCAGAACCGCAAACGGTGCAAATGACCTTTCCCGGCAAGCATGGAAGGTGGGCCATCAGCCACACCGCGTTTCGCGAGAATGGAGTGCCCCACCAACTGTTGATCATTTCTGATCTGAGCCGCGCGCTGCGCGAAGAAGAGCGGCAAGCCTGGCAGAGGCTCATTCGCGTCCTGGGGCATGAACTGAACAATTCCCTGGCGCCAATCAAATCCATCGCGGGCACGCTGGGCGGACTCACCGCACGGGCCGCCCTGCCGGAGGACGTGACGCAGGACATGCAGCAGGGCCTGCGCGTGATTGAGAACCGCGTGGAATCCCTCAGCCGTTTCATGCAGGCCTACACCCAACTGGCTCGCATGCCTGCGCCCACACGCACCCGCGTTGATGTGGGGCCGCTGGTCGGGCGAGTGGCGTCCCTGGAGCGGCGTTTGCCGGTCAAGGTGATTGAAGGGCCGGGCATTACGATTGATGCCGACCCCGACCAGTTGGAGCAGGTACTCATTAACCTGATTCGCAACGCCGCTGACGCCTCTCTCGATTCCTCTTTGAAACAACACGGATCGGTTGAAGTCGGCTGGCGAACCAACGCACGTGCCGTGGAAATCTTCATCCGTGATGAAGGGCCAGGACTGCTGAACAGCGACAATCTTTTTGTTCCGTTCTTCACCACCAAACACGGGGGCAGCGGCATCGGACTGATCCTGAGCCGGCAGATCGCCGAGGCGCACGGCGGGCTACTGGAACTGACCAATCGCCGCAGCCACGCCGGCTGCGAAGCCACCATCTCCTTGCCCGTGAAGTATGACTTGCCCTTCATCTAGGTCTCGGCTGGGGAACGCGTTATCATGTTCTTGTCAGCCCTATGGAACAAGACCTGCATGATCTAAAAGACGACATGGTTGCTTTTATTGAGGGCCATGGCCTGCGGCGCTTCAATGCCTACATCGGTGACGACGTTCCCAGCGTTCCCTGGTCGGCCGATGAAGACCACCCGGATGCGTGGAAAGATTTTGTGGAGCTGGCCAAGGCTTCCGGCGTGAGCTTTGTCACCATGAATCATATCGGCCTGGACAAGGAAGACGTGGACCTGCTGCTGGACAGGCTCCAGGAAATCGAGTACATGAGTGACGAAGACGTGGAGGAGGCGCGCTGGCTGCGCAACTTCGCCGGCAAGGTGGGCTTTGTTCAGCTGGGATTCCCATGCCAGGGTGTACTGTTCATTTATGAAATTTCCACGGATTGGTATGAGTCTTACCAGCGGCTGGAAAGCACCGTGGACGATTACGACGGCATTCTGATTGACGACTCCGACATGGAAGACGAATAGGCTTCCGGCCCATGCGCTGGAAGCTTGCCAATCCCGATTCTGTCGTGGTGGAACGCCTCCAGGCCCACGCCGGAGTTAACCCTCTTTTGGCGCGCTTGCTGGTGATTCGCGGAATCACCACGGTGGCTGATGCGCGACACTTCCTCTTGCCGACGCTCGAACTCTTGCATTCGCCCTACCTCATGCGCGGCATGCAGGCCGCGGTAGAGAGGATCTCTTCGGCGATCGCCAACCGGGAAACCATTCTCATTTACGGCGACTACGACGTGGACGGAACCACCGCAGTGGTGGTCCTGAAGACGGCCATCGAACTTTGCGGCGGCACGGCGGACTTCCACGTTCCACACCGGATCAAGGAAGGTTACGGCATCAAGGACGACGTGATCGAGCGGGCGGCCGCTGCCGGGGTCAGGCTGGTGATCAGCGTAGACACGGGCATTCGGGCGTTCCAGGCGGCCGAAACAGCGCGGCGCGTTGGATTAGACCTGATCGTCACCGATCATCATTTGCCCGAAGCCAATGAGGGCGTGCCTAACGCGCTGGCGGTGCTCAACCCGAACCAGGCCGGATGCGAGTATCCCTGTAAAGCGCTCTGTGGCGCCGGAGTCGCATTCAAGGTCGCGCAGGCATTGTTTGCCAGGTTCAAGGATCAGGCTGACCAGGCCCGGCTGGTGCCGTCGTTTCTGAAAATGGCGGCCATGGCCACGATTGCCGACGCGGTGGAACTCACGGGAGAAAACCGGGTCATTGCCAGGCTCGGACTGGAGGGCCTGCGCCGGCCTGTGAATGGCGGGCTCAAAGCGCTGATGGAGGTCGCCGGACTGGCGGGTTCGGGGCGGGCGCTGCGGGCGGGCGACGTGGGCTTTCGCCTGGGGCCCCGCATCAACGCCGCCGGCCGCATGGACGTTGCCCGCGACGTGATCGAGCTGTTCACCTCCAAAGACCAGCAACGCTGCCGCGAGATCGCTGTAAAGCTGGACCAGCTGAATACGGAACGGCAAAAAGAGGAAGCGCGCATCGTTGCGGAAATCGACGAGCAGCTTGCCGCTGAGCCTGATCTCGCGAAGAAATTCTGCCTGGTCTTGGACGGCGACGGCTGGCATCGTGGTGTGGTCGGAATCGTCGCTTCGCGCGTGGTGGAGAAGACGGGAAGGCCGGCGCTGGTGGTGGCCCGCGATGGCGCTGAAGCGCATGGATCGGGCCGCTCGATCGCTGCGCTTCACCTGCTGGAGGCGCTGGAATCCTGTCACGATCTGTTCACCCGCTTTGGCGGACATCAGCACGCAGTGGGTTTTGCTCTGCCCAGCGCCCATCTACCGGAATTAAAGTTAAGATTGAATCAATTCGCGCAGGACGCTCTTTCTGAGGAGGATCTGATTCCGCAATTGGACGTCGATGCGGAAATTCCGTTGAGCGCGGTTACGCCGGCTCTGCTGGCTGATCTGGCCAGACTGGAGCCGTTCGGGCAAGGCAATCCGGAGCCGGTGTTTGCCAGCCGGGGTGTCAGCCTGCTTCTGCCGCCGCGTGTCATCAAGGAGAAACACATCAAGCTCCGCGTGAACCAGAAGAGTCCGGACATGAAGAACAGCTTGAACTATGAAGCCGTGGGCTGGCGAATGGCGGAAAGGCTGCGGGCCGAACCTCTTGAGTCCGGCCGGCCATTGGACCTTGCCTATACGATCACCATGAACCATCATCCTGATTTTGGCGGACTGGAACTTTCCCTGGAAGACTTCAAACGGCCTGCCTTGGCGGCGAGAGGCGTATAGCGGGTAGCAAGGCGTATACTACCAACCGTATGGCGGAACAACCGATTTACTGTTCCAAGTGCGGGGCGCAGAATACCGCGGACGCCAGGTTCTGCCAGAAGTGCGGGACTTCCATGACTCCCGCCGGCTTCCCGGTGGCGCCCTCTGTGCCAGGTACAGGTCATCCTGTTGTTCCTGCCTACAACGCAGCCTACGGTGGGTTCTGGATCAGGTTTGTGGCTTTGCTGATTGATATCGTGGTCTTGAGGCTCGTCCTGTTTCCGGCCCGCGCGATCCTGGCGGGCATTGGTCTCAGCGCTCTCCATGGCCACATGGGTCCCAGTGACATGAGACACATCTTTGTCCTGGTTCCCGCAATGGCGGCGTTGTTCGTGGGCGCAATGTGGTTGTATGAGGCGTTGCTGCTGAGCTCTCCCTGGCAGGCTACGCTGGGCAAGAAGGCGCTGGGTCTGAAAGTGACCGACGAATTCGGCAACCGGATCACCTTCCAGCGCGCCACAGGACGCTATTTTGCCAAGTGGGTTTCACTGTTCACGCTGTGCATCGGATTCATCATGGCGGGCTTCACCGACCGCAAGCGGGCCCTGCATGACATGATTGCCGAAACTCTGGTAATGAAAGAACAGAGATATTAGCTATTTCTCTGCGATGTCCGTCTCTCACCCCCTAACGGACCCTGGTAGGCCCTTCAGTTAAACTGAAGACAAATGGCTCTTGATCCTCGATCACTGAGAAAGTTGTTTGCCGTGGGGGCTGTGCTGGCCGCCCTGATTGCGGCAGGCTTCTATCTGCGCAACATCATCGAGAGTTCCACAACCGTCGCCAGAATTCCCGCCAGGATCCCGGAGAACATTGCGCGGAGCGGCAAGGGATTTACATACTCCCAGTCCGAGGGAGGCAGAACGCTATTCACCATCCACGCTGCAAACTTCCAGCAATACAAGACTGCAGGCCGCGCCGAAGGAGGCAAGGCCGAGCTGCATGATGTGAGCATCATCGTATACGGCCGCCAGGACAACCGCTCCGATCAGATTTATGGTTCGGACTTTGTTTACGATCCGGAGAGTGGGGACGTCACGGCGAACGGGGAAGTTCGGATTGATTTACAAGCTGATGCCACGGTCAACGCCACGGCAGGCCAGGGCCCGCCGGCGGACAACCAGAACCTGATTCACGTAAAAACCAGCGGGCTCACGTTCAACAGGAAAAGCGGCGTAGCCAGCACCAAAGAACGGATTGAGTTCCGCATTCCCGGCGCAAGCGGCTCAGCTCTGGGCGCCCGTTACGATTCACACGACAGCGTCCTTACACTCAGGTCTGCCGTCAAGGTCGTTACCACGGAGAAACAGAAGGCGACGATCACCGGGCGAAGCGCCAGCATTCAAAGGGACCCGCGGCAGATTGTCCTGCAAGGCGCCAGAGTGGAACAGCCGAAGCGTACCATGTCCGCCGATAAGGTCACCATCCTTTTGCGGGAAGACAGCAGCGTGGAAAGCATTTCCGGCGCCGGCAACGTGCATGCAGTGCAACCCGGACCGGACGGTTTTGAAGTCAACTCGCCGCAGGCAGATTTGTTTCTCGCCGGAGACAATCAGGCCCAGTCAGCAGTGATTTCCGGGGGAGTAACTTTCGAACGCCGGGGCGATTCACCGGCGCACGGCAGGGCGGGAAAAATTCTGTTGACTTTTGGCCGTGGTGGCAAGGTTTCTCACGCCAAAGCAGTAGACGCTGTGGATGTGACCCAGGGACTGGCGGACAGATCGCAGGAGTTGAAGGCATCCGCCTTGGACCTGTTCATGCGCAACGGGAGGCGGCTGGAAAAGGCAGTGACCTCGTCCGGCCGGGCGGAGATACTGGTGGCGCAGCAAGCCACCAGGACCAGCATCAGCGCTGGCCATTTTGAGGCCTATTTCACCGGGCAAAACCAACTCAGCCGGGTAACAGGCAGCCCGGACGCAAAACTCATTTCTAAAACGCCGGGACAACCGGACCGCGTGGCCGGTGCGCACCAGTTTACCGCACACTTTGATCATCAGGGACAGATCTCTTCAGCCCAACTGCAAGGCAACTTTCAGTACCGGGAAGGCCAGCGTACCGCCACTGCGACGCAGGCCCACTTTAACGTCGCTGACGAGAGCTATACGCTCACTGGGTCCCCCAGGGTGGTGGATTCAGGCGTGGCACTTGCAGCGGACACCATCACCCTCAACCGGCAGGCGGGTACGGCAAACGGAAAAGGGAATGTCAAAACCACCTACAACAATCTGAGGGCAGCCCCGAACGGAGCCATGCTTGGTGCTTCTGAGCCGATTCACGTCACCGGCAGCAGCGTCACGGCCAGCCAGAACACCGGCGTGGCCGTCTACACAATGGCGCGGCT
>OBLQ010001042.1_pt1 | contig 10455 bp, 10 predicted proteins | sample 1519881 | NCBI WGS metagenome assembly OBLQ01 (sample SAMN01911456, study PRJEB22533) | soil metagenome | biome: Soil | place: Malaysia | collected 2012-04-30 | depth DG_metagenome m | reverse complement strand
TTGATCGCCATGCTCACGTGTCCACAGGCGCAGGCGTCGGACCGCGCGCATGAGATCGGTCATGTCCTCGATGACCAGGATGGCGCCGAGCACCTCGCCCGCGTCGCCGCGCAACGCCGTGGCGCTGACCGCCAGCGACAGCGTCCGGGCCCCCACCTGCAGGTCGACCTGACGCACCATCCCGGCGCGGCTTCCTGCGAGCATGGCGTCCACCATCGCGCCGATCGCCTCGCGCCCCACGGCCGGGATCAGGGGCGCCAGCGGTCGGCCGACCGGCTCCGTCTCACCCTCCAGCTCGAGCAGGCGCTGTGCGGCGCGGTTGATCGTCGTCACCCTCCCCTCCCGATCGAGCGAGATCACCGCGGTCGTCAGGTTCTGCAGCAGCGTCTCCATGTAACGGCGGCGTTCCATGAGCTCGCGGTTGCTGGCCGACAGCTCCGTGTTGCTCCGCTCGATCGTCTCCCGCCCCGCCTGGATCTCGGCCGTCATCCGGTTGAAGGAATCGACCAGGATGCCGAGCTCGTCGCCGGCGCGCACCTCCACGCGGTAGCCGAGATTGCCCGAGGAGATCTCACGGGTGCCCTGCGCCAGGGACTGGATCGGCTCGGTGATGCGCCGCGCCAGGTAGAGACCGATCCAGGTCACCGAGAACAGCACGAGGAGCGTGATGAGGGCGAACACCAGCACGTAGACCCTCTTGATCAGCCCCTTCTGGGCCCGCATCTGGCGATAGTCCTCGTTGCTGCGGGTGATGGCGGCCGCCAGGCGCGACAGGTCCCGGGGCACGTAGGTGCCGACCGTCACCACCGCCAGCACGGGACCCGCGGGATCGTCCCGCACCGGGTGGCCGCAGCGGATCAGGTGCCCGCCGCGGAATTCCGACATCCAGCTGAACGGTTCGCCCCGGAACGCCGCCTCCATGCGGTCGGCGGGGACCTCCTCGAGGCCCCCGGCGGTGGGAAGATGCGGATCGAGGACCAGGTAGGACGCGTCGCGGCTCCGATCGATCGCCACCAGGTCGAGACGGTACTCACGCAGGTACCGTCCCATGGCGCGGTGCAGATCGCTGCGGGTCACGCCCGCCCGCAGCAGACCGTCGTCGCGGACCCGCTGCGCCACCTGGCGCGCGAAATCCTCGTCACGCGCGCGCGCATCGTCGAAATAGGCATCGACGATCTCCTGGGAGGCGTCCGTCAGGCGATCCATGGGCTCGTTGAACCAGCGATCGACACTGCGCTGGATCAGGTGCATCGCGGCGTAGAAGATGATGCCCGAGGGCACGAGCCACAGCAGCAGCAGGGAGAACACCAGCTTGGTCCGGAAGCGCGATCCGAGGATGCCGCGGCGGCGTTCCACCAGGGCCTTGATGAGGTTGCGCATCAGCAACGTCAGAAGGGTCAGGACCAGGATGGCGTTGGTCAGGAACAGGACCGACAGCAAGACCGAATTGGTGATGTAGGGCCAGGAGAAGTGGGTGGCGCGACGAAGCAGGAAGTAGCCGCCGAGGAAGAACAGCAGCAGCGTCAGCACCGTGAACAGGATCAGCCGATCGACGCGCACCCGGGGGGTCTGCGGCCCCGGCCCGGCGCCCTCAGGGTTCGGCTTCACGGGCGGCACCCTCGGAGAGATGGATCGGCACCCGCACCCAGGCGGTGTCCAGCGGCCAGGGAATCAGGTAGAAGCGCCAGACGATCCCCAGCTCCGCCTTGACCTTCGCATAGTACTCCTGCCCGGTGCTCAGGCCGGCGATCGGCAGGACCCCCACGCCGTCCAGGGTGGTGAGGAACTGCTTCATGGCCGGCGCCTCGGTCGTCACACGGCTGTCGACGGTGTCGCCGTCCACCTTGCGGGTGAGAGTGTACTGCCGCGTCAGGGCGTCGTAGCGCACGACGCATTCGATCCGCCGTTTGGCGATCGCTTCGTTCGGAAGGCCGGGGCGCACCCGGTAGACGTTCACACGATAGACGACCCCGGTCTCCAGCCCGGCCCCGATCTCCTCCAGCATGTCCGGGCTCAGGCCGTCCTCCAGACGGCCGGAGACGACGAGGCGATCCCCCTCGGGCGCCACCGCCACCGCGTCCATCACGGGAGCGTCCGCCCGCAGGGCCCCGACCCCCAGGAGCGAGCAGACGGCAACGACGGCCCATGTCCGTCTCACATGTCCCCCTACGACCCGCCTGCGCCTCCGGACGGCCTGCCGGAAGTCGAAGTGAGTGAGCGGGTTGCAGTCTAGCGGAGGGGATGACGCGCTGACAAGTCGAAGGACGGGGGACGCGGCGTGGCGACCGCCGCGGGGCGGGGTCAGGCGCTCAGGGCGACGGGATTGTGGGCCGCCAGGCGGCCTCGCAGTCGGGCGAAGCGGGCCAGCTCCGCGGCCGGCATCAGCTGCTCCGAGGTGACGTAGCGCCAGGCCTGCGGGGTCGACAGGATGCGATCGACCAGGGCCGCGTGCAGGCGGTGACCGCCCTTGAAGGCGATCAGGTGGGCTCTCAGAGGGGCGCCGAGCAGGGCCAGATCGCCGATCAGGTCGAGGATCTTGTGCCGCACGAACTCGTCCTGGAAGCGCAGCGAGTCGTTCAGCACGCCGTGATCGCCCACGACCAAGGCGTTGTGCAGCGATCCGCCGAGCGCCAGCCCCGCCTTCTTCATCGCTTCGACGTCCCGGAGCAGGCAGAAGGTGCGCGCCGGCGCGATGGTCCGGACATAGGCCGGAACGTCGAGGCGGACCGTCGCCGCCTGGTAGCCGATGGCGGGATGCGGGAAATCGATTGCGTACGTCGTCTCGAGGGCGTTGGCGGGCAGGGCGGCCAGCTCCCTGTCGCCCTGGCGGACCACGATCGGCCGTGTGAGGGTCATGAACCGGCGGGGTACCCCCAGGTCGATCACGCCGGCCTGCTGCAACGTCTCGACGAACGGCAGGGCGCTGCCGTCGAGGATCGGCACTTCCGGCCCCCCCAGTTCGATGCGGGCGTTGTCGATCTCCAGGCCCTGGAGCGCCGAGAGAAGATGTTCCACGGTCGCGACCGACACGGGGCCACGGGCCAGGGTGGTGGCAAAGGCGGAGCCGGTCAGATGGCGGCACAGCGCAGGGATCTCGACATCACCGAGATCCTTGCGGACGAAAACCAGGCCGCTGCCGGACGGGGCCGGCAGGATTCTCACGGTGGCGCGCGACCCCGAATGGAGACCGATTCCCTCGATCTCCACCGGCACTCGCAAGCTCTTCTGAGTCTCGATCACCCCTCGCCCCTTACAGATCTACACCCCGCGCCAAGCGGGCCATCAACCTGCGTAGCATCCTCCGTGCCATGGATTCGACATGATATGACAAGGACAACAACTCATTATATTTCAATCATTTAGAATGTTATTCCCGGACCTGGATCGTGGCGGTGGGCGCTTCCCTGTTGCATGAGTGCCACACTTCAATGTGGCTAACCTGCCATCGACGCCCGGGCGAGCCAAGGTTTGACAGCCCCCATGCGCTGTGCTATTTTCCGGCCGCTTTCGAATGCTCATCGCGAGTGCCGGCGTCGTGCCAGCCGCCCCCCCCGAACGAGTGAGTCGATGAAGCGGAACAGGAGACGATCCAGACGGCCGCTCTCCAGAGGACGGGCCTCCGCGCCGATCCCCGTTCCTTCTCCCGCCGTGCTGGAGCTCCTGGAAACCGGACATTACGAAGACGCGGTCCGGCGGCTCCGTGAAGGGATTCGTCAGCCGTCGCGCGGGGCCCGGGGCGGCGCCCGGACCTCCACCGCGGCGGTGGCCCGGCTCTACTTCAACATGGGCTACGCCCTGTCCCGTCTCGGTCGGCACTTCGCGGCCGCCCGCGCCTACCGGCGCTGTGTCGAGCTGGCGCCCGACGATGCCGACTCCTGGTTCAACCTGGGCAATGCCTACCGCGAGGCCGGGGCGCTGCGCCGTGCGGGCGCAGCCTACGCGGCCGCCTCCCGGATCGCCCCGGACGATCACGAAATCTGGAACAACCTGGGGAACGTCCGGGCCGCCGTGGGCGATGCCAGCGGAGCGGAGGCGATCTACCGCCGCGCCGTGGCGCTTCGGCCCGACTATCATCCGGGCTGGAACAACCTGGGAAGCGCCCTTCAGGCCCTGGGCGACCCCGAGGGCGCCGTGCATTGCTATGATGAGGCGATTCGCCTGCAGGGCGGGAGCGAGCTCCTGTACTTCTTCAACCGGGCTCTGGCGTTGCTCGCCGCCGGACGGCCCGAGGCCGCGATCGACGACATTCGCCGCTGGGCGGCGATCTCACCGTTCCGGGAGGGGGGACCTCGTCCGGTGCCGGCGCCCGACTGGATCCGCTTCCTGAAGAGCATCGCCGCGCCCCGGGCGCGCCAGGAGAATCGATGAGCCCGCACCTGAAGGACCGCGTCGAAACCGAGGCGAACCGGTTGCTGCGCGAGCGCGTGGCGAGACTGCGACGCCTCCTGGACGACGCGCTGGGCTCGCTCGCCGTCCCCCTGGAGCTGCCGCTGTCACCCGGTGAGTGGGGCGCCGCCGAGGGCTCGGCGGACCTGCAGGGCCTGCGGGACGCCATCGAGGCGATGCTGCGCGGCGCCGGCCAGCGCGACATCCTGACGTCCCTCCTGGACGCCGCCGCCGCCTTCTACGCGCGCACCGCGCTGTTCATTCTCAAGGGAAAGACGCTGCACGGCTGGGGAGGGCTGGGGTTCCTCGGTGACAACGGCTTTCGCAGCGAGCACCTGGCGCGTGTGACGCTGTCGGCCGGTGGCAGCCATCTCCTGGCCCAGGCCCTGCAGCGCCGATCCATGACGCGCTGCGGCCCGGAAGGTCCGGGCTCCGAGTTGATGGCGGCGCTGGGCGGCGTGCGGGTGGCCGAGGCGGTGTCGATGCCGATCCTCGTGCGCGGCCGGCCGGTGGCGCTCCTGTACGCCGACACGGGTGGCGAACGGGTCGGAGGACAGTCCGCGGCCCTGGAGATCGCCTCCCGTTTCGCGTCCCTGGCGATGGAGCGTCTGGCGGGCGGCGCGATCCGGCACGAGCAGGGCACTGCCGCCGCGGGAGTCTCCGCCACGGCCGAAGCGGTCCGCGCACCATCGTCTTCCCGCGCCGGCGCCCTGACCCCTCCCGAGGAGGCCGAGGTGCAGGCCCTTCTCGGAGACCTGGAGCCGCAGTCGCGCAGGCCGTCCGGCGAGACGACGGCCGTCAACGACGAGGATCGGCGCCGGCTGGCCGATGCGCGTCGATTCGCCCGTCTGCTCGTCTCGGAGCTCCTCCTGTACAACGAGGAAGCGGTCGTTCAGGGACGCAAGAACCGGGATCTGTATGCGAGGCTCGGACAGGAGATCGACCGCAGCCGCCAGGCCTTCGAGGCGCGCGTGCCGGCCCACGCCAGCCAGGCGGCCGGCTATTTCGACGAGGAGCTGGTGCGCGTCCTGGCCCAGGGCGACGCGTCGCTCCTGCACCGCTGAGGGAGCTGCCGGCAGGCATCTCCCGGCCGGGACCCCTTCAGCGCCTGCGGCTCAGCGTCTCGAGAAGCGCGTCGTGGATTCCACCGAAGGCGCCGTTCGACATCACCAGGACGACGTCGCCGCTTCGGGCCTCGCCTGCCAGATGGGTCACGATCTCCGGCACGCCGGGTAACAGCATCGCGTCCTTGCCCCGCCGCCGCAGATCCTCCACCAGCCGCTCCACTGAAAACCTCTGTCCTGCGGGCGCCCGCTCGGGATGGTCCACGGGGGCGACGATCACGCGGTCGGCATCGTCGAAGCTGCGGGCGTACTCCTCCTGGAACACGCTCCTGCGGGTCGTGTTGGTGCGCGGCTCGAACACGGCCCACAGACGCCGGCCGGGGTAGCGTTCCTTCGTGCCCCCAAGCGTCAGCCGCACGGCGGTCGGATGGTGCGCGAAGTCGTCCAGCACCAGCACCCCGTCGGCGACACCCCGGATCTCCTGCCGCCGCTTGACCCCCCCGAAGGTCTTCAGACCCCGGCCGATCGCCTCGGCGGGAACGCCGCGCCCGTCGGCGACGGCGATCACGGCCAGGGCATTGCGGAGGTTGTGAAGACCGCTCAGGCCCATGTCAAACGTTCCGTAGGGCCGCCCCTGGCGCCGCACCGCGATGCTCATCCCGTCCGGGCGCGTCTGCAGGATCTCGCCTCCCCAGCCCTCCGTCTCCCCGCTGCCATAGGGGACCAGCGTCGACCGCGCACTGACGATCACCTCCCGGACGTTGGCCTCGTCGGAGCAGTAGACCAACCGACCGTCGGACGGCACCAGCCCCACGAACTTCCTGAACGCATCCTTGACCGCCTCCAGATCGGGATACATCTCGGCATGGTCGTACTCGACAGAGGTCAGGATGGCGCTCCGTGGGCTGTAGTGCATGAACTTCGGCCCCTTGTCGAAGAAGGCGGTCTCGTACTCGTCCCCCTCGATGACGAAGTCCTCCCCCCGCCCCAGGCCAAAGGACCGGTTGAAGTTGCGCAGGACGCCGCCGACAAGGAAGGACGGATCGCGGTCGGCAGCCGACAGCACCCAGGCCATCAGGGCGCTGGTCGTCGTCTTGCCGTGGGTGCCGGTCACGACGATCGGATGCCGCCCTTCCAGAAACAGGCGCCGGATCGCCTGCGGCATGCTGAGACATGGCAGGTTCCGCTCCCGGGCCGTCACCGCCTCGGGATTGGCCGGGGTCGCGATGTTTCCCACCACGACCAGATCGGGACGGTCGTCAAGATGCTCGGGACGAAATCCCTCCAGCAAACGGATTCCCTTGTCCCGGAGCATCGTGCTCATGGGGGGATAGACGGACTGATCGGAGCCGCGGACGTCGTAGCCGGCGTCGCTCAGAAGCCCGGCGAGGGATCCCATCCCCGTGCCGCAGATCCCGATCAGGTACACGCGCCGGATCGGGGGCGAGGGCACGGGCGATGTCATCGGCCGCTCCGGGGATCAGGACCGCCCGGGGAAGGGTCGGCCGGCAGCCTACAGGCCGGCACCCGGGCTGCTCACGTCCAGGTTTTCGTCGGTGATCAGACCGATCTTGTCGGCGCCGCCGCCGCGGATCATGTCCATGATCTGGACGACGTAGTTGTAGCTGAGATCGTTATCGGCCTGGAAGAAGACGACCTTTTCCCGGCGCCCCTTCATCAGCTCGCTGATCCGCTCCTTGACCGCCTCGGGACCGCCCGGGATCTCCTCCTGGTTCAGGAAGATGCGGGGGGAGGTCGAGGGGCCCTTGACGGTGAGGATGAGCTGCTCCATGCCGGGGGCCGGCTCGGCCTGCTCGGCGTCGCTCTTGGGAGGAACGGCAACGTCGAGAGCCCGGCTGAGCAGCGGCGTCACCACCATGAAGATGATGAGCAGCACCAGGCAGATATCGACGAACGGCGTGACGTTGATGTCCGACTTGACGCCGCTGCTGCCGAGCTGCATGGACATCTATCCACCCTCCCCCTGGCGCCGTTCGGAGACGAGCGAGACTTCGTTGAACCCCGCCTCGTTGGTCTCAACCATGATCTTGCGCACGTCGCCGTACTGGAGCATGCGATCCGCCTTGATGAGGATGCTCTTGTCGGGCATCCGGTCGTGCACCTCGGTCATTTCGGCCAGATACTGGGAGCGAGGGATCAGCTTGCGCGCCACGTAGACCTTGTCCGGAGACAGGACGGAGACGACGACGGCATGCGCCTCGTCGTCCTCGTGCTTGACGGTGTTCTTGGCGTACGGAAGGTTGACCTGCACGCCTTCCTGCAGCATCGGCGTCACGACCATGAAGATGATCAACAGCACCAGACAGATGTCGACAAAGGGCGTGACATTGATGTCGGAATTGAACTGCCTGTCACCGCCTACCGTCATTCCCACTGCTGGCTCCCTGTGTCTGCGCCTGCCGCTTCAGGAAGAAGTCGATCAGCTCCGAGGATGAATTCGCCATCTCGATGCCGAAGAACTCGATCTGCCCCTGGAAGTAGTTGAACATCCACACGGCTGGAATGGCCACGCCCAGACCGACCGCGGTGTTGATCAGCGCCTCGGCGATACCGGCCGAGACCGAGCCGATCCCGCCCGAACCCGAGGCCGCCATGCTGGTGAAGGCGTTGATGATGCCCACGACGGTCCCCAGAAGGCCCACGAACGGCGCCGTGGACCCGATGGTGGCCAGCCCACCGAGACCGCGCTTCATCTCGGCGGTCGTCAGCGCCGCCGCCCGCTCGACGGCCAGGCGGACCGACTCGACCGCATCGTGGGTCGGCTCCTCCTCCCGCTCGAACAGGAACTGCTGCAGGCCGGCCGAGAGCACCTTGGCCAGGTGGCTCTTGTTGTAGCGCTTGGCGGCATCGACCGCGGCCTTGTAGTTCCCCTCCCGAAGCGACTTGGTCGCGACCGGGAGATATTCAATCGACTGCTTCTTGGCGGCCCTGAACAGCAGGAACCTCTCGATGAACAAGCCGACGGAGTAGATCGACATCCCCAGCATGAAGACGGCGATCATCTTCGCCAGCGGGCCCATCTGATGCCAAATATCGAGTACGCTGTGCCCCATCATAGGCGGTGTCCTCCTCCCAACCTCATCTACACAACATTACTGCAGAACGAAGTCGACGACGACCGTGAAGTAGACATCCACCGGCTTGCCGTTCTGCAGTCCCGGCTTGTATCTCCACTGCTTGACGGCCGCGATGGCCGCTTCGTCGAATCCGAATTTCGACCCCGGCGACTTGAGAACCGTCACATCGCCGACCGTCCCGTCCTTGCGGATGACGGCCTGCAGGATGACCTGTCCCTGCACCTTCGCCTTGCGGGCGATCTCGGGATAGCGCGGCTGCACCTTGGTGGATGTGATCAGCTCCGGGTTGGTGACCCCGCCGATTCCGGCGTAGAGAGGCTGGTCGCTGTCGACCCCGCCGAGGACTCCACCCAGAACGCCTCCCACCACGCCCCCCACGACGCCTCCCACCACGCCGCCGACGACGCCCCCTTCCACGCCGCCCTCGACACCACCTTCCACGCCGACATCCTCATCCTCGGGCGCGGTGATCGGCGGGGGCGTTTCCTTCGGCACGACCTTGGGCTGCACCAGCTCGGTCGGATTCGGAATCACCTTCGGCTTCTCGATGTGCTTCTTGGTGCTCGAGTGCTTGGGAGGCGGAGGCGGGGGCGGAGGCGGCGGCGGGGGCGGCGCCGCGATGAACGACACCGTGATCGGCGGTCCGGGGATCGCCTCCAGGCTCATGAAGGAGGCGAGGACGAGGCCACCGAACACGATGACGTGAAACACGAACGCGACGGGGATGGTGAGCCAGCGTCGCGAATGCGTCCGCTTCTTGGTGGACATCACCATCGAATCGAACAAAGCCCTCTCCTCCTTCTCCTGACGCGAGAGACGCGCTCGCGGGGCGTCTGCTCCGGGACCAACGGCTACTTCGCGGCGTTAGCCCTGTTGCGCATGTCGAGCGCCATCTTCTGGTAGTGGTCGGCTTCCTGCATGTTCTTCGCGACCTCTTCCAGATTGCCGGTCTCCTGCGCCAGCTTGGCCTTTTCCCGGTACAGCAGGTTCACATAGGCCGTCGCCGCGAAGTAGTCCGGCTTCATCTCCATGGCCCGCTTCAGGTACTCGATGCCCATGTCGATGAGCTCGCGACGGCGGTCGAGCGTGATCGTCAGCGGCGCGCGGTAGACCTTCTCCCAGCACAGCTGCCCGATCGTGTACAGGGCCTCGGGGTCGTCCTTGTCGACCTCGGCGCGCTTCTTGTACCACTCGAGCGACGCTTCGAAATCGCCCTTCTTGGCGTAGATCATCCCGATGGTCTGCATCAGCTTCGAGACCATCGCCGGGTCGTTCTCGCTCTGCTTCAGCACGCGCTGGAAGTAGTCGGCGGCCTCGTCATAGTGCTCGGACTGCAGGTAGATCGTCAGCAGGTAGTTGCGGGCGTCCTGGTTCTGGGGATTATCGTCGAGATAGCGCTTCAGGTTGTCGATGGCGCCCTTGGCGTAGGCGATGTCCTTGGGATGCTTGGAGCCGGGCTTGTACTCGGCCAGATAGGCCAGCCCGGCGTGATAGTAGGCGATGTCGAGGTCGGGGTTGAGATAGGTGGCGTAGCGGTACCACTGGATCGCCTGGAGGAAGTTGTCCGCCTTGTAGAAGTCGTTGCCCTGCTTGACGGCGTAATTGGCCTTCAGCTTGTAGATGGTGTTCTGGCAGCCGGTCGCCGTCCCCAGCACCGCCGCCAGCGCCAGCGCGACGGCCTGCTGTCCTCGTGTCATGACTCGGTCCCCTCCACCATGCCGAACCCTGCCGGGTCGGCCGAGGGATCGCCTCGCAACACCATCTCTGACAGGGTGGGCCGGCCCCCCCGTGCCGGCCCGGCCCGGACTATAGCGCAATGGTACCCGATTTGCCAAGCCGCACAACAGCACCGGCGGCCGGCCGGACAGCTGCTTCTGCATCCGCCCCGCAGCCCCTCTCCAGCGGGG
>OBLQ010001041.1_pt1 | contig 10459 bp, 8 predicted proteins | sample 1519881 | NCBI WGS metagenome assembly OBLQ01 (sample SAMN01911456, study PRJEB22533) | soil metagenome | biome: Soil | place: Malaysia | collected 2012-04-30 | depth DG_metagenome m | reverse complement strand
CAGCGCTGTTCGCCGCGCGCGGCAACAAGCGCCTGGTGGACATGGACGACTTCGAGCGCGCCAAGGACAAGATCTTCATGGGCGCCGAGCGCAAGTCCATGGTGATCAGCCCAGAGGACAAGCGCAAGACTGCCTACCACGAGTCCGGCCATGCTGTGATCGGCATGACCCTGCCCGGTTGCGATCCGGTGCACAAAGTGACGGTGATTCCGCGCGGCCGCGCTTTGGGCGTGACCTGGGCATTGCCGGAGAAGGATCGCTTCAGCCTGTATCGCGACCAGATGCTGGCCGAGATCACCATGCTGTTCGGCGGTCGCGTGGCGGAGGAACTATTCGTGGGCAATATCTCCACTGGTGCTTCCAATGACTTCGAGCGCGCTACCAACATCGCACGCGATATGGTGACCCGCTACGGCATGTCCGAGGCGCTGGGCCCCATGGTGTATGGAGAGAATGAAGGCGAAGTATTCCTCGGCCGTTCCATCACCACCCACAAGAACCTGTCCGATGTGACCCTGCAGCAGGTGGACAAGGAAATCCGCCGCATCCTGGACGAACAGTATGCGCTGGCCACCAAGATCCTGCAGGACAACAAGGACAAAGTGGAAGTGATGACCAATGCGCTGATGGAATGGGAAACCATCGATGCCGAACAAATCAAGGACATCATGGAAGGCCGTGCGCCGCGTCCACCCAAGCCGACGCAGCCGCCGACTTCCTCCTCCCCGTCCGACAACAATACGCCGAGCGCGGCTGCGCCCAACACCGGCAAGCCCGCGGAAGAAGCGTAAATCCTTTAAACAGGCGAGGGCATCAACCCTCGCCTTTTTCTTTATGTCCCTCCGCTGCGGCCGCTTTACCTTGTCGATGCACCGCCCATTGATCATGGGCATCATCAACGTCACGCCCGATTCCTTTTCCGATGGCGGAAAATATATTGATTCGGCAGCGGCCATTGCCCATGCCAGTCAGTTGATTGCTGAAGGCGCAGATATGCTCGATATCGGCGGCGAATCCACCCGGCCCGGCGCGCTACCCGTATCGGAACAGGACGAACTGTCGCGGGTACTGCCCGTGATAGCAGGACTGATGGATGCAGGTGTGCCGCTTTCAATCGATACCCAGAAACCCGGCGTGATGCGTGCCGTACTTGCCGCTGGCGCGGACATCGTCAATGACGGGAATGCCCTGCAGGCTGAAGGTGCAGTCGAGGCGGTGAAGGATTCGTCTGCGGCAGTTTGCATCATGCACAAGCAGGGTGACCCGCAAACCATGCAGCATAATCCGAGCTACGGCAATGCTGTCATGGAAGTAAAATCCTTTTTGTTGAAACGCGTGGATGCGCTGGTGACAGCCGGCATCGCCAGGGAGAGGATCGTGATCGATCCCGGGTTTGGCTTTGGCAAGAATCTTGAGCATAATCTGGACTTGTTACGCCATTTGCATGAACTGTGCGATTTGGGTTTGCCCGTGCTGGCGGGTATTTCACGCAAGACCATGCTAGGCAAGATAACAGGCGCAGAAGTGGGTGATCGGTTGCATGCAAGTGTCGCTGCAGCCGTCATTGTCGCGGGCAAAGGCGCAGGGATCATAAGAGTGCACGATGTAAAGGCGACGCGCGATGCGCTTGCCATCCTGGGTGCAGTGGAAGGCTGGAGATCATGAGCAGAAAATTTTTTGGTACGGATGGCGTGCGTGGAACTGTTGGCGAGGAACCGATCACTCCGGATTTTGTCATGCGTCTGGGTTATGCCGCAGGCCGTATTTTTGCGGACAACGATCGCCGCATGAAAGGCGAGCGCCCGTCGGTCATCATCGGCAAGGATACGCGTATCTCCGGCTACATGCTGGAATCCGCCCTGGAGGCGGGTCTTGCCGCCGCAGGTGTGGATGTGCTGTTGCTTGGCCCCATGCCGACCCCAGGTGTGGCCTATCTGACTCGCGCGTTGCGTTGCCAGGCTGGCATCGTAATCAGCGCTTCCCATAATCCTTTTCCGGACAATGGCATCAAGTTCTTCGGGCCTGGTGGCCTGAAATTGCCGGACAAGATCGAACGTTCGATTGAGGTGGAACTGGAAAAGCCCATGCAGTGCATGTCTTCTGACAAACTGGGCAAGGCACGCCGGGTGGAAGATTCCGATGGCCGCTATATCGAATTCTGCAAGAGCAGCTTCCCGCATGACATGGATTTGCGCGGCCTAAAACTGGTGGTGGATTGTGCCAATGGTGCCACCTACCACATCGCACCACATGTTTTCCATGAACTGGGCGCCGAGGTGATTCCCGTCGGGGTGAAGCCGGATGGGCTCAACATCAATGAGAAATGCGGTTCCACCCATCCGGAAAAACTGCAGAAAGCCGTGCGTGAACTTGGTGCAGACTTGGGTATCGCCTTTGATGGTGATGGAGACCGGGTCATGATGGTGGATGCCGACGGCGCCTTGTATGACGGCGATCTCATGCTTTATATCATCGCTCGCAATCGGGCCAAGCAGGACATGCTCAAGGGCGGCATGGTCGGGACGGTCATGACCAACCTCGGTCTGGAGCATGCCCTGGCCAAGCACAAGATTCCCTTCGAGCGCGCCGCGGTGGGCGACCGCTACGTGCTTGAAATGCTCGAAGGCAAGGGATGGCAATTGGGTGGAGAGTCGTCAGGTCATATTATCTGCCGCGACAAACATACTACGGGTGACGGTATCATTTCTGCCTTGCAGGTGCTTCAGGCCTTGCGCGCCAACAAGCAGACCCTGCACGAAGCCACCAAGGATGTCACGCGCTATCCGCAGGTGCTGATCAATGTGAAGGTGAACAAGGATTTCAATTTCCGCGATAGCATTCCGGTTCAAACGGCATTGATCGAGGCAGAGGCCAGCTTAAAAGGCAATGGCCGCGTCCTGTTGCGGAATTCCGGTACTGAGCCGGTGCTGCGCGTGATGGTTGAAGGCAGGGATGGGGATAAGGTTGAGCACTGGGCCAAGCACATTGTAGAAGTGGTGCGCGAGGCCGCTCAGACTACCGCTTAGCATTTCAGCGCTGGCCTGACGACAGGGCCAATCTGCTCATGCGGAACGCCCGTGCCCTTGCGCGGGCGTTTTATTTGCAACCAAGAATAAAAAAAGGTGTGAATTCCCGTGAGATTCAATTTCAAGACACGAATATTCTTGGCGTATGCCCTGGTGCTGCTACTAGGCTTCGCGCTGGCTGCGCTGGTTGTTTTGCGCGGTGGTGCGGCCCGGGATGCTGCCCTGTCTCTCATTGAACGGGACGTGCCGCAGTTGCGGGCGATTGATTCTTTGCGCCGGGATTTACGCGAGCAGGAGGCAGTGCTCTACGCCTACTATGCGACCCGTGATCGCAGTCAGTTGCTGTCACGTTATTCCGATCTAGATCGGCAATGTAATCAGCACCTTGCACTGCTGGAGCAGCATCAGGCCAAGAATCCGGAATTGCGCAAGACGCGGGCTGCCTATGACAGTCTTTACCACGCCGCGCTCCAGTTGGATGGCTTTCTCGCCGGGCCGACTCCCAACGAGTCAGAGGCCATGAAATTGCTGGGGCAGATGGATGTGCAAATCTCCGACATCAATGAAAGCCTGTCCCGGTTGTCGCATTCGGTTGAGGACGGGCTGCGGACTGATCTCAAGCGGGCTGACGCGGCAACGCGCGAACTGCAACTGAATGTGTTGTTGCTTGCTTTCGCCATATTCCTGCTCTCACTTGTTGTCGGCTTCTACATCAATCGATACATCGATGGCCTGAACGAAAAGCGGATGCTGGCCATGTTCCCCGAGCGCAATCCAAACGCAGTCCTGCGTTTGTCCAGGCGTGGCAAGGTGTTGTATGCGAATCCGGCTACCCAGGTATTTCTCGAGCGGATTGGCGCGGCCGATGGCGATCCGCTGGCGTTGTTGCCCCATGGCTTGCTGAGGCGCTTGTCCAAGTTGCGCTCCAGTTACGAGCAGCAAGAGACCTGGTCCTATACCGTGGGCAATGCGCATACCTTTGAATGCGCCATTCACTGGCTTGCGGACCTGGATGTATTTCATGTGTATATCGAGGATATTACGGCGCGCAAGCGCGCGGAAGAGCAGGCCATCCACCAGGCCTATCATGATGCGCTGACCGATTTGCCAAACCGGCGCATGTTCCAGGAACACATCCAATCTGTCCTGTACGGACAGGACAGGGCAGCAGTGCGCTCGGCCATCTTCCTGATCGGCGTGGACCGTTTCAAGGTCGTGGTGGACAGCCTGGGGCATGCCGTGGGCGATGCTCTGTTGCGGAACTTGGCAGTCAGGCTGGGCGATGCCCTGGTTGCCCATGAGGAACAGGGAGCAAACAGCGTGTTGTTTCATTTCGGCGGGGATTTGTTTTGCGTCTTGATTCCCGCCGCAAGCACCGAGGAAGTGCCAGTGTTGCTGGCTGAGCAATTGGTCTCGGCGATCCATCAGCCTTTCTATGTCGAGGGACGCGAACTCAACATCACGGCCAGTATTGGCATCAGCATTTACCCGCTGGATGGCCAGGATGGCGCTACCTTGCTGCGCAATGCGGATACCGCCATGCATCGCGCCAAGAAACGCGGCGGGGATGATCTGCAGTGCTATACCAGGGACATGAATGAGCGCGCTGCAGAATGGCTGGAGCTGGAAAACGAATTGCGGCATGCGGAAGAACTGGATGAATTCCGCCTGTTCTATCACCCTCAGGTGGATATTGCCTCAGGCAAGGTGGTTGGCATGGAAGCCTTGTTGCGCTGGCAGCATCCGCGACGTGGCCTGCTTGCGCCTGGGAAATTTCTGCATCTGGCTGAAGAGACCGGCCTGATTGCGGACATCGGCGACTGGATCCTGCGTGCCGCCTGTGAGCAGACCCGTCTGTGGCAAAAGAACGGGCTTGATGATCTGGTGGTTGCAGTCAATCTTTCCGGGCGGCAGTTTGCCGAAGAAGGCTTGTCCGGAAAGCTGGAGGCCATTCTGCAGGAAACCGGTTTGCCCTCGCACAATCTGGAGGTCGAGATCACCGAGACGGTCGCCATGCAAGATGTGGCCCGTGCCACTGCGCTGTTGCATGAACTGAAGGAAATTGGCGTGCAGCTGTCGGTGCACGATTTCGGTACTGGCTTCTCTTCCCTGAACTACCTCAAGCGATTCCCTATCGACAAGCTGAAGATCGACCAGTCTTTCGTGCGGCATATTCCAGAGGATAGGGAGGACGCCGCCATCGTGCGTTCCGTAATCAGCCTGGGACACAGCCTGAATCTGAAGGTGATTGCCGAGGGGGTGGAGTCTGCGCCCCAGCTTGACTGGCTGCGCGGCGCGGGCTGTGACGAATATCAAGGTTATCTTGCCGCCAAGCCGCTGCCGGCAGAAGAATTCGAACGTTTCGCGCGCACCAATCTGGGCCGCGCATAGTACTTCAGTCAGCTGTGACAGAAAAAATGCCGGACTTGCCAAGCCGGCATCGAGATATCAGCCAAACTTGCCCGTGATGTAATCTTCGGTCGCTTTTTGCTTTGGCGTGGTGAACAGGGTGTCCGTATCGCCGAATTCAATCAGCTCCCCCAGATACATGTAGGCCGTGTAGTCGGAGACACGGGCGGCCTGCTGCATATTGTGGGTGACGATGACGATGGTGTAGTCCGTCTTGAGTTCGTGGATCAGTTCTTCGATGTGGGCGGTGGAGATTGGGTCCAGGGCCGAAGCAGGCTCGTCCAGCAGTACGACTTCTGGCTTGACTGCAATGGCGCGCGCGATGCACAGGCGCTGCTGCTGGCCACCGGAGAGGCTGTTGCCGGACTGCTTGAGCTTGTCCTTCACTTCATTCCACAACGCGGCCTTTTTCAGCGCCCATTCCACCCGGTCACTCATTTCATGGGATGACAGACGTTCATACAGGCGCACGCCAAAGGCGATGTTGTCGTAGATGGACATGGGGAAGGGGGTCGGCTTCTGAAACACCATACCCACCTTGGCGCGCAGACGATTGAGGTCCTGCCGGGCGTCCAGGATGTTTTTGCCGTCGAGCATGATTTCTCCCGCTGCTTTCTGGTTCGGGTACAGCTCGTACATGCGGTTGAAGGTGCGCAACAGGGTGGATTTGCCGCAGCCGGAAGGGCCGATGAAGGCAGTCACCCGATTCTCCGGAATGCCCATGTTGATGCTTTTCAGTGCATGGAACTTGCCGTAATGGAAGTTCAGGTTGTGCACCGTCAGCTTTTCGGGCGGCGGAGTCTGAGCTTCAGTCAATTCGTCCGACAGGGGGGCAGCGGAAGTGTTCATCGCAATGTATCCCGTTTTTAGCCGCGCGCGCCTTTTTGGCGGAACATGACGCGCGCAATGATGTTAAGAGCCAGGACGCCGAAAGTGATGAACAGCGCACCGGCCCAGGCAAGCTTGTGCCAATCGTCATAGGGACTCATGGCGAACTGGAAAATGACCACCGGCAGATTGGCCATTGGGGTGTTCATGTTGCTGTTCCAGAATTGGTTGTTTAAGGCGGTGAACAGCAGCGGGGCGGTTTCGCCTGAGATGCGGGCCACGGCCAGCAGCAGGCCGGTGATGATGCCGGCGCGCGAGGCGCGCAGAGTGACCAGCATGATGACCTTCCATTGCGGCGCGCCAAGGGCCGCAGCAGCTTCGCGCAGGCTGTTGGGGACTAGCTTGAGCATGTTTTCCGTGGTGCGCACCACCACCGGGATCACGATCAGCGACAGCGCAAAGGAACCGGCCCAGCCCGAGAAGTGGTGCACATGAATGACATAGACTTCATAGATGAATAGGCCGATGACGATGGAGGGTGCCGACAGCAGGATGTCGTTGATGAAGCGTGTCACTGAAGCCAGCAGGCTCTTCTGGCCAAACTCGGCCATGTAGACACCGGCGAGAATGCCCACCGGCGTGCCGATGAGCGTGGCTACCATGGTCATGAAGAAGCTGCCGGCGATGGCGTTGAGCAAGCCCCCCTGGCTGCCCGGGGGCGGCGTCATCTGGGTGAACATCTGCAGATCGATGCCGCCCAGGCCCTGGCGCAGCAGGGTCCACAGGATCCAGGTCAGCCAGAATAGGCCGAAGCCCATGGCCAGCATGGAAACCGTCAGGTTGAAGGCATTAACGATGCGGCGGCGTGCGTAGAGCGAGAACATCAGCTTTGCTTTCCTTCCCGTTTGGCCAGCTGCAGCAGCAGCAGCTTGGACAGGGATAGCACGATGAAGGTGATGATGAACAGGATCAGGCCCAGCTCGATCAAGGAAGCCACGTGCAGGTCGCTGGTGGCTTCATTGAATTCGTTGGCCAGGGCAGAGGCGATGCTGTTGCCCGGCATCATGAGCGAGGTGCTGAACTGGTGCGCGTTGCCAATGACGAAAGTGATCGCCATGGTCTCACCCAGGGCCCGTCCCAGGCCAAGCATGATGCCGCCGACCACGCCGATCTTGGTATAGGGCAGTACCACATGGCGCACCACTTCCCAGGTGGTGGCGCCCAGGCCATAGGCGGATTCCTTGAGCATGGGCGGCACGATTTCGAACACGTCACGCATGACCGAGGCGATGAAGGGGATGACCATGATGGCCAGAATGATCCCACCGGTGAGCATGCCGATGCCCATGGGCGGACCCTGGAACAGGAAGCCGATCAGAGGCCACTCGCCCAGATGATCGATCAGCCAGGGCTGCACGTTTTCCTGAAAGGTGGGAGCGAACACGAACAGTCCCCACATGCCGTAGATGATGCTGGGAATGCCGGCCAGCAATTCCACTGCGATACCCAGCGGCCGACGCAGCCATAAGGGCGATAGTTCAGTAAGGAACAGGGCAATGCCGAAACTGACCGGCACGCCGATCAGGAGCGCGATGGCCGAAGTGGCCAGGGTGCCGAAAATGGGAACCAGTGCGCCGAATTCATCCGTGACGGGATTCCATTCGGCGCTGAAGAAGAATTTGAAGCCAAAAGCCTTGAGCGAGGGCCAGGAGCCCATCACCAGGGAAAAAATGATGCCGGCCAGGATGGCAAATACCAGAAAAGCAAAAACGCGCGTTGTGCCGCGGAACAGTTTGTCGGTCAGGTGCTGACGCCTGAGCGTGGCGTCGCTGATGGTTTTGGACATGGTTGGGTGTGGTACTCGCACTCGGGGAATGGCCAAGGAAACCCTACCTCGCTGCGCAAGAGACTCGGACATTGTTTTATCGCCGGCAATTATACAATCAAAAAGGGGCCTTTCGGCCCCTTTGAATCGCGCTACTGATGGATTACCACACAGCCTTGCCGCTCTGATCCTTGATCTGAGCCACCCATGCATCATGAATCAGTTTCACGACGCTGTCAGGCATCGGGACGTAGTCCAGGTCCAGCGCCATCTTGTCGCCGTTGGCGTAGGCCCAGTCGAAGAACTTCAGCACTTCTTTGGCCGTTGCGGCATTGGCTTGTGCCTTGTGCATCAGGATGAAAGTGGCGCCGGTGATGGGCCAGCTCTGCTTGCCTGCCTCATCCGTCAGGATTTCGTAGAAACCGGGGGCTTTATCCCACTTCGCGCCGGCAGCAGCAGCCTTGAAGGCATCGGCGGTAGGGGCTACGAAGTTGCCTTCTTTGTTCTGCAACATGGTGTAGGCCATCTTGTTCTGCAGGGCATAGGCATATTCGACGTAACCGATGGAGCCCTTGATCTGCTTGACATAAGAGGCAACACCCTCATTGCCTTTGCCGCCCACACCGGTAGGCCAAGCAACGGAGGTTTCGTTGCCGACTTTGTCTTTCCACTCGGTGCTGACCTTGGACAGGTAGTTGGTGAAGATGAAGGTGGTGCCGGAGCCGTCAGAACGGTGTACCACGGTGATGGCTTGCTCAGGCAGTTTCACGCCCTTGTTCAGGTTGGCGATCTCGGCATCGTTCCACTTCTTGACCTTGCCCAGGAAGATGTCAGACAGCACGGCGCCGGTCAGCTTGACCTGGCCACCCTGGATGCCTTCCAGGTTGATGACGGGAACCACGCCTCCCATCACGGTCGGGAACTGCATCAGGCCGTCTTTTTCCAGCACTTCGGGCTTGAGCGGCATGTCGGAAGCGCCGAAGTCCACGGTTTTGGCATTGATCTGCTTGATGCCGCCGCCGGAACCGATGGATTGGTAGTTCAGGCCAACGCCGGTCTTGGCTTTATAGGCCTCGGCCCATTTGGCATAGATAGGATAGGGGAAGGTAGCGCCGGCGCCGGTAATATCGGCGGCAAATGCGCTGGACATGCCGAACGCAAAGGCGCTGGCGGCAAGGAAGGTACGGGTAATGGATTTCATCGTTGTAGGCTCCTTTGTTGGCCGGTTTAGGTGTTTCAGATCGTTCGGCTACGCATATTAGGTCATTTCGATGACAGTTTTATTACACTAGGAGCCGGCTTGAGTTTGGTGGGCCGGGAGCTAGACGGGATTGACCAGAAAAGGCTTCGCCGCTACTATTAGCGGCTTTGCACAACGGGGTTCACAATGCGCGAACGGCTGGTCGCAGGTAACTGGAAGATGCATGGCAACCTGATCGAGAACAAGACGCTTCTCGATGGCGTGGTAGCGGGCCTTTCGGGCGTCCAGGGTATGCGTGCCGCGGTCTGTGTGCCTTATCCTTACCTGTTCCAAGCCCAGTTTGCCTTGCAGAACAGTGCGGTACTGTGGGGGGCGCAGAACCTCAGCCAGCATGAAAAAGGTGCCTACACGGGTGAAGTGTCGGCCCCCATGCTGCGGGATTTTGGCTGCACCATGGTACTTGTTGGCCATTCCGAGCGTCGCGCCCTGTACGGCGAGGACGACGCTACAGTGGGTGCCAAGTTTGTTGCTGCGCAAAAGGGTGGCCTACTGCCAGTGCTTTGCGTGGGTGAAACCCTGGAAGAACGGGAAAAGGGCATTACTTCCCAAGTGGTCGAGCGCCAGATCCAGGCTGTTATTGACCAGGCGGGGCTGGATGCCCTCAAGCGCTGCGTGATTGCCTATGAGCCGGTTTGGGCCATTGGAACTGGCAAAACGGCTACCCCCGAACAGGCGCAGGAAGTGCATGCCTTCATTCGTGGCCTGTTTGCGCCGCTGGATGCGGATTTGGCAGTCAACCTGATCATTCTCTATGGTGGCAGTGTCAAGGCGGCCAATGCCAAGGAACTGTTCGGCATGCCGGATATCGACGGCGGCCTGATTTGTGGCGCATCCTTGAATGCTGATGAATTTGTGGCCATTTGCAAGGCCGCACAGCGTTAATACTGGAAAAAGATAGATGGAAACAGCTGTTTGGATTGTGCATGTGCTGGTGTCGCTGGGCATTATCGGCCTGGTGTTGATACAGCATGGTAAAGGGGCTGACATGGGTGCAGCTTTTGGCAGCGGTTCCTCGGGCAGCCTGTTTGGCGCAACGGGTGCAGCCAATGCGCTGAGCCGCGCAACCAAGATTCTGGTCACGATTTTCTTCCTGACCAGCTTGGCATTGAC
>OBLQ010001040.1_pt1 | contig 10461 bp, 10 predicted proteins | sample 1519881 | NCBI WGS metagenome assembly OBLQ01 (sample SAMN01911456, study PRJEB22533) | soil metagenome | biome: Soil | place: Malaysia | collected 2012-04-30 | depth DG_metagenome m | reverse complement strand
GCTCCCATCGTCTAGCGGTCCAGGACGTCGCCCTCTCACGGCGAAAACAGGGGTTCGAGTCCCCTTGGGAGTACCATTTCAGGCCCGATATGTGACGTGCGCCATATGGTTTAACGGGGTGCGCTGTAATAGTCTCCCGACCGTCAGTTATCGCTTCCGGGAGGCACAATGAAAGCAACCGTATCCGAACTCAAGTCGTTTCCAATTTTCACCGTATTGTCCGATGCGGAACTCGAGAAACTTTGCCAGCAGAGTGAGGTTCATGCCTATGCCGACGGTGAAAAACTGATTCGCGAGGGTGAGCATAATCCGTATCTGTTCATCCTTCGGCAAGGTACGGTCAAGATCCTGAGCTACGGTGTCGAGGTTGCACGGCTCAAGGACGGCAGTCTCGTCGGCGAGGTTTCCACCGCCGGACTCAGTTCGCCGATCGCCGATGTCGTTGCGGTCGGTTCCGTGTCGGCCATCGTGTTTCCTGCCGAGGTCGTCAGTTCGGTTGCCATCGAGCATGACGAATTCGGTGAGCGCATCCGCGATACAGCCATGTCGCGTATTCTTGGGTGATTGGGTTCGCTACATAAAATTTAAAATAAAAAAGGCCGCGCTGAGCGGCCTTTTTGTTTTTGGCTGGTGATGTCAAATAATAAACGTCGCATAATGGATATTATGTAAAGTTAAGAATTACATCCCAACGGGGCCAACACGGGATGAGAAAATCGGGAGCTGGCAAGCAGCCCCCTTCCCGATCCGTAATGCAATCATCCTTGGTAACGCAATGCCTCGATCGGATGCAGCAAGGAAGCCTTTCGCGCCGGGTACAAACCGAAAAAGATGCCGACGGCGACCGAGACTCCGAATGCCAGCAGCACCGGCAAGGCGCTGATCAAGACCCAGACATCAAACAGATGCGTTGCCCAGACGGCAAGGATGATGCCGAGAACGATGCCGACAATGCCGCCGGATACGGTGATGATCACCGATTCCAGCAGGAACTGCAGCAGGATGTCGGCACGCTTGGCACCCAGCGCCATGCGGATGCCGATCTCCCGGGTTCGTTCGGTCACCGACACCATCATGATGTTCATGATGCCGATGCCGCCGACGAACAGCGAAATCGAGGCGATGGCGCCAAGAAGCAGCGATAGCATGCCGGTAATCTCTGATGCCGTGTTGGTCACTTCGGTCATATTCATGACGGTGAAGTCGTCGTCGGCGCGCTGGCTTAGGTGGTGCCGCTGACGCAACAGCTGTTCGATGCTGTGCTGCAAGGAAAGCATGGTTTCGGCGCTGCTGGCCTGCACCATGATAAACGAGACCGTTCCCACGAACTGGGTGCCGAACAGCTGCCGTTGCGCGATGGTCAGTGGCACGATAATCACATCGTCCTGATCGCGGCCGTCCAGCCCCTGCCCCTTTTCCGCCAGCAGGCCGATGATCTTGAATGGCGACTGCTTGATGCGGATCGACTTGCCGATGGGGTCCTCGTCGCTGAACAGCTGCCGGGCCACTTCCTTGCCGAGGATCGCGACCCGTATGCCACCGACGATCTCGGAATCGGAGAAGTCGCGTCCGTCGACGACTTTCCAGTCGCGGATTTTCAGATAGTCGGCGTTGGTTCCAACGGCCTGGGTGCTCCAGTTGTTGGGCCCGTAGATCGCCTGCACGATGCCGGTGACCAGGGGTGAGACCAAGGCAGCGCCGGATAGTTGCGTGATCGCTTCGGCATCCATCGCCGTCAGTGTCGGCGCCTCACCGTGCCCGCCCCGGACACCGCCGCGGGTGGTGGAGCCGGAACGTACGATCAGCAGGTTCGAGCCCATCGAGGCGATGGAATCGGTCACCCGCTTCTGCGTGCCCTCACCGATCGCCACCATCAGTACGACGGCACCGACGCCGATGGTGATGCCAAGCGCAGTCAGAAAGGTGCGCAGCCGGTTGGCTGCCATCGCCTGCAGTGCTTCGCCGAGCAGGGAAAAGATCATGCCGCGCCCTCTTCGCTGAATTCGCCAACCGGGCCGTCGTAACGGATCGTGCCGTCGACCAGGTAGATCAGCCGTGATGCATAACTGGCTACATGGATGTCGTGGGTCACGACGATGATGGTGATGCCGCTCTCGCTGTTAATGGACTGGAACAGCTGCAGGATCTCCTTGCCCGTGGTGCTGTCGAGGTTTCCCGTCGGCTCGTCGGCCAGAATCAGGCGGGGATCGGTCACCAGTGCGCGCGCAATGGCCACGCGCTGCTGCTGGCCGCCGGAAATGCGCGGTGGCAGCGAATGCAGCTTGTCGCCCAGCCCGACTCGTTTGAGCATGGCTGAGGCCCGATTCAGCCGCTCATGGCGGCCTATGCGCTGATAGACGAGCGGCAGCGCCACATTGGCGGTCAGGGAAATGCGTGGCAACAGGTTGAAGCCCTGGAAAACAAAACCAATCACTTGGCTGCGCACCCGTGCCAGTTCGTTTTCGTCGAGCGTGCTGACATCACGGCCATTGAGCATGTATGTGCCGCTGGTCGGTATATCCAGGCAGCCCAGGATGTTCATCAGCGTCGATTTGCCGGACCCTGACGGCCCCATCACAGCGACGAACTCCCCTTCCCCGATGGCCAGTTGCAGGCTTGTCAGGGCCGGCACGGGACCGGCATCCGTTTCGTACTCCTTGCAGAGATCGTGCAGTGAGAGGACTTCGGTCATGGACGTTCAGCGGCTCACCGGATGCGGATGCTGGCGGCTCGTTTCGCCGGGGCATTCGGGCTGGCGATGTCGACCACCACAGCATCTCCAGCCTTGAGATTGCCAGCCACGACATCGGTGCTTGTGCCATCCGAGGCTCCCAGCACCAGATGTACCGGCCTCAAGCCCGTGTCGCCGAGTATATAGACGGTACCGCGCATGCCCTCTCCCTTCGGCTCTTCCTCGCTGTTTTTCTCGATCATGGCAGTCGATGCCGGCCTGAAGCGCAGGGCCGCATTGGGAACCTTCAGGACATCCTGGAGCTTGGCGGTAATAACGCTGACGTAGGCCGTCATGCCCGGCAGCAGGATTCCCTCGTCATTGTCGACATCGATGACGACGTTGTAGGTCACGACATTCTGTTGCGTTGTCGGATTCAGCCTGATCTGTCGCACCTTGCCGCTGAAGACACGATTCGGATAGGCATCCACGGTAAAGGTGGCGGCCTGCCCCACCCGGATGCCGCCGATATCGGCTTCGGCGAAACTGGAATCGATCTGCATATGTGTCAGGTTCTGGGCGATCTTGAACAGGGTTGGTGTCTGGAAGGAGGCCGCCACGGTCTGGCCGACGTCCACCTCGCGCGACACCACGACGCCGGATACCGGCGAACGGATCACCGTGTAGCTGAGATTGACCTTGTCGCGCTCGTGCTGGGCCTCGGCCTGGGCCAGTTGCGCCTTGGCGGACTGCAGCGTCTGGATCGCCTGGTCAAGATCCTGCCGGGCGACATACTCCTTGGCATATAGTTCCCGCATCCGTTTTTCGTTGGTCACGGCGAAATTGTATGAAGCACGCGCATTTGCCACGCCTGCTTTAGACTGTTCGACCTGGGCTGCCAGCAGCGACGGATCGAGTTCGAGTAGCACCTGCCCCTGTTTGACCTTGTCGTTGAAATCGGCGTAGATCTTTTTCACCACGCCCGAGACCTGGGTGCCGACGTTTACCAGCACGACGGGATTCAGTGCGCCGTTGGCCGATACGGTTTGTGTGAGCGCCCCCTTTTCCACCGTTGCTGTTACGTACTGTTGGGAAAGCGGCACCTGCCTGGGCCAGAAATAGTAGCCGGAACCGCCGAGTATGATCATGACGGCCATGATCAGGATGGCCTTGCCGCGAATAAAATGCATCAATTCCATAACTTATTGTCCCACTGAGTTCTGATCGGTACCACCGGTGGCACGCAGGGCGGTCAGGTCGAGCAGGCCGATGGCCTGTGCCAGCGCAAAGCGGGCCGTATTCCAGTTGTACCTCGCCGTTACCTGCTGCTGCCTGGCGCTGGCCAGTGCGCTTTGCGCCGTCAGTACGTCGAGGATATTGCCCACCCCCGCCTTGTAGCGCCCGAGACTGACCCTTTCCGATGCCTCGGCCGAAGCGACCAGGTCATCCGCCGTACGCAGCGCCTGGCTGTTGGTCTGCATCGTCTGGTAGGCCTGCCAAACCTGCAGGGCGATCTGGTTGGCCAGCTGATCGCGGCTGGCGATACTGTTCTCCAGTTGCGCTTCGGCAGCACGCACCTGATAGGTGGTGTTGAAGCCGGTAAACAGCGGCACCGTCACCGTCAGTCCGATTGAGCCGTTGCGGCTGTTGCTGCTGCCGGCCGTTGCTGAAGCACGGCTTGCCGTCGCCGTCGCATCGAGGCTCAGTTGCGGCATGCCCGAAGCCTTGGCGGCGGCAACACTGGCCTGCCCTGCCTTGATCTGCGCATCGGCCGCCTGCAGGTCGGGGCGCCGCTCGCGCGCCAATGTGATCAGGCGGCCGATATCCTTTTCCACCACCAGATCCGGCGGCATCTTCGCTGCCGGTGCCAGTTGCAATGGCTGAGTCAGTGCAATGCTCATGACGTTGGCCAGGCTTCCCATGGCATTGCGTTCGTCGCCTTCGGAGCGGATGCGATTGAGGGTCGCCTGCGACAGGGCTGTCCTGGCGCGACAGGGCTGTCCTGGCCTGCAGCCGGTCGGCAGGTGTGGCGGCACCGGCGGCATACCTGGCTTCGGCTGCGGCAAGGCTCTCCTGGGCCGATGCTTCGGCGATGCGATTGGCCTCGACGCTGGCCTGGGCGGACAACAGGTTGTAGTAGGCCTGAACGGCGTTGAGAAAGACCGTCTGAACGGTGGCATCGTCGGTGGCATTGGCGGCGATCAGCAGCTCTTCGGCGTTTTCCAGATTGGCGCGCCTGCCGCCGAAATCGAACAGCAAATAGCTGGCCGACAGCGACCCCTGCGCCTGATTGCTGCTGCTTTTCACACCGGCCGCTTGCGAGGCGTTGCGTGATAGCGATCCCTGCAGGGAAAGCGTCGGCAGATAGGCAGATTTGCTACTTCCCAGCCGGGCCGCCTGGATTCGGGCGGCGGCCCAGGAGGCGCGTGTTTGCGGATTGTTGCACAAGGCGATCTCGACAACGTCGTTAAGGGTCATGGCCCTATCCGTGGACAAATTGCTGCAAACCCCGCGCTCGGCAGGCGGCGGTGACAGCATGGCGCGAGTGGCAAAGGGGTCGTCCAGGCCGGAGGCCCGAGCCTGCCACGGTACGGCAAGCAGTGTGCAGAGCAACAGGGAAGGAATCAGGCGCACTAGGATCATTGCATGACAATTGATAGCCGAACAATTGCTGTTGGCCAAGCGATATTACGTTTTCTTTACACTCCAATGCTCGGGTGTCACACAGGGGTTGTGTATCGATGGGTCGGCTGCTGCAATGCTCCGATGAATTTCCCCTCGTTTTCACCTTGTCGGCATTCTGCCAGTTCAATTGCCCGACACGTTTCAAAGTCTCTTGAGGCTTCCCAGATATGAAAAAAAGGATTAATAAAATTGTCCACGCTATCGACAGGTTGGAAGTTCTAATGGATGTTCTGCGTGAAGAGTGCCCATGGGATCAGAAGCAGACCCTCTCCTCGCTGCGCACCTATACGCTGGAAGAGGTGCATGAGGTGCTCGAGGCGATCGACCGCGAGGACTGGGACAATCTGAAGATCGAGCTCGGCGACCTGCTGCTGCAGATCGTGTTTTATGCCCGCATCGCCAAGGAGCAACAGCGCTTCTCGCTGCACGATATCGCCGAGGCGGTGGTGGAAAAGATGATCCGGCGGCACCCGCATGTTTTCGACCGCAAGGAAACGGAAAACCTGTCGAAACAGTGGGAGGAGCTGAAACAGGCCGAGCACAGCGACCGCGAGAGCCTGATGGACGGTATCCCTCCTCTGCCGGCACTGGCCTATGCCAAGAAAGTGCAGCAGCGGGCGGCACGGGTCGGCTTCGACTGGACGCAGGCGGCCGAGGTGCTGGAAAAGATGCATGAGGAACTGGCGGAGTTCGAGAACGAGGTGCTGGAAAAGATGCCGAAAGCGGAGCGTCTGGAAGACGAATTCGGCGATATCCTGTTCACGCTGGTGAACCTCGGACGTAAACTCGGTATCGATGCCGAACTGGCGCTGATGCGAACCAACCGCAAGTTCTCGGAGCGATTCAGGGGCATGGAGCGGCTGGCATCTGACGGCCTTGAGGCGCTTTCGCTGCAAGAGCAGGAAGTGCTTTATCAGAAGGCGAAAGCGCTTGCAGACAAACCTGGCCAATAGTCCTGTTTACATTGTAGGGGTATTCACTCAAGCTTTCCGGCCACAGGGGTAGCGAGGGAGGGACGCCGGGCTGATGCAAAAAGAGGCGATTACTGCGCTCATCGATGCGAAGGCTGTTTCCAGCGGCGCCATTGACGAAGCCTCCCTGAAAAGCCGTTTCAATCACAAGTCCTTGCTGGTGAATCTGTTCGAGGAGTGCGATCCGGAAACGCAGAAGGCGGTGACCGAAACACTGGCTGCGTTCTACAAGATTCCGCTGCTCAACCTCGAAAAGATCGTCCCTTCCCCCGCACTGGTCAAAATGTGCAAGCCGGAACAGGCCCGTCAGTGGCATTTCCTCCCCATCGTTGAAAGCGGTTCGGAAGTGGTGGTCGGAATGATCGATCCGACCGACCTTAACAACGTCGACATGCTGCGGCATATCTTCCGCAAGCCCGTCAAGCCGGTCTTTATCTATGCCCACGACTTCGAGCGCGGGCTGTACCGCTTTTTCCGCAAGGGGGCGGCCAAGCCTGTCGAGAACAGCGATCTGCTCGACACCACCCGCATGCAGCAGGTGGTTGGCGGTCTGGCGGCCGAACCCACCGATCAGCAATCGCATGCCGCCATCGCCGGGAAGTTCGTCCGCCATATCATCTCCCGTGCCCTCGCCTATGGGGCCAGCGATTTGCTGATCGAGCCGATGCAGCATGAATCCCTGATCAGCCTGCGGATCGAGGGAGGCACATACCGGCTGTTCAGAATTGCCGCCTCACATCACGAAAGCGTGGTTTCCGAACTCAGAACGCTGGCCAAACTGGACGATGTGAGTACCGGCAGCAGCCAGCGCGGCGGCACCAGCCTGCGGTTCAATGACCGTGCCTTCCGGCTCATGATGCATTTCCAGCCGTCGCCAACCGGCGAACGCGTATCCATCCGCATCATCGATCCGCGGCTTTCGGCGCTGACGCTGGAACAACTGGAACTGCCGGATGGCATGGAGACGGCGATCAGGACGGCATTGTCAGGTCCGGGGCTGATTCTGGTTGCCGGGGCTTCCGGTACAGGACGGCATTGTCAGGTCCGGGGCTGATTCTGGTGGCCGGGGCTTCCGGTACCGGGAAATCCACCACGATCGGTGCATTCCTCCGTCTCCTTGGCACCTCCGGCAGGCGAGTCGTCAGCCTGGAGGATCTGGTTGTCGACAGGATTCCGGGCATCAAGCAGGCGCAATTTCCGGCCACGGGCATGGCCAAGTCGGCAGCACTTGCTTCCGTACTCAAATATTCGCCCGACGTCATTGCGATCGATGAAGTGGCGGATGCGGAGACCATCGCCATGGCCGTCGAGGCAGCCGCGGGCAACTGCCTGGTTATCTTGGGAATCCAGGCCGATGGCATCAGTGAAATGATTGCCAGGCTGCTACGGATGGGCATCGACCGCGCACAACTTGCCGAATCATTGCGCTTTGCCTACACGCAACTGGTCATCCGCAAGGTTTGTCCTGATTGCAAGAGTACGACGCTGATTCACCCGAAAACCCTCCAGCAACTGCATATTCCATCCGGCTTCACCTTTTACTCCGGCAAGGGTTGCCCGTCCTGCAAGGAGACCGGTTATCGCGGTACGGCAACGATCGGCGAGCTGCTGCTGGTAACGCCTGACATGAGCGAAAAGCTGGCCAGCGGTGCTGCCGGGACGGAGTTTTATACCGACGGGCGCTACGCCGGCATGCTGACCATGTTCGAAAGCGGCCTGAACAAGGCCATCGACGGCACGACATCGCTGGAAGAGGTGCTGGGGACACTCCCCTCCCCGCAGGCATTTGATTTCAGGGCGCAGCTGCAATACGGCCTTATCGGCCACCTGCGCAAGCCCTCTGCTCCGGAAGCCGGAGAATCGGTGACCTCCAAGGCCGGAGAGGCATCTTCGCTGTTCGAGAAGTCCTCAGAAACGAGCCAGTCCGGCTCGTTTGCCGATCTGTTCGGCGAAGAAACTTCGGAAGAGGAGCCGGAACCCTCTTCTCCGGTGATCGCTGCAACGCCCATAGCTCCTGTCCAAGCAGGTCGCGAAGCGACGGCACCATCGATGGCACCCGGGGCACCCATCCAGAAGTCCGCTTCCGACAAGCTGTCCGTCCTGCTGCTCGATGACTCCCCGGTCATGCTGCAGTACACCAGCCATATCCTGACGACTGCCGGTTTTTTCGAAGTCCAGACTGCCGCCACGGTCGATGAAGCCTGGGACAAGCTGCAGCAGCAGCATTTTCATCTGTTGATCACCGATCATGAAATGCCGGGGCAAACCGGTCAGGAATTCATTGAGCGCATTCGGCAACAGCCGGCATTGAACCATACTGGCACGATGTTGCTGACCGGTAACATGAAGGAGGCTTCGGCCCTGAGCGGCGGTGCCGATGGCTATGTGGCCAAGCCGACCGATCCGGAACTGCTCGTCGCACGGGCGAAATCGATTGCCGAAATCTACAGGCGCATGGCCGGCGAAACGGCAACGTCCGCCCAGCCGGCAGTATTCGTCGCAGCGGCCGATAGCAAGCGGCATCCCGATACCCATATCGGCCGGGTAGACTTTACCGAGCGCGATATGGATAAAATCACCTCCTTCGAATTGGATACGCAGCAGTTCGGCCAGCCTGATGCCGATGCCGGATCGGATTTGCAGGTGGACACTGATAACTAATACAAAAACGTGAGGTACCCATGAGCCATAACAAGAAAGACGAAGCCGCCCCTCAGGAGATGCAGATCAACTTTCCACCCGATGTGCAGCGTGGCGTCTATGCCAACCAGATGGTGGTAACGCATAGCCAGGAAGAGTTTCTGCTCGACTTCATTTTTGCCGCTTCGCCGGCCGGTGTGGTCAATGCGCGGGTGGTTGTTTCCCCTTCCCATGCCAAGCGCATCGCTGCCGTCCTGATGGACAACGTTGCCAAATACGAAGCCCGTTTCGGCGAGATCAGAATGGCGGCACCGGCGGCAGCGACCGCCCACTAGCAGTCGCTCAGGCGGCCTCTTGCCCGCTGCGGCCGCCGAGGCGGCGTTCGATCACTTCCGAAAAAGTGCAGCCGTCACGGCGCGCCCAGAAGTCGAGAATGCTCCATGCATAACGTGACAGTGTCACGTTTTTAACGTCGTTTCCGCGTCTGCGCTTGCGGCTGGCGCGTACGGCATTTTTCAGCTGCGTCCATTCATTGGAGCCCATCCAGGTTTCGCACCAGAGGTTGAGTGCGTCGATGTCGTTTTCGTTGATCTGACTGAAATTCTGGTAGGCGGCATAGGTGCGAGTCTCACCCAGCCACAGCGGGTTGGAGAGCTTCTTGTCGATCCAGCGCCAGGCAAACGACAGGTCGGATTTACAGATGGTATAACGGGGTCTGGCCATTATGTAAACGTGACAGGGTCACGTTTAAGTGTCAAGTCGGTCAGACGAGCTCGATGGCGTTGCCGATCGCTTCGGCCAGATCACGACCGATCGCCAGTCCAGCGGCAATCGCTGCCGCCAGACGGCAGCCGGTACCATGCGACCGCTCAGGATCCCATGCCTGCTTCGCATGCGTGAACAGCTGCACGTCGCCGTCCCCGCTCACCAGGATGTCGGTGATGAATGCCTCGTCCTCCCGGTGGCCGCCCTTGAGCAGCACGGCCGTGCGGTACCGCACGGCAAGTTCGGCGGCATCCTCGACAAGGTCGCCGTTCGATCGCCCCAGCAGGCGGGCCGCCTCCGGCAGATTGGGCGTGATCAGTGTCGCCAGCGGAAACAGCTCGTCCGTCAGGGTGGCAATCCCCGTATCGTCCAGCAACTGTTTGCCGCTGCTGGCGACCATCACCGGGTCGACGACCAGCGGCCTGCCCGTATGTCGGCGTGCCAGCAGCTCCGCCACGCAATGCACATGCGCGGCATCGAGCAACATGCCGGTCTTGACGGCGGCAACCTTGTAATAGTCGAAAATGGCCAGCATCTCGGCCTCAAGCTGGGCGACGGCAACCGGTTCGATCCTGTCGATGCGGTCGGGATTCTGGGCGGTCAGCGCCGTGATGGCGGAGCACCCCTTGACGCCGGCTCGCGTAAAGGTGGCCAGATCCGCCTGGATACCTGCGCCGGCGCAGGAGTCCGAGCCGCCGATGGCCAGGCAGGCCGGTGCGCTTGTCATTG
>OBLQ010001039.1_pt1 | contig 10466 bp, 7 predicted proteins | sample 1519881 | NCBI WGS metagenome assembly OBLQ01 (sample SAMN01911456, study PRJEB22533) | soil metagenome | biome: Soil | place: Malaysia | collected 2012-04-30 | depth DG_metagenome m | reverse complement strand
CCAGGAAACGGAGTCGGTAGGTCTTTGCCGTTCTGCGCGACCTGGTCGCTCCAGTTCTTGACCCGTTTGATCTCGGTCTCAACGCGAGCGTGGTCGATCTCAAGTTTGCGGAGGGTCTCGACCCAGTTGGTCGGCGCGGCGAGGAGCACTGTGTCCTTGCCCGAGCCTGACGGCGTGATCGAGGGGCCAGTGACCGCCGTCTTCTGGAACGCGACGAGGCTGTCCTCGGCCTGTTTGAGAGCGGCCTTTTCCTGGCTGATCTTGTCGGCGAGCAGAGACACGTCGTTCTGTGCGTCCGGCATGTTCAGTTGCTTGTTGATCTGGTTGAGGGCCTCGAGTTTGAGCGCGACGACGCTCTTTGCGAGCGTGGCACTACTGCTTTTTGCCGAGATCGTGATCGAACTCTTGGCGCTCCTGTCCAGCACCTGGCTCATCTTCTCGACCTCTTTGCGGCTCAGCCCCGTCGCCTCGGAGACGTGCTCGGTCGTCCTGTCGCTCTCGAGGATGCCTGCAAAGATCTTGACCGGGCTACTTCCACCAAGCGCAGTGGCTAGCGAGCCCGCGTCCTGGATGTCGGGGCCGAAGACGCTCGACTCCCGCACAGGAAAGATGATCGTCGCCTCGGCCTTCCATACCGCCGGCGCGAAGAGCGTGTAGCAGACGCCGCACGCGAGCGCAATGCATACGATTACAAACGCGAGCCGCTTCCTCGCCATTACTGGGGCGAAGATCGGCTGAATCTGGTCTGGTCCGTTCTGCGGTGTCATTTCCTGATGAGTTGGTTGATGAGGAGCGCGGCCGAGAGCGCCTGGATAGCGTTGCCGAGCGTTACGCCTTTTGGCTGGCCGAAGAGGAGGCTGTCGCCCGGTTGGATCTCGGGGTTCGATCCGAGCGAGCCGTCCTTTAGATATTCATCGAAGTTGAACTGCTGGATGACGATCTTGCCGTCTGCTCCTGGGCGGGCGAGGTACACGCGGCGAAGCGTGCCTTTGTCGGCCAGGCCGCCGGCCGCGGCGAGCGCATCGGTGACGCGCGCGTCTTCGCCGTCCTTGATGAGGTACTTGCCTGGCGCCTTGACCTCGCCGAGAACGTAGTAGGAACGCTCGTTGCGAGGGACATAGACGACGTCGCCCTGTTCTGCGGCGACTGCGGGGCGTCCCGCGCTGACGTCGAACTGCATCATCTCACCCTTGCGGAAGACCATGACTCGTTGGAGCGTGCCGGCTGCGTTCACTCCGCCCGCCGATCCTACGGCAGCGAGAACGCTCGTCGCGCCTCGGACGAGGTATTCACCGGGGTGGGCAACTTCGCCGATGACGGTCACGCGCAGCACCTTGGGCGCTTCGACCGTGATCGTATCGCCGGACTTTAGAGTCATTCCAGGGTTGCTGCTCCGGAGCGGGAGCCGCGTCGTATCCGGCCCACGTCGGACGACGACGCTGACCTCGTCGGCCTGGACCGCGTTGGCGTCGGTCTGGCTGGTTGCGAATCCGCCGGCCGCAGCGACGGCCTGGTACACGTCAGTCCCCTCTTGAAGTTTGATCTCACCGGGGTGGGCGACCTGTCCGAGCACCCAGACGCGGACGAACGCCGCTGGTGCGAGAGCGATCACGTCGTCGGCTTTTAGCGGGTAGTCGGTACCGCCGGCGAGGAGCGTGCCGACGTTGACCGTCGCGATGCTTGTGCCTGAGCGGAAAAGCCTGGCCTCGGTCCTATCCGCCTCCGTCCCGAGGTCGGCCCCCGCCAAGACTTGGCGAAGGGTGAGATCGGGTCGCAACGGTACCGGCCCACGGCCTGCACCCAGGCCGACCAGGAACACGACGTCGCTCTTGACGTCTTTCAGCGTCACATAGACGTCGTCCTCTGGCACGAACTTGCGCATTGCTTCGCGCATGGCAGTCTGCGCCTCTTCGATGGTCTTGCCCTCGAGAACCGCTCGGAATCCGCGCCCATAGACGGCGCCGTCCGACTCGACGGTGAACTCGCCTCCATACGGAGTGGTGACGACGATCGTGTCGCCAGGCTTGAGGCGAAGGGGCGGTCGGCTCGCGTCCTGCATCGCCAGAAACGGCAGCAGACTCAGGATCAGGCTCAAAACTCGCAGGTGACTCAAGGTTTTTTCACCGAAAACGTGATGCTCCTTGTCAGATTCTCGGCAGGAGTCGCCAGGTCTTTATGCTAGGGGCCGCCGTTTTCGGCGACGATCCGGCCGTTGGAACGCCGTTTGCTTCCCGTTTGAGTTAGAGCCTAGTGTTGTATCATTGACTCTGCATTCTTACCTTGGTGAACCTGTATGTACGACGTTGCAATCATCGGTGGCGGGCCAACGGGCAGCACGGTCGGAACCATGTTGCGTCGCTATGGCGACGACCTTGACGTGGTCATTCTAGAGCGCGAAAAGTTCCCTCGCGACCACGTCGGCGAGAGCCTGCTACCCACTGCCTGCGGGATCATCCACGAGATGGGGGCGTGGGACAAGATCGAGAGGGCCGGGTTCCCGGTCAAGATCGGTGCGACGTACAGGTGGGGCACCGACGACCGACTGTGGGACTTCGAGTTCGTTCCCGGGGCGATCGTAGAGGACTGTCAGCGGCCCGCGCCCTTCGAGGGCGTGCGCGCCCAGACGGCGCTGCAGGTCGACCGCTCGATCTTCGACAAGATCCTGCTCGACCACGCGGGAGAACTCGGGTGTGAAGTGCGCGAGATGACGCGCGTCAAGACGGTCGAGAAGGAGGGTGACCGCGTCACCGGCCTGGTGTTGGACGACGGAAGCAAGATCGAAGCAAGATATTACGTCGACGCGACGGGCTCGTCTGGATTTCTCCGGCGCGCCATGGGCGTCGACGTGGAGAGCCCGACAGCGCTCCGCAACATCGCGATGTGGGAGTACTGGCAGAACGCGGAGTGGGCGGTCGAGATCGGGGTCGACGGCACGCGCATCCTGATCCTCTCGCTCGAATACGGGTGGCTGTGGTTCATCCCGCTCGGCCCGACGCGCACCAGCGTCGGATTCATCTGCCCTGCCGAGTACTACAAGGAGTCCGGCATGACCCCGGAGGAACTGTACAACAAGGCGATCCAGGACGAGAAGGTCATCGCGGGGCTGATCGAGAACGCCGAGCGCGAAAACAAGTTCCAAACGACTAACGACTGGTCGTACATCGCCGACAGGCTGGTCGGTGAGAACTGGTTCCTCGCGGGCGACTCGTGCGGCTTTGCAGACCCGGTTCTCTCCGCTGGTATTACGCTCGCCCAGAACGGCGCCCGGCACTGCGCCTACACGATCATGACCCTGGAGGACGGCGAACTCGACCCGCAGTGGCTCAAGGACGCATATGAGAACACGGGAAGGGCGCGCATACGCCAGCACGTCATGTTCGCGGACCTATGGTACGGCGGCAACGGCTGCTTCACCGACCTGAAGGAGCAGACCCGCGAGATCGCAGCCAAGGCGGGGCTCTCGATGGACGGTGACAACGCCTTCCGCTGGCTGGCGACGGGCGGTTTCGTGTTCGACGACCCGTCGACGCCGATGATCGGCGGTTTTTCTCTTGCCGCGGTCAGGGTCATCAACAACAAACTTTGTGACACTCGCGGCACCTGGGCGACGAGCCAGTTCAACAGGTTCGTGCTCGATATTGGTGAAGCGGAGATCGAAGAGATCCCGATCCTCTATAACGGCCAGGTTGTTCCGAGGCCGTGTTATGTGCGCGATGCCAGGCACCTGCCGCAGTACGGCTACTTCGGCGTCGCGACGGCGCTGCTCAAGAAGTACCAGTACATCGATGAGATGGTGCCGAGGCTCGAGGCCTATTTCATCCGCAACCCGATGACTCCGACGACTGCACAAGACGTGCAGAACACGATGTCTGCCATCGAGGCGATGGTGACGCACGGCTGGGTGACGGCCTCGTACGATCCGAACCACCCGTTGATCAACTTCGAGCCGCCAGACGAGTCGTCCCTGGTCCACGCCAACCGCGACATACTGCGGATGACTCCCGATCTCAACTGAAGGTCGGACTGTGCCGCGACTCCAGGGAGCGCCAGGCCATTCAAATTGTGGTGCCGTCTCATGTCGTCATCTGCGCCGAGGCGGCCCTTTATAGAACGCTCCATTCACTTTTCTTTATCTTTCGATACACCGGTTACTAATAAAGGCTGTCTCTTTTTCGGGGATCCCCCTGTGGAGTTCTCGCTCCAAAACGACGGCCGATGAGTGCTCGTCGGTGACTTCGACCGCACAGAAGACCACAGAAGCGAGAGTGTCACCGGGTTCGCGATCGTCGGAAGGACGCCCGGCGTCCTTCACTGCCTTGACACGATAGAGGGCCAGATTCAGGTTCATTTTCCGCTGGACAGCGGTGGCTGACGCCCCGCGCACAGGACTCTTCGGCTTTGAACCCGGGTGGGAGCCGCCCGGTCTAATTGCCAGAAAACGCCGACCTTGCCTGCAAGCCTGATCCGAGGTCGCACTTCGAGTCTTCCCAGGTTGAAGACCCGAGTCATATCTTTGTACACAGAGTTGTATTTTTGACTACAGTGATGTATATTTGACGCTACATTCCTATCATGGTGAACCCTTATGTACGACGTTGCAATCATTGGTGGCGGGCCCGCAGGCAGCACGGTTGGAACCATGCTGCGACGCTATGGCGGGGATCTTGACGTAGTCATCCTGGAACGCGAGAAGTTTCCTCGCGACCACGTTGGTGAGAGCCTCCAACCGGCAGCGTGCGGCATTATTCATGAGATGGGGGTCTGGGACAAGATTGAAAGGGCGGGATTCCCGGTCAAGATCGGCGCGACGTACAGGTGGGGCACCGACGACCGACTGTGGGACGTCGAGTTCGTGCCGGGCGCAGTCGTTCAGGACTGCCAGAGACCGTCCCCTTTCCAGGGCGTGCGGGCACAGACGGCTCTGCAGGTCGACCGGGCGATCTACGACAAGATCCTGCTCGATCACGCGGGAGAACTCGGCTGCGAGGTGCGCGAAGAGACGCGTGTCAAGACCGTCGAGAAGGACGGCGACCGCGTCACCGGCCTGGTGTTGGACGACGGAAGCAAGATTGAGGCCCGCTACTACGTCGATGCGACCGGCTCCTCGGGGCTCCTGCGGCGCGCGATGGGCGTGGACGTGGAGAGCCCGACTGCGCTGCGGAACATCGCCATGTGGGACTACTGGCAGAACGCGGAGTGGGCGGTCGAGATCGGGGTCGACGGCACACGCGTCCTGATCCTCTCCCTCGAATACGGATGGCTGTGGTTCATCCCCCTCAGCCCGACTCGTACGAGCGTCGGTTTCATCTGCCCCGCCGAATACTACAAAAAGTCGGGCATGACGCCGGAGGAGTTGTACAACAAGGCGCTTTCGGACGAAAAGGTCATCGCTGGGCTCATTGAAAACGCAGAGAGGGAGAACAAGTTCCAGACCACGAGCGACTGGTCGTACATCGCGGACCGGCTGGTTGGAGAGAACTGGTTCCTCGCAGGTGACTCGTGCGGCTTTGCCGACCCGGTGCTGTCTGCTGGCATCGCCCTTGCCCAGAACGGGGCTCGGCACTGCGCCTTCACGATCATGTCTCTGGAGGACGGCGAACTCGACCCCATGTGGCTGAAGGACGCCTACAACAAGACCGGAAGAGCGCGCATACGGCAGCACGTGATGTTCGCCGACCTGTGGTACGGCGGCAACGGGTGCTTCACCGACCTGAAGGAGCAAACCCGTGAGATCGCCGAGACGGCAGGGCTCTCTTTGGACGGCGACAAGGCGTTCCGGTGGCTGGCAACGGGCGGGTTCGTCCACGACGACCCTTCGGCACCGTTCGTCGGTGGCTTTTCCCTGACCGCAGTCAGGGGCATCAATGACAGGCTGTGCGAAACCCGCGGGACTTGGGCGACGAGCGAGCACAACAAGTTCGTCCTCGACCTGGGTGAAGCGGAAATTGAGGACATCCCGATCCTGTACAACGGCCAAGTGGTTCCGAGGCCGTGCTTCGTCAAAGAGCACAGGTATCTGCCGCAGTACGGATATTACGGAGTAGCGACGGCGCTGCTCAAGAAGTACCAGTACATCGATGAGATGGTGCCGCGACTCGAGGCCTACTTTAGCCGCAACCCGACGATGCCGACGATCGAGCACGACGTGCAGAACACGATCTCAGCGATCGAGGCGATGGTCGCGCACGGCTGGGTGACGACCTCCTACGACCCGGACCACCCGCTGATCAAGTTCGCCTTACCGGAAGAGTCCGAAATCGTCCACACGAACAAAGACTTGCTGTGGTTGACGCCTGAGATCAACTGATCGTGGTATAACGACCGAAGTCCGCTGGTGCTGCGCGTCGTCGCGTGGCTCCGTCGGGGGAAGCCCGGTGAAATTCCGGCACTGTGCCGCAACGGTGAACGGCCGCTCTTGGCCAAAGTCCGAACGCCCGCCCAGCGGTTGTCCGTAGGTCGCCGGCGAGCATCGGTGCAGCAGACGGCGGTTCGCGTCGGTGACCTCGGAAAGAGGTTACGATGCATAACTCAAACAAAGGAGCGTTCACGCTCATCGAACTGCTCGTCGTCCTGGCCATCATTTCCGTGCTGGCCGCCATCCTCTTCCCTGCTTTCGCCAGTGCGAAGGCCGCCGCCAAAAAGATCGAATGCATGAGCAACCTGCGGCAGATCGGGATCGCATGGTCGCTCTATAACACCGACTATGACGACACGGTCATGCGGACGTACACGATCGGTAGCGACCGCTATTACTATTGGTGGGGGTCCTACGACGGGACCACGCTTCGAGAACAGGAAGCGCTGCTCTCGAGCTCACGCTCGCCACCTTCCTGGGCACGCAGGAGGCGCTGCTCTACCCGTACACGAGGAACAACCAGATCAAGTCCGATCCGATGTTCCCAAGGACAATGCGTACGGCACTGGGGCTGACGGGCTTCGGCTACAACTACCAGTACCTCAGTCCGAGCACCTTCCAGCCGCCCGACTTTGCTGAAACGGCGATCCCGGTCCAGGAGTCACGGATCACCGACCCGTCTTCGACCGTCGCATTTGCGACGAGCGCGCGGATCAACAACTGGGAGAGCGCGCAGCCGTTCCTTGAGGGCAACGCCTTCCTCGATCCGCCTTCGTCCAACTATCCGGGCTTCCAAGGTCGGCACAACGGCATGGGGATCGTGCTGTGGTGCGACCTCCACACGAAGGTGTTCAAGCCCGTCATGCGGAAAGGGACGTTCGGCTTCGGGTTCAACTCTGAGGACTTCACAAAAAACGAACTCGGTGACATCGACGAGGACGGCGACCTGACTACCGACGAACTCTTCGACCTCGACTGAGGTCCACGACTCGATTTAGGGGGGCTACTTTTCCTCTTTCAGCCGAAGGAGGTGCGCGTCCAACTGCGCTTGATCAAACCCTGAGACCGCCAGCAGTTTGTCACGGGAGGAGTGGCCCCGCTTGATGGTTATCTTCGACTTGGCGATCCTTAGCGCCTTGGCCACCTGTCCGACAACGGCCTCGTTCGCTTGTCCGTCGGTGGGTGCGGCCGTCGTTCTTACTCGCAGGACTCCGTCGGCATAGGAGACGCCGTTGCGGCTTGCACGGGGCGTCACGCGGACGGAGACTCTTGCTTCAGGCTGCAGGCTCCTGCTCCTTGGCCGGCGTCGCGGGAGGCTCTTCGAGCGAACGGAGGTATTCCTCAAGCATCGCCCGGAAGCGGGCCTCGAAGTTCGACTTGTCCCGCACGCGCTGCTCGACTCGCCTTTCCGTCTCGTCGGCTTCCAACTCGGCCTTGCGCCTGATCTCGTTGGCCTGGACCTTCGCGTGCTCGATGATCAGCTCGGCCTCCTTGTGCGCGGCAGAGCGGACCTCATCGGCGGTCTTCTGTGCGAGGAGGAGCGCCTCGGCCAGGATCGACTCCTTCTTGCGGAACGACTCGAGTTCCTTGAGTTCCGACTCGAGTTTCTGCCTTTGCGCCTGGAGTTCCCTGCTGAGGGACTCGATTTCGCCGGCAGCGGTCTTGATGAGCGTATCGACGCTCTCCCGGTCGTATCCCTTGCGGGCGACGGGGAACCTGGCGGACTCAAGATCCATGGGCGTGATGCGTTCCATCGCTAGGAGGCTTGTTCCACATATTCTTCCCAGGTCAGGCTAACCGCCGAGTTTTTTCCGTGTCCGGTCGCGGAGCATGACAAAGACATCGTCTTCAGGGTGCGCCCTGACCGCCAGTTCCCACACCCTCAGCGCGTCCTTGTAAAAGCCCAGTTTCTCATATGCGTGGCCGAGGACGCGGAAGGTGTTGCCGTGGGGCGCCGGGGTCCGCTCTATATCTGGTTCGATAATGCCGGGAATGCGCGCGTAAGCCTTGAGGGTCTGGTAGATGAAAGCCTCCGGAAGGCCACGGTCGGGGTTCTGAGGGTTTTGCAGGCGAAACTTGATGGCTGTCGCGAGTTCCTCAGTATGGTACTCGACGTTGCCGAGCATCCAGATCAGGTTCGTGGCGAGTTCTTCGTTCTGAGGGTTGAGGACGAACCTCATTCGCTGGATCTGGATCGTCTTGGGATAATCGCCGACGTCGAACGGGGCCTTCGTCTCGACGAAAGCGCGCTGTTCGACATAGCCCATAATCTCCGCTACACGGTCGCTGTCCTGCGCCAACGCGGGCACGGCAAACAGAGCGATAACGAGTCCGGTCGCGATTCTCTTCATTCTTCTAGCCGTTTCTTTAGTGCGTCTTGCACGATCTTGGGGTTTGCTCGGCCTTGAGAGCCTTTCATCACCTGTCCGACGAGGAACCCTAGAACGCCGGTCTTACCGTTCTTGTACGTCTCAACGGCGTCTGCGTTGCCTGCAATCACTTCGTCGACGAGGTTTTGTATGAACGATGCGTCCGAAATCTGGGTGACGCCCCTCTCTTCGACGATCTCTTTGGCGGTCCGGCCACTGCTAAAGCACTCTACGAAGACCTCTTTGGCGGTCTTGCCGCTGATCGTGCCGTCCTGCACGAGCGAGACGAGCCCTACGAGGCGCTCAGGCGTGACCTTACTGACCTCGCGGCCCTCAGGGTCTTCGCCGTCGGCAAGGGCGACCTGGCCGGTCTCGTTGAGCAGTCGCGCGAAATCGGAGTTCATCCAGTTGCAGACCGCCTTCGGGTCTCCTCCCAAGGAGACACAGGCCTCGAAGTACTCGGCCCAGCGGCGGTCTGCGGAGAGCACCTCCGCGTCGGCGTCGGTGAGGCCGAACTGCCCGGCGTATCGCCGGCGCTTGGCAAGAGGAAGTTCCGGAACCTCTGAGCGGAGCCGCTCGATGTAAGCCTCATCAAACTTCATCGGCACGAGGTCTGGGCAGGGAAAGTAGCGGTAGTCCTGCTCGCTCTCCTTGGTGCGCATCGAGAAACTAGTCTCTGTCTGTTCGTTCCAGCCGCGGGTCTCTTGGACGACCTTCTTGCCGCTTTCGATGACGCCGGACTGCCTCTCGACTTCGTACTTTACGCCCGACTGGACGCTGCGGAAGGAGTTGAGGTTCTTGAGTTCCGTCTTGATCCCGTACTCGTCACTTCCCTCCGGTCGGACAGAGATGTTGGGCTCACACCGCAGGCTTCCCTGCTCCATCTTGCCGTCGCACACGCCGAGGTAAAGGAGCAACTGGCGAAGTTGGACGAGGTACTCGCGCGCCTCGTCGGGGTCGGTGATGTCCGGCGGAAAGTCCGTGACGATCTCCATGAGGGGGACGCCCGCGCGGTTGAAGTCGACCCCTGCCCCGCCCGAAGGGAGGTGCATCAGTTTGCCGGTGTCCTCTTCGAGGTGCACCCTGCGGATGCGGACGCGCTTTGTGCCTCCGTCCTTGGCGGGCACGTCAAGGTAGCCGGCGTACCCTAGGGGGTTGGTCTCGCCGTACTGGCTCACCTGGAAGCCCTTGGGGAGGTCGGGATAGAAATAGTTCTTTCGGTGGAAGACGCTGTCCATCGCGATCGTGCAATTGAGGGCCAGCGCGGTGCGCAGCACCATCTCGATCGCCGCCTGGTTCGGGACGGGGAGCGTGCCAGGCATGCCCAGGCAGACGGGGCAGGTCCGGGTGTTGGGCTCACCACCGAAGGCGACCGGGCACCGACAGAACATCTTGCTGTGCGTCAAGAGTTCGGCGTGGACCTCCATGCCCACGCTCGGTACGTACTTCGCCATTGGCCGATTTTACCGGTCGCCTGCGGTGCGTGTAGGGTTTTGAAACCGTACACCCTCCCTGGCCTTTGCGCGGGCCGAACCCTGTTGGCCAGGTTTCGGCGCGGCAAATCCCAAGGGGGAGGGGACGAGTCGAGAGTCACAGGAGCGCAGGCTAAAGCCTGCGGCTACGTTTTTCTTCTCCGTGGCGAGAGTGGTGTCGCAGGAGCGACACCCTCCCCGGCCAAGGGCGTGCGGGGCCGAACCCTGTTGGCCAGGTTTCGGCGCGGCAAATCCCAAGGGGGAGGGGAC
>OBLQ010001038.1_pt1 | contig 10466 bp, 10 predicted proteins | sample 1519881 | NCBI WGS metagenome assembly OBLQ01 (sample SAMN01911456, study PRJEB22533) | soil metagenome | biome: Soil | place: Malaysia | collected 2012-04-30 | depth DG_metagenome m | reverse complement strand
ATGTTCATGAGCCCGGAAAGCGAGCCGGAGAAATTCGGCGTCATATCATTGCAGGTGGCCCACCAGATTGTGGCGGCAAAAAGACTAAAGCCGGAGGCACCCGCGAGCAGCAGGATAGCCAGCGTATTGCTGGCGACGTAGCCTCCTGCCGGCAGCATGATGGCTGAGAACCCTACCCCGACCCAGGCGGGATAGCGGCGCCCTCTCCGGACACCGATTCTGGCAACCAGCCGGTCTGAAAGCCATCCCCCAAGGGGCGACAGCACGATAATGGCGATGAAGGGCGTGGAACCCCAGAGTCCGGTTTGCGCCACGCTGAGCCCGCGCACCCGCATGAGGTAAATGAAGAACCATGTGTAGTAGATATAGGCGGGAAATTCGAGGAAAAAATAGCTGAGGACCAAAGCCCACGCGGAACGGCTCCTCAGGATCGCCCTCCAGGGAACGGAGGCGCCTTTCCTGCGAGCCGCGACCTTATCTGCTTCCTGGCCGCGGTGGATAAGCTTTAATTCTTCGGCATTCACGCCCAGGTGCTCTTGCGGGTGGTCTCTCGAATAAAGTTGCCACACGAGCGCCACAATGCCGCCGAGCGCTGCGCACATGAAAAATGATGCCCGCCAGCCCCAGCGCAGCATCATCCAGGTGATTCCCAGCGGCGAGAGCGCTCCGCCCACGCCCAGCCCTGCAATAAAAATGCTGGTCGCCACGCCGCGGCCTCCCGCCGCGCTCCAATAGGAAACGATCTTGGCCGAGTTCGGGTAGGTGGCTGATTCACCCATGCCGATCAGGAACCGGACAATCGCGAATGACCATCCCACACTGAACCAGCCAGCCAGCGGCAACTCCGGCGCGAGCGCCGTCAACGCCGTAAAAACCGACCACCAGACGATGGCGAACGTCAGCATGCGACGCGGGCCGACCTTATCGCCCGCCCAGCCGGCCGGTACCTGGAACAGCGCGTAGCCCAGAACAAACGCGCTCAGTATCCAGCCCATCGTTTCGTTATTGAAGGCAAATTCGTCCTGGATGTATTTTGCCGCAATCCCCAGATTGAGACGGTCCATGTAAGTGGTGCCTGAAATAACGGCGAGCATGCCGATAATTGCCCATCGGACATGTGTTGCCCGTGCGGCGGGTGATTCCTTGGTTGCGGCTTGAGGTGCCCCAATATTCATGATGATCCGCGTGCCCAGAGTCGGGTTGCCAGTCGCGGAAATGAAAGCCCCGCAGGTTCCCGCAGGACGGGCCTGCATCGTCGAAATGCAGGCAGTGTACTCCAGCAAAGGCAGGGCCGGAATCATTTTTTCCTGCGAACGGCGCTGGGCCGGCGTCTACCAGTCTGCGATTTCAAAGGAAATGGCGGGTCATTCCTTAAATTCCGAGGTCCAGTGGGTGACCAGCGTCAGAGGCGGTGATTCTGCCTGCTCTGTCTTGCTTACCAGAAAGCGTTTCCCGCCCGGGGCCACGGTAAATTCTAGTGTGCCGGTCACACGGTAAATCTCGCGCGGCGCCCTGATTTCAACCGCAGAGCCTCTTTGTTTAACCCTGGCTTCCATGAGTTTTGCGGTGGGCGCAGCCCATCCTATGTAGAAAAGCGCACTGCCGTCCGGGCTCCACTGCGGACGGAAACCACCGCCCTGTGAAACCTGCCATTTCCCTTCGCCCGAGGGAAAGGGCGAGAGGTAAACTTCAGGCTTTCCCGACTCGTCGGAAACGTATGTCACCCAGCGGCTGTCGGGAGAAAACGCGGCGCTGAATTCCATGAACTGTGTCTGAAGATACGGAAACGGCTTGCGGTCGCCGAAAAGCGGCAGCACCCAGACGTCGGTGTTGGTCTTTCCCTTGGGAGCCACGGAGGTGTAAAGCATATATTTCCCGTCGCGGGACCAGTCACTAGGGGTTTTCTCGGCTTCGTTTTTGAGAAGAGGTTCCGCGCCGCCCGCCCCCGAGGTGTTTTTCACAAATATGTTCAAACTGCTGCTCTCCCATGAAGCGTACGCAATCCGGGAGCCGTCGGGTGACCACAGGGGACTTCGATTATTGCCGGGGCCGAAGGTAAATCTTGTCTGGACGCCTCGCGTCAGGTCCATCAGCCAGACGTCGGAGTTGTTTCCTTCCGTGTTGCGGGTGATATAGGCCACCCGCCCGCCGTCTGGAGAGAGTCTGGGTCCTCTTGGGCCGGGTTCCCCAACCTTTGCCTCTTCCTCGCCATTGGCATTCACCCACTGCAGTTGCCCGCCGCTCTCACCGGTGCCAGTGGCGTAGACCAGCATCCCTGTACGGGAGACGCTGAAAAACCCCAGCCGAAACTGTTGTGGAGAAGGGACGTGCACCGCAACCGGAAAAGCTTCGCCTCTGAGTTTCTGGCTCATGCCATCGAACCGCTGGGCCATCAGCGTGTCTCCGCGCAGGAAGAGCAGGTAGCCTGCAGGCGAATAGAGGGGGCCCGAGTCGGCCTGGAGAAGGAACCGCTGCTCTTTTGAGCCGATCTCGCCGACGTAGATTCCCAGTTTTGTCGTTCCGGGCGCAGTGAGGTCGCCCCTCAGGTAGAGAATATGGCGCGCGTCGGGTAGAATGACGGGCCAGCGGGCGTGGTACGCGCCACCGGGTCCCCCGTCCACAATCGGAACCGGTGTCCCTCCCGCCGCCGGCACGCTCGAGAGTCCGCCGGAACTCTCAGGCGAAAATACGATAACGTTGTTCTCGCTCCAGGAGCCGCCTCGCCCGTTGGGAGCGTCGCAGACGGTAACGGGCGGTCCGCCTGTCACGTCAATCTTCCTTAGCTTCTCATTCTGGAAAAAGCCAAGCTGCCGGTTGTCCGGCGACCAGAAGGGAAACGCGGCGTCTTCCGTTCCTTGCAGTCGCTGAGCCGTCAGGGAATTGAGGGGCCGCACCCAGAGCGATTCCTTGCCGGTGGCATCCGTGGCGGGAAACACCAGGAGCATGCCGTCGGGTGAAAGCACGGGTCCCCCGAACGTTCCATTAAACGCGAATGAAACTGTCTCCGGCGGGGAAATGAGCGAACGAACGGACTGCATCTGCCCCGAACTCGCCCTGAACCAGGCATAACCAAAGACCATGGCCAGGAGCAGACACGCTGCGCTGATGCTCCAGAGCAGCCATTGGGGGGCCTTGCGCCTGGCGGCGGCCGGCACGGCCACGCCCACCTGCGATCCGGCATCGCGGATGCATTCCAGTTGCAGCCGCACATCGTGTGCATTCTGGTATCGTTCATCGGGGTCCTTTGCCAGGCAGGTTCTCACAAGCCGCTCGAGCGTGGGAGGCCTCATCGGCTGAAGATTGGTGATCGGTTCGGGATCGTCATGGAGAACGGCAGCAATCACGCTGGCGGCGGACTTGCCGTCAAAGGCCTTTTGGCCCGTCGCCATCTCGTAGAGCACGGCGGCGAAAGAGAAAATGTCCGAACGGAGGTCGACCTCTCGCCCCTCCAGTTGCTCCGGCGCCATGTAGTGGTAAGTCCCCACAATCGCGCCCCTTGCGGTGAGTGGCTTGCCAGCGCTGGCTGTTGACACGTTCGTATTCGCCTCAAGTGACGAGGTAGCGTCTACGCCTTTGGCCAAGCCGAAATCCAACAGCTTGGCGCCCGTCTTCGCCAGCATGATGTTGCCTGGCTTCAGGTCGCGATGGACCAGGCCTTGCCGGTGTGCCTTGTCAAGCGCATCGGCAATCTCGATGCCCACGCGCAGCAAGTCCGGGGTCGGCATCGGCCCCCGTTCAATCCGCCTGGCCAGTGTTTCACCTTCCAGGTATTCCAGCACCAGGTAATCCATCTGGCCCTCGCGGCCGATGTCATGCAGCACACAGATATGAGGATGATTCAGTGCGGCGATGGCGCGAGCTTCACGTTCAAAACGCTGTCGCCGTGAGGGGTCGTTTGAAAGGTCAGGAGGAAGGACCTTGATGGCTACTGTGCGGTCAAGCCGGGTGTCTCGCGCCCGGTACACTTCTCCCATTCCACCCGCGCCCAGCGCCGAGAGGATTTCATAAGCTCCGACTCGCGTCCCCGTTTCGAGCGTCATATTTTGAGCGAATTATACACCCCATTCGGGTACGAAGGATTCGATATTGTGTGCCAGCTGGCGGGGCTTTGCGACATTTTCGCTCGGCACAAGCCCGCGACGGTCGCGCCCGTTGCACCTTCGGAAGTGCTGTGATAAGCTCACGCCCGCAAATCGTACAGACAAACTTCTGAAAGGAGACAACCCATGGCGCAGGACCCTGCGATGGTGGACTCCAAACACTACACGGTGGATTTCGAAAATGATGACGTGCGGGTGCTCCGCATCCGGTACGCCCCTGGCGATAAGTCTGTGATGCACGGGCACCCCAAAAGTGTGGTCGTGTTTCTCACTGACTGTAAGGGTCGCTTCACATACCCCGACGGCAAAACCGAGGACCTCGAGGTCAACGCCGGGCAAACCATGTTTACGGAGGCCACTGAGCACTGCCCTGAAAGTCTAAGTGTACAGCCCTTTGAGGTGCTCCAGATTGAACTGAAACACTGACCCCCTAGCGGATGCTGCAAGGCCGTGCCTCAGCCTGCCATACTTTGCCGAATCGAAGGTGTGAGGGAACAAACCGTTGGGTTGAATAAGGCGATGTAGTACAAGGCCTGACCTATCTGAGAACTTCCAGGCCTGCCTCGCTTAGTTGCGACCGGCGGAATGGGCGCGTCCAGATCACGCGGCACCGCTTGAAGCACATTCCAGTCTCGCTAAGCAATACGCTGACCAGTTGCCCCTGGTGCAGAGCCTTTCCTGTCACCACCCTGAGACCGTGGTCAGAAAGATCAAGGACAGCGCCGGCACACTTCTTGGCACTTTCAGTGGAAATCTCCCACAGAGTCATGGGCAAGGTTCTGTAAACTCGTGGGGCACGATTCGCCTGGGGAAACTTACCTTCCATAATGGCAGGCATTGGCTTCTCCTTCTGTGACAGATTCCCGCAATATATCCCGGCACCCAGCCAGGGTCAACCGGAATTTTTCTATTGTGCTGTGATTAGAGGCTCCCGCCATTCGACAGAGGCAAGCTTCACTTCTGACCGTCGCGGGCCACCTGTCCATCTCTTGTTAAGCCCGTGCCTGACCTGCTTCGAGCTGTTTTCCTGTCACGACTGAACACCCTGTGTCGCTCGGCCTATCCCAGCTCTAAAATCTGTATGTCACAGAAAACACAGCATGTACATACCCTGCAGCCAGTTGAGACGCCCGGGTTGCGCACCCAGTTATCATTAAGCATGGTGCTTATTTTTTCAGATTCTCCGTCAATATCTGGTGGAAGGAAGGGCAATTGATTGGGGTAGTTATGTTGTACAGCATCCCGCCCGTTGTTCAAAGTCCAACACACCCCCTCAAACATTGGCAGCGGTAGCGACGCCAACCTGGTCCTTCCAGAGCGGCACCAACTAATGAATCAGTTATTTCCCCCGTTATGGAATCGGAAAGGTCCTTATCTTCGGACGGCTCCGGTCCGGTGCCACGCCTGGAGTGCACAACCTTGATTACGCAAGCGGAGATCTCATGACGGGCGTTCGCGCCGCTGACTCTTCTGTGACAGGGTACAAATTCTTCCGTACCCAAAATGGTGGCGGGCGCTGCGCTGCTTTAGCCGCCGGATTGTGTCCGTTGGCTTGGTTTCCTGGCCATTCGCTCAGCTCGGCTTGCGCAGTTAAGGTACAATAGTCATTCACCCATGCCATACGGGGCTCAAAGCCGGGCGGTTACTCCCGAACTGGGCACAGTTGTCCAGAAGCTTCGGGATGCCAGGAATGTGCTGGTCCTTTCTGGCGCCGGAGTTTCGGCGGAAAGCAACATTCCCACATTCCGCGGTGAAGACGGATGGTGGAGGTCGCTGAATCCGGCAGAGCTTGCTACTTTCGCGGCTTTTAAAAGGGATCCCAGGCTCGTCTGGGAGTGGTATGACTACCGACGCGGCCTTATTGCCAATGCTTCACCCAACGCGGGGCACCGGGCGCTGGCGGGTCTGGAAACACCGGCCCGGGAAGTGTTCACAGTTACTCAGAATGTTGATGACCTTCATGAGAGGGCGGGCAGCCATCAAGTGGTCCACATTCACGGCTCCATCTGGGAGGTCATCTGCCTCAAAGACGGCAAGACTTATGAAGACCGGCGGGTCCCGTTGCCGGGACTTCCCCCAACATGTGCTTGTGGCGGACTCCTGAGACCCGGTGTGGTGTGGTTCGGAGAAGCGCTGCCTGCTACCGCCTGCGCTCAGGTTGAAGATTATTTCCACAAGAGCTGGATTGATGTGGCCCTCGTGATCGGCACTGAAGCAACTTTTTCCTATATTGGCGACTGGGCTCTGCGGGCCAAACGCTCAGGGGCTCTGCTGGTGGAAATCAATCCAAGCCCAACTGTGCTGACGCAGTACGTCGATGTGAAACTCGAAGGCAAGGCGGGAGAAATCTTGCAGGAAGTGAAGAAGGGGCTTTCCCTAAACCCCGGGCCTTGATCGCAGCAGCCAGCATAGACTTTCGGGATTGTAATCCGCGGATTTTGTTCAGGAAAACCGCGGACCTCGAACCAGGGGGCCCTCGCTATCGGCTGCCGTGTCCGGTGGATTTCACTTCGCCCAATCAACTATTCTGGAAAGAGCAATCATTAACAACCATCCCTCGCGGTTGAAAGGAGCCTTATGAAGGTTGTTGATCCGGTTTGCAAGATGACGATTGAGTCTGAAAAAGCAGCGGCCACCAGCCAATACGAGGGCCAGACCATCTACTTCTGCGCGCCCGGTTGCAAGGTGAAGTTTGATCAGGACCCGGGAAAGTACCTGGGCAAATAGATTCAGATTATCGGCGGTCGAATCTTTTGTTGTCAGACGACGGTGACGGTCAGCACCTGCTGGCCTGTGGCGCCGTTGGGGAAAGTGGATGTAGGCTGGGGACCCTGGATGCGGCCCTTGCCGTCGATGGCACGGACGCGGACGCGATACTTGCCGCGTTTGGGGTTCACCCAGGTGTACTTCCAGAAAGTCCACACGATTGGGGAAGGGTTGCTGAAGATGGCTGCAGGCTGCCAGGTCTTGCCATTATCGAAGCTGATTTCAACCGACCTGATGCCGTCCAGGTTGCCGACGGCGTACCCCGCAAACTCAAAGTTTCGCGCGGAGATTCTGGCGCCGTCTTTCAGATCCGTAAAGCGCGCGTGTGCCCACCGCTCACATTCGTCTGACCATCCCTGGCTTTCCCAGTAGCCCAAGTGCGGCTTCTTCAGCAGTTCGACGCGCGTCACCCACTTGGGCTGCTTCATGCCATACTTGCCGGGGATGAAGATTCGTACCGGATATCCGTGAATGGGCGAGAGGTCTTCGCCGTTCATCTGCCAGGCGACAAAGTTCTCTTCGTTCCATAGACGTTCGAGCGTGTGTCCGGTGGAGAATCCATCGGCGGCGTAGATGGCCGCATGCGTGGCATTGCCGGAAGGGCTTGCGCGTTCGATCAAAGGCTTCAGCGGAGTACCGGTCCATTTGGCGTTGCCGATGGCCGAACCGCCCGGCGAATTGGAGATGCATTCGAGCGTATAGACCTTTTCGATGCGCGGCAGTTTCACGAGGTCCTGGTAGTTGAGGGTAAAGGGATGCTCGACCAGGCCGTCAAACTTCAATTGCCACCTCTCGCGGTCCACGGTGGGCGTTCCGCCTTTGGAGGTGAGGTAAAACTCGTCGTTCGGCGTAACAGCCATCAGCGCAGCCTGGCTGCCAAAGCGTTCGTAAGCTTTAACGGAGAACCCGCCGGGGTCGCGCATGCCGTTCATCCAGCGGCTGGTAAAGGCATATTCAAGCAGCCCGATGCCGCCTGCCACTGTGCCGATAATCAGAGTTCGCCGTTCCATGGTGGTATTTTATGAGATGTTTGTTGCCGCCCCGGAGTTTCATGTTATCGCAAGCGGCGGAGGACTTGCTTGATTAATTCGCCTCGCTGCTCAGGGAACGAAAGTCGCCTACGAACGCAACTCGCCAGGTTTTATGACCGGATGGCGCCTGTTTACGGCTTTTGGTCTGCGCTGTTCGAAAGCCGCGCTGCCCGGCGAGCATATGAGTTGGCTGATCTCAAAAGGAACGAGCGAGTCCTGGAAGTGGCGGTTGGCGGTGGTGAGTTCTTCGTAGAGCTGGCGAGAACTGCAGACCTCGGGCGATGCGTGGGTGTTGATCTTTCAATGCCGATGCTGGCTCGAACGCACAGGCGATTGGAGGTCTGTGGCGTAGCGCATCCCAACCTTTGCCGTTCAAGTGCTCTTTCTTTGCCATTCGCTACTGCGGCGTTTGATGTTCTCTTTAACTTTTATATGATCGACCTCTTGCTGGAGGTGGACGTTCCTATCGTGCTGCGCGAGTTTGCCCGCGTGCTCAGGCCCGGCGGCCGATTGATCCTGCTGAGCATGGCGGAACAATCGCGTGTGATAAATGCCATCTGGACATGGCTCTATCGCCGTTCACCGTTGATGACGGGAGGCTGCCGGCCGGTTCCCGTTATCGGGATGCTGGACGCGAACGGCTGGAAAATCGATCTGCGAGAGATAATCACTCAGGGTGGGTTCCGTTCGGAAATGATTGTGGCGCAATATTCCCGCAAGGGTGTCCAATGATTGAAGCGCCCCGCATCAATCATCGCTGGCAGTTCTGTTCGCGTTGCAACCACATGATGTTTGAGTACTATGCGTCGCCGGACGGCCATTTCGGCCTGGCCAGTCTTTCTGGAAGCAAAGAGGTCGAGGGGCCATCGTCGCGGCCTGAAGTACAATGCATGAAATGCGGCGCGCGTTACCGCTTGCTCGACCGGCTGGACGCCATGGGGCAGGCCGTTAACCGTGTTTGACGAGCTACTTAGGGCGCAGACAGACATCTCATTGCCATGACAGAATTTCGACTGACACCGGAAACCCTTGGAGCTTATCTTGTGGAGCATGGCCTGGCCAGTGATCCGGCCGGGCTTTCCATTCGGGAACTTGGCGGCGGCGTGTCAAACTTCGTTTCGTTGGTTGAAGGGCCCGGCATCCGATGGGTGGCCAAGCAATCGCTCGGCAAGCTTCGCGTAAAAGACAATTGGACCTCGCAGCGCGAGAGGGTTTTCCGCGAGGCGGCCGCAATCGAAGCGCTCGGTTCCATTCTGAATGGCGCTGTGCCGCAGGTGGTCCATGTGGACTACACAAACTTCCTGTACGTCATGACCGCCGCGCCGGAGGACTCGGTGGTTTGGAAGAAGGTGCTGCTGGATGGCGAGGTCAGCGTAAGAGTGGCGGAAAGTGCGGGCCGGCTCTTGGCCACCATGATCAAAGCCAGCCAGAGCGATCCGTCATTTCGGGAACAGTTTGCTGATCGCACGGTGTTTGACGAGCTAAGAATTGATCCGTATTACCGCACGACCGCGGCCCGGTGCGAGGAGGCCCGGCACGCGCTGGAGGAACTGATTGAAGATTCGTGGAAGATTCAGACCTCGCTCGTCCACGGCGACTATAGTCCGAAGAATATGCTGGTGCGCGGCGGTCGCATCTTTCTGATTGATTTTGAGGTCGTTCACTGGGGCGATCCGGCTTTTGATTCCGCGTTTCTGCTTAACCACCTGATGCTGAAGTCGTTCCACCAACCGCAGTTCGTAGATCTTTACTCCCAGGCTGCGCAGGCGTTCTGGCAGGCGCTGGTCACGGACCTCAGTGGCGCCCAAACTGTGGATTTTGAGTCGATGACCGTGCGGCATCTCGGAGGATTGATGCTGGCCAGGATGGACGGCAAGTCGCCAGTGGAGTACATCCACGACGAGGGCGTCAAGTCGCAGGTGCGGCGCACCGCAAAACGGCTGCTGGCGGAGCGGCCAGGGTCGCTCAGGGCAGCGCTCGAGTTGGTCGCGCAAAGCGTATTGGAAACATAATTCGATTGGAGTGACAGGAGCATCAATGGCCAGAATTCTCGGAATCTACGGCCGTGAAATTCTTGATTCTAGAGGTAATCCTACGCTGGAAGTACAGGTAGTGCTTGATGACGGAGCACGGGGCGTTGCCATTGTCCCGGCCGGCGCCTCGACAGGGAGGCACGAGGCGGCTGAACTTCGCGACGGCGAGATCAACCGCTACAGCGGAAAGGGTGTCACCAGGGCTGTCAAGAGCGTTGCGAGGGAGATTCCGCAGGTGTTGATTGGGTTGGAAGCTTCCGACCAGGCGCTAGTTGACGACACCTTGATTCGGTTTGACCGGACTCCAGACAAACGGCGCCTTGGCGCGAACGCAGTGCTGGGCGTTTCAATGGCGTTGGCGCGCGCGGCGGCGGATTCAGCCCGGCTGCCGCTCTATCGGTATCTGGGGGGAGCCGCGGCGAATGAATTGCCCGTTCCAATGGTGAACATCATGAGCGGAGGCATACACGGCGGCGGAAATATTGACTTTCAGGACTTCATGATGATTCCGTTGCGGGCGACGACTTATTCCGCGG
>OBLQ010001037.1_pt1 | contig 10468 bp, 8 predicted proteins | sample 1519881 | NCBI WGS metagenome assembly OBLQ01 (sample SAMN01911456, study PRJEB22533) | soil metagenome | biome: Soil | place: Malaysia | collected 2012-04-30 | depth DG_metagenome m | reverse complement strand
CAGGTGCGGCCCCGGGAAGCCGGCCCACAATGTCATTCACTTTTGCCGCCGCGGTCCCGCGGACCGAGGAATGAATACCAATGGAAGAAAAAATCTGCGGCTGCAGACCAAGCTGGGAGAGCTGCGCAAGCAGATAATCGCGGACTGTAGCATCGGCAGCGGAGCCAAGCGGGTGTGGGATTCGAGCCATCTCCCTCACGTGGACCAGCGCTCGTTCGGCGGAGAATTCGCTGTCAGGCGCAGTGGCCGGCTTGGGCCCCGGCGCTTTGAGTCCTGAGACGGCCAAGACCGCGAGAGTGATGATAAAGAGCCATGTCAGCGAGAACGATAGGAGCGGGAGCTGTGAACTGCCGCGTTTCGCTTGCGTAGTTGCCTGCGGTTGCGTGGCCATGCGTTGCAGTATATGACAAGCGGCAGACGTATTGAGCAGAGTTGAAGGTCAAAGGCGAATCGAGGTCGTATCATTTTGGAACGGCATTGACCGCCGCGCCATACCGCGGTGTAAAGTGTTTCCTTCCATCATGTCATCGCACTCTGAAGATTTGCCCGCGCATCTGGCGTGCCTTGTCCCTTCACAATGGGCGGTATGGCGGTGGTTTGTGTTGCGGGGAGCGGGCTTCCCGGCTGCTCTTGTGACGCGGCTTGCGCACCCGCACTGCGCGGCTGCCGCGGACAGGCTTGTGCAGACTGAAGATGCCGTGGAAGACCAATTTCAAGTGGCCATCCGTTATTCGAATGCGGTCCTGGACCAGTTGACAGCGGAAGGAAAGCCACGCGATGGCGAGTGTTTCAAAACGGTGCTGAGTGCACGTCGCCGCCTGGCTGACAAGAAGCTCCCTGAACGCTACGAGCTACCCGATGAATTCACCCAGAAGTTCCAGGCGATCAGGCTTGCGATTGCGGAACGCGACAAAGCTCATTCGCACTATGAGGATTCGTTTTCTGCGTCTATGGAATCGCAAAGTAAGGCGGTGCAGGCATTTGCTTGCGATCTCCGGTTTCAGGAAGCGGTCCTCTGGCAAAACCGGCGGGCATTTGAAACCGCTGTCCATCCAATGGCCCGCCAGCCGGTGAGTGCAGCAAGAAACCAAAGGCAGCGCAATCATGAAGAGCTTGTAGCCAATTATGTGCAGCGATATTGCGTGAAAAATGACACGGTCGGTTTCTTCGGTCCAGTGGCCTGGGGCCGGGTTGACACAGATGGGCCGATGTTTGAACCAGGTCCGGGACCGTTACTGATAAAAAAGCGCCAGACGTATTTTGAAAATTGGGCAATCGACAAAATCGCTTTGAGCCTTTCATTGCTTGAAGGCATGGACTGGTGGATTCCGCCTCGCCTGTCTCCTGATGTTTTCATCGAGAACGGGGTGCTCTTCCGTGCCGGGGCTCCCCCCGCGCCACTTGCTGAGTTGGAGCGGGCAGTGCTTCCCCTGTGCAATGGAGTGAATCTGCCGGAAGAGATTCTCGACGCAATCCGGCGCGATCCACGCGTGGGAGCGACAGGGCCGGAGGAACTGCGAAACTTATTAAGAGCGAAAGCCGCCGAAGGCATTATGGTCTGGAGGTTTCTCGTTCCAGTGGAGGTTAACGCTGAGGCCGGTCTCCGCCGCCAATTACTCAGGATCGGCGACTCGGAGCTTCAAGCTGCAGCCCTCGGCGGGCTGGACAGGCTAGAAGCTGCGCGCAACGAGGTAGCGGCGGCTGCCGGCCCGCTCGAACTCAACGATGCCCTGCAAAACGCCGAGCGGGTTTTTGAAGAGATTGCAAGTGTTCCCGGTCATCGCAATCCGGGGATGACCTACGGCGCACGTACCCTGCTCTATGAGGATTGCCAGCGCGACCTAACGCTTCGAATCACGCCTGACCTGCTGAACCCGATCGTTCCCGCCCTTTCACTGCTTCTGGAAAGTCTTCGCTGGTTCATGCAATCAATGGCGCGGGAATTCCACCGTCTATTTCGCGAAACGTATCACGAGCTTGCCGCGGCCAGACCGGGACGGGACGTGCCGTTGCTTGACTGGTGGATTCACACAGAGCCGAAGCTGCTGAGCGCTCCATCGTTACGAGAAGTTGAGGAAGCCTTCCGGCAAAAATGGGCAGGCATACTGCCGGTCAGACCGCAACAGCGCAGCATTGAGTTTCAAGCTTCAAGTCTGAGGGAAAAAGTGAAAGAGTTGTTTCCGGATCCCGGCGCAGGGTATTACCCTGTCCGCTATTCTTGCCCAGACCTGATGCTGGCGGCGGAAAGCGCGGAAGCAGTACGGCGCGGCGACGTGTTGTATGTGCTGGGCGAAGTGCATTTGGGAAAAAACACACTGTGCCACGCGGCGCTGGTGGAGCAACATCCCAATCGGCAAGACTTGGTGGATGCCACGGCATGGGACCTCTCCGCCGAGTGCTTCAAAATCCTCAACACGCAGGAAGGCGGGACCACCACGGTCCGGACCAGCGAAGGCTTCTTGCGGCCGGATGACTACCTTCTGGCGACCACGCCTGATGCCGTCGCGCCCAGCGGACATGTTGGCCACCCCATCAGCGAACTCATTCTGCGTGAGATTGAAGGAGAACTGCACGCCGTCAGCCGTTCGGATGGACGGACTTTTCACATCCTGGAAGCGTTTTCTGATCTTCTGTTCGGCTTCGTGATGAACAAGGCCGTGTGGATTCCGCCATCACGCCACGTTCCCCGCGTGTTGATCGATAAGCTCGTCATCCACCGGGAAACGTGGCGTTTTGGCAGGGATGAACTCGCCTTTGCCATGGAAAAGGATGAAGGGCGGCGCTTTCTTGGCGCACGGAGATGGATGAAACGGGAGGGCTTGTCGCAAAGGATGTTTGTCAAGAGCCCATCAGAGGTTAAGCCGTTTTATCTGGACCTGGATAGCCCTGTCCTGGTTGAAATCCTTTGCCGATCCATCCGCCGTATGAATTCCGCGGGCGGAGGGGGCACGGCCGGACAAATCAGCTTTTCGGAGATGCTTCCGGGGCTGGAACAATTGTGGTTGCGCGACGCGGCAGGCGCCGCCTATACCAGCGAACTGCGCTTTGCCATGGTCGATCTGAAGGCGCGGTCTTCTTCCTAGCTTCCTGCGGCGGCGATCTGCAAATCCCGGAATTTCCCCGCAGGTGACGTTCGCAGGACTGTTAACATCTTAGTCTTGTGATGGAACGTTCGCTTGCCATCCAGATCAATCCGAACATTTCCGCCGGGGCGAAAGAGACGAGCCACGCGATCCCGAATAGTCCTGACCGGCCGGAGTCTGCGCAGCCCGTTGCGCGAATGCCATTTTGTTGCCTGCGGCATGGCTTTTTCGAACGCTCCCAGTGCGCTCGCAAAGGTTTAACCCCCTGCTGCGCGAAGCCGGCGGTAACCGGTGAATCTCGATGAGACGAATACTCTTCATTCTGCTGGCGGTGATACTCGCCACTGCCGCGGCAGCTTATTTTTATCCGAAGTGGTTCGGCAAAAAACCGGCCGGCAACGTGCTGAAGCTTTCGGGCAACATTGAAGCCCATGAAAGCCTTGTCAGCTTCAAAGTCCAAGGGCGAGTGGCCGACCTGCCGGTGGATGAAGGCATGGCAGTGAAAACCGGAGATCTGATCGCACGGCTCGATAGCAAGGACTACCGTCAACAGGTGGACGTGGACCGCGCCACAGTTCGCGTACGCAAGCAGCAGTTGGCGCTCGGTCTGGCCGGCAGCCGTTCACAGGACATCGAAGCGGCCCGGCAGAGCGTGATCGACGCGCAGGCCGACCTGGACCAGAAAACCAGGGATTATGAGCGCTATGAAGAGCTGTACAAGAAGGATGAGATTGCAGGCCAGGTACGCGACCAGGCCCATGCAGCAATGACTCGCGCGAAGGCTTCTTACCACCGGGCGCAGGAGGTCCTCAACAAGCTGGAGCAGGGAACGCGCAAAGAAGAGCTGGCAGTGGACCGCGCCAATCTCCATCATGCCCAGGAGAGCCTTGATCTCTCGCAAATCCGGCTGGGCTATACCGTACTGCGCGCCCCGTTCAGCGGGGTGGTGCTTGTTCGCCAGGCGGAACTGGGTGAAGTAGTTTCGCCGGGGACGCCGATTGTGACGCTGGCGGACCTGGCCCACGTCTGGCTGCGCGTCTATCTGCCGGAAACGGCTCTTGGAAAGGTGCGCTGGGGGCAGGAAGTTGAGGTACGGACGGATACGTTCCCGGGCCGGGTGTATCACGGACGCGTAGCCATGATCGCCTCCAACGCGGAATTCACACCCAAGACCGTGCAGACGCAGGAGGAGCGCGTAACTCTGGTTTATCGAGTCAAGATCGATATCGACAATCCACACTACGAACTCAAGCCGGGCATGCCCGCCGACGCCTTTATCAAGGTGAAGTGACATGAGTTCGACTGCCGCCATTGCGGTCTCCGCCATCAGCAAACGCTTTGGCGAAGTGCGCGCGGTGGACCGGCTCTCGTTTGATGTGCATGCGGGTGAAATTTTTGGACTTGTCGGTCCCGACGGCGCCGGCAAGACCACGACGCTTCGCATGCTCGCCGGCGTCCTGCAGCCGGATTCAGGCTCCGCGGTCGTTGCCGGTTACGACGTTGGCCGCGACCCCGAGGGCGCCAAGCACCACCTTAGTTATATGTCGCAGCGATTCGGTCTCTATGAGGACCTGACGGTAGATGAAAACATCCGCTTCTATGCCGATCTGTTCGGCGTGGACAGCAAGACGCGTGAACACAGCGCGATAGAGTTGCTGCGCGCAGCCGGTCTGGGAGAGTTCCGGCGACGGCTTGCCGGCAATCTCTCCGGCGGAATGAAGCAGAAGCTCGGCCTGGTATGCTCGCTGATCCATACACCAAAAGTGATCCTGCTCGACGAGCCGACCAATGGTGTCGATCCGGTTTCACGTCGCGACTTCTGGCGAATTCTCTACTCGCTGATTGCCGGCGGCGTTGCGATTCTTGTATCCACCTCCTATCTCGACGAAGCAGAGCGCTGCCATCGCGTTGGACTGCTCCACCAGGGGCGCATGCTTTTCAGCGACAGGCCCGGCGAACTGAAGAAGAGATTTCCCGGCGAGATTCTTGCCGTGCGCGCGCCAGAGCCGGCACGGGTGCGCGAGGCCCTTGCGGACCTTGCGTCTGTGCATAGCGCGCTGATGGTGGGCGACCACGTCCACCTCTTCGTGGACAATGCCAAACGCCGGATGCCTGAGATGCGAGCGCAGCTCGCAGAGAAGAAGATTCCTTACGATTCGCTCGAGCAAGTGGCGCCGAGCATTGAGGATCTTTTTGTGTCCGCCGTGGAGGCCGCGCCGGTTCCAGCGGATTCCACCGGGACGATGCCATCATGACAAACAACCAAGCATCGGTCGTCTGCGAGGACCTGACGAAGCGGTTTGGAACCTTTACCGCCGTTGACAAGATCAGCTTTGCGGCGCGCCGCGGTGAGATCTTCGGTTTCCTCGGGCCGAACGGCGCGGGCAAGTCCACCACGATCCGCATTCTCTGCGGCCTGCTGCGGCCCACGTCGGGGCAGGCGATGGTGGCAGGCATCGACGTAGCCGCGAACCCCGAGGGAGTGCGCCAGCAGATCGGCTACATGTCGCAAAAGTTCTCACTGTACAACGACCTGCGCGTTGCGGAAAACCTGCGCTTCTTCGGCGGCATGTACAGCGTCTCCGCCAAAGACATGCCGGAGCGGATTGCCTGGGCGCTTGAGATGGCCGGGCTTGTTGGGCGCGAGGATGCGCTCACAGGATCGCTGCCAGTAGGCTGGAAGCAGCGGCTGGCCCTGGGCTGCGCGGTGCTGCATCGCCCGCCGATTGTTTTTCTGGACGAGCCGACCTCTGGCGTCGATCCCGTTTCACGGCGGAGGTTCTGGGAACTGATCCATGACATGGTTGCGGAAGGCGTAACCGTATTCGTCACCACGCACTATATGGATGAAGCGGAATACTGCAACCGGCTGGTGCTCATTGACCGCGGACACATCGTTGCCATGGGCACGCCCACCGAATTGAAAAGCCACTATATGAAGGGCCAGCTCATCCTGGTGGAGTGCGAGCCGCTGGGCCTGGGACTGGAAACCTTGCAGACGGCTCCCGGTGTGTTGGATGCGGCGGTCTTCGGAAACAGCCTGCACGTGGTGGTTACCGATGCTCAGGCGGCGATGCCGGGAATTCGTGAGCGACTTGAGGAGCGGCAGGTGCGTGTGGACCGCCTGGAGCCAATCGCGCCCAGCCTGGAGGATGTATTTGTGTCCCTGACCGCACCGCGCGGAGCGGGGCGAGAGGGGGCCGCATGAGCTGGCGCCGGGTTGTGGCGATCACGCGTAAAGAGGCGATCCAGATCCGGCGCGATCCATCCAGCCTTCTCATCATTCTTCTCATGCCGCTGATCCAGCTCTTCATATTCGGCTATGCCGTGAACCTGGATATCAAACACATTCCGCTCTGCATCTACGACCGCGATGGAACGCAGACAAGTCAGGACCTGCTGAAGCATTTCCAGGCGACCGAATATTTCCGCGTCGTCAGCGTGGCGCAGAGTTACAGGGAAGTGGTCCAGAACATCGATGAGGGCACGTGCACGGTGGCAGTGGTTGTCCCGGCGCGATTCTCTGATGTGCTGCGCTCAGGCGGACAGACAAGCGTGCAATTGCTGCTCGACGCCAGCGACAACAACACAGCCGGCATTGGCATGGGCTACGTGCAGGGCATCGTGCAGGGCTACTCCACCCGCCTGCAAGCCAGCTGGATTGAGAAACGGGGCCTGCAGGCCGGCCCGCCAAATGTCACTTTCCAGGCCCGTACCTGGTTCAATGAAAACCTGGAAAGCATGGCGAATTTTGTTCCGGGCGTTGTCGCCCTGGTGATGGCGGTGATCGGCGCGTTCCTTACGTCGCTCACCATCGCGCGTGAATGGGAGCGCGGCACCATGGAGCAGCTCATCTCCACGCCTGTAGGCAAGCTGGAAATCCAGATCGGGAAACTGGTCCCTTACTTCGCCATCGGCATGGCGGACACGGCCCTGTGTGCCGCCGCAGCGATCTGGTGGTTCGGCGTGCCTTTCCGCGGGAGCTGGCTGGTGTTCTTTGGCTGCTCCATGTTGTTCCTGATTACGGTGCTGTCCCTGGGGTATTTGATTTCCGTGGTAGGGAAATCTCAGCTGGCCGCCAGCCAGATGGCGCTGCTGGCAACGTTTCTCCCGGCCTTTCTTCTCTCCGGCTTCATCTTTCCCATAGATCAAATGCCGGTGGTGGTCCAATGGATCACGCGGGTCCTGCCGGCGCGCTACTACGTTTCCATTCTCAGGAACGTATTTCTCAAGGGCACTGCAGTCCAGGTGATGGCAGGCCAATTGATCGCGCTGGCCGTGATTTCGCTGTTGTTGATCGCGCTCTCCACGCGCGTGTTCCATAAGAGGCTTGGATGAAACTCCGCCAGGCATTCGCGCGCATCGGTCACATGCTGAGGAAGGAGTTCATCCAGACGCTGCGCGACCCGCGCACCCGCTTCGTGTTGATTGGGCCACCCATCATCCAGATGCTGATTTTCGGCTATGCCGCCACGCTGGAAGTGAAGCATGTTTCGCTGGCCGTGCTCGACCTGGACAACACGCCGGAGAGCCGCGAGCTGATTTCACGCTTTTCCGCCAGCCGATATTTCACGATTGAAAAATATGCCGCGCGATCGCGATGGCGTGGAGCGCGGCGATTTTCTGCTGACCATTGAAATCGACTCAGGCTTCGCGCGGCGTTTGCGCAACGGGCAGGGAGCGTCCGTGCAGGTGCTGGTGGATGCGTCCAACTCCAACACCGCTCTGATCGGTCTGGGCTATTTGAACCAGATTGGCGCAAAGTTCGCTCAGGATTACCGGACGGAGCAGATTGAGCGCACGGCGCCGCAACTGGTTGCATTTGTGCCGCAAGTCGAAGTCCAGGCGCGCCCCTGGTTCAATGAAGGCCTCAACAGCCAGTGGTATTTTGTCCCGGGCGTGGTCGGCAACCTCATGCTGATCATGGTGATGACCGTAACGGCTTTCGCCGTGGTGCGGGAACGGGAAATAGGCACGCTGGAACAGATCATGGTGACTCCCATCCGCCGCTGGGAATTCATTCTGGGTAAGACGGTGCCCTTCTTTCTTATTGGTTGCTTCGACGCAACCATGCTGACGTTCATTGGTACCTGGTGGTTTGGCGTGCCCTTTCGCGGGCACGCCCTGGTGCTGGCGGTGGGCGTGATGATCTTTCTACTTGCAGCGCTCGGGCTGGGGCTCCTGATTTCAACGGTTACCGCAACCCAGCAGCAGGCGATGATCGCGGCCTTCTTCTTTATCCTGCCGGCGATTACCATCTCCGGTTTTGGCACTCCGGTCGGCAGCATGCCGGCGTTTTTCCAGAAGCTCAGCTACATCGATCCGCTTACACACGTCATCCTGGTGCTACGCGACATTTTTCTGAAGGGCTCCGGATTTCAAGTCCTTTGGCGGGAGATGGCCGCGATGGGAGGCTTTGCGGTTCTCCTGCTGAGCATCAGCGTGCTGCGCTTCCGCAAGTCAATGGAATAGTCCTGGTGTGCGGAATCGTGGCGAAGAGGGAAGGATTTGACTGAGGCCCAGCGTTCCACACGTCTGAAATGATGATTTTGTGAGATTCGTCAATATTTACGCCGAAGACGCTCGGGGACAATTCAAAGGGACTTCAGGATTGTTGTACCTGAAGTCCCTTATCGAGATCAGATGGATCAAATAATTAATTCGTGACCGATTCCACAGCGAGTGCCTTCACCCCATGGTTAGAGACTTCTTTCCCGTGCACGGTGACTCCAGGCCGGCCCAGATCGTCATAGGCTTTTTCAGGTAATTCCACCCCGTCCTTCGGCGTCAGCACAAAGTAAACCGTACCATCGCCAGCCAGGAAAACAATGGGAGCGCCGTGGGCCACGCAGGCCTTTGCACACAGGGAATGCTTGTGAAGGTGGAAATCCTGGCTCAAATAACAGTTGGCGCCTGTCAGTTCTCCCTTCAGCGTGACCTCTTTGCCCATAACCTCCTGGCCCTTCATGAGCAGTACTCCGTTTTTCTTGGCCATCATCCTGGCGTGTTGCGCGGTCTGGGGGTTTGAGAGCGCCTGTTTGACTTTCGCGTAGGGCATGTCGTTCATGTCCATTTTTTTCATATTATTCTGGGCCTTATTCTGGGCCGCCCACGCGCCGGCAACCAACACCACACTCAAGACCAGCAAAAGTTTCCGCATATTACTCCTCCTGTTGGATGAAAGTTCCCAGCTTTCCCCACAGTGAGTGAAGTTGAGCCGAGATTTATTCCTAAAGATGAAGATGCACTGAACGCCGTGACGTTACAGTCTGGGCGCTTCGAGATCAAAGAATTCTTATCGTGAAGCGATGCATTGCATCATCACTCAAACCGTCACCGCAGAGTTGGAATATGAACGTGGCCGCTTCCAGCGATGAAGAAGGAAATAGGCAGCGCGAAAGAAAGAGGGCGCAGCCTGAACAGAAAGCTCTCTAAAGCAAGAAATCTGGCGGAGAGGGGGGGATTCGAACCCCCGATAGAGGTGTTAGCCCCTATAACGGTTTAGCAAACCGCCGCCTTCAGCCACTCGGCCACCTCTCCGTGAGGTCTGCGGACTGCCCTCATTGTACCAGCTTTTCGGCGGTCTCTTTGCCTGGGATTTTCCCGAATTTTGCGCGTTTTGCGGAGCAAACCCCTTATGCTGTGCGGATTTGCCGCAGCCTTATTGATACGCCAGGGTCTGGTCTCAAAGTAACGGAAGGGTCTAACTTGATCGATTGCGGATCCACCGCCAGCTCCGGCCGGAAGCGCTGCAGCAACATCGCCAGAACCAACAGAATTTCTGTCATTGCGAAGTTCAGCCCGACGCAGGTCCGCGGTCCGGCGCCAAAGGGGATATAAGCTCCGCGCACACGTGCGGGCGCGTTCTCGGCGGAGAAACGCTCAGGTATAAAATCCGCCGGAGACTGCCACCATTTGGGATGGCGATGAGTGATGTAAGGGAAGATGAGGATCTCCGATCCGGCGGGAATGCGGAAGCCGCCCATCTCGTCATCGGCGATGGCAGTCCGCGAGATCACCCAGACGGGCGGATACAGGCGCAGCGTCTCTTCGGCCACATTTCGCGTGTACTTGAGGCGCGGCAGATCTTCATAAGCCGGAGCGCGCCCGTTGAGAAAACTGATCTCAGCGGCCAGACGCTCCAGCGCCTCCGGATGCTGGGCCAGCAGGAACAATGCCCAGGCCAGCGCCAGCGTGGTGGTCTCATGGCCGGCGGTGAGCAGAGTGGCCACTTCGTCGCGAAGCTGCCTGCCGGACATGGTAACACCGTCTTGGTCACGGGCTTCCATCAGCAGAGTAAGAAGATCGGGCACGCGTTGCGGGGATCGCCTCCGTTGTTCGATCATGCGGTCGATGATCGCGTGGAACCCGGCCATCGAGCGGCG
>OBLQ010001036.1_pt1 | contig 10495 bp, 5 predicted proteins | sample 1519881 | NCBI WGS metagenome assembly OBLQ01 (sample SAMN01911456, study PRJEB22533) | soil metagenome | biome: Soil | place: Malaysia | collected 2012-04-30 | depth DG_metagenome m | reverse complement strand
CAGCACGTCGAAAGCGCCGAGCCTGAGGTCGCGGATGATCTCGATGCGCTCCAGGGTCTCGATGTCGGAGTGCATGTAGCGGACCCTGACGCCCTGTTCATGCATATATTCGGTGAGGTCTTCGGCCATGCGCTTCGTCAGGGTGGTGACGAGCACGCGCCCGCCGCGTTTGGCGACGCGTTTTGCTTCCGCGATGACGTCGTCGACCTGATTGGTTTTCTCGCCCGTTACGGGGCGCACCTCGACCTCGGGGTCGACAAGGCCGGTCGGGCGGATCACCTGTTCGACGAAGACGCCCCCCGTTCGCTCAAGCTCCCACGGGCCGGGCGTTGCGGAGAGGTGGATCGTCTGTGGGCGCATCTTCTCCCACTCCTCGAATTTCAAGGGGCGGTTGTCCATGCAGGAGGGCAGGCGGAAGCCGTATTCGGCGAGCGTTCGCTTGCGGTTGAAGTCGCCGCGGAACATGGCGCCGATCTGCGGCACCGTGACGTGGCTTTCGTCGCAGAAGATGAGCGCGTTTTCGGGGAGATATTCAAAGAGCGTCGGCGGCGGCTCGCCGGGTTTCCTGCCCGTGAGGTAGCGCGAATAGTTCTCGATGCCGGCGCAGGAGCCGGTCGCCGCCATCATCTCAAGATCGAAAGTCACGCGCTGGTCGAGGCGCTGCGCTTCGAGCAGCTTTCCTTCCTCGCGCATGATCGGGAGCGTGGCGTTGAGTTCGCGCTTGATGCCCTCGATCGCCTGATTGAGCGTCGGGCGCGGCGTCACATAATGCGAATTGGCGTAGACGGAGATTTCTTCAAGCTCGTCGGTCTTCTGGCCCGTGAGCGGATCGAATTCCGAAATCGCCTCGATCTCGTCGCCGAACAGCGAGACGCGCCAGGCGCGGTCCTCATAGTGCGCCGGGAAGATCTCGATGACGTCGCCGCGCGCCCGGAAAGCGCCGCGCGTGAAGTTCGCGTCGTTCCGGCGGTACTGCAGGGCGACGAGGTTGGCGAGCAATTCGTTGCGCGAGATGCGCTTGCCTGCCTGCACGCTGAACGTCATCGCGGTGTAGGTCTCGACCGAGCCGATGCCGTAAATGCACGAAACGCTCGCGACGATGATGACGTCGTTCCTCTCGAGGATCGCGCGCGTCGCGGCGTGGCGCATGCGGTCGATCTGCTCGTTGATCGAGGATTCCTTTTCTATGTAGGTGTCCGTACGCGGAACATAGGCTTCCGGCTGGTAATAGTCGTAATAGGAGACGAAATATTCGACCGCATTGTCGGGGAAGAACGCCTTGAACTCGCCATAGAGCTGCGCGGCGAGCGTTTTGTTGGGCGCGAGGATCAGGGCCGGGCGCTGCAGCGCCTCGATCACCTTCGCCATGGTGAAGGTCTTGCCGGTGCCGGTCGCGCCGAGCAGCACCTGATCGAACTCGCCGGACTTTATGCCTTGGGTGAGTTCGGCAATCGCCTGCGGCTGGTCGCCCGCCGGCTGATAGGCGGAGACGACGCGCAGCGGCTTCGACTTGTCCGATGCGAGCGGGCGCTCCGGCCGGTGCGGCGTCCAGTCCGAGGTTTTGACCTTGTCGTGATAGGTCGCGACCGCTTCGGAAAAGCCGCCCGGCGTGACGTCGGCTTTCGCCGTCACCGGTTGCGAGGTCGGCTTTCGTTTACGTTGTGAGTTTTTGGGCGCAGGCATTACCGGAACATAATGCGAACGCCGGGAAAGGGAAGGGGGCGCGGCCCGCTAATACTCGCCCCAATGGGCCGGGTAGAAGGGCAGGTCCAGAATGCGGCCGGCCTTATCAATGGCGGCGGCGACCTCGGGGCGCGCCGCCACCGCTTCGGCTCGACGATTGAGTTCGATATCGATCGGAAGCGAATGCGGCGGGTCAATTGTGTTCTGCAAAGGCCGCAAGGCGGCTGCCCGCCGGAACGGGTCTTCGAGGCGCTGAATGAGTTGGGCGGCGACGGCGTCTTCATCGTCGATGCACAGCATCGCCTTCGCGAAGGCGGCGCCATTTTCCGCTGCGTTGGCTTTGACAAAGGCGAGATCGGCGTCCCCCGCCTTCAATGTGCGCTTGAACGCCTTGATGCATACCCGCGCCGCTGACGCCCACATCTTTCCATAGGGACTCGCAAAACGCCGATCGAGTTTTGCAATCGTCGACTGCGCCTCGTCAAAACGCCCTTCGCCGAACAGCATTTCGGCGAAATTGATCGTCTGGCTGACATTGGGCGCGCCGTTTTCGTCGAATGTCGCCGCCTTGGAGAATGCGGCGCGCGCCTCGTCATCTTTTCCGACATCATAAAGCGCGTCCGCGTATTCGTTGTAGAGCCAGGGAGCCATATCGACATAGTCAGCGAATTTTGACGGCGCGTCGGGCGATTCTGCGGCGCTGACGACCGCCGCTGCTCGGGTCGCCGCGGCGTCAAACATGCCGGCCATTCGCAGCGCCTGTATCTCCCGCACCGCGGCGTTCATGCTACCTGGATTATTCGTCGCGATTTCTTTTGCTCTCGCGACTTCAGCTGCAACAAGTTCTGCGACCGATCCAACCGTCGGCATTCCTGGAAATCGCGCGAGGTCGTCGTAGCTCTTGTCAAAAAGAAATTCCGCGACGATCGTCGGATCGGCGATAAGACGTATTTGCTCGACCGCGTCCGCTTTCCAGCGATTTTCGAGCAGCAGATGGATATATTCGATCCTGACGCCGTCGATTCTGTCAGCCGGATCGGGCGGCCGGTAATCTGCGGCGAAGAGAGCTTGAAGGAACCGAAACCGCAGCCGCTGATTTTCATCCTGCTGATAGAGGCGGCTGACATTTGACAGCAGTGGCAGACTAATCTCGCTGATGACCTTCGGGGCGATTTTCGAAAGCCGCTCGATCGCGTCGACGGCCTCTGGCGCCTTTGATTGCATGATGCCGGAAAGGATGATTCTGAACTTGAGCGCCGCCGTATTGTCGGGGTCGATCGAAAGGACGCCCGAGACGCCTTCCTCGGCGTCCTTCCAACGCGCCAGATCGAGACCGCAATTGGCAAGGTCCGCGTAGGTCTTCCATCTTTTTTCTTCATTCGCCGTCGCAAACGACTTGTCTGCGATCGCCGCGCGTGAGGCCGGGATCACGCTTGCGCAGTCAGGGGGCGGAGCAGCAGCTTCCGGGGCCGGCTCGCCTGTTTGGGTTTCAGCGGCGACCGCGGGCGCAAGACAAAACGCCGCTACGGCGAATACGCAGACGAGTATTCTCATAAGGATATCGCCCCAGGCCATGCCTTGCGCCGAAAAACGACGCGATCGCCGAGAAGAATAGCGCGGAAGAGAGCGAACAGCAAAACCGCCATTCTTCCGTGTTGACTTGACGCCAACCAAAGAAAACGGCGGCGCGATGCGCCGCCGTTTCAGTTTGCAGGCGAAAACGTCTTAGCCTGGATTCGTGCTTCGTTTCGGCCGGATGCGCCGCGCGGGCTTGATCGCCGGGTTGAGCTTCACGGTCTGGTAGCCGTATTTCCCCCAGAGATCGTTTGTCGGCCAGGACGTAACGCTCGTGCGCACATCCGCCGCGAGCTTCGCCAAAGCCGCGCCCGCATCGCCGGGTGCGCGGTTCTGGTGATTGAAGAAGATTGTCGTCACGACGTCGCCATTGCGCTCGACGATGGTGCTCGTGCCGGGAAGGCCGCCCTGGAAGGACCAATCGCCGCCGCCATAGGGCGCCGGATTCGCAAAGCGTCCGAAGCGCGCGATGTCCATCGCGGAAGCGAGCCAGCCGCCATGCGAGTCCATCGCCTCGAGATAGAAGCCGCCGTCCGGCGACTGCACTTTCTTCGGATCGCCGTCGAAGACGGAATTGACGTCGCCCGCGAAGAGAACGTCGTAATACTGCACCTCGTTCGCGAAGCGGCCGGAGCGCAGGCTCTTGCCCATCTTCATGTCTGTGATGTGGATCGGCGCGAGGATGTTCTGCTTCACATAGTTTTCATAAGTCTGACCGCTCTGCGCTTGCACGATGCGGCCCAAAATGCAGTAGCCGAAATTCGAATAGTCCTTCTTGTCGATGCCCGGGCCGCCCGGCGGGAAGCTCAGCTTGATGTTCTGGAACATGTACTGAATGTTCTGCGGGCAGGTCGACGGCCGCGGCACATGGAGCGCCGTAGAAATCGTATCGGTGTAGAACATCGGATCGAAGCCGAGCGCGCCGATATTCCATCCGCCCTTGTGGTCGAGAAGGTTCTGGATGGTGATGTCCTTCAGGCGGTTGTCCTTATATGGCTCGGCCGGCTTGAAGGAGCCCATGCGGTCGAGCATCTTGTCCATGCGCGACAACACGCTGTCCGCCTCGAGCTTGCGGATCGCCGAGGAAGTGATCGGCTTTGTTATGCTGGCGATGCGGAAGAGATCGGCGGGCTTGACCGTGCGGCCCGTCGCGAGATCGGCGTAGCCGAAGGCGCAAGAATAGACGAGCTTGTCGCCCTTGACGATCGCGGCGGAGGCGCCGGGAACGTCATAGGTCTTCATCCAGTCGACGATTTTTTGCTCGCCTGCGGCGAACGCGCCGCCGCAATCGCCGTTCCGCGTCATCCCGTTGTCGATCATGATCCCGGCGTAACCGGACGCGCCGTCCTGCGGCGGCTCCATGTCGAAGAGCCTCGCGCCATGCCGGCGCGCGGTTTCGAGAAGGTCCTGATTGGAAAGGCCGTAATACCACCACCATCCGACAGCGGACGACCCGGTGTTGGGGACAAGGATGGCGGTGAAGCGACGGTTCGCGCCCGAGCCATAAGTATCGACGTCAAGCAAACGCGCATGGTTCTGGTCGACGAGTTGGTTCAGTTGGTCGGCGGTCTTTCCATAGTACCACCACCAAGCCGTCGCCTTCGGGCCTTCATTCGAGACCATGATCGCGGCGAAGCGCTCGCCGCCGTCGACATAGCGTTTGACGTCGACAAGGCGCGCCTTGTTCGCGTCGAGCTTGGCGTTTAGTTGGTCCGGCGTCAGGCCGTAATACCACCACCAGCCGACCGCATTAGCGCCGGTATTCGGGACCATGAGAACGGCGAAGCGAAGCGAACCGCCTGCCTTATAGGGCTCAATGTCGATCAGACGCGCTTTATTTTCGTTGAGCTTCTGCGTGAGCTGATCAGCGGTGAGGCCGTAATACCACCACCAGCCGGACGCGTAAGGCCCGGAATTCGCGACCATGGTCGCGCTCAAACGTAATGGTGACACATTATTGACGGCGAGACTAATTATCCGCGCCTTGTTCTGGTCGACATAGCCGGAGAGCTGATCCGGCGTGACGTTGTAATACTCCCACCAGCCCGTTTGATCGGTGAGCGCTCTTTCGCTCACGACCTTTTCCTGGGCCGCGGCGCCGCTGATGGCGACGACCGCCGCCGCGATTAACGCGGCGGCTATACCGAAAAATCTCATTGATCTCTCCCCATTGAGTGATGGCGCGCCATGCGCCGACTTCAAGATTAACACGCTCCGGGCGACAGAGTTGCGAGGTCGGTCGCGCTTGCGCCGCCGCGTCAGAGCCTGCCTGTCATGTAACTGAACAATACGCCCGTCAGCCGGCCTTCCTGCCGAGCCACCAAGCAATGGCGGCGCCTGCAACGAGGCCGGATACAAGTTCGATGACGATCTGTGCGATCGTATAGTCGAGAGGAAATCCGTACCAGTTCCAATAGGATATGTTTACGGCGATGGCGGACGATCCGAACATCGCGACAATGGCGCCGAGACGCAGCGCGAAGCCGCCTGCGATCATCGAGACGATCCATGCCGCCAGCAGCGCCTGAACGAATTGCTTCAGGAACTCGACGGTCAGCATCGGCCCCATATTGGCTTCGAGGTGCTGGCCAGCTGCGTGATAGAGCAGCAGTCCGTGCGGACTGGTCTTTTCCGCGTCGGCCGCTTTCTCCATCGCCTTCGGGTCGTTCATGTCGACCCAAGGAAAGAAGTAAAGGCCGCCCTTGTCGCCGATCGACTGCTGCATGGCGGACAGGACCGGCGCTTCGTCCGGGATCTGGCTGATGCCGGTCCGGCCCAACGGCGTCGCCATATGGGCGATCGCCGTCCAGACGAACATGGCGACGGCGCCGAGTATCGCTGCGATCAGGATGCGCATGGCATTTCCCCCTTATCAAATGCAGGAGGATCATAGCGTAATTTCACCATTTGTCCCCCCGGCCCCCGGGCGGTTGTTTCGCAGGCGCAAGAAGAAATCGCCGGTGGCGATCTCCATCAGGCGCGCGGCGCTTTTTCCGACGCCCGGTCTGGCGTTCCGGCGAGAACCTTCCTTAATATACGCGTCTCGCCTCGGGAGGCTCCCCATGATGCGCTTTCTCGCCGCCGCGCTCGCGGCCGCCGTCCTTTCGTTCCCCGCTCAGGCCTCGCCCTCGGGCGACCTCGCCAAGCTGTTCAACGATTATTGGACGACGGAGCTGAAGGAGGATCCGTTCGCCGCGACTTACGCCGGCGTCAACGACTACAACGACAAAGTCCCGGGCGTCGCGCCGGCGGATTTCGCCCGGCAGGACTCCGAGCACGAAGCGTTCCTGAAGCGGCTCGACGCTATTGAACTGTCGGGCGTCAGCGAGAGCGAACGCGTGTCAGCCGAAATTCTGCGCTTCATCCTCAAGCACGACATCGAGCTCGCGAAGTTCGACGGCTGGCGCATTCCGTTTCTGGCCGATACGGGATTTCATTCCGACGTCGACGGCCTCGTCCGCGCGACGCCCTTCCGCACTGAGAAAGACTATCGCGACTACATCACGCGGTTATCGGGTTTCCCCGCCTATTTCGATCAGGAGATCGCCAATATGCGGCAAGGCCTCGCCGACGGTTTCGCGCAGCCGAAGGAGATCATGGCGGGCATCATGCCGTCTTTCGAGGCGCAAGTGACGGCGACGCCAGAAGAGCATCCGCTTTATGCGCCCTTCAAGGATCTGCCGGATTCAATTCCCGCAAAGACGCAGGAAGCGCTGCGAAAGGCGGGCGCCGACGTTCTGAGGAACGACGTGATCCCTGCCTATGCGCGCCTCCTCGATTTTATGAAGAATGAATATGTCCCGAAAGCGCAGGATCATGTCGGCGCCGACTATCTTCCGGACGGCAAGGCCTATTACGCGGCGCTTATTCATTATTATACGAACCGCGACGACCTGACCGCGGACGCGGTTCACAAGCTCGGCCTCAAAGAAGTCGCCCGCATCCATAAGGAAATGCTCGCGGTCATCAAAAAGACCGCGTTCAAGGGATCGTTCGCGGACTTCATCCAGTTTCTCAGAACCGATCCGCAATTCTACGCCAAGACGCCGACGGAAATTCTGCGCTACGCGGCGTGGGTCGCAAAATCGATTGACGGCAAACTGCCGGGCTATTTCGGCAAATTGCCGCGTCAAACCTATTCGGTCGAACCTGTGCCGGCGGAAATCGCCGAAAACTATACGTCCGCGCGCTATTCGGGAACGCCGCCCGGCGGCGATCATGGCGGCGAGTATTGGGTGAACACGACGCATCTCGACAAGCGGCCGCTTTATGAAATTCCCTCGCTCACCTTGCATGAAGCAGTGCCCGGCCATCATCTTCAGATTGCGCTCGGCTATGAGATCGACGACGCGCCGGAATTCAGAAAGCAGTTCTATTCGCACTCTTTCGGCGAAGGCTGGGGGCTTTATTCGGAGAAGCTCGGCGAGGAGATGGGCGTCTATCAAACGCCCTATGAGGAGTTCGGCCGGCTTTCGATGGAGATGTGGCGCGCCTGCCGGCTCGTCATCGACACGGGGCTCCACGCCGAAGGTTGGACGCGCCAGCAGGCGATGGATTATCTCGCCTCGAATACGGCGCTTTCGATGAAGAACGTGCAGACGGAAGTCGACCGCTATATCGCCTGGCCGGGTCAGGCGCTCGCCTATAAAATCGGTGAGCTGACGATCCTGGACTTGCGCCACAAGGCGGAGAAGGCGCTTGGGCCCAAATTCGACATCCGCAAATTCCACGACGCGGTGCTCGATCAGGGCAGCCTGCCGCTTCCCGTGCTTGAGCGGCAGATCGACGACTACATCGCCAGAACGAAAGCGCAGCAGTGATGGATGCGCCGGTTATCGAGACGAAACGGTTGATCTTGCGAGGGCGGACGCTCGCCGATTTTCCCGCCTATCAGGCAATGTGGGCGGACCCGCGCGTTTCGCGCTACACGACGTTGACGCCGCTTAGCGAAGAAGACGCCTGGACGAAATTCGCGCGCATGGCGGGCTTTTGGGAACTTTGCGGCTATGGCTTCTGGATCGTCGAGGAGAAACGAACGGGCCGCTTTCTCGGCGAAGTCGGGCTCGCGGACTTCAAGCGGAATATCGACCCTCCGCTGACAGGCAAACCCGAATTCGGTTGGATCATCATCGCCGATGCGCATGGGCAAGGCTATGCGACGGAGGCGGCGAGGGCGTCGCTCGGTTGGGCGGACGAGAAATTTCCGGGCGCGACGGCCTGCTGCATCATCGATCCTGAGAACGCCGTATCAATTCGCGTCGCCGAAAAATGCGGCTTCAGGGAAGTCGCGCGCACGACCTACAAGGATCACGCAATCAATATTTACGATCGAAAGACGGAATAAATGCATTCCCCTCCTTTCTTAAGGGAGGGGAATGCATGGCCGTTCGAGCTACTCCAAGATCTTGTCGATCCGATTTTGCGAGATCGGGTGATAGCCGGCGCGCGCTTCGGCGTAGATTTCCTTCGCGAAATCTTTGCGGCCATTTGCAACGAGCGCTCTGTACAGCGGATTGATGAACTTGCCGCGCCCGACCTTGATCAGGAACGTTTTGATCGCCGGCGCTGTGGGCTCATAGCCGGCTTTGACGGCCTTCATGTACCAGGCAAAAGCAATCTCGGCGTTATTCGCGCCCGTAAAATGAAAGACCGCGTCAAGATCAGCCATCCGGTCGGTCGTCATATCGTCCGGCAGACGCCCGACGAAATGCAGGAACTCAAGCGCCGACCACTGGCTCGCATCGATGTCTTTTGCGGCTATCTTGCCGGTCTTCCAGTCCGCGAGCGTTGCATCGATCTTATCGAAAGCGTCCGAATGCGGAACCGCAAGGCTGTCGGGGATGCCGGGCCTGTAGACCCACTCGTTGATTTCGTCGTCGCTGACGACGCCTGGATGCGCCGCCGCCAGATTCGCTTTCAGATAAGCGACGAAATCCTCCGTCGTGATCGGCTGAAAGGCGAAGTGATCGAAATAGCTTTTGAGGAAGGCGTCGAAGACGTCACGCCCAAACCGCTTTTCGAGAAACATCAGGAAGAACTCGCCTTTTTTATAGGGGACTTCCGAGAAAGCTTCGTCGGGATTGTCAAACCGACCGGTGATCTTGAGCTGCGCCAACTCCTCCGGGCGCGCTGTGTCCGCGACGGCTTTCTTCAACGTGTCGAGCGAGAGCACCTGCTCCATCAGCGCGCGCTCGCGGCCATAAACCCGCTCGACGACCCGATTCTCGACATATGACGTAACGCCCTCGTTGAGCCAGGAGTCCCGCCAGGTCGCGTTGGTGACGAGATTGCCTGACCATGAATGCGCCAGCTCATGCGCGACCGTATCGACGAGGCTTTTATCGCCGGCGATGAGCGTCGGCGTAAGAAATGTCAGGCGCGGGTTCTCCATGCCGCCAAAGGGAAAGCTCGGCGGCAGGATCAGCATGTCATAGCGGCCCCAGCGATAAGGTCCGTAAAGCGCTTCCGTCTCCCTTACCATTTGCGGCGCGTCCTCGAACTCTTTCGCCGCTGCGTCGACGACGGAAGGCTCGGCGTAGACGCCGACATTGTCCGAGATCGCCTTGAACGCGATGTCGCCGACCGCGAGAGCGATCAGATAGGACGGAATCTTTTCCGGCATATTGAAATGATATTCGCCGTCGCGAGAAGCCTCGCCATGTGCTGCGCTCATGACGGCGACGAGGCCCGGCGGCGTATGGATCGTCGCCGTATAGGTCATGCGGACGGCCGGCGTGTCCTGCAGGGGCGCCATGGTGCGCGCTTGGATCTCTTCGTTCTGGCTGTAGACGAAGGGCGTTTTCTTGCCGGCCGTTTGCGCCGGGTCGAGCCATTGCAGGCCGCCGGCCTCGGGGCTCGTCTCATAGGCGATGCGGACTTTCGTCGCCACTTCCGGGATGTCGATCTCGAGTTTCGATCCCTTCCTCGGATCGGCCGGTCCGAGCGTATAATTCGCCATCGTCCATTGATCGCCGCCCGAATTCGTTTCGACCGACTTGATCGTGAGGCCGTTCGTGTCGAGATCGAGCACCGGCGTTCCCGCCTTCGCGCGAATGAAGTCGAGCGTTGCGACGCCATCGATCACATGCTTGTCGAAATTAATGGTGAGATCGAGATCGGCATTGGTGACGCGCGCATCCATGTAATTGGCGTAGGTGAACTCATCACCAATCGGGGCGCGCGGCGCCTCGCTGACCGCCGCCGATTGCTCTGGCGCCGCGCTCGCCTGAGAGGCGGG
>OBLQ010001035.1_pt1 | contig 10498 bp, 8 predicted proteins | sample 1519881 | NCBI WGS metagenome assembly OBLQ01 (sample SAMN01911456, study PRJEB22533) | soil metagenome | biome: Soil | place: Malaysia | collected 2012-04-30 | depth DG_metagenome m | reverse complement strand
AAGAGATTTTGTTTCTTTCCTGCGTTACCATCGCAAAGACTCCGCCGGACGCTTTAATCCGCTGGCCACAAACAAGCAGACTGTTGTGCGTTATGCCTACGGTTGGGGCCGCTCGCAGAGTGGCCGATTCCTCAGGGATTTTGTCTACCACGGTTTCAATGAAGACGAATCGCGGCGAAAAATATTCGACGCCATAGCGCCCCACGTCGCAGGCGGCGGAAGACTTTTTCTCAACTACGAATTCGCCCGGCCTGTTACCTCCTCGCAGCAGCACACCAACCAGCTCGAGCCCGAACTGTTTCCGTTTACCTACAACGTGCTGAAAGATCCGCAGACAGGAAGACGTGACGGCATCCTTAAACGGCCAAAGAGCGATCCTTATGTATTCCATACGCAAACGTCCACCGAATACTGGCAAAAACGCGGTTGCCTGGCTCATACGGACGGCAAGGGGCGCGATGTCTCGCCTCCGGAAAAGGCGCGCATTTATGTTATCGCCAGCGCGCAGCACAACAGCCCATTTGGCTCGGAGCCGGAAAAAGACGGCACGCAGCAGCTAGTCAACCCACTACCTGCGGGCGACGTGTTGCGGGCGCTGATGGTTGCAATGGATCAATGGGTGGCCCAGGGAATCCTACCTCCACCCAGCCACTTTCCACTGGTTCGCGACGGAACGTTAGTTTCGCCCGATCGGCGCAGCACGGGATTTCCCAAAATCCCTGGGGTGCGCTATCAGGGAGTGCACAACCGCCAGCTTTTCCTTAATTACGGGCCAAAAATAATTTACGGCCGAATCGATGTTCATCCGCCGGCGCCCACGGGCGATGGCGCTTACGTCATTCTCGTGCCGAAGACCGACAGGGACGGAAACGACGTTGCCGGCATTCGTTTACCGGCCGTTCAAGCTCCGTTGGGGACTTACACAGGTTGGAACCTTCGACCACGAGGCCACGCCGAGGATGAGCTGAGTGGCCTGCTCGGTTCTTTCATTCCGTTTGCGCGGACGAAGGCTGAGAGAAAAAAATCGCATGACCCGCGCCTGTCTCTGGAAGAGAGATATCGAGATAAGGAAGATTATGTCCGGCGGATAGCGCGCGCGGCGAGGATTCTCATCGGTCAGCGATATTTATTGCCTGAAGACGCTCAACGAATCATCGATGAAGCCAAGAAGATAAGTAAGCGCCGCTTTCATTTTTGAATCGTGCCCGGCGAATCATCACGACTCGCCGTCGCTGCGTTTAGTTTCCTCATTCAACACACGGACAGAACGCGCCGCCAGCATATCTGCAGGGCTTTGTGCACGTGCCCTTCCCACTGCGCCAGTGCAACGGGGCCGATGCGGGAGCGGTTGTCATTTTTGACGATAACGGACATTTACGTCACTTGCGATTACCCCGGCCAATTGGCCGCTTCTACCAAAATGCTATTAAATTCAGCTCTTACTTCACGGCAAGGGAGTCTCGCGCGGGCTAAAGAACGTCAAATTCGCTGGCATGGCGGTTGCTCGATCCAGGTCGTATGTTCTCTGGCGCCTCAGTCACAAAGATCCGTCGGCCGCCGGCACTGCTTGCGTTTAGATTGATACTGTTGGTATTTGCGTTGTTTGGCTTCCGTGTCGCGTCCTGGCCGGAATCAAGCGATGATGCCAAGAATTGCGCGAGCGCGGCTGAAGGGAACCTTGTCGATCTCGCGATCGATTTATGCACGGGAGCCGTTCAAGCGGCGCAGGTCACGGATCATGACCGCGCGATGAGCTACAACAGCCGCGGTTTCGCCTACTTCAGAAAGAGCGATTATGATCGCGCAATAGCCGATTTTGATCGCGCCATTGGTTTGCAATCGACCTTGGCTAGCGCATTCAGTAGGCGCGCCGACGCTTACCAGGCAAAGCACCAGTATGAGCGTGCTCTCAGCGACTACGAAGCGGCAGCGCAGCTGGATACGACCTCTCGTTTCGAGCGCGCCGAAGGCTTCTTGTTATTTTATCTGGGCCGTATGTCACAAAGCGCCGAGGCGTTTGAGCGATACATGAAGTCCGACCCGGCTGACGTTCGGGTGCTTCTATTTCATTACCTGGCGGAGGCCAAGATCGGCAACGTTCAGGGCGCAGCTCGGGAGTTGGAAGCCGACGCCGCCAAGCTCAAGCAACTCGGTTGGCCCGCGCCAATTATCGATTTTCATCTAGGAAAAATCGACGAAAAGGCAATGTTAGCAGCCGCCGACGATCCCGATCCGAAACTAAAAAAGGAAAAAACCTGCGTGGCCAATTTCCATGCCGGAGAACAGAGACTTTTTAGAGCGTACATGAGCGGAGCGATTACATTGCTTCATTCTGCCGCAAAGGACTGCCCCACCCAGTTGTACGAAGCTCACGGAGCCCGCACAGAGCTTCAGCGTCTTGGCCAGAATTAATCCCGGATTCCACAGTTAGAATCACACTTACGGCCTGCGATAGCCCGCGCCATTCACCGCCGACGGAAAGTCGCCGAGACGGTGTCGGTCGAGAGGTGAGATCGGCGACTGCGAGATACGCTTGATTCGCTATGGGTTCAAGTTTATACAACAGATGGTTTAGCTTCTTTGACATCTTAGAACGAACCGCGCGAATCAATACCTCTGAAATCGGGCGAAGCAGAAGGGATTTCCCTCCGTCCGTTCGACATCAATCGAGGCCGACCCGCGGTTGCGCGTGAGTCGTAGAATCCATCTTTCACAGAAAGGTCGCAAACATGGCAGTAGAGGCCCAAACCAAAAATCTTCAGACGGCATTGGAAAAGACCACATATGTTCGGTGGCTCAGAGGCCAAGGCATTCCTGTCGTCGAAGGCTACGGCATTGAAGACGTGCGGAACTTACCATTGGCACCGTGGACACGAATGGGCGGCAGTGGCGCTTTTATTCAGCTTTACGGGATGCAGGGATTGACCGGCATGTACATTGTCGAGATTCCAGCTGGCGCCGCGTTGGCGCCGGAGAAACGCCTTTACGAGGAAGTAATCTGTATACTGCAAGGCCACGGAGCGACTGAAATTTGGCGCGACAACGGTCGGAAACAGATGTTCGAATGGGGGCCTTGGAGTCTTTTCGCTCCGCCATTAAACAGTTGGCATAGCCTGGTTAACGGCGGCAGAGAGCCGGTTAAACTCCTGGCTGCGACCAACGCCCCCATTATAATGGATGTCTTTCATAACGAAGATTTTGTATTCAATTGCCCTTATGAATTTTCTGACCGCTACGCCGGACAGGACGATTATTTTTCGGTCGGCGGCAAGCGCTACGAAACCGGCATGCAGCATATTTGGGAGACTAATTTTATCCCCGACGTCCGTGTCGCGACGCTGGACTCACGAGATGTAAAAGGCGCGGGCGTTCAGTTGACGCAATTCGAGTCGGCGGGCAACGAGTTGATCGGTCACATCTCTGAATGGCCGGCGGGCCGCTATCACAAGGCACATTATCACGGCCCTGGGGCCGTCTTGTTAGGTCTTCAATCCTCAGGCTACGTGTTGCTTTGGGACAAAGAGTTTGGCACCCGCCCCTACGCTAACGGTTGCGGCGATCGTGTCGTCGAGATCAAGTGGAAGGAAGGTAGCATCTACTGCCCGCCGGGCGGTTGGTTTCACCAGCATTTCAATACCGGCGCTGAATCAGCGCGTCATCTTGCCCTGCGCTACGGAAGCCGTACGCACCCGGTCGGATTCAAGGTCGCCGCCCAGAGGCGTGAAGACGGCGTATACATCGATGTGAAAAACGGCGGCACTTTGATCGGCTATGAAGATGAAGACCCAGAAATCCGCAGACGATACGAGGCGGAATTAAAGCGTCGAGGAATTCTTAGCCAGATGCCGCCACTTGCCACCTCTTCAGCGTGACTCAGGAACTCGCGGACAGCTTCCAATCGTGTCGTAAGGCCGTCCGGCGGCGTGTCATTCACAGCGCGCCGCTATTTCGGCGCATGCCGACCATTCGGCACGATTTCCCGCGACATGCGTTTCCACATATTTTGCCTCGGGGATTTGACCTGGATTCCGCAGTCGAGATTGAGATCAATGTCCACCCCGGCGTAAGACTGGGGTACGCTTGGGGCGGAACCGGCCTGAGCAACAGCGCACTCAAAAGCAATGAGTAGTTACAAGATATTCTCTTGCGCTTGGTCCCGTGCGGTGCCTTATTGCGATCTTTTCTGTCGAAGCCGCGCTCAAAGGCCGAGTGGCACAGAGTTTGATTAATATTCTGACCGGCGCGCCATCGTTGCACAGTGCTGTTCTTTCGCAATCGCCACGCGGGGCGTTGCGGCGAGATTCTCATTAGTCTGTTTTGCCGCTATCGGCACTCCGAGCTTACACAATGTGTCAGATTCTTACGTCTTGAAGGGAACCGGATCGACGTATATATGTTTTATCCAATGTACGATTCACTCCGACCAGAGACAGCTCTCCTACAGGACCAGTACCAGGCGCTTCTGGAGGTGTCGGAAGCGATCGCCTTGCATAGGGACCTCGACCGGCTGTTTCAGGATCTGGCTCCGCGCCTGCACCGCGTCGTCCAGTTCGATTTTGCCAATTTAATTCTCTACGAACCGACGCGGAACGGGATGAAATCCCATGTTCTGGAGGCACCTGACCCGACATTCATTTGCCCTTCCGGTGATTGCCCAATGGAAATACCTGGGGGCTGCGTGAGAGAGACGCAACAACCGTGGGTAGCGTCAAATCTTACTAAGGACACCCGCTTCCCGGAGCTCGCGCAGTGGTTGTGTGACCGGGGAGTCCGATCGGTTTGCGTCGTGCCCGTGACCACGGCCATGAGAAAACTCGGCGCTTTGGCTTTCGGCAGCGCGCACGATGGAGCCTACTCGGAGACCGACGTGACATTCTTGCAACAAGTCGCCCGCCAGGTGGCGGTTGCTGTGGACAACGCGCTCAACTTCGAGCAGGCGCAGACCGTGCAGCAGCAACTCAAGGAAGAACGCGACCGCTTGAGCCTTTTGCTCGAGGTGAACAATACCGTAGTCTCGGTCCTTGACCTGCACGAGCTGTTAAATGCCGTCTCAGCTTCGCTGCGGCGGGTGGTGCCGCATGAATATGCGAGTCTTTCCCTTTACGATCCTGAAAACCAGCGACTGAACATTCACGCGCTGGACTTTCCCGTCAGCAAGGGGCTGCTTCAGGAGGGGCTATCGGTACCGGTGGAGGGCACGCCCACCGGACGGGCCCTGACCTCCCGCCAACCGGTCCTGATCAACCGGCATGACATCGAGCAATTCGGTTCCGACATGGCGCGGCGCATTCTCGCCGAAGGGCTCAAATCGGCGTATTGTTTGCCGCTGATTTCCCACGGCCGACCCCTCGGCACGCTGGTCGTGGCGAGTCAACTGCAAGAAAACTTTCCCGAGAAGGATGCCGAGCTACTCAAGCATATCGCCAACCAAATCGCCATTGCCGTGGAGAACTCCCTGGCTTTTCGGCAAGTCGTCGACCGGGCCAAAAAGCTGAGCGAAGAAAAGCTATATTTGCAGGATGAGATTCGCACTAAATACAACTTTGAGGAGATCATCGGCGAGAGCCCGGCTTTGAAAGCGATTCTGGAGCAAGTTCAGACGGTGGCCCCGACCGATTCGACGGTGCTCATTCTGGGCGAGACAGGCACCGGCAAGGAATTGATCGCACGCGCCATTCACAACCTGAGCGACCGCCGCGAGCGCACGCTGGTGAAAGTCAATTGCGCCGCCATCCCCACTGGACTTCTGGAGAGCGAGCTCTTTGGCCATGAAAAGGGCGCGTTCACGGGCGCCATTGCGCAGCGCATCGGCCGATTCGAATTGGCGCATCATGGCACGCTGTTTCTCGACGAAGTCGGCGATATTCCTCTCGATCTTCAGTCCAAACTCTTGCGCGTCCTACAGGAACATGAATTTGAGCGTTTGGGCAGCACGCGAACGATTCGTGTGGACGTTCGGTTGGTGGCCGCCACTAACGTAGGTTTGGCGCAAAAAGTGGCGCACAATCAATTTCGCAGCGACCTTTACTACCGGCTCAACGTTTTCCCCGTGAGCATTCCTCCGCTACGCGAGCGCCGCGAAGACATCCCGCTGCTGGTGCGCTACTTCGCGCAAAAGTATGCGCGGCGCATGAAAAAACCGATTGACGCCATTCCGGCCAACGCGATGACCGCACTGACCGAATATCATTGGCCCGGTAATGTGCGCGAGCTCGAAAACTTCATTGAACGCGCTGTCATTCTATCCCGCGGCGCGGAGCTCCAGATTCCTCTAGCTGAACTGAAGCAAAGGACAAGGTCCGCCGCTGCGGTTTCCCAGGGGGGTCTTGTCACTCTGGAGCATGCGGAACGCGAGCACATCGTGCGCGCCCTCGGAGAGACTAATTGGGTCATCGGTGGGCCCACAGGCGCCGCCGTGAGACTCGGCATGAAGCGGACCACCCTGCAGTCGCGCATGCGTAAGCTCGGAATCACCCGCCAAAACTGACGGCGAGCAATAAAATTTTCCGTTTTCCGTAAGCGAATTTCCTCTCCCGTCGCACGAGAGGCTTAGGGGCGCTCCAAGCAACTGCACCCTCTTCTCATTTCCCCAAGGACAACAACTTCAGTGAAACATACACGATGATTTGCGTTTTCCCGTCGCCGCGCTGAACTTCGACCGGCACAAGCGCCACCATTTCGGCGATAGCCGATACTTCGGCAAAATTACTTCGTCACGACAGTATTCCTTTGGAGCAGAGGAACTCTCAAGTTCCCTGATTGTCATTCTTTTTTGACGCTCTCCTACCGATCTCCTCCTTGGCACCGCACTTGCCATCGCTCTATCAACACCATCCACAGAAAGGAGGAAGTATCCTATGAGCCTCTCGATTTTGCCGTTACTCGTCACCGGAAGGAGTATTTCTCCCGAAGCGCGACAGGCTTTGTGCGAGAACCGCATGCAAGATGCGGCGTCCATAATCATGGAGCAGTACGGGCTAAACTGCGCCGAAGCCGGCCAGCTCCTGGATCTCTCGCTATGCGAAGAAGATAGGAACTAGAGTGAACTGCCCCGCAGCAAGCTATGGGATTGGACGCGCGGAAACTAAAAGGAGGAATACTATGACTCATTCAGTTTCAGCCAAGCCCAACGGGCGCAGCAAATCATTGATGGCTATACTGCTTTCTCTGTGGTTTTTACTTGCTCTTGGCGGATCCTCGCTCGGAGTATTTGACAGCGGACAGCGTCCGCCGATTGCTCTGGGAGCGGCGGCGATCTTACCCGTGATCGCGTTCGCGTCCGCCTATCTGACATGGAAAGGATTTCGCCAATTTGTTATCGCGTCTAACTTGCGCCTTCTCACCCTCGCCCAGAGTTGGCGAATAGGGGGCCTTTTGTTCCTCATCCTCTACAGCCGAGACATCCTGCCGGCGATTTTCGCGCTCCCGGCGGGCTGGGGAGACATGATGATCGGGGCTACGGCACCTATCGTGGCTTGGGCGATTTCCACGAAGAAACGTTTTTCAAAACAGACATTCGTCTCGTGGAGCGCGCTTGGGATGCTCGATCTCGTGATGGCGATCAGCCTGGGCATTCTTGCATCCGCAAGCCCGCTAGGTATTTTCGCCGGAGAACTCACGACAAAGGCCATGGGCAAGTTTCCGCTGAGCCTGATTCCAACATTCTTTGTCCCGCTGCTTTTCATTCTTCACTTGATCTCCTTGAGTCGTTTCCGTAATGAAAACATTGGCCGTCAATCCTCAGAAAATCCGTCATTTTTAGGGCGTCATCTGGAGCAACGTTTGAATACTTGATAAAAAGATCACCAGTGGAGCAACGAAAGCTAACTCAAACAGGGCTCGAAGCCTCGGCTGTGGGCCTCGGGTGCATGGGCATGTCCGAATTCTACGGACCGCGCGATGAGGTGGAGTCGATTGCGACAATTCAGCGCGCGCTTGACCTGGGCATTAACTTTCTCGATACAGCCGACATCTACGGTCCGTTCACCAACGAGGAACTGGTCGGGAGGGCGATTCGGGGCCGCCGCCAGCGTGTGGTTCTCGCGACCAAGTTCGGCATCGTGCGTGGTGGTGATCCCAACAGCCGAGCAATCAATGGCCGGCCCGAGTATGTCCGGGCCTCGTGCGCAGCCAGCCTGAAGCGTCTCGGCGTTGACGTGATTGACCTGTACTATCAGCACCGCGTGGATCCTCAGGTCCCGATTGAAGAAACCGTTGGTGCAATGGCCGATCTCGTGCGCCAGGGCAGGGTCCGTTATCTCGGCTTATCGGAGGCCTCGCCATCGACGATTCGGCGCGCTCACGCCGTCCATCCGATTGCCGCCCTTCAAACCGAATATTCCCTCTGGAGCCGGGAGCCTGAGGGTGAAATTCTGGAAACGGTGCGCGAGCTGGGCATCGCTTTTGTGGCCTACAGCCCTTTGGGACGGGGTTTTCTTACCGGCCAGATCAAGCGCTACGAGGATTTTGCCGCCGACGATTACCGCAGACAATCGCCGCGTTTTCAGGGCGAGAACTTTGAACGCAATTTGGCGTTGGTCAGACATGTTGAAAGCATCGCTAAGGAAAAACATTACACGCCTGCGCAGCTCGCGCTTGCCTGGGTGCTGGCCCAAGGGGACGATGTGATCCCGATTCCCGGGACGAAACGCCGCTCCTATTTGGAGGAAAACGCAGCAGCGGTGGACATACGGCTCACCCCGGAGGAACTCCGGCGCATCGATGAAATCGCGCCGCGAGGCGCGGCCAGGGGCGCGCGGTACCCTGAATTAATGATGAGCTTCATAAACCTCTGAGGCCTGCTCGCCGTGCAAGGAGTTCGAGTTGTGAAAATCGAAAGCCTTCCTAATGTTTCGGCCAAGATTGTTCTGTCTTCGGCGCCGCGCTGGATGCAAGATCCTGTAATCCGAAGACTCACAAGTCAGACGGGTCACCAATATTAAGTGAGACTCCGCAACCGATCTGCTTTTCCGTAAAAAGGCGCAATATTAAAGCTTCCTCAGTTTGAAGCCGGCGGTCCGGACACATTTTTTCTGAATAGGCCGCGCTCGCACTCCACTCTGTCGTGTCATCCGGCCCGCACGTATAGACTCCGTGTATCACCAATTCCTACGTCGTGAGCATGACCTTGCCGAAATGATCGCGCCCTTCGAGGTAACGCTGTGCCGCACGTGTTTCAGCCAGAGGAAAACACGTGCCGATTACCGGGTCGAACTTCTTTTCTTCCACTAACTTTAAGATAGCATCGAGCTGTTTGAAATCCTCCGGCTTTGCTTTCAAGTAGTTCGTTATTGAAAAGCGCGTGGCTTTGCGACCTTCAGTTAGAGTCGGCGCTGGATCGGGAACCGGCCCGAAGGCACCACCAATCGACACAAGGCGCCCGCCTGGCGCCAATACTTGTAAACTTTTCTGATAAACTTCGCCGCCGATCATTTCCAGAACGACATCGACCCCGCGATTGCTCGTTGCGCGCATGACGTCCGGCTTGAATTCGTTCTGAGATACATCGATCGTCACATCCGCCCCACATTTTGCTTCGCTGCCGGACGTCGCAATGACTCGTGCGCCAAGATGCTTGGCAATCTGGATGGCGGCAACCCCGACACCGCTGCTGCCGCCCTGGATCAACAGCCACTCGTTTGATTTTAGATTTCCGTCGGTCTGTAAGCCGAACCAAGCGGTTAGCGACGCCGTCGGCAGCGCGGCTGCCTGCGCGAACGTAACTCCCTCAGGGATGGGTCGAACTTCAGAGACCTTTGCCGTAGCATACTCCGCGTAACCGCCAAGACTCGGATAGGCGACGACACGCTGGCCAACGGTGAACTCCGAAACACCGGCACCCACCTTTGATACCGTACCGGCAAATTCGCGGCCGGGAATTACGGGCAGCGCATCAGGCGAGATGCGATAGGCACCTTTGCGCAAGCTGAGATCGGCACGATTCAGTGATGCTGCTGCGACCTTGATCAACACTTCTCCGGCTTTAGGTTCTGGTACGGGAACGTCTTCGTATTGGAGAACGTCCTCGGTTGGACCGAAATTGTGAATGCGGATGACTTTCATCGCTATGGCCTCCGTTAACGCGGAAACAAATCCGGTTACGCGACTACCTTAGACACTCGTCGTTTGCTAAGTCAATGCGAATGCCGTGGCAGACATATCCGGGCTTTTATCAACAATGGGAATCAACGCAACGCAATGTGCCTGCGGTTTCATACGCAAGCTGCATTGCCTGATTTCACTGATTTGGACTCTCGTGGCCCAGGGCCGCTTCACTCCAGGCCATTCAGCGGCTCAAGTCGAGGCGCTTTTTACCTCGCGCCGTAGCCTACGATGTCACGATAGCCGGCGAATAGTTTTCCTCTAACGGAATATATTCGTTAACGTAATGTTTCGCGTGATAGATAGTTTCAGCCTTTTCGATTATCAACGCCACGCCATAGAGAGTAACCGAAGCCCAGGCTTGTGGAGAGCCTTCACCCATCAAAATATCGACCAG
>OBLQ010001034.1_pt1 | contig 10499 bp, 6 predicted proteins | sample 1519881 | NCBI WGS metagenome assembly OBLQ01 (sample SAMN01911456, study PRJEB22533) | soil metagenome | biome: Soil | place: Malaysia | collected 2012-04-30 | depth DG_metagenome m | reverse complement strand
CTTCTCGCCGGGCTGGATCTTGAGACGGCAGACGCACTGGCCGATGTCGTTGAAGATGCGCACCCAGTCGTTGTCGCGCAGGCCGCGGGCGCGGGCGTCGTCGTGGTGCATGTAGACGATGGGCAGGCCGCGCTGGAGCCGGAGCAGGGCGCGGTGGTCGCGCCATGTGGAGTGGATCGACCAGCGTCCGTGGGGGGTGTTCCAGAACAGCGGGTACTTCTCCGGGACGGGCTCCTTGAAGACGGGCAGCTCCTCGCCCAGCTCGATGAACCACGGGTGATCGATGTAGAACTGCTGCCTGCCCGTCAGGGTCCGCCACGGCCGCTTCCTCTCCAACTGGTGCTTGAAGGGCGTGTAGGCGACGCCGGGCTCGATGTCGCTGTTCCATGACTCCGCGTCGGTGGCGACGAAGCGCCGCGGATGAGCCTGGAGATTCGCGTACGTCATCCCGGCCGTTTCCACCGAGTTCGAGAGGATGAAGTTCGCCGCGTCCTCGTCCGTGCGGACCTTCCCGCCTCCCGTCCAGTCCTCGACGAGACGCGTCAGGTCGCGCTTCCACTCGAACCGCGGGTCGTCGAAGGGCGCCAGCCCCTTCTTGCGGGCGAGCTCCGCGACCTTCTCCGCGAGGGCCCGGAAGATGTCCCAGTCCGTCCGGCTCTCGAAGAGAGGATCGAGCGCCTTCCCGAAGGTGTGCATGTAGCTGTGGCAGTCGGTGCTGCTCAGATCCACCTTCTCGTAGTAGGTCCCTGCGGGAAGGACCACGTCGGAGTAGAGCGCCGTCGTGTCCATGCGGTAGTTGATGTCCACGATGAGATCCAGATCGCGCCAGAGCGAGCTTTCGAGGATCTCGTTGCCCTTGGCCTGGTTGAGGTAGTTCGCGCGCCAGATGACCATCGCGCGCGGCTTGGGGCGGGCCTTGCCGCCGTCGTCCCCGCCGGGCCTGGCCGCCGGCCAGAGCGGCATCCATCCGTTCTTCACGGACTCGTCGATGTACCAGTCGATGGGCTTGCCGTTGTACAGGTGCGGATCGCGGTTGGCGGAGTGCACGTAGCTCCAGAGCGTGGTGTTCTGGAAGCGCTGCTTCGTCCGGCCCTCCGGGAAGGCGAGCTCGAGGAAGCCCTTCTCGGGCCAGACGCGCTCCTGGCCGACGTAGTGGTTGAACCCCCCGCCGTTCCTTCCCACGTTGCCCGTGAGGGCGACGAGGAGGATCATCGCGCGGTTCGCGAGGTCGTTGTGGAACCAGTGGTTGGTGCCCGCGCCGTGGATGATCATCGCGGGCTTGCGCGTGCCGAGCTCGCGCGCGAACGTCTGGATCTCGTGCGCCGGGAGGCCCGTCCGGGCGGCCACGGTGTCCAGCGGGTAGCCGGCGAGCGTTTCGCGGAGGCGCTCGAAGACCGGGCGGACCTCGACGGCCCGCCCGTCGGCGAGAGTCGCCTCGTACGTCCCGGTGAGCGCCGGCTCGACGCCGTTCCATCGGATCGTCCGGTCCGGCGAGCCCATCGATCCCGGCGCCTGAACGACGCGGCCGCTCCCTTCGTCCCAGACGTGGAAGATCTCCTCGCTGCCGCCGGCGCGCAGATCGGACTCGCGGAGGAACCTTCCCGTCTCGGTGATGAGGAGCAGCGGCAGATCCGTCTGCTCCTTCACATAGGGGAGGTCGACCAGATTCTCGTCCACGAGGATGCGGGCGACGCCCATCGCCAGGGCCGCGTCCGTTCCCGGATTGATGCGCCAGTAGAGGTCGGCGTGCATGGCGCTCGAGTTGAAGTCGGGGGAGATCGCGACGATCTTCGCGCCGTTGTAGCGCGCTTCGTAGGCGAAGTGCGCGTCGGGGATGCGCGTCTGCGAGATGTTCGAGCCCCACAGGACGATGTACTTCGCGTTGAACCAGTCGGCGCACTCGCAGGCTTCGGTCTGAACGCCCCAGGTCAGCGGCTCGCCGGGAGGGAGGTCGCAGTACCAGTCGTAGAAGGAGAGGACCACGCCGCCGAGGTAGTGGGCGAGCCGGGCGCCCGCGGAGAAGCTCACGGGGCTCATAGCGGGGATCACGCTGAAGAAAGTGTTGGTGTCGGGACCGTGGTGGTAGATGTTGTCGAGGAGCTTCTCCGCCACCTGCGTCAGCGCCTCGTCCCAGGTGGCACGGCGCCACTTGCCTTCCCCGCGCTCGCCGGTACGGATGAGGGGGAAGCGCAGGCGCTGCGGGCTGTAGACGTACTCGACGAAGCATCCTCCCTTCTGGCAGCCCCGGGGGTTGTAGTCGGGCAGGTCCTCGCTGATGCGCGGGTAGTCGGCGGCCTGCTCCTCGCGCACCATGACGCCATCGCGAACGTAGACGTTCCAGGAGCACGACCCGGTGCAGTTCGCCGAATGCGTCGAGCGGACGACCTTGTCCCAGGTCCACATCTTCCGGTAGAACTCCTCCCACCCCCTGTACGGGTAGGTGCGCAGGGGGTCGAACTCTCCTGTGAAGGCCGTCAGCCTGGGTTTCTCACCGGTGCTGCAGCCGGGCAGGGCGAAGGCCGCGGCGCCGGCGGCGGCGGCGTACAGGAACCCCCGTCGCGACAGGCGTCGCTCGCGCGCCGGGCGGGGCCTGTCCGATCCTCCTGTGGGACTCATGGAGACGCACCTCCCGAGGTCATCGAGGCACGGTCCGCGACCGCCCCGGCGCGGTTCGTTCCACCGGGGGGCCGTGGTCCGAGCGATCGCAGATAGGCGAGCAGGTCGCCGAGATCGGTGTCGTTGAGCGAGAGCGCGCCCGCCGCCCGGGGCTGGAAGCTCGGCATCGCCGTCCGGAGCCGGCCGTTCCGGATGGTGGTGACGATGAGCTCGTCGGAGGCGGCCTGCAGGAAGGAAGGATTGCCCACCTCGGGCGCCACCCCGCCCCGTCCGGCGGCGCCGTGACAGCCCGCGCAGTAGGCGTTGAAGAGGTGGTCGCCTCGTCCCGGGTCGCCCTCCGCGGGGATCCGCGCTTCCTGAGGAGCGATGGGCTCCGGCTTTCCGGCCGGCGGGGACTGGATGTAGGCCGCCACCGCCTCGATCTCCGAATCCATCAGGCCTCCCGCGTCCTTCTCCCATGCCGGCATCTGGGTTCCCGGGCGTCCTTTGGCTATCTGGGACTCCAGGTAGGCCCTGCCGGCCGTGGCCTGCAGCGAAGGGCCGCGCACGGCGGGGACGAAGCGCCCGAACGTCTTGTCCCAGCGTCCGTAGGTGCCGTCGCCGTGACAGGAGGCGCAGTACCGCCGGTAGACCTCCTCTCCGCCGAGAGGCTCGGGATGCAGCTCATGGAACTTCTCCGCGATCTTGTCCGGAGCGAGGTAGCTCTCCGGAACGTCACTGCGGCGCAGCGAGAGCATGTAGACCGTGAGCGCGAGGGCCTCGTGATCCGAGACCGTCGGATTCTTCATCCGGCTGCCCGGCACCATTCCGGCCGGGTCGCGGAAGTGAGCTTCGTGCCAGCGCCAGGTCGTGTAGGGCGGATCCATGTTCGTGAGAACGAGCTGGTGCCTGGTCTTGGCTCCCTCGTCGTCGAGAGCGGGGCCAAGCGTGCCCCCGCGCCCGCCGAGCTTGTGGCAGGAGCCGCACCCCTTCCGCGCGTAGAGCTCCCGCCCCTCCAGCTCCAGGGAGATCTCATGCGAGGGAAGCCGGCTGATGTCGTGGCATGTCCGGCAGGAGGATTGCGTCAGGTTCCGATCGAGCAGGGGATAGTCCCACGCAACGTCCGTCGCCTTGGCGTCGTGGAAGTTCGTGGCCGCGCCCTGGCCGTGATGGCACACCGTGCAGCCGAAGCGATCGGCCGGATGATGCTCGAGGATCTTGCCCGGGTGCACCGCGTGGGGAAGGGGCACGTCGGTCATGCGGGGATCGTCGATGCCGTTGTGGCAGGTGACGCAGCGGTCCACGACACCGAGGGCGGGAACGCTCACCTGCTTCGGCTCGATCCTGAAGTCGCGGGCCAGCGCACGGCCGGTGTCGTCGGTCGCCCGGGCCCTCAGGATCTCCCGGTACCGCCTCTGGATTCGCTGCCACTCGGCGAAGTAGTTCTCGTGCGCGGCGGCGGCCACCAGGTAGGCAATCGTCAGGAGGCTCGAGAAGAGGAGGAGCCAGCGGTAGCGGCGCGAGGGATCCTTCATCGCAAGCTCCTAGTGAACCGGCCACTGCGACGGCCACCAGTAGAACCGCCAGTTCGGTCCCCGGTGGACGGTGGCGAAGTAGGTCAGCACCGTGAAGCCGACCAGGAAGCACGTGAAGAGGGCCACGGCCGCCAGCCTCACAGAGTTCCGCCGTTTCAGCACGGCGAGAGACCAGCCCGCGTAGAGCAGCACGAGAATGGATCCCGGGTTGACGGCGATGATCCAGGCCTGCCGGATGTGCGGGTACCAGTTGCGCAGCCAGCCGAACCGCACGGTGAAGGCGAGCATCGCGGCCACCGTGGCCAGGCCGTAGAGGGACGACTGCCACGCCACGCGCTTCTCGCCCGGCGTTCCGAACCAGACCCCCTCACCGCCGGACCGGCGGTCGAGGAACGGGATGAGGGCCAGCCCGAGCCAGGCGACCAGGGGAATGAGCAGCCCGCCCATGAAGGCCGAGTACGAGACGAGCTCCTGGAGTCCCAGGAAGTACCAGGGGGCCTTCGCGGGGTTCTCGGGCACGGCCGGATTCGCCAGCTCCTTGAGCGGCGCGTCGAAGTGGAAGGCGAGGACCAGGCACACCGCCGTCGTGAGCATGAAAACGGCGAGCTCCGCCCAGAAAAGATGGGGCCAGCTCATGACGGTGTTCTCCGGTCCGCGATTGACCGCCGGGCGCCTGCCCTTCACCAGCGCCATCAGGCCGTAGGTCTTGGTCGCGAGGGGCTCGAACACCTTCTTCATGCGGCCCCCCAGCTCGGCGAGCCCTCCCGGCTTCTCCTCGGGCCGGGCCAGGCCGCCGTCCTTGCGGATGCGCCAGAAGTGCACGCTCAAGAGGCCGATGAGGAACGCCGGCAGGACGAAGACGTGAAGCACGTAGAAGCGGATGAGCGCGTCCTCGCCCACGTAGTTCGCCCCGAGCAGCAGGCGGCGCTGGAATCCGCCGGGGTCGAACCACTTCGTGATGCCCAGCACGTCCGTCAGCTCCCGCGGCGAGTTCGCGATGTTCGAGCCGATGGTGATCGCCCAGTAGGCGAGCTGGTCGTAGGGCAGCAGGTAGCCGGTGAAGCTGAGGGCGAGCGTCGCGACCAGGAGGCCGAGGCCGATGAGCCAGTTGAACTCCCGGGGCCTCTTGTAGCTCGCGGTGTAGAAGACGCGGGCCATGTGCAGGAACACCGCGACCACCATCAGGTGGGCGCTCCAGCGGTGGAGGTTGCGAATGAAGCGCCCGGTGAAGACGACGTAGTGGAGATCCTTGATCGAGTCGTAGGCGAGCGCCGTCGACGGCTTGTAGTAGACCATCAGGAGGACGCCGGTGATGCACAGGAGAACGAAGCTCGAGGCGGCGATCAGGCCGAGCCCCAGGGTGAGCGTCGGGGCCAGGGACCTGACGTGGGTTCGCACGCTGTGGATGTGCAGGAACAGGTTGTGGAAGGTGGCCTGCGACTCCTCACGCTCGGACGCCGGGGCGTGACCCAACCGGAACCATGCGTCCTTCACCGACCGGGGAAGGCGCCGGAGGTTCGAGAGGAACTCGCGGGCGGCGGTGGGCTGGGCCTGCGTGCTCATGGGCGGCTCCTACACGCGGAATCGGGTGCCTTCGGGTACTTCGTTGTCGGCATAGACGACGAGCTGTCCGTCCGCCGCACGGCCCACCTCGAGCCACGGAAGCGGCCGGGGGGCGGGGCCGCCGAGCACGTCGCCGCTCGCGTCGAACCGTGAGCCGTGACATGGGCAGGCGAACCCTTCGGGCGACCGTGCGACCGTGCAACCGAGGTGCGTGCAGACCGCCGAGATGGCGTACACGCCGCCGGCGTCGCGAAAGACGCGGAACTTGTCCTGCTCGAATGGGACCTCGCTGTCGACGGCGATCTTCTCGGGGAAGCCGATCTTGAATCGCCGCACCGGACCGGGCAGCACGGCGGGCTCCGGCAGGCGGAGCACTCCCGCGAGCGCCGCGCCAACGGCCCCGAAGAAGCTCCCGAGCGCCGCGATGCTGAGGAAGCTCCGCCGGTGCACCTGAGGGGGGTCCAGCCTCGAAGGCCGCTTCTCGTTCACGTCTGGCATGGCGTCCACTCCCTCGAGAAAGAGAACCTTTCCATCGTGATGGCCTGGGTGGGGCAGCGCTCGGCGCACAGCCCGCAGCGGATGCAGCGCTCCTCGTCCTTGAGGATCGCGGAGGATTCGTCCTCCTCTCCGCCGAGAGCGAGGCGGATGGCGGCGTCCACCTCGGGCGAGCGCTCGATGCGGTCCAGGGAGACGAGCTTCAGGCAGAGGGTCGGGCAGACATCCACGCACCCGCCGCAGAGAATGCAGCGCTCGCCGTCGAAGACCGTGTTCACGCCGCAGTCCAGGCACCGGCCGGCCTCCTCGCGGGCCTGCCGCTCCGAGTAGCCCGTCTCGACCAGGGCCTCCGGGTGGATCAGCCGCTCGGCGGCCGGAAGCGTGGGGACGCGGAGGCGGAGGCGCTGCTCGTATGCCTTCTCGCGGTGGTAGCGCTCGATGGGGAAGTGAAGCTCGACGTCGCCGGGCTCGATGGCCACCCCGCGAAGATGCCGCAGCACGCTTCGCGCAGCCTGCTTGCCGCTCGCGATGGCGTGGATCATCAGCTTCGGCCCGTAGGCGATGTCTCCGGCCACGAAGATCCCCGGGGCGGAGGTCGCGCCCGTGGCGGGATCGCTGGCGATCCGGCCCGGCCCCGGCATCTCGATGCCGTCGCGCGCCGCGTCGAGGAAGCTCAGATCGGGGGACTGGCCCACGGAGAGAAGGACGGTGTCCCCCTCGAGGCTCATCTGCTCCGCTTCGTCGAACCTGGGAGCGAACCGCCTCCGGTCGTCGTAGACCGAGGTGCAGCGGACGAGGCGGACACCCCTCGCAAACCTCTGCCCGTTCACCTCGCGCGTCAGGATCTCCTTCGGCCCCCAGCTGTTGTGCCTGACGACGCCCTCCTCGGCGCCCTCGGCGATCTCGACCGTGTCGGCGGGCATCTCCTCGAGCGACTCGAGGCAGACGAGATTCACCTCCCGCACGCCCCGCATCCGCGCGGCGGTGCGAGACACGTCGTACTCCTCCTGTCGCAGGACCGTTCGGGCCACGTCGTAGGCGACGTTGCCTCCGCCGACCACGATGACCCGCGCGCCGAGATCGACCGGCTTGCCCAGCGCGACATCCCGCAGGAAGTCCACGCCTCCCATGACGCCCATCGCGTCGGCGCCGGGAATGGGAAGGGGACGCGAGCGCTTCGCGCCCACCGCGATGATCAGGGCGGGGAACTCGCGCCGGAGCTGCTCGAATGAGAGGTCCTTTCCCACCTGGACGTTGCAGCGGATCTCGACTCCCAGCGCCTCGATCACCGCGATCTCGGCCCGGATCAGATCCGCCGGGAGGCGGTAGCCCGGAACTCCCGTGTAAAGCATTCCTGCGGGCCGGGGCTCCATCTCGAAGATCACTGGGCGGAACCCCATGAGGGCGAGGTCGTGGGCGGCGGCGAGACCCGCCGGCCCCGAGCCGATGATCCCCACGCGCTCGCCGGAGGGCTTGGGGAACTCCGAGTCCGCCATGAAACGCAGCAGGTGGAGCAGCTCCTCGTGGTCGTCGCAGAGACGCGGCTCCGCGCGCTCCCTGAGTCCAGCCATCGGGCCGCTCTCCGGGCCCCGCGAGGCCTCGACCCCGTGCCGCTCGCAGGCGAACCTCTTCAGTGCGCGGATGGCGATGGGCTCGTCGATCGAGCCACGCCGGCAGGCGGCCTCGCAGGGCGCGCCGCATATGCGGCCGCACAGCGAGGCCAGGGGGTTGGGACCGCGGGCGATCAGGTAGGCTTTCTCGTAATCGCCTTCCGCGATGGCCCGGACGTACCCGCGCGCATCCGTGTGGACGGGGCAGGCGAACTGGCACTTGATCTGCTCGCGCCAGTACGTCGAATCGGCGAGCCTCGTCCGGTAGGTGGGAGGGCTCACGCGAATCCCCCTCGCCAGCGCCCGGGCATCGCTGCGTCGCCGTCGCGACCCATCGCTCCCCGCCCTCCGGTTCCGGCCCCCGTTACCGGGCGGCCGTCCGCCCCCAGATGGTGCTCGCCAGCTCTTCCATCTTCGCGTGGAGTCGCTGGTGCGTTCCCTCGCCCATCTTGTCGCGCTCGATGGCCTCGAACCGATCGGCGAGGCTCTTCTGCTCATTCGGGGAGAGCAGACGCTCGGCCATGACGAAGAGGATGTTGTTCTCCTTCTCGATGTGGCCGCGGAGGAGCTGCGCGTAACCGGCGGCCGCGCCGGCCCAGCGCGCGCCGGCGTCCGCTTCGCTCCTCCGGTAGGCGGATGCCGCCTCGACCATCTCCGCGATCAGCGCGCGCCCCTGGTCGTGCTCCTGGAGCATCACGCCGATCGGACCGCCGGTGCGCGGGACGCCCCGCTCCTCCAGGAGGGGGAAGAGCGCCTCTTCCTCCTTCCCGTGGTGACATCGGTCGGCGAACTCGCGGAAGAACTCGAGCAGCCCGTCGAGGACGTCCGGCTCGACGGCCTGGCGCTCCCGGAGCCTGCGGGAGACCTCCTCGGCGGCGTCGAGCATCTTGAGAATGGCTTCGTGTTCGTGGCGGAGCGTCTGCGTTGCGATCATGGAGGGGACTCCTCTCGGTGATAATATACTAATGGATGAACTAGTCCATTGTTGGTTCAAAAAAAGTCAGTGCTTCGGCCCTCCCTCCGCCCGGCGGGTGACGCTCGCAAGGTCCGCGAGGGACGTCCCATCGAGCATCTCCGTCATCCCCGACCGGATCCCCGTCCACTGATCGTGCAGGGGACAGGGGTTCGTCAGATCACATTGAGGAAGCCCCAGCACGCAGTTGTCCCGGAAATCGATCCCGTCCGTCGCGAGGAAGATCTCGTTGAGATTGACCCCCTTGGCCGGCCTGGCGAGCTCGTAGCCGCCACGGATGCCCTTGAAGGACCGCACCAGCTTCCGGCGGGTGAGCTGCTGGAGGATCTTCCAGAGGAAGGGCATGGGGATGCCTTCCGCCTCGGAGATCTCGCGCGCCCCGGCGAGCTTCCCCGGCTCCTGCGAGGCGAGGAAGGTCATGGCCCGGATGGCGTATTCGGTGGATCGCGAGAAGATCATAGTAATGGACAAACTACTCCATTACTCTCAGCATGTCAAAGGAAATCCGGTGCGAACCGGAGAGAGGCCCGCGCGGAGGATCGGGAGACGCGGCTGCCCGTGCAGGCAATCCATCCGTCCCGGGGAAGAGCAGGCAGACGGCTATAGCCGGTGTCGCGTGAGCGCAGCGGGAAGAACGGAGGGCACCGTGCGGTGTCGCCATGAGTGCCCTCCTGGCAGGCTCGAATGGCGCCGGGACCGCCGGGGCCGTGGGGAATGCCCCCCATTCCGGCCCCGGCGGCCAGTCTATCTGCGCCCCTTTCGGGCCAGACTAATGGCCCGGGAAGCACTTCGGCGGATTGCAGCCGCCGCCCCCCCCACCGCCGCCACCGCCTTGCCCAGTCGTGATCTCGATGCGGAGAGCTTCGTCGGACCACGCTCCCCAGAGGAGATTGTCCCCCCACCGGGGTCTCGTCCTCACGCGGATGTAGTACATGCCGGGTGGCAAGCCGCCAACGTCTGGAAACTCGAAGAAGTTGTCGGAGAAGATCACGCAGTTCGGTCCGGGACAGGGGCCCATGACTCCGTTTCCGTCCGGATTCGTCGACCGCAATGGATGCATCCCGTTCATGGAGTCGAACGTGGGGACGGAGTCCATCTGGATCTGCAGATCGGACTGAAAGTCCGCATTCGGATCGGGCGCCATCACCGGCGGCATGAGCCCAGTGGAGTCGAAGAATCGCATCCAGTTGTCCGGATCTTCGAAGTTCCAGCTGATCCTCGGATGGGTGTCGGTGGTCGTGAACGTCGCCTGGTACTCGTAAGGTTCCGACGCCCCCCGCTCCTTTGCCCCGATATCCCGTCGGGTTCCCCCGCCCACCGGCACGGGCGTGCCGGGGTCGCCCGCGTCCTTGGCGGGGCTGTTCGCCGCGATCGTGAAGTCTCCCCCGTCGGGGTCTGCGAAGTGGGGATCCTCGTTCAGGACGTTGGTGAGGAACTCCGGATTCGCGCCCGTCAAGGATGAATTCTCGATCAGGTTCGGGTCGAGATCGTAGTTGGCGGCATAGTGGAAATCTTCCTGGTTCATCCACGTGAGGTTGTACCCGAGGATTGTTCCGGCCGTTCCGCAGCCGTCGCACACGGAGGACTGGCTGAAGTCGAACGCGGCGACGTGAGCGTTCGAGATGATGTTGTTCCGGATGAACATGCGCCTCGAGTTGTCGATCAATGTGATGCCGCGCGGCACGTCGTAGATGGTGTTGTTCTCCACGACCGTCTTCCCGGAGCGCA
>OBLQ010001033.1_pt1 | contig 10502 bp, 10 predicted proteins | sample 1519881 | NCBI WGS metagenome assembly OBLQ01 (sample SAMN01911456, study PRJEB22533) | soil metagenome | biome: Soil | place: Malaysia | collected 2012-04-30 | depth DG_metagenome m | reverse complement strand
AGGTTGAGACGGTCACTCAAGCGCCACCACAAACGACTGCGCGACCTGCGCGATGCACAGGTGAGCGTATCACTTGCCGAGAGACTCCTGCACGATCAACCCGATGCGGTGCCGTTTGTCGCCTGGCTGCGATCGCGTGAGAGAACAACGCGCCGAGAAGTTTGCCGCAGATCCGGGGGCGCCGGAGGCGGACGCCTCAGGCGCAGACTCATGAAGTGCGCGAAGGATCTGCGCCGCCTCGGGAAGGTTGCAACAGGGGCTGCCGCGGACGCGCGATTCAGTGGCACGATCGCCGGTGCGCTTGGCCGGGCGGTTCAACTCGATCAACTCGTCAACCCTTCCAAACCGAAGTCGATCCACCGGGTGCGGGTCGCTCTGAAGCGATACTTCTACATGAACGAGGCGGTGCAACTCCCGGTGTCCGGAGCCGAGAGCGGAACCTGCCGCGGAATGAAGGACTGGATCGCCCAGATGGGCAGGATCCAGGATTTCGAAATGCTCCTTGCCTTCCTCGATGAATACTCTCGCAGCGCTGATCGGGGTCGCGGCAATGCGGACAAGTTGCGCGAGCAGCTGCTGGTCGAACGCAACGAGTGGATCGAGACCTTCCTTCGCACACGCAGTTCCACGCATCCGTTTGGAGGGACGACCAGTCGACAGCCGGGCGATTCACCGCATGATAGCGAGAGCGATGAACCTCTATATTCTGCGACACGCGATCGCCGCGCACCCGGGAGACCCCGGAATGCCGAAAGGCATGAACGACTTTGACCGGCCGCTCACCGAGGAAGGGCGGCGAAAGATGCACCGCGCCGCGAAGGGCATCAAGAAGATGGTCGTCAGCTTCGACCGCGTGTTGAGCAGCCCGCTTGTGCGCGCACTTCAGACCGCGGAGATTGTGATGGAGGAACTCGAGATTCCCGGGCGGGAGCTTGTCGTGACCGAGAACCTGTCCCCCGCGGGGGGCCGCAAGGAACTCATCCGCGAGGTGAATCGCATCGCCGTGCACGCCGAGAACATCGTGCTCGTCGGGCACGAGCCCGATTTGTCGGGCTTGATCGAGCTGTTCTGCCTGGGGGATGCAGCCGGCTCGGTCGAGTTGAAGAAGGGCGGTCTTGCGAAGCTCGAGGTGGAGCGTCTTCGCGATGGCCGCTGCGCCACGCTGGCGTGGCTTCTCGCACCAAAGCAGCTTCGCCTGATGGCGTGAATCGGGCACGCTCGGCCTCTGGGAGGGTCAGCCCCCGGAGTCTTTCAGCGATACCAGGGCTTCTTCGCGCGACTTGAAGATCATGGCGTCGCCATCCCAATTGCCGCTTACGTAGGCTTCCCACATCCGCACGAGTCCAAACTCCAGATTTCGGGACACGACGAACAGAAGCCTGGCCGGTCCAATCCGGCTCCGATGTTCGGAGACGAGTTCCGCGAGTCGGGAGATCTCCCCGACTTTGAGCGGACCCGCATCAAAGGCGCGGTAATCGAGCAGGATCGCCGATCCGGGACGCCATTCGGGTCGCGAGATGAGCTCCGTGATCATGGCAACCATGGTATCATAGTCCGCCGCGCCGCTCGCGACAATCTGATCGAAACCGTCGTGCTGCGTTATCGAATATTCCATGTCCGCGTGCTTCTTCTTGGAGTCGTTCCGACCGCGACAAGTCCAACCCGTTTGTAGAGCGCAGATTGGAGCGCCGACTACAAGTCGTTTCGCCCCGGGTTCGTCTCACAGAACCGGCCCCTCGTGCGATTCGAATGAGACGGCGATCCCGGGCGACTCAGGCTTGTTGCGGTTCTGCCTTTGTCGTCCCGCCTCCGAGAATGTCCTTGTGCCGGATTATTGTCGGAAGGTTCGAGCCGAAGAGGGCGTTCGCCACCCGGGTGAGCAGCCAGAACGCCGCGAGCGGCAGCAGGATCACCTGCACGACAAAAATCGCGACGTAGAGGGAGGACAGCTTGAGAAGGTTCGAGATCATCGAGCCCATGTTGCGGGCGATGGACCGGAGCGCGGCTGCAAGCTCGGAGGTCTTGCTGGTCACGAAGTCGAAGCCGCTCTTCACGGTATCGACCACCCCGTCCGCCTTCGGCATCTGAATCTCCTTCAGCTTGTCGATCTCCGGGGAGCTGAGGGATAGCTGCTCGCGGGCATCCGCGATCTGCGGCGAGAAGAAGTGCTGCGACAGGTAGTCGTTCGCGATCGACGACGCGGGCAGGCACAGTCGCGCAACAGCGATCACGACGATCAGTCGCGCCAGGATGCTCGCGAAACGCGCCGCCTTCTCGTGCTTTGCCAGCGATACTAGCAGAGCGAGCAGCATACAGATGCCGATGACCGGGGGCGCGAACGCGACGCAAATGTCGTAGGCGATCTTCTGGATGCCGAGCGACACGATCGCAGTGATCAGGATGTCGGAGGCGCGCTCGGTCATGTCGTCGAGCGGATCGAGCACCTGGCCCGCGGCCAGGGAGACACCGAGTCCGGCAGGCTCGATCTGGACCTGCGATTCCTTGATTACGGAGACCGTGGCGTTCACGGCGCGGCACACGCCGTAGGCGACGCCGGCCTTGGTGATCGAATCGGAGAAATAGTCGGAGGTCTTCGCGTCGAGGTAGGGAATCCTGAGATCGGACAGGAACAGGAGCGCTATTGCAGCGACCGCGATCAGAACGGGCTTGGCGATGGCGGGATTGATCTTCATGGCATATCGGAGGGGTAGGGTTGCGAATCGGACTCCGGAATAGGCCGCCACGTTCCCGAGCGCAAACGCCACATGCCGGTGGCGCCGGAAACATCGAACGAATGGTGCCCACGCGACGATGCGAGATGCCGCCGGTTATGGCTACCTTGCGCCCGACAAGGACGACTTGCTCACATCGCCCGCGGAATCCGGGCGCTCAGCTCAAACGCCTTCACGTAGAAGACGATCAGGAGGACGAGGCTCGCAAGACCTGCCAGCCATCCGAAGAAGGGAATGATCGAGCATACCGAGCAAATGCACAGCGCCATTGCGATCGATCCGCCGCAATCTCCGACACTCACATCTCCGGCCGCGGTAAAGTAGGTCTTCAGCGATTCCGCGACCCTTGGATGCACGAAGAACGCCCAGATGAGTGAAAACAGCGGAATCAAGAGAAGGAATGCGAGCGCCGGCTCCTGCTTGCGGTAGGGAGCGGGAATCCGGGAGAGGACGGCGAACGCGAGGATCGCCGGGACCGCAGCAAGAACAAGGAATAGTCCACAAAGGAAGAAGATCAGGAGGATCTCCGAGCCGCCGAGCATAAGTGCTGCGATTTGTGTGTGCATGGACGTCCGCCAAGGGATGAGGCTGCTTGATGATCTCAAACAGGCGGTTGGGAGTCGAGCCCGTGAGGAAATGGACCTCCGAACGCACCATGGAAGGGCTTCCGTTTGAAACCCCTTCCTTGGCCCCGGGTCTAGGGGTAGGCTGGCCGGGACTTGAGCCCAAATTCGTAGACAAATCCGGCCGGCGGCGACGCTTCCATGCATAGAGACGACCCAAAACATGGCTCCCGAATGGAGGAAGTGCCGAATCATGAATCCTGGAGAGAATGGCTGCGCCAACACGGCCCGCGACTGCTTCTGCTCGCGCGGCAGTGGACGCGCTCTGCCGCGGACGCCGAGGACGTCGTTCAGGACGCCTTTGTTCGATTCTGGCGGCATCAGCGTAAGTTGCCCGGTTCGCCGCTCGCGCTTCTCGCCACTTCCATCCGGCGCGCCGCCATCGACCTTGGCCGAAAGGAAACCCGCCGTCAGGCACGCGAGGAAGTCGCCGGCGCAGGCGAGTCCGAGGAGTGCTGGTTCGAACCGGAGATGGACCGGAACGACGAGCGCCGCGCCGCCCTGGAGGCCGCGATTCGAGGCCTCCCCGATGCCCAGCGCGAGGTGATCGTGATGAAGATTTGGAACGAAATGACCTTTGAAGAAATCGGCCGGGCGCTTGACTGCCCGGCGAACACCGCGGCCTCGCGCTACCGCTACGCGATGACAGCACTCCGCCGCGAGATGAACACATCCGTGCAATGACCGAGGATTTCACAGATCTTGAGCAGGAGCTGAAGCGGCTGCGTCCGCGCTCGCTTCCCGCGCCGATGGTCGGGCGGATCGCCGGGGAACTCGCGGCCGAACCGCCGGCGAAGCGAAGTGCTGTCTCACAGTGGCGCAGCTGGATCCTGCCTGCCGCGGCCGCGACGATTCTTGCGGTCGCCGTCACCTCGATTCCCTTTGTCACCCGCGATCGCACATCCGCGACCACACCGCAAAAGACATCGGTCGCCAATCCGCCCCACGACCAGACACCGAAAGTCGCTGCGTCCGTCGACGCGACATCGAAACTTCGTCCGGTGCGTGCGACAAATGTCCTTTACGACGCGGTCAACGAAGGAGTCGTGCGGCTGGAGGACAACACCCTGGCGCGGCGCATGCGCCTGAACTACCTCGACACCATCACCTGGGAAAACCCGCAGAATGGCGCGCAACTCCAGCGCACCGTGCCGCGCGAGGAGATTCTTTTCATACCCGTAACAGCCAACTGAAACATTCCATGAGAAACCCCAACAAGTTCCTGATCCTGGGCGGTGCACTCGCGCTGCTCGCTGCAACGATCGGCCTGCAGGCCGCCGACGATTCGAAACCGAAGGAGGAGAAACACATCCGGATCATCCGTTCGGACGACGGCAACCCGGTGCGGATTCACGTTGTCGACGAGAAGGACGTCCCGAAAGTGAAGGTGCCGTTCCTCGGTGTTGAGACGGGGCGCGTGTCGCCGACTGTTTCAGCGCAGCTCGGCATTCCCGAGCGCACAGGCCTGACGGTTCTCCGCGTCATCGAGGGCAGCCCCGCCGAGGGCGTGCTTCAACAGCACGACATCCTCACGAAGTTCAACGACCAGATCCTCGTCAACGAGCCGCAGCTTGCCGTCCTCGTTCGCAGCGCGAAGACGGGAGACGAGGTCACGCTTACGCTTCTCCGTGCTGCGAAGGAGACGAAGGTCCGGGTGAAGCTCGGCGAGCACGAGGTTCCCAAGGGCGCGCTGTGGCACATGGAGGGATTTCCGCACGACTTCGACCTCGGCGACATGAAGTTCGAGTTCGACAACGCCGCGCGCGAGTTCGGCGACCATGCGCAGGAATGGGGTGACCAAGCCAAGGAGTGGGCCGAGCACGCCAAGGAAATGGCCGGTCGCGTGCGCGACGATGTCGAACACACGCTGCGCGTGCTTCGCTCGGACGATGACGACGAGGGCGGCGATCACGTGTTCATCGACGATGAAGGACCGGTGAAGCGCGTCACCCGCATCAACACGAACCGCCGCAACGTCGTCTTCGTCGACGACGCCGGTCGCGTGGAAATCACGATGAAGGAGAGCGGCCGGCAGGTCCTGATCAAGGACAAGGACGGCAAGGTTCTTTTCGACGGCCCGGTTAACTCGGAAAAGGACCGCGCGGCGATGAGCCCCGAGGCGCTCAAGCGCCTTCAGCAGGTCGAGTCGCAGGTCGACATGGACTACACCCTGGACAAGGACGCACAGACAAAGGAGACGTCCATCGTCCCCGGCACGACTGCCGGCGGGGTCTCGTTCGAGCGCGACGCAGCGCCGCGGCCGGTGCGCACTTACACGCTTTGAGGTGCCGGGCGGATGGGGCGCGTTGCTCCCAACGCGCCTTGATCCGCACCGTCGCCGCCGTTCGAACAGCAGATTCTGCCTCGGAACCGGCATGGGAGCCGCTCGCGCCTGCGGCGTTGCGGGTCGCGTGACATTTGTTCACGATCCGCGGCATGAAGCTTTACGTTACCTACGGCTTTTTCATGACCCTTGCCGGCGCGGTCTCACCCTGGCGTTGTTTGCCCTCGGGCTCCAATCGGCAGAGCACATTCGGACGGGCCAGTTGCTCGGATGGTTGATGCTTCCGATCATGGGTGTCGTCATCGCATTCGGAATGCGCGAGTGGCGAAGAGAAGTGGGGAAGGGTGCGATGAGCTACGGGCGCGGACTCGGCACCGGCCTCCTGATCACGATCTGGTCGACACTCTTCTCGATTGTTTTCCAGGTTATCTACTTTATTTTCATCAATCCCGGCTATTCCGAGGCGCTCTACCAGTTTCAGGTTGCCGAAATGGAGCGCAAAGGCATGGCGGAGGATGTTATCAGCAAGGCCGAGCCGGCGATGCGGTTCATGATGAGCACACCGATGCTGATCGTATTTGGAGTGATTGGCGCGATCTTCTTCGGTCTCGTCCTCTCGCTGATTCTTGCCGCCGTCTTCAAAGCGGAAGCAAGCAACGCTCCTGTTCCGCCGCCGGCCGAGGCCTGAGGAAACACGGGCGTCCGATGCGTTCCGCGCACCGTGGTGCGCGCGGGCAAATGTTTGACTCAACGCGGTGTTGGGGTTGCGCGTTTGCCGGGTCAGGGTTTGATTGAACAATTCACCCTCGGCACCGATTGCCGCGGGGGATTGACCGGTTCTCCCCCACAATGTTTCCCGCAACAATCCTGTCGCGCCGCTCTTTGATCGCATCCGCCGTTCTTGCGCCGGCCCTCGCCATGGCCCAGCCGTCGGGCGGTCCCTACGGTCCGGTTGCACAGGATTATCAGGTGCCTGCGAACGCGGCGCACGTTTACTTCGTGGCGCCGGATGGGGTGGCGTCCGCGTCCGGCGCAAACGTCGGCTCCCCGACAACGCTCGAGGCGGCGATCGAGCGCGCGGTGACGAGCGATGCGATCATCCTTCGCGGGGGAACTTACAGGACGGGTGACTTGGTCTTCAACCAAGGCATCACGATGCAGCCGTTGGGGCGCGAGAAGCCCGTAATCAAGGGCACGGAGGTCGCGACGAACTGGGAATCGCTGCGCGACGGCGTGTGGCGGACCAAGTGGAGCCATCTTTTCCCGTTGAAACCGGAGGGCTGGTGGCGTCGCGAACGTGAAGGCATGCACACGCCGCTCCACAAGTTCAACAACGACATGGTCTTCATCGACGGCCGCGCACTGGAATCGGCCGGGTGGGAAGGCGAACTGGACGCGGACAAGTTCTACGTCGATTACGACGGAGGTTACGTCTACATCGGCACCGACCCGACCGGGCACCTCGTTGAGATCACGGCGCTGGACAATGCGTTCACGCGGACGACCAAGCCGGTGCACGGACGTGAGTCCGACAAGACCGGCCCGACGATCCGCGGGATCACGTTCACCCAATACGCCTTTCGCGCGATCGAGATCGAGGGCACCGAGCCGAACGGTCCCGACGTTCCGGCTCACTATGGCAAGGAGGTCGTCGGCACCACGCTGGAGAACGTGACCATCTCGCACTGCTCGCGGGTCGGCGGGTATTTCCGCGGCGACAACCTTGTTATTCGCAACTGCCTTGTCAGCGACACGGGCACGGAGGGTCTTTTCATCCACTCGTCATCGGACGGGCTCCTCGTGAGAAACATCTTCAGGCGAAACAACGTGGAGCACATCACGGGTTACTTCCCCGCGGCCGTGAAGATTTTCAACCAGACCTATCGCTTTGTGTGCCGTGACAATCTCGTGATCGACCAGCCGGACTCGAACGGAATCTGGTATGACGTCGGCAATCATGACGGCGTGTTCGTCGACAAATGGGTCGAGGGGGCGAAGGACGGGTTCTTCTTTGAAATTTCGCGCGGTGTGGTCTGTGCGGGGAACGTCTTCGTCAACTGCGACAAGGGCGTGCGCATCCTCAACTCCGCCGATGCGCACGTATACAACAACACCTTCGTGAACACCGTCGCCTCGTTTGAGCGCACCGAGCGCAGCGCGGTCGGCGACCACTTCGACTGGCACCCGGCGTCAGGGCCCGGCGTCGACGAGCGCAAAGGCCATGTCTTCGAGGGCAACCTTCTCATTGCGGGCGCCGACTTCCCGAAGGCGCTGGTGCGTTTCGAGCAGACAAAGGTTCTCTGCGGAAAACTCACGCGGCCTGCGACGAAGGATTTCGATGGCAACGTCTACGTGCGGCCGTCAACCGACGGGTATCCGCTTGTCGTGTTTGGTCCCGTGCCCGCGGAGGAATGCGTCGCAACCTACAACTCGCTCGACGAATTCCGGGCGGCGGTGGCCGGATTCGAAACACACGGCGTTCAGATCGCCGCGTCACCTTGCGACGTCATCCGCAGCCCGGAAATGAAGCGCTACGACCTCATCCGAAGATTCCATAGGCCCAAGGGCGCGCCGGCGCTTCCGGAGGATGTGCGAAAACTGCTTGGATGGACTGAAGAGCAGGCGCTGACCTTGGGCGCATACCCCTTCAAGAATTGAACCGGTTGAACATGGAACAAAAAAGCATTTTCCTCGCGCGGACTTTTCGCGCGCTCGCAGCCGTCGGAGCATTCACGCCGGCGATTGCCTTCGCTCAGCCCTCGGGCGGGCCCTACGGACCGATCGCGCAGACATATGAAGTCCCGAAGGACGCAGCGCACGTTTACTACGTCGCTCCGGACGGAGCGGAGGATGCGACCGGGGCGACACTCGACAAACCGACGACGCTCGATTCCGCGATCGCGCGGGTTGTGACCGGCGACGCCATCATCCTGCGAGGCGGCGTTTACCGGACGGGCGGCCTTGTGCTCAACCAGAGCGTGACGATCCAGCCATACCGCGACGAGAAGCCGGTCATCAAGGGAACCAAGGTCGCGAAAAACTGGGAGTCGTTGCGCGACGGCGTCTGGCGCACGAAGTGGGAGACTCTCTTCCCAAGCAAGCCGCTCGGTTGGTGGCGCCGCGAACGCGAGGGAATGCGCACGCCCCTGCATCGCTTCAACGACGACATGGTGTTCGTCAACGGCGTTCAGTTCCTCTCGGCCGGTTGGGAGGGTGAACTCAACGATTCCTCCTATTACATCGATTACGACGCGGGCTACGTCTACATCCGGGTCGATCCGACCGACAAGCTGGTCGAAATCACCGCGTGGAACAGCGCCCTGGTTTGCACGCCGAAACGCGTTCACGACAAGGATGCCGATCACAAAGGGCCGAAGATCCGCGGCATCACGTTCACGCAATACGCATACCGCGCGCTCGAGGTCGAGGGGAAGCGCGGCTCCGTGCCGTCCTGGGTTGAGCCCACGGACGATCCGGTCGGGCTCACGGACCCTGCGAAATTCGGCAAGGAGGTCGTGGGCACTCTGCTCGAGAACGTGACGATCACGCACTGTTCGCGGGTCGCGGGGTATTTCCGCGGCGATCATCTCGTCATCCGCAACTGCCTCGTGAGCGACACGAGCACGGAGGGCATCTACGTCATCGGCTCCTCCGATTGCCTGCTCGAGAGGAACATTGTCGTCCGAAACAACATCGAGCATCTCACGGGCTACTTCCCCGCGGCGGTGAAGATCTTCAACCAGACCCGGCGCGTCGTCTTCCGCGACAACCTCGTCATGGACCAGCCGGAGTCGAACGGTGTGTGGTATGACGTCGGCAACCATGACGGAGTCTTCGTCGACAACTGGATCGAGGGCGCGCAGGCAGGGCTCTTCTTCGAGATTTCGCGCGGGCTCGTATGCGCGGGCAACGTGTTCCTGAACTGCGACGCAGGCATCCGGATCCACAACTCCGCCGATGCACGGATCTACAACAACACTTTCGTCGACGCCGGCCCGTTCATCGATCGCGACCAGCGAAGCGCGGTGGGCGATCACTTTGCATGGCACCCGACGACAGGCCCCGATGTCGACGAGCGCGAGGGAAGTGTATTCGAGGGAAACCTGGTTGTCGCCGACCGGAACGGCACGCGCACGCCGATGACTTTTCGACAGTCGCCTGTGCTTTGTGGAAAGGTCACCGGGCCCCAAGTGAAGGCCTTTGACGGGAACGCCTACGTGATTGCGGATGCTGTCACCGGACCGCTGCTGACGTGGAGTCCGATGCCGGTCCAGAATTGCTTCACGTTGTTCGACAATCTCGATGCGTTCCGCGCGGAGGTGAAGGGCTTCGAACAGCACAGCGTTCAGATCGCGGCATCGCCGCGCGACGTGTTCCGGAGCCCCGAGCTAAAGAACTACAAGTTGGTCGAGCCCATCGAACGAGCCGGGGGAGCGCCCGTGCTTCCGGAAGACGTTCGGAAGCTTCTCGGCTGGACAAAGGAACAAGCGCGCACGGTTGGCGCCTATCCTACGAGCAACTGAGCCCGCTCAGTCCTTTTGCAGGTCAACCCACGTTGCGCCCCAGCTGCCGGACGATTCGTCGGCGGCGTGGAATCCAGCGACGCCGCGCATCGTGCGGAGTCGTGCGTGAACCGTCTCGCGAAGCGTGCCCGTGCCTTTGCCGTGGATCACGCGCACGCGGAGGATGCCGCGCTTGCGGCACTCCGCGAAGTAGTCCTCCAGCAGCGGTGCAACCTCGGCGGGCCGGAATGTGTGCAGATCGAGTTCGCCCGTGATAGGTATGCGGATGGGTTCCTCGCTCACGGCTTTTCGCCCTTCAGCAGCCAGCGCACGAGCCGGTCGTCGCCCTCGTTCGGCGCCG
>OBLQ010001032.1_pt1 | contig 10502 bp, 11 predicted proteins | sample 1519881 | NCBI WGS metagenome assembly OBLQ01 (sample SAMN01911456, study PRJEB22533) | soil metagenome | biome: Soil | place: Malaysia | collected 2012-04-30 | depth DG_metagenome m | reverse complement strand
GCAACAGTGTCAATTCTTTCGCCCGGCCTTCCGCAGACACCGTATATTCGTCTTCTCAAAAGTTAATTAATCGGATGTTCACATAAACAAATTGAAAAAAACAGCCGAAAGAAATACTGAAAAAGAGAAGTCTCATCTTGTGGGCTGGGGGAAGCCTGAAGGGGGCAGGCTGATAACCGGTAAATGGCAGAACGAGTTGATAAAATTCGCGAGTTGGAGCAGCAGATTGCACGCCTGTCGCTTTTTCATGAGGTGGGCAAAGCTGTTGCCTCCACCCTCGACCTGCAGAAGGTTCTTGAGACAATCATGACGAAGATCAGTGAGTTTCTCCGTCCCGACACGTGGGCCCTGCTGATGCTCGACGAAAAAACTAACGAGCTTCACTATGAGATGGCCGCGGGCGCGGGTGCCGCCGGCCTCAAAGACGTCCGGGTCCGGCTAGGCGAGGGCATTGCGGGCTGGGTCGCCGAGCATGGCGAAGTGATCCTGATCGAGGATGTCACTAAAGAGCCCCGCTTCAGTCTGGACAAGGAGGCCTGGCACTCTGAGGCCCGATCTATCGTCTGCGTGCCGGTAAAAGGCCGGGGGCGCGTTCTGGGAGCCATTGAGCTGGTGAATAGCTCTAAGCACTTCCATGAGGATGACATTCCGATCCTCGCCAATCTTGCAGATTACGCCGCCATCGCGCTGGAAAATGCGCGTTATGTCCAGCGCATCCACGAGTTGACCATCACCGACGACTGCACGGCGCTCTACAATGCCCGGCATCTCAACTTCGTCCTCGACGCGGAGATCTACCGCTCCATTCGTTACGGTTATGAGTTTTCGGTGATCTTCATCGATCTTGACCACTTCAAGCAGGTGAATGACAGCCACGGCCATCTGGCCGGCTCCAAGCTTCTCTGGCACGTGGGAACCCTCATCAAAGGCCATCTGCGCCTCATCGATTACGCCTTCCGCTACGGCGGGGACGAGTTTGTGGTGTTGCTGCCGCAGACCTCCAAGCACAATGCGTTGAGCGTGGTCCGCAGGCTGCGAGAGATCCTGAACTCCACGATATTCCTCGAGGAAGAAGGCCTGAACGTAAAGGTGACCGCAAGCTTTGGCGTGGCCGGGTTCCCTTCTGACGCCCGCACCCGGAAAGACCTCCTCTCTCTGGCCGACGAGGCCATGTACCTGGTGAAGAACACCACCCGCGACAACATCGCTCTGGTTGGCGAAGGAGTGATGAATTAGCGCCACCAGCGACGGCATATCTTCAACGGGGCCTGACTCCGAGTTGCCACAACAGGAACTGCATTTCGCGTGCTGTCTCGTCTATTTGCTTCGGGATCGGCAGGCCGTCGGAGTGCCCGGCGCTGGTGTCATAGTGCATCAGGATAGGCCGGCCGGAGGCGTTGGCCCACTGCATCAGTGCGCACATTTTGCGGGCGTGCAGGGGCGCTACACGAGTGTCAGAATCGCCGGTGACGAAGAGCACGGCGGGAGAGTTGCTGCCTTTTCTGACGTGCTCGTAGGGCGAATAGGCGTAGAGATACTTGAATTGGGCCGCGTTGTCGGCTGAGCCATATTCTGAAACCCAGAAGCGCGCCACATAGAACTTCTGATAGCGAAGCATGTCAAGCAACGGAAAGCGGCAGACGATGGCGCGGTAAAGATCCGGCCGCTGAGTCATCGCCGCGCCCATGAGCAGGCCGCCGTTGCTTGTGCCTGTGATGGCAAGCTTGGAAGGATTCGTATAGCCGTTCCTGATCAGCCATTCGGCTGCGGCGTAGAAATCGTCGAACACGTTCTGCTTGTTCTGAAACATCCCGGCCTTGTGCCACGCCTCGCCGAATTCGCCTCCTCCGCGCAGATTAGGGAGCGCAAAAAGTCCGCCCTCCTCCACCCAGGCCACGGCTTCAGGGTTGAACACCGGGGTCAGGCTGATATTGAAGCCGCCGTAAGCCGTCATCAACGTGGGTGTTTTGCCGTCCGGTTTGAGCCCTTTTCTGTAGAGGAGAAACATCGGCACGCGCGTTCCGTCCTTCGAGCGAAACCAGACCTGCTTGAGTTCAAAATCGCTGCTGTCGAGGGGAACGTTCATTTGCGCCCAGGCGTTTCGCCCAGCAGACTTCACATCGTAGTGATAGATGGTGGGCGCCATGGCGAAAGTAGAGAATTCGAAAAACGCGTTGTCGCTATTCCAGCGGCCGTTCACGCTGCTCACTGTGCCTAACGTGGGAAAAGAAATTTGGTTTGCGGCGTGGCCATTGGGGTCGAAAACCTTGAGGCTAGAGGTGGCGTCTTTGGTGTAATTCACCATGATCTTCCCACCCCCCAGGTCCATGCTCCGGATGACCGAATCGCTTTGGGGAATGATCTCCTTCCAGTGCGCGGGTTCCAGGTGGGTGAGGGGAGCCGAAAGAATGCGTCCGCGCGGAGCCTTCCAATCGGTCCTGATAAAGAGCGTGTCGCCGCCGATCTCGGCATTGAATTGGGCGTGAATGTTGGTGACGATCGGCCTGACTGGCTCGCCAGTTGGCAGGTTCTGGAGATAGAGTTCTGTTTTTTCGCCCACCGAACCGTATAGAACGGTCAGCAGCAGGTAATGTCCGTTATCGGAAAGGTCCACAGTGATGATTTTGTCCGGCCCGTAGCCCTGGCCGAAAATCATGCGGTCTGTGGCCGGATCGCTGCCCATGGCGTGGTAATAGACACGTGGGCCGACGGCTCCCTGCCGCGAGTAATAAACACCCTGTTTGCCGGGCGTGATGGCCAATCCTTCAAAGCGGGCACTGGGCAGTATGTCGGGGAGGTCCTGACCGGAATCCACATTGCGAAACTTGATTTCAAGCTCGTCGGCCCCACCCCGCCGGATGCCGTAAGCCACGAGTGTGCCGTCCTGAGATGCGTCGCGCAATTGGACCGTGGTGGTGTGATTCGCGCTCAGTGGCTCGGGGTCAACCAGCACGCGCTCCCTGCCCTCGAGCCCGTCGCGCACGTCAATCGTAAATAGGTCCTGCGCAGCCAGCCGCTTCATGTAAAAGTAGCGCCCCCGCCGCTCGATGGGCATATGGGTCACATCCACGCGCTCGAGCGCCGCGAGCCGCTTCACCAGCGCCTGTTTGCCCGGCACCTTGCTCAAAATCGAATCGGTATACTTGTTTTCAGCGTCGATCCAGGCGCGAGTCTGGGGGCTTTGCTGGTCTTCGAGCCAGCGGTATGGGTCGGGAATCCTGATGCCATGCATCACATCTGCGACACCGTCACGGTGTGCTGCGGGCGGCCCGGGGAGTCCGTGAAGCTCGGACTGTTCGGGGTTGGCAACCAGCCCGAAAAGGAGCACTATGGCCCCAAAGAAAGCGATCCTGCTTGAGCAACGCGCGCTGGCGGTCTTCCCCCGCCTGATCATAATTCCCCCCTCGCGCATCGCCTCTTCCCAGCCTTGCGCGTTGTCACGAAAATGACATTGGCAATGGAGTCTTATGGAGAAACCATACGTCCTCAAACACCCCTTGTCAAGTTAATTAACAAGAGGGTGGTGACTCAGTTTGGTTCCTATTTTGTGACATGGCCATCCTGGCTGTGCCGTGTGACCGCAGCACGGGCGAGAACGCCCGCGCCACGAATCAAACTGGGTCACTGCCAACAAGAAGAATGTTCGAGGATGACGGCTGATTTCCGTGGCATAATCGAGTAGATGCGTTTTCGACGAGGGCATTCCTTAGCGAAGCTCGTGGCGATTGCGGCGACGGCGGTTGCGGCGGTGGCACTACTACGCAGGGGCGATGCTCCGGCCGCTCCTGCTGCATCAGATGCCCCACAGTACTCTACAGACGGCAAGCTCGTGCTGCCGCGGGACTATCGTGAGTGGATTTATCTGTCCTCCGGGCTCGGCATGGAGTACAGCGCAGAAGGAAAAGCAGGCAGTGAGTTCACCAACGTCTTTGTCAAACCCTCTGCTTATCGAGCTTTCCTCGCGACCGGCCGCTGGCCCGACAGGACCGTGTTTGTCCTTGAAGTACGCGACTCCTCGACCCGGGGTTCCATCAACCGCGGAGGCCACTTCCAGTCCGGGCTACGCAGCCTCGCCGCTTCTGTCAAAGACGAAAAGCGCTTCCCGACGAAGTGGGCATACTTTTCCTTCAATAATGGCGCGCAACAGGCCCGTGCCAACGCTCCCACCCACTGCTTCCAATGCCACAACACTCACGGTGCGGCAGACAACACCTTTGTGCAGTTCTATCCCACACTCAAGCCTGTGGCAGAAAAGTACGGCACTTACAACCAGAGCACAGCTGCATCCGGAACCCAAAAGACCCGCTAACGCGCACTCTTTTCCGCTGTTAAACCAGAAATCGGAAAGGCGCGCTCCTTTTGCACCCATTCCGTTGCGCCTGGTCCCTATGGTGGTGGTGGAGACCGTAGCAATGGGTGTGGTGGTTGTTGCGGCTGTCATGGAAATTGGGAGGTGTTGTCCCAGAAGTTATGGGCACACAATCGGGAAGAACTGGGAACATGCAGGTGTGGTTAGACGAAATGTCTGACAGCATTTAAACCGGACATTATACCGGACATTTTTAGGACATAAATTGAATAAAATATTTGTTAAGTCATTGTGTTATAATGCGATTGTCTGAGATTTGAAAAGGATATTAAACCGGACATTATGAAGATCGTCGACAGGGGCGAATCGGTTGCACTGATGGAGCCAATGCTCGTCGCGGAATCCTCGCGCCTGCGGCCCGCCCTTGCAGACATGGCGCTGGAACTGGCACAGAAATCAGCCGGATTTCGCAGGAGCCTGCCCGAGAGCATGCTGGGTTCGCTTGTCAGCCTGGTGCGGGCAACGAACTGCTACTACAGCAATCTTATCGAAGGGCATGACACGCATCCTATCGAAATCGAACGGGCCCTTAAAAACGATTACAGCAAGGATGCACGTATGCGTGGCCTTCAACATGAAGCGAAGGCACACATCACGGTTCAGAAATGGATCGATGAGGGCGGTTTGCGGGGACGTGCGACCAGCAGTGACGCAATCCGGGAGATTCACGCGCGTTTCTGCCAGTTGTTGCCGGAAGACCTGATGTGGGTGGAAGATCCTGAGACGAAAGAGCGGGTCCGCGTCGTTCCGGGCGAGGTGCGGGTGCGCGACGTGAAGGTTGGCGGGCACATTCCCGTCAGCCCCGGAGCTTTGCCAAGGTTCCTCGCGCGCTTCGAAGAGGTGTACGCGCCTTTGGGCAAGGCAGAGTCAATTCTGGCCGCCGCGCCGGCCGATCACCGGCTTGTTTGGATTCACCCTTTCCTGGATGGCAACGGTCGGGTGGCACGTCTTGTGTCGCATGCAACGCTGCTGGAAACGCTCGATACCGGGGCCGTGTGGTCCGTCGCGCGCGGCCTGGCACGCAACGCGGAGCCCTATAAGAGACATCTTGCAGCCTGTGACGAGGTCCGTCGCAATGGCCTTGACGGCCGTGGCCACCTGAGCGAAGAAGCGCTGGGAGCGTTCACTGAGTTCTTCCTGCGAGTCTCGATCGACCAGGTGGACTTTATGGAAAAGCTGATGCAGCCTGACCGACTGCGAGCGCGGATTCTGCTGTGGGTGGAAGAAGAAATCAGAATGAACGCCCTTCCGCCAAAATCAGCCAACGTGCTTGAAGCCACTTTGTACCGGGGAGAACTGCCTCGTGGGGATGTCACTGGAATTGTTGGCACGGGGGAGCGCAATGCCCGGCGGGTTGTTTCGGCGCTGGTAGATCGGGGGGTGCTGGCATCTGAAAGTTCGCGGGCTCCGCTGCGGCTTATGTTCCCGGCGGCCCTGGCCTCCCGCTGGATGCCGGGGCTGTTTCCTGAAAGCAGCTAGCGGAACGGTGCGGGCGCTCCCCACAGACCGCATGCAAGCTCTACCTTGGACCTGAACCCGTTGACGTGGTAATTTGGGCATTCGGACAATGCGCCGCAAGTTCGATGGCTGCAGGAAACTTTCGAGCCCCGGGGGAGGAGTAAGGACTGAGTGCGCAGGCAACCGCTCAATACAATAAACAGAGGAGGGATGAGATGCTTTTTGAGGTCAGACGGAGGCACGTAACCATCAAGCTCAGTGATCACAGCCTGCTCAACGCGACCGTTCGCGGAGAAGAAACGCAGGGACTGTGGCTCACACCGGCGGAGGATACGTCGCTCCCGGATTTCCCTGCCGGAGTGCAGGAACCCATTATCTTCGTCCCATTTACCCAGATCGTCTGGCTGGTTACTTCCTCCGCTCGTCAGGCTGAGATTTAAGATTCAACGTTTTTCGCGGATGACGCCGGAAGTGTGGCCCGTGGGTGGAATCTTCGGCAGCAGCGGCGAGTTTGCCGCCCTGGAGTCCACTGCTTTCTGTCCCCGGAGTCGCGCCGCCTGAAGACTTCAACGCTGGAGCCGCAACGGTTCACCAGGAAAGCGTAATTAAATAACCTCTACATCCTCCGACCAGATATGGTATCCAATTGAGTGTGGACACGGATCCCCAAACAGTGCCCAAGTGGGCTCGCGAATATTTCGAGCATGGGTATGCACAGCGGTGGGACCTCCCGCCGGTATCAGATCGCGTTCGGTTGGAGACGGAGGGGCTATGGGGCCAACTTCACTTGTCTGCAGGAGCATGGGTCCTCGACCTCGGTTGCGGACACGGGAGGCATGCGCTTGCGTTGACGCAGCGTGGTGCAAGGGTCGTTGGCATGGACTTTGCGGAGACCCTTTTGGCCCGGGCGAAGGGCCTTGGAGCGGATCTTGACGTTCCCCCTCACTGGCTCCGCGGCGACATCAGGCGACTGCCACTTCGATCCAGGTTATTCGCTGGCGTCATTTCGATCGACGCGTTCGGATTCTTCGAGACGGACGAAGTGAACGAAGCGGTATTGGGTGAGGTCCGGCGCGTATTGGCTCCCGGCGGACGCGTAGGGCTGAAAGTTGCGAATGGCGCCCCCATTCTGGCCGCCTTTCGCGAGACGGACCTGGAAGAGCGCGAAGGAGTGGTGGTCAGGATCTCGCGACGGCTGGCGCTGCAGCCTGCACGCATGACGGAAAAATTAAGCGTGACGGGCTCACGCGGTAACGGTGAGTACGATCGACATCAGCGGCTCTATACCTCGGCTGAACTTTCCCGCGCATTAAAGCGGATGGGGTTCACGGGCGTCAAACTGTTTTCGGATTCCGATTGCGCCCCCTTTCGACCAGCAACCTCCAAGACGATTTGGGCGTTCGGCCAGCGTGGCGCCAGCTAATGCTCAAGGACAACTTCAGTTGGTCCAATTTTGCCGCTGAACAATCTCGCAGGCAAAACGATTATGGTTTTCATGTTGACACAAGGGCATAAAGGTGGACAACGATCTCTTAGAGAAGATTCGCGCTGCGCGGCGCAAGCTCGCCACTGTTGGCCCAGCTCGTGTCCGATCCGCCGCTGACTTCGAACGCATCTCGATTGGGAGGTCAGACAGCGATGTCCCACGCAACCTTTGAAGAATTTGCTCTGGTTAAACTGAAGCCCGAAAAGTTCCACGGTGAATGGAACTATACGATCCTTCCCCGCCAGCGTCCTTAGCTGCAAACCTTATTGTGTTACACTGCCTTATTTCGCAAAATCCCCGTCGCACGGATCGCGGTTTCCCGCGATCCATGCGACGCCAGCGATTGTCCCTCAGCGGCTAAAATTGAAATTCAGTGAAATAAAGTCCTGCACGTGGTAACCATTGTCTACCAGCACGACGTTTCCGCCAAAGATAAAGTAGCGGTGGCGGGGCGGTGGCGGCGGCAGCTCTTCCATCATCGCAACTGGTACCGGATGGCAATACTGGCGGTAGCGAGGCTCGACGAAGTACCCGTAACCAACCGCCACGCCGCGAGGCGCACGCTCATGGAACCAGCGCTCGTCGTGATGGCTGCGGACATAGGCCACAAACCCGCGGCGGTCATCGTCATGAAAGCGGTAATACCCTCTGCCATCGCGGTACCAGCCCCTGTGTCGGCCGTTGTCCCAGTGCCCGCGTTTGCCGTGCTCTTTTTCGTAGTGCTTCCATTCCTTACCCTTGTCGCGGCCGTGGCCATGCTCAGGCAACGGATTCGGCCGCGCCCAGCCGGCGAGAGCGCCGGGGCCCAGCACCACGCCTGCACCTACCAATACCACCATCACGAATCGCTGGAATTTTTTCATAATCTGTCTCTCCTTGTCCCGCCATCGAAGCCCTTATTTCCGGGAGAAGGGGCAGCGAATGGCCAGGGCATATCGTGGAGCTGATGCTCCCTGCCCCCCTCCCCAAGATCCCAATTTTCCATAGTGAGTTATTAACTGTCAAAGAACTATCGTACCAGTGCCATCCCCCGTTGGTGGTATGCCCGTAAAAGCCTTTTGAATCTGTTGGTTGCGATGTGACCTGCAGAGAGACCGGGCGTTAGCCGGTTATACCGCCGGCTTTTCCCTTCAGCCCTCAGCCTTCTGGCGGCTGCCGAGCCTGGGATAAAATGCAGGCTGGGAAATGAATTCGTTTCGAATCGCGCTCGCCAATCTCCGGTTCCCTGCAACTCCGCAGGAGTCGGTTGCGTTGTCCGAACAAGCAGTCGCGGAGGCAGGCTCCGAAGGCGCCGCCATCATCTGCTTTCCGGAATGCTATGTTCCGGGTTACCGAGCGAAGGGCAAGATGGTGCCGCCGCCCGATCCCGCCTTTCTCGAACGCGCTTGGTCTCGGATCGCTTCTGGGGCGGCGAAAGCAAACGTTGCAGTCATCCTCGGGACGGAACGTGTTGTCGGAAAGGCCTTGGTCATCAGCGCGCTGGTCATCGATCAGCATGGAACGCCCGCTGGATTCCAGGACAAGGGCCAACTCGACCCCTCCGAGGAAAGTACCTATTCACTCGGTCCGGGGAAGCGGGTTTTCAAAACCGGGCCTGTGACGTTTGGCGTAGTGATCTGCCATGAAGGATGGCGCTATCCGGAAACCGTGCGCTGGGCGGTCCGGAACGGCGCGCAGATTGTGTTTCATCCTCATTTCCACGAAGCCGAGCCGGGCGGTTACGCGCCCTCGAGTTTCGCCGACCCGGCGAACTCATTCCATGAGAAAGCAGCTCTGTGCCGCGCTGCAGAGAACACCTGTTATTTCGCAACGGTCAATGTGGCAATCGGCGGGGCGCCAACCACTTCGGCAGTGGTACGGCCTGACGGGACTCTGCATTGTTGCCAGCCCTTCGGCAAAGAAGGGCTGCTCATTGCAGACATTGACGTCACTACGGCCACGGGACTGTTCGCGTCGCGTTATAAGCCTGTCTAGAGGTCTGCGCCGCCGGCCCGTGTTTTCGCCCTCCTTAATTCGTGCTTCTGACTCTTGGCCCCTGTTTTCCTCGCCAGGTAAATCGTTCGGTAGCCGGGCGCGATTTTCCATTCGCGCACGAAGGGCGCCTGGTCCCATGATTGAATGGTACCGAATCCCGCGCCGCGAAGGCTCTGTCGGATTTCCTTCGCTGTCCAAGCCACTTCCTCCACGCGCTCGCAAAATCGCCGCCAACTCTTGCCCTTTCGGATGAACCACTCGGCGTTGCTCCAGCCCTTCTTCCGGCGGCGGTCATAGCCGCCGTGCATCACCAGGACGACCCCTGGCAGCTCGTGCCGCCAGGTTCCCGACCAGACCTTTTCAAATGCCAGCCTGTTGTTGACGTCAAAAAAGAACCAGCCGCCCGGCCGCAGCGCCCTCGCCACGGCACGCGCCACACGATCAAGATCGCTCTTGCGCGGCACGTGGTTGACCGCGTCAAACTCGCACGTCACCAGGTCCACCGCTTCCGGCAGCCGGAAGTTGCGCATGTCGCCGTGCAGCACGCGCACCCGGACGCCCGCTTGCCGGGCCTTCTTCCGAGCCAGCCGGCACATGGCCGCTGATCTGTCAACGGCATACATGCGAATGCCGCGGCGTGCAAGTACAACGGCCGTTGTTCCTGTGCCGCAGGCGAGATCGCACGCCGCCTCCGCGCGCCGCAGAATGTCGGCAAGCAACCGCCGCCGTGCGCGGCCCATCGGACGCCGGAGCGGCTCGAAAAGCCGGTCGTAATAAACCGCCAGCAATTTGTAAGGGGAATCGGCCATGGCAGATTCTATTGGCGCCGGGGATTGCGTGCCCACCGCCCAATCGTGCAGATCGCAAAGAGCGCAATCTTTGTGCCACCCGCGAAAATTCCCTGGGTTTGAAATGAACGAGACTACGCGCTTCTAACTACGGCCCCGGTTTCAGCGGGGGAATGGGCGCAGGAGCTGTCCCTGGGCAATACGATTGGCCACCTGTCGCCATGTCGTCCGTCTTACTGTAAGTCCGCTGAACGGTCCAGGAGTTAGGGCCGATTGTGATGGTCGCCGATTCTCCGTTACAGATGTCGCCATTTTCGCCGGCTTGGGGATCCAGCCAGGCGTTCAATTCAGGGTCGGTCGTCATTTCAGCAAATTCATGGCTCGCTACCTGCGTTTGACGCTGTTCCTGAGTCTGATCAAGATGCAA
>OBLQ010001031.1_pt1 | contig 10510 bp, 10 predicted proteins | sample 1519881 | NCBI WGS metagenome assembly OBLQ01 (sample SAMN01911456, study PRJEB22533) | soil metagenome | biome: Soil | place: Malaysia | collected 2012-04-30 | depth DG_metagenome m | reverse complement strand
TCTTTTGACGAGGCTACGGCCTGCTTACACTCGATAAGAAGGCGGGGAAAGGCTGGAAAACGATTATCTGACAAGTCATGCGGTGATGTCCAAGCCCTCTCTGTCCCGCTTCCCGCTTAAAGCCCCCTTAAAAGCCCCCCGCCCCCCTCAAGCCCGACCGGGAGGCCCCCCTGACGGCCACGCTTCGGACCGTCAGGGGAAGAGACTTTATTGCGGATTACTTCTTGGAGCGGGCGCTCGAGAGCCAGAGAAGCTCGGCCCCGAGTATTACGAGCGCCACTATGACCGGCCACATGTAGACTTCGCTGCCGGTCGGGGGCTGCATGAGGAGCCACACCCATGTGGTCATCTCGTGCTTTGAGCCCTTCTCTTTGTTGGACCCGTCCCATGCGGCGAAGGACACGGGGATGTACTTTCCTTCCTCGAACTGTATGTCTTTTCCCGCCTCGGCGGCCTTGAGGGGTCTTTTCATCACGACCCTCCAGGTACCCTTGTCGTAGGCGCCTGCGGCCTTGAGGCCTGCCTTGGAAGCATCCCTCTGTTCGGTGTCCTTTATGCCCTTCATGTTCATGAGTTTGACGGCCTGTGTGCCGCCAGCCCCGTTTTCGCTTCTCCAGTACCATACGTTTACCGGCCAGGAGGCGTCACCGTGGCCGAAGTACGGCTTTTCGCTCTCGGTCGGAATGGTAACGGGCCACTGAAGAGCAACGGCGTCCTCGAAGACGTCTCCGTCGGCTATCTCTATGGATTTGGCGTCACCGGGGAGGCTCTTGGTCCTGTCGTCCCACTCGACGAGCATGGCGATCTCGCTGTCGTTGTACAGGGCCTTGGCCGATATCGAGTCCAGGGAGGGCTTGAAGTGCCTCTCGTTGGCTATTATCTGCGGCACGAGATAGAAGCTCCTGTACTCGGCCTTGTCCCAGGCAGGGTCGTCGGCGGTCTCGGGAAGCGCCCCTTCCACGCGTTTGGCGTTTATGACGGTGTTGTCGCCGGGTTTCTTGTACGGGGCGTTAAGGGAGGCGGCGTAGTTGGCAACGTCCCACCGTTCCTCCTCGGTGAGCTTTTTGCTGCTCGCCGGGTCGGCGAAACTCGGCATCTGGGTGCCGGGTATGCCTATGGTGACGCGGGAGTATATATCCTTGGGGTCGTTACTGACCCTGAAGGACCATCCCTTGGTCAGGTCCCTGGGCCAGGTGCGCGCGCCCCAGTCGTCCTTGAGTTTCTTTGTGCCGTTGCCTTTTCCGGCCTCGCCGTGGCACTCGGAGCAGCGGTCCTTGAATATCTTCTGGCCTTTTTCGATGCTCTCCTTGGACGACTTTACCTGCTTCGAGAGGTCTATGGAGCCCTTGGCCGGGGCGCCGAGCTCGGCGAACTTCTTTATGTAGACCCTAAGGTCGGCCACGTCCTGGTCGGATAGCATGTCCGACCATCCTGGCATGGAGGTGTCGTTCATGCCGGTCCAGCCGGTTATCGAGTCGTGGGTCCTGCCGCCCTTTATCATCTTGGCGAAGTCCTCGTCCGTCGGCGTTATCTCGTCGAACGGAGTCGTCTTCCATTTATACGAGCCTGCGGTGAAGTCCCTCGGGGGCGGGTTGAGGAACTGGGCGGCCGGGCCGTCCCCGGCGCCTTCGGCTCCGTGGCACCACATGCACCTCTTGTCGTATATTTCCTTACCTTTCTCGGCGCTCCCGGCTGCCCACGCAAGGCCCGGGATCACAGCCATCAACAAGGCGAAGATTAGCGTTTTTTTATTCATATGCCGATATCCGTCCTTAATTTTTTTATGTTTGACATCACGCGGTATCGCTGTCTTTCGGGAAAGACTCACGGGAAAAGTGAACCTATTTTTCCCACGACCTCGGCACGTTCCCGCTGTAGTCATAGATAAAGAGTATCGACTTCCAGATCTCTTCCTCGGTCAAAAGGTCCTTCCATATCGGCATGGCCGATATCCACGGGGTGGATTCCTTCGGAAGCCCGGGCCCGCCGGTCGATATCCTCCAGAAGACGAACGACTCCTGGAGCTGGGCTATGGTGTCCTTTCCCTGGAACGGAAGAGGCAGAGGGTTAAAGCCCTGGGCGTAGTGCCCGTGGCTGTCGAGCTTGTCGCCGTGGCAGTAGAAGCAGTTCTTGAAGTAGACCTCTCCGCCCTCCTTGACCAGGCTCTTGAACTCCTCCGGGTTCTCCTTTGCGACTTTGCGGAAGGGGTTCTCCAGGGTAGCGAGATTGAACGTCTTGCCGTAGGCCCTCATGGTGGAAGGAGGGGCCGGGTGCGTGGCCCGGAGTTCCACCGGGGCCTCGAAGCTCGGTTTGACCTGGTTGTATGTTATTATTGCGGCTATTATCGGCACCGCCGCGAAGACCACGTTCCTTACAAAAGACTTCCTCGGGTCCTCGACCAGGGCCTTTATCGGCGCGAAAAGCTCCTGCGTTGACTTCTCCGTAGAGGTCATGACAAGGAGTATCGTCACGACCGAGAAGAACATGTACATCAGTATGAGGCTTCCGGGGATCGGTTTTCCGAGGAACCAGCCCGGGGCCTTGAATATCCCGTACGCAATGAGTACGAGGATTATGAACTGGAGCAGCTTAGATATTCTCATGGGTATCAGACCTCGCTATTTGGATTTTACAAGGTAGTTCACAAGGAGCTCAAGCTCTCCGGCCGTCATCTTGTCCTTGTAGTCCGGCGGCATCATGCCGGAGGGAAAACCCTTGGCTATGTCGGCGTTCGGGTCAAGTACCGCTCTTGTAAGATAGGCGGCGTTTCTCTTCGAGCCTATCTTCGTAAGGTCCGGGCCTATGGCGCCCTGCTCCCCCGCTATCTTGTGGCAGCCGCCGCAGCCGTACTTCTTTACTACCTCCTCGCCGGTCTTTGCCGGAGCAGCTGCCTCTTTTTTCTCCTCTGCCGGGGGCTGCTCCTTGGGTATCTCCACCGTTATCTCGGCGCCTCCGAGCTGCTCGAGGTACGCAATGACCGCCTTGACCTCGGCGTCCTTAAGTCCGATGGCGCCGGTGGTGACATTGGGCATCGGGCTTACGGTGTCGTTGGTCCCGGTCACTCCGAAGCCCGAGACGACATAAGCCGACGGGTCCCTCATGGACTCGTCGATGTAGCCGGCTATGTCCTTGGCCTTGCCCTTGTACCTGGGGTCCTTGAGCCTCTCGAGGGCCGCTGAGGCCACGACATCGAGCATCGGGGCCCTTTTGACCACCGGGTTGTGGCAGAGCGTACAGGTGCCCTTTCCGTTGAATATCTTCTCTCCGAGCGCCACGAACTGGGGCATCGTCATGGCGCCGAGGTCGAGGGCCTCTTCCTTCGGAGGAGGGGCCGGGGTTATCGGAGGGATGTATTCCGTAGCGAAAAGCGCGTATACGCCTATGACTAAAAGGCTGAATATTATCACCCTTGTGAAAGTTTTCATCTATGTACCCCCCTAAACGCTTTCATTTTCGTTCTTGCCGGCAAGCCTCAGTGGCTCGTAAGGGATGACATCCGGGTTGAGCTTGCTCTCGTCCACCTGCTTTTTCGCGCTTAACTGACTGAGCCAGAATATGAAGATGACTATCGCCATGAATATGATCGTCGCTATGGAGACCACCTTGGCGGCGTATCCGATAGTCGGGGTGAAGGCGTCGGGGGAGTTATCCCTCATTACGGTGTAGACGTGCCAGTGCTGCCTGATGCCCGACCTGATAAATCCCATTAGGCCCATGAGCCAGGTAAACGAGACGGCCAGGAGAAAGAGCGCGTACTGGCTCCTCTGCGGCATCTTGCCCCACCGAAACGGCCCCACGTCTCCGGCGCCCTTGAGCATGAGGACGTCTATCACCATGCAGCTTATGATGACCGTGAGGGTGGAGGCGACCTGCGGGACTGATGAAGCAACCTTGTAGACGGTGTTGGTGAAGTACCCGTAGTAGACGCCGAGGAAGATTATGTTGAGGATCGCGGCGGCGAATATCGCCATCTGCACGGCGTTTCCGGCCGTGGCCCATCTGACCACGGGGACCTTGTTCGCCCTCCTGTAAAGGAGGAACGAGAGGAATGTGAATATGAGCATGATATTGACGGCGGTGTTCTTGGCCGGCATGATCCCAAGGGGCCCCAGGTACGGGTGGTACTGGCCTCCGAGGGCCTTAAGCTCCCACGGCTTCAAGATCAGCGTGTGCGGGGTGAACCATACGAGGAAGCACACGGCGATAACGCCGGCTATGTACTTTATGTACCTTGTGTAGCGTACGGCCCCGGGGCTTCTTTCCATGCCGCACCAGAGGTAGTAGTTGGCAGAGAGGAAGAGAGCGCCTATGAGGACGGCCTGCGTTATGAAGAGCCACGCGAAGACTCCGCCCATGAGCGTTATGCCCATCTGCTGGCTGTAGGCGTATATCTCGGCGGTAAGCCAGTACCCTGCGAACGGGAGCGGCAGGAGCGCGGCTATGGCTATGAAGTTGGCGGTATAGCCCATCCAGTCGTAGTGCGCCCTTCTCTCCTCGGTCTCGGCGGTGAGGAACATGTACGCGGCGTAGGCGCCGACGATCGAACCGCCGTAGGCTATGTTGGCCACGAACCTGTGGAGGTTTATCGCGTTCCAGAGGTGGTTGTGGATGACGTGCCAGATGTTGCCCTGGAACGCCCCCGCGGCGTCAACACCGCTCGGGCTCATCGTGAAGGTGACCCACGCGTTCGCGAGGAACATGAGAGTCGTGCCCACCGCGTTCAAAAGGAGCCCTATGGTCAGGTGCACCCACTTCCTGAACCCGTAATGGAGCGCGTGCCAGCCGTAATAATAAATGTAGAGGCAGGCGCTCTCGGCGAAGAAGAGGAACGCGTACGCGAGCATCGATGCGCCGAAAAGCGAAGTCAGGTACTTGAAGAGATCCGGGTAAAGTATGACGAGGCTGAAGGCCAGAAGGCCTCCGATGATGGCCGTGATGGAGTAGGCCGTCAGGCTGACCTTTATGAACTCGTACGCCATCTTGTCGTACCGTTCGTCCTTGGTGGCCATGCCTATGGCCTCGATGATGAAGACGAATATCGGCACCGCCAGGACGAAGGCCGCGAACCACAGGTGCAGCTGCGCCACTATCCAGACGAGTATCCTGCTGTTTATCCCCCTTATCTTCGGGTAGTCCTCGGCCTTGAGTTTCGGCGCCGGTGGGTATGCGGCCTTGCCCTCTTCGCCGGCCTTTATCTCGGAGCCGGCATGGGCGGAAGAGCCCCCGGTTTCAGCGGCGTAGACGGCGTTTACGGGGCTTAGATCAGTGTCCGTGTAAGGAAGAAAGGTCAAAAGGGCCGCAAAGACGGTTAAAAAAATCAGCAGGAAGTGCGACTTTTTCCTCACCGATTTTGAGATGAAAGATAGGTTCATATCTCGCTCCTCTGTATTATTTCAAATACTGCCTCTTTAAGCTCAACCCTTGAAAGTGAAGGAAAGACCCTGGGCGTTGAAAAGCGCCACATCGAGCAGAAGGAATATTGCCGCGCAGACAGCGAAAGCCACTACGAAAGTAATTAAAAACTTCATGGTTGCCCCCCTTGTAATATTTATGGACGTATGACAGGAATCAGAAGACTAACGGCTGTCGGCCGTTATTGATGACCGAGGAACCAGTAGAAAAAGACTATGATGCCCACAAGCACGACAGCAAAAAGGATCGGGCCAGCTTTGCCGGAACTCTTTTCCATCAATCGACACCCCCCTTGTAAAAAGTAGAAGACCGTTAAAAGATAAGCCTCTGCAGGAATCAATCTATTGACAAAGAAGCCTTTATGGATTATGAATAATGTCTATGGGCAGAATCTTTAAAAACCGCAGACCGGGTCCGACCGACATCCTGATCTTGACAGGCGCGGTCGTGAACCTCCTCGTAATAGCCGCCATACTCCTTTACTATTTTTTAGGAAGGTAGACCCTTTTTCGCCTTTTCTGGATACCCCTTTAAATATCAATCCACCGTGACATTGTCAACATCTTTTTACTGTTTCTCCGGCTACGCCCTCCGACGCGAATAACCCTGATTTTTTTAAGGTATTTGCGTTAAAAGAAGTGCATCTCCGGAAGAGCGCAAATCAACATTTATTTAAGGAATTTCTGGCAGACAACTCACTGAAAAATAAAAGCTTCCTGGAATCGCCGCCAGGGTCAGGCTGTGATAGAAGGGATTTTTTACGGGAGACAGCTAGAAGATGTTGACGAGGAAACGCTTGTACCTGAGCATAAACCCCATTACAAGGAGAAGCCCTATTATCATGAATACGAGGGATGAGAATACCGGAGGGAACATCGACCTTCTGGTCTTTCTGCCCTTCTGTCTAAGCCTGAAGTACATGATCATGACCGAGGCCACAAGCGTCGCAGAGGCGCACACGCCCGCGGCGTAGAGGAAGAGCAGTATGAGTCCCTTGAAGGAGTTTCCCGGCATACCGGAGAAGTTGAGTATCTCCGAGAGGACCGGGGGTATGCACGGCGAATAGGCTATGGCGAACGACGCCCCTACGAGCGGCGAGAGCGTGGCCGGCACATAGGCCTTTGTGTCGAACCTGCCGAGGACCGCAAGCAGTATCATGAGCGCGCCGACGGCGAGGATAAAGAAACCGGAGGCCGTCTTAAGGCCCCTTATGCCGCTAAAGAGCGCGTAGTTCGAGGCAAAGCCCGGATCAGAGAGGATGGCGAAGATGACACTGAAACCAGCCGCGAGCCCGGCAGCGGCTATAAACAGCGGCGCAACGGCCGAGCGGGCGCGCCCCGGGCTGCCGTCTATCAGGAAGTACACCGTAAGGAGGTACGCGAGGTAGAAAGGCGAGAACTGCATTATGCAGAGCTGCCAGATGGAGAAGAATACGCTCACCCCTCCGAAGAACGACCCTATGAGACCCGGCCCCCAGGTCACTTCTTCCCCTCTTCTTTTTTCTTCCCCTCGGGGGGGACTTTCCCTGCCACAAGCTCGTCGATCCACCCGAAGAGCTTTTCCCTCTTGTCTATCTTGCCGTAGAACGCCCTCTGTATCTTCCCCTCGGGCGTTATGAAAAAAGTGGTGGGCGGGGCGAGCACGCCGAAGCTTGCGCCTATGGCGTCTCCGCTGTCATAGGCCGCCGGAAAAGGTATGGCCTGCCTCTTGACGAAATCCGAAAACTTGGAGCTCGAGTCCTGGAACCCCAGGAGCATGAACCCCACCCCCTTGGGGTTGTACTCCGCGTAGGCCTCCTTGAATACCGGGGCGCTCTCGTTCGAGCACGGGCACCACTCGGCCATGAAGGTCAGGACCAGGGGTTTGCCCTTGAAGTCCTCAAGCTTTACGGTGTGGCCGTCCGTGGCCTCCACGGAGAACGCCGGGGCCGGGTCCCCTATCTTTGCCGTCGGCTCCTTTGAGCCGTTCGAGCCGCTGCACCCGGCCATTATTACAAGCAGAACCCCAATGAACGCGTAAAATAACCGTCTCATAAAAGCCTCTGTATCTCCGCGGCCATCTCCTCTTCCGAGATGCCGCCGGAACGGATGTACGTTATCCGGCCGTCTTTGCCCACGATGAACGTCTTCGGAAGCGCGTATATCATGTATTTGCGCGTTATATCCTCGGTCTCGTCCATTCCCACCGGGTACGTGATGTCGTATTTCTTTATAAACCCCCTGACCCCTTCGTCGGTGTCCTGTACCGCCACTCCCACGAACTCAACGCCCCTTGCCTTGAAGTATACATAGAGTTTCTCGAGGGCCGGGGCCTCGTACCTGCACGGGCCGCACCAGGAAGCGAAGAAGTTGATGACAAAGACTTTACCGGCAAGATTCCGGGTGTCGAACTCAGCGCCCGAGACCGTCTTGAACCTGAACGGCTGGACAGCGTCCCCCTCGTTAGGCATCATCTCCCGTACGCTCGTCTCTTTCTCCTTATCCGAGGACTTCGAGCACCCGCCTGAGATCAGGAGCGCCAGGGCGATGAACGCGGCTCCGAGGACAACGGCAAACGGTCTCTTGTTCTTCAAATCGGCTATCTCCATTTCCGGTCTATTGCCTGAACTGAGGTATCGGCAGGTCCCACATAAATACCCGCTCTTTCTGTCCGGGCAGGTCCCTAAGGGTCATCTCCATGGAGCCTGTCCCTGCCTCGGCCCCTTTCTCGAACCTCAGGACACCCTCAAGGTGGTGCTTATCGCCGCTCTCGTATATCACTCTCCAGTCGATTGGGGTCTCTACGGCGCCGTCCGGCCCCTTGAGGGTGGCGAGTTTTTCAAGCTTCCACGGGTCAAGCTGTCCCTGGTGGGTGTTCAGGTAGACCATGAAAACGAGGTATTTGCCTGCCTCGTACTCTTTGCCCTGAATGGAGCCGCCCATGATGTCGAAGTACTCGACCGGGGAATATATGATGTCCACGTACAGGTCGCTTTCGCCGAAGTCGCTCTTCCAGAGGAAGCGCTTGAGGAACTTGTCGGCCTCCGGGGAGAGTATCGTCGGGACGTTGCTGCCGTGGTTTTTCTCCAGGTACTTGACTATCGCGTCCTCTTCCCTTTTGTTTATGGAGGCGCCGTTCTTGGTGCGCATCCTCTCGACTATGGCGCGCCACTCCCTGGACGTGTGCCGGGAGTTCTCTATAGGCTCGGCGCCGTGGCAGACCGCTACACAGCTCCACTTGTATAGCGTCTTCCTGCCGGCGTCGTCGAGTTCGGCAAAGCCCCATTTAAAGGCCTTGAGGTGAAGATACGTGGACACGAACTCGGTCCTGGACATCGGTGCCGTACGCACCAGGAGCATGAACGCCGCGAACGCGAAAAAAAGGAGTATCCCGAGAGTCAGGAGGACGGCGACCGCGATCCTTTTCACTCCCTGTTATCTCCTCCCTTTCTCCTCGAGAACTTTCGCACGATAAGGAACGCCCCGAAGAAAAGCGCAAGGAGCCAGACCGCGGCCCCGGCTCCGAGGAGCACCCACTGCCCGGTGCCGAACCCCCTGGTGTACTGGAATATCTTGCCCCTTATCCTCTTCGTGGGAGTTATCCTGCACGCCTCCCCGTACTTCTTTATGAACGCCGCGACTATCTCGTCCTTGGTCTTTCCGGCCTTTATCTGCTCGCCGATCTGGTCCTTCCACTCAAGGCCGCAGCTCATGTTGCAGTCTTCGAGCACAAGGGGGCAGTCGCACGGGCACTCAAGCTCTCTTGCCACCTCCTGGACCGTAAGCGAAAACGACAGTGACGGGAGCATGAACAGGAACGCGCACAGGAACGCGGCTGACAGGCCGCCCCGTATCAACGCGGCGCTCTTCATCCCTTCCCGCCTTTTGATTTTACGACCAGAAAAAGAAGCGCTACGAGGAGAGCCGCCCCTGCGGCAACGGCTATGTAGACGTATGTCAAAAACCCGCCCTGCTCCCTGTACGAAGCCCCGGACGCGCCGCCGCCGGACATCGGGCTGTACTTGATGTCCATCGACGGCCTGTTGTCCTTCTTCACGTACTCGAGGTCTACGGCTACAAGAGCGCCCTTATCGACGTTCTCAAAGACCTTTTCGTAGTGCGTGAAACCCTTCTTCTCGGAGGCTTCAAACCCATCGGGGCTCGTAATCTTGAAGTCTACGGCCCTCAAGGGGCTCTCGACGTCGATTTCAAGCCTGTCGACCTTGTGGTTAGCCCTTATCACCTGCCTCAATGTCCTTTTATCCGAGCCGCTCTGGAAGGGGTCTGTATGGAAGCTTAAGTAGAAGTTAGGGTATGGGAGCTTGAGGCTTACTTCGTCAGTGGAGGCGTCTATATTCTTTATCTTGTAGAGCTGGCAGAAGTGGGTGCCCTTGGGGGAGAGACTGCAGGCGTCGCTTATGACCGCCCCCCTCGGCAGATAGAAGCTCGTCTCGTTGGGGAAGGCGTCGTTGTTTTTAAACCGTCCGTCGTATATGAAGAGGACCCCGCTGGAGTCGTGCTCCGGCCAGACCGCTACCCTCATCCTCCCGATCTCGAGGTCCTCGCCGGAGGAGTGCGCCGTACCGGCAAAAAGAAAGAAGCCGGCTAAAATAGCGGTTAAGAAAACGGTTATTCTCCCCTTTTTCATATAATATTATGTTACTCCATATTCAAGCCCGATTACAAGCCTAAAAAACCGCCCCCCCGGCTGCGGTCAAAGGGGCCGGGACTTTTCGACCGACCCGGAGGGCGCCGTTGGTCCGGAAGAAAGGCCTACTTTTCGTGGGGGCTCTTTACGATCAAAAAGGCCGTCTTCCCGCCGTTCCTTACGGCCTTCAGGAGATACGCCGGCCTTGCGGCCTCCTTGCCGGGGCCCATCTCTATGGTGCCGGTGACACCCTTGAAGCCTTTTATGCCGATGATCGCCTCCTTGAGGGTATCGGGCCTTGTGGACCCGCCGTTTTTCAGGGCCGATGCCAGCATCATGAATGTGTCGTAGCCGTCCGCGGAAAATTCATCCGGGGCGTGGCCGTAGCGTCTGGTGTATGAGCTTATGAACTCCTTTGCTGCAGGGTCGGTGTCATCGGGAGAGAATCCCGAATAGATAATAGAGCCCGCTA
>OBLQ010001030.1_pt1 | contig 10515 bp, 3 predicted proteins | sample 1519881 | NCBI WGS metagenome assembly OBLQ01 (sample SAMN01911456, study PRJEB22533) | soil metagenome | biome: Soil | place: Malaysia | collected 2012-04-30 | depth DG_metagenome m | reverse complement strand
CCGGCTGCGGCATCCAGGCCGTTAGTAAATTGGCCCGCGTGGAAGAAGTACCGGCCCCAGCCGCCCCGAAGGACGGTCTTTCCGTCTCCAAACAGGTCATAGGCCACGCCAACGCGGGGTTGGTAGAACAAAGCTCGCGTGGGAAAGCCGCCGAGTGGAATGATGGGGTCCTTGTCATGCCACACAAACCCGCAGTAAGTGGGCGCAGCTGCGCAGCTTTGGCTGTACTGTGTAGGATCAAATATCGGATAGCCAAACCCCAGACGGTCAGCCCAGGGTTGGAAGTGGCTGAATCGGAGGCCGAGGTTGATGGTCAGCCGCTTGGTCACTTTCCAGTCATCCTGTACGAAGGCCTCGTAGGTGTTATAGGCAATGTCATTGATGCGGTTGAAATTGCTCTCCACGTATTGATTGGCTATGCCCAGGATTTCGTCGGCATAGGCGTCGCCAGTTGAATTTGTGTTCCCACTGGCCTGGAACGTCAATTGCCCATTAGTGTTGTTGTTGGCAGGCTGGGCGTTTCGTATCCACTCCCAGTAAAAACCGGCTTTGATGGTGTGGGTGCTAACCACCTTTGCCACCGTGTCACTGATGCTGGGCATATACTTGTTGGCATACAAACCGGCGGAAGGCCCTCCGGCTTCAAAACCGCCCGGATTGAACACAAGCGCCGTCTCTCCCCCAAACGAGCCGAATGAGGGAATTTGAGTGACGCCATTCTTGAACAGACCTGTGATGTTGACGCCGAGTTGTGTCCGATCAACCTTCGAGGGATCATCAAAAACGTTCGGGAAACCAATAAATGTGTAACCGAAGACGAACTCATTAGTCAGGGTGGGGTTGAACACGTGAGTAAGGGATGCTGATACCGAGTCCGACCGGTTCTTGCCCAGCACCGGAGTCGGATAAGGCACCTGCGACCCGTTGCGCCACCACAGGCCCACCGGGAATTGCTGGGTCTCGCGCTGCAGGTTATAGCGAACGAACATCTTGGTGTTGTCGCTGATGTTGTAATCAACTCGCGTATTCCACTGGACATTATTCTGGTTGAAGATCTGCGACTCCGCGTAGTTATAGCCACCGGTCTGGTTTGGATCGGCATTTGCGGCCGGGTAGAGCTTCATCAGATTGAGCATGTTCGTATTGAGGTCCGATGTCGGAATAATGCCGCCTGGATACACTGAGAGCCAAGCCGGGTTCAGGCAGGGTGTGTAGGCGCCTCCCGAAGTACAGTCCACGCCAGGTTGCACGCCAGAACCAGTGAAGTAGCTGTTGTTGGCATCGCCGATCTTTTCCAACGAAGCTGTCGAGAAATCACCGTTGAGCATGTCTGTGGTGGGGACCGTTGCGCGCAATAAACCTGTATCCAGCACCTGGTAGAAATACTGATAGCCCGTGAAGAAGAAAAGTTTGTCGCGGTTCTTGTTGAAGCTCGTCCCCGGGATAATCACCGGACCGCCGACAGTGAAGCCGGGATAGTAATATTTATTTTCCGGCTTCGGCGCGCCGTTGGCATTGTTCAGGGCATCATTGGCGTTCAGCGCGAAGTTACGCGCCGAAAAGAACCCCGAACCGTGGAACTGGCTGCCTCCCGCCTTTGTCACCGAACTCACCACGATAGGACCCTTCTGGTTCTCGGCATTGAAATTCGACATGTTTACTTTCATCTCGGAAACCATGTTCGAATTCGGGTTCACAGGTGTGTCGCAATTACATCCCGGGTCCGAAACGTGTGCTCCGTCTGCCATGATGTCCAGCGAATTACTGGGCAGTCCGTTATAAGAGTAAGCGTTATTCAGGGGGCTCTGGCTGCCCGCATCGCCGTTGGCGTTGATGCCGATGACTTCGCCGGAGTAGTTCGTGATGTTTGAGGTGCCGTTTCGTATGGCGAATCCCGGCATGATTGAGATAAACGCGGCTGCGTCTGTACCCACCTGCACGAATTTCTCGAGTTCTTGGGAGGTCAGCGTTTCCGATTTCTCTCCCGAGTCCACGGGCACAACGGCCGAGGCCACACCTGAAACTTCCACGGTCTGGGTTGTGGTACCCACGCTGAGGGTAACGTTCACATTACGCTTTTGGCCACCCAGGAGACTCAATCCCGGCGCCTCATAGGTGGAAAAACCCTGGGCTTCGACGGTCAGCTTGTATGTGAAATCGCCAACAATCAGGGAGGCGAAAGTATAGTAGCCAGATGCGTCGGTCGTCGTAACGCGCACGGAACCCGATGATTCGTTAATCAACTTCACGGAGGCGCCAGGCACGACCGCGCCTGAAGGATCGCTCACAATACCAGTCAAAGTGGCAAACAACCCCTGCCCAAACGCGGGACCGGAAAATGCGGCCACTAACGCGACACCAAGGACCAGTCTTATCAATGTTTTCATCGGTTCGTCTCCTGTAACAAACGCTCAGGCAACACAAAACTCCCCATGCCGGGAATGCCCCAAAAATTCACAAGCACACGACTCGGAACATGAAGGCTGGGCGTGAAACCTCGTTCTCCCATCAAAGTTCTGCACTTGAATCTGGGCTTGAACAGGCGGCCTGGTTTTATTCCTGCAGTGGATCGTTCTTAACTCGGGGGGGCAGAACAGCGTTCTTGAGCGCATCGCTCTCAAATAGCTCGGTCCACGAAACTCGAGCTTTCCTCCCCATTATTCTTGAAGTTTTACTGGGATAGACCGACCCGAAAGAACAATCAGGTTGCCGACCAAAGCCAAAGGCCTGTGACAACTAAAATACCTACCAATGTGCCCTTAGCACTAGCTCTACTGTGTGACATAACCCAACGTAATTGAAACAGATTACCGCCCAACCAAGAAGAAGCTTATACCCGTCATTTTTTTTCGCAAGGCTAAATAGGTTATGTAACCGTTACATTTAGAAAAGCCTATTAATTTCAATATTTTACTTCAATATGAGGTCGAATTATGATGCTCATGTTGAGAAAATTCCTGTAAAAAATGTAAAAGAGCCATTGACTTTTGGCCATTCCTAACCTAGAATCGCGCCAAAACACCATGTCTGAAGCGTCGAAGCATCAGGCGGAAAAGTCAGAACTCGAGGCAGTCCTGTCTTCGGATACCTTTGTAAAATCCCCAAGCTTGGCAAGACTTCTCAGCTACATCTGCAACAAGTACTTCGAGGGATGCTCAGCCGACTCGAAAGAGTACAACATAGGCGTCGAAGCCATGGGAAAACAACCTGACTTCGACCCAGCAATGAATTCTGTGGTGAGGGTCGAGGTTCACCGGCTGCGACAAAAGCTTAAGAAGTATTACGAAACGGAGGGCACCCAGCACACTCTGGAAATCACGCTACCGGTCGGCCACTATGTTCCGCAATTCATTAGGCGGGATCCCGTCATCCCCCTCGCTCCAGAAGTTGATGCAGTCTCAAAGATTTCGGAGGAAGAATATTCCGTACCACCTTCTGGCACTTCAGACCGACTTGCGCCCTTGATCAACCAGCCCGTAGCGCAACTTCCAAACGGATTATCACGGGTCGCTGCAATACCGAAAAAATGGAACATTCGGCCCGGAGTTCTCCTGGCCGTCGTCATCGGCGCGGTTACCCTTATCCTGGGTGTTCTGATGCTGATGAAGCCAGGCGAGCCGACTTCGGCAAATTTCGGAGCAGACTCTGGACACATGGCGGAGAAAGCGAGCCTAACCCCGGTGACCAACGGCCAGCCAAGTGTTCGGATTATCGCCGGCTACTCAAAAAACGAGTACGTGGACCATTCAGGCAAGGTCTGGGAGGGGGACCGGTACTTCACGGGAGGAACGGTCGCGAGCGAGCCAGAGAGGTTCATTTTCAGGACGTTGGATCCAACTCTGTACCAGTCCTACCGGTCTGGCAATTTCAGCTATGACATTCCGTTGAAACCAGGCGATTACGAATTGCGCCTTCGCTTTGCTGAACTGTTTTTCGGGCCGGAGAGTTACAGGGGTGGGGGCGAATCCAACAGGATTTTCTCCATCGACCTGAATGGGAAACGCCTGGTACAGGATCTAGACGTGATCTGCGACGCTGGCGGAAGTAACATCGCCTACGTTCGCGACTTCAAAAATGTCTCGCCGGGGCCGGACGGATATCTTCACCTCAAGTTTGTTCCCTACCGGGATGAACCGATGCTGAGCGCGCTGGAAATTCTGCCAAGTAACCCTGGAAAGACTCACCCCATCCGGATTATTGCCCGGGACAATCCTTACACTGACCACGAGGGTAGGACGTGGTCTGCCGATTGCTACTTCCTTGGGGGACAGCTAGCACACCACAAAGCAGTTTGTGTCGGTACGCTCGACCCGGGTCTATACTCAAGCCAGCGCTTCGGGAACTTTTCGTATTCCTTGCCGGTCGCGCCGGGGAAATACCGCTTGACTCTTCGCTTTTCGGAAACGTACTTTGGGCTGGGTAATCCAGGCGGTGGCGGTGCAGGATCCCGGATTTTCGACGTTCTTGCTAACGGCCACCGGCTCCTGCACAATTTCGATATCTTCAAGGAAGCGGGCGGCGAGGATCGGGCCTTGGACAAAACCTTCTCGGGACTCACCCCCAATGCCCAGGGACAGATCGTGCTCGACTTTGTTCCGGTTGTGAACTATGCATGTGTAAGTGGGATTGAACTTACGGAAGAGTCCAAATAGTCAAGGACCGGTCCAAGCATGGTTTCTTCAAGTTCAAGTCAGCTTCAATTCATTTTCACCGGCCATTCTTGTCCCCCAATTGCTATAGCTGCCGGCCGCGGTCCACATTAGGTGTTACGTTTTCTTCTGGTAGTCGGCATTGTTCTTGTTCCCTTTTTCATTCACTATGAGCCCACAAGCCAGCAGTGACCGGCCTGCGCTCTCACTGCACTGGTCCTCGCGGCACAACTACTGCGATTCAAGCAGCGCCACGACCTAATACCGTCAGAGATTCCCCTGATAGCCGTCGTGACTAGGGAACACGGATGTTGCAGGTCTTCAAAGGAATGATGCGAAGAATTGGTGCCAGTTCACTGATTCCGGTGCAAGGACCAGGATTGAATTTCCATGGCTTTCACCTGAATAGTCACGGAGAAGATCCTTGATGGTTATAGATGATATTATCGAACCAACGGAATTGTGGCAGCTTTCCTATAATCTGGGAAGGCGACCCGCAAAGATTTTGTAAGCTGTCGGGGAATAAAGAATTGGGGCATGACATAGATGGGGGCGCCATGTTGCGAAGTCGACAACGCCACTACATTTTTGTGGGGTCCCGCTGGAAGCTAGCCCGCCGCAAGATCCTCGGGTGAGAGCCCCTGACAAAAGGAAACAGTAGTAACAAGGAGCAGGGACATGGCAAGACCGGTACGAACAGTGGTCAAAAGCGAGAGAGTCGGACCGCTGACAGGGCGAAAGGCTTGTAAGGTTCTCCAGGCTCACTATAAGCAGGTGCGTGAATTACATTTGCGGGGTCTTTTTGCAGATGATCCCGGGCGGGGCGAGCGGTTAACGGCAGAGGCGGTTGGCATTTTTCTCGATTATTCCAAAAACCGTATCACCGACGAAACTCTCAGCCTTCTCACCGGCTTGGCAAGAGAATCGGGCCTGCGATCGCGGATCGACGCCATGTTCCGGGGGGACAAGATCAACATTACAGAGAACCGTGCGGTCCTGCACGTGGCCCTTCGCACTCCCAAAGGAACATCGATCGTGGTAGAGGGCGAGGATATCGTTCCCCGGGTCCACGCAGTCCTGGATAAGATGGCTGAATTCTGCAACAAGGTCCGCAAAGGCGCTTGGAAGGGGCACACCGGGAAGCGAATCCGCAACATCATCAACATCGGCATTGGCGGATCCGACCTGGGGCCCGTGATGGCCTATGAGGCTCTCAAGCACTACAGTGACCGCTCCCTGACGGTCCGGTTCGTTTCCAATGTGGACGGCACGGACTTTGCGGAGGCCGTGCAAGGCCTCGAACCTTTGGAAACGCTCTTCATTGTTTCCTCAAAAACCTTCACGACGCTCGAAACCATGACCAACGCGCACACCGCACGCTCTTGGTTATTGGCGGGCCTCGGCGGTGATGAGAAATCAGTCGCTAGGCACTTCGTAGCGGTGTCCACCAACGCACCTGAAGTTGCGAAGTTCGGCATCGACACCGCCAACATGTTCGGCTTTTGGGACTGGGTTGGCGGGCGCTACTCAATGGATTCGGCGATCGGGCTTTCGACCATGCTGGCAATTGGCTCGGATAACTTCCGAGCCATGTTGCAGGGCTTCCACCAGATGGACGAGCATTTCCGCACTGCGCCGTTCGATCGAAACCTGCCGGTGATCATGGGCCTGTTGGCTGTCTGGTACAACGATTTCTTCGGCGCCCAGACAGTTGCCGTGCTGCCTTACGAGCAGTACCTGAAGCGGTTTCCCGCCTATCTGCAGCAGTTGACCATGGAAAGCAACGGCAAACACGTAACGCTCGATGGGAAGGAGGTTGGATACCCGACCAGCCCGATCTATTGGGGAGAGCCGGGAACCAACGGCCAGCACTCCTTCTATCAGTTGATTCACCAGGGCACCAGGCTTATTCCTTGCGATTTTATTGCCTTCAGCCAGGCGCTCAACCCTCTGGGCCGCCACCATGACATGCTGATGGCGAACGTTTTTGCTCAAACCGAGGCGCTTGCCTTTGGCAAGACACCCGAGCAGGTGAAGGCTGAAGGCACGCCGAACTGGCTTGTGCCACATCGCGTGTTTGAAGGCAACCGGCCGTCAAACACCATTCTGGCTGAGCGGCTGACGCCGGAAACACTGGGCAAACTGGTTGCTTTGTATGAGCACAGCGTTTTCACGCAGGGGACGATCTGGAGAATAAACTCGTTTGACCAGTGGGGAGTGCAGTTGGGCAAAGTTCTGGCCCAGCGAATCATTCCCGAGCTGGAGAGCAAGATGGAGCCAACACTCGGGCACGACAGTTCCACAAACAATCTGATCCGCCGCTACAGGACTTCGAAAAAGAACACATGAGGCTCCTGGTAACGCTGAAGGGTCACTGTGTGATAATTGGTGGCGAGTAGGAAATTGTCTGGCTCCGGAAGAAAGTCGCTCCACAATAATCTCAAGTTAAGGAGTTTTGCATTGGTTGATTCCCATTCGGACGCTTTGGTCTTCTTTGGAGCTACGGGCGATCTGGCTTATAAAAAAATCTTTCCTGCCTTGCAGGCGATGATCGAGCGGGGCAACTTGAAGGTTCCGGTGATTGGTGTGGCCAAGGCAGGTTGGAATCTCGACCAACTTCGGGCGCGGGCACACGACAGCTTGGGGAAACACGGCGGTGTTGATGCTGCCGCCTTCGAGAAACTGAGTGGCCTGCTGCGGTATGTCGATGGTGACTATCGGGACCCGGCTACGTTTGAGAGGATCCGGCGAGCCCTGGGCTTTGCGCAGCGGCCGGCGCATTATCTTGCCATCCCGCCTGCCCTTTTTGAAACCGTCGTGAAGCAGCTGGCAGAGACCGGCTGTGCCTCGGGTGCAGGCTGTGATATGGCCCGGGTGATTGTAGAGAAACCCTTCGGCCATGATCTTGCTTCGGCGCAGCAGCTGAACCGGGTGTTGCACTCGGTCTTCCCGGAATCCAGCATCTTTCGTATTGACCACTATCTGGGCAAGCGGCCGGTGAACAACGTGGTGATCTTCCGGTTCGCGAACGCCTTCATGGAGCCTTTCTGGAACCGGAACTACATTGAGAGCGTTCAGATTACCATGGCGGAAAACTTCGGGGTAGAAGGGCGCGGCGCTTTCTACGATCAAACCGGCGCCATCCGGGACGTGATCCAGAACCATCTTTTTCAGATCATGTGCAATCTTGCCATGGAACCCCCGGTGCGCACCGATAGTGAAACCCTTCGGGATGAGAAGGTGAAAGTGCTGAAAGCGATTCCGCCGCTCAAGGCCGGGGATGTGGTCCGGGGGCAGTTTCGGGGCTATCACCAGGAACAGGGAGTCGCTCCGGACTCCAAGGTGGAGACATTTGCCGCCTTGCGCCTCGAGATCGATTCGTGGAGATGGAAGGGAGTGCCGTTTTATATCCGGGCCGGGAAAAATTTGCCCGTGACTTGCACAGAGGTGATCGGGCGCTTTCGAAAACCTCCCGCTGTTTTTCACAAGAGTGATCTAACTCGAAACTATTTACGATTCCGAATCAGTCCCGAGATGGAGATCGCCGCGGGAACGAGCGTGATGGGGCCGACTGAAGCTATGAAGAGTGAGATGGTGGAAATGGTAGCCAGCCGGCATCCTTGTCCCGAAGAAATGGAAGCGTATGAGCGCGTGCTTGGTGACGCCATGGCGGGTGACGCCAGCCACTTTGCCCGCGAGGACTACGTGGAAGAGGCGTGGCGAATCGTCGACCCGGTGCTGAAGGCTTGCACGCCGGTCTATGAATACGACAAGGGTACCTGGGGCCCGAGCGAAGCTGGCCAAAAGATCTCACCGCAGGCAGGATGGCACGATCCGGTTACGGCAGATCAGGAGGGGCCGCCGGTTGCCGTTAAATCCCCCTGAATGCCCAGGCAAGAGCTCATAGAATTCATATGCTTTACAGGTTCAGCCTCCACTTCGCTACCAACCCGGCGACTTCAATACAATTAATAGCGACAACCCAAATGGTGATTTTTCTGTCTCCGGCGTCGCCTTATGTTGCCCGGATTGGCGGCGGAAACTGATTGATCGGGAAGGGGAGAACGTCGGCCCGGCCCGCCGGCCAAGCGTTAAGTCCTCTTATTGACGGAGAAGATCCTCCGTCCCCAAACACATTTCTCCACCTCAAAAGCTGCAGCCAATAAAACTCGGCTCGGGCCATCCCGCCAAATCTCAACAAAGGAGAGTTAGAATTTTATAGAATCATCACGCGAGGGTTGGGAATCCTAACTGGGGACTACGAAACGAATTATCTCGCGGGAGAGATGGCCTACCGGAGCTAAAAGCGACGCTTACGGGACCTCCGTGTTCGAGCGGAAGAGGATGCAGACTTCGCTCAGAGGCAAATGGGAAGGCGCAGGAAGATGAAAGAAGGCCGATGTCTGATTGGTATCGATGCAGGGACCTCGGTGGTCAAGGCCGTGGCATTTGATCATCAAGGAAACGAACTCGCATCTCACGAGAGTCCCATGCCGTTGCGCCAGCCTGATCCATTGTGGGTAGAGCAAGACATGGATGAACTCTTCGATACCGTGAAGTTTTGCCTTGGCAAGGTTAGTGGTCAGTTGAAAGAATTGGGACAGGAAATCGACGGCATTGGGATTACGTCAACGGGTGATGGTACTTGGATCATGGACAAAGAGGGTAAATCCGTCCGAGGCGGAATTCTCTGGTGCGACGGCCGGGCGGGGAAAATAGTCGAACGGGTGCATGCCCAAGGCATTGCGCAGGAAGCGTTTGACATTTGCGGGACATCAGTTTTCACTGGCTCGCAAGCCGTTCAGCTTCTCTGGCTGCGTGAACACGAGCCGGAGTCTTTGCAGAGAGCAGAAGTGATCTTTCACGCCAAGGACTGGCTTTTCTACAAGCTTACCGGAGTTATCAGCAGCGATGAGACGGACGAGTCCTTAACGATGTTAAGGATGTCAACCCGCCAATATGACCCGGAATTGTTCCGCATTTTCGGAATCGAAGATCTTTACAGCAAATTCCCGCGTGTGATATCCACCGTCGAGAATGTTGGCATACTCCAGCCCAAAATTGCAGCCGAGCTGAATTTGCCTTCTGAGATAATAGTCGGGTCAGGCCCAATGGATGTTGCGGCATGCGCCCTGGGGACGGGGGCGATCGAGCACGGCCAGGCTTCTTCAATCCTGGGGACGGCTGGAATTCACCAGGTCATCATAGATGAGCCAATTCTCAAGCCTCGAATGGTCGGCATGACGCTTTGCCACGGAGTCAAGGACCGCTGGATGCGGATGCTGGCTGCCATGACCGCTACACCGAACCTGGAGTGGTTCCTGAAGGAATTGGGTACCGGCCTCACCTTGGAGGCGAAGGAGGCGCCCGGGGGGGTATACGAACATCTTGACCATGTGGTGGACTCCGTGCCCGAGGGTTCCGACGGTGTGATCTTTCATCCCTACCTTTTCCCGGGCGGTGAACGTGGTCCATTTGTGAAACCGACAGCCCGTGCCAGTTTTACCGGCCTAAACCTGAATCATACCTGCAAACACTTGCTGCGTGCCGTCTATGAAGGCGTGGCATTCTCCACGCTGGACTGCTACTCGAATATGCCCATCGATCCGAAGATTGTGTTTTTGTCGGGAGGCGGAGCCAACAGCCCGGTTTGGTGCCAGATCCTGGCGGATTGCCTGGGGAAACCGGTGAGTGTGCCCGAAGGTTCACAATTCGGTGCCAAGGGGGCGGCACTGAATGTGGGAATCGCCGTAGGAGTTTACAAAGACGCCAAGGACGGGGTCGCACAGTCCGTGAGGATTTCCCGGCATTATGAGCCTAACCCATCGAAGACGAAGCTCTATCACCAACTTTATGATGTTTACAG
>OBLQ010001029.1_pt1 | contig 10517 bp, 7 predicted proteins | sample 1519881 | NCBI WGS metagenome assembly OBLQ01 (sample SAMN01911456, study PRJEB22533) | soil metagenome | biome: Soil | place: Malaysia | collected 2012-04-30 | depth DG_metagenome m | reverse complement strand
CCTCCCAGAGCGGATTGCGCCGGTCGCGCCGGCGCTTTGACGACGTGATGCGGTGGGTGATGCTGCGTTCCAGAGCGGCGATGGCGCGGGGATACGCGCGGTGGTCGTCGCTGCGGATCACCCGTGAGACAATCGCAGTGAGCAGGTCTCGCATGCCATCTTCAACCGCGCGCGAGGGAGCGCGTCCCAGGGCGTGTTCGAGCTGGGCACGGCGATCCCGTTGCCGCGCTCGCATGCGCCCCTTGCGACGGAGCGGACTGTCGGTGTGATAGAGGAAATATCCCGAGGCGACATCCACCGCTACGTTGTGGTGAAATGGGAAGTACTGGCTCCACTCGAACGTCTCGAAACCGTCGATCGTGATCTCGTGCAGCACCGGAATGCGGCGCAGCTCCCGCGCCTGGGTGAGCAGGCAGTGCCGCCCCAGACGGGCGACATGGTGTGCCACGGTCTCAGGGCTGCAATTGAGCGCACGGGAGATCTGGCGGTTGCCCATGCACCCAACGACCATCATGACGATGCGCGGCATGAGGTCGGGGCGCTTTTGCCAGTACGAGGTCGAGAAGGTCTGCGTACTGAAGTGACGGCGACATGCCAGACATGTAAACCGTTGGATGCGCGTGGGTGAGGTCTGGCGCAGATAGAAGCCCTTGCGTTTGTAGGGCCACTCGCGAGAAAACGCGGTGAAATAGAAGCACTTCGGGTTGGGGCAATGCGGGGGCACCCATCCTAGCTTTCTCGCTTCCATGCAACGGCCCAGGCACACGGCGTGCCAGGAACAATTTTCCGGCCACAACCTATTGCTTTACACCCTTCGCCGGCGGGGCGTAGACTACCGCCGACTCGGGGAGAATGAGTCAACCTCCATCCATCTGCCTGCTACGCAACCCACCCCGGGCTGTGCTTTCCAGAATCAATTGCGGTCCCGGCCGCGTTTTGCGACTGGCCGGGCGCCCATCACGACGGGGAGCCGGAACATGCGTAGAGGAATTCTGGGTGCAGTCATTGCCGGGATCGCCATCTGCCTTTCGGCCGCGCGTGCGCTCGCGACCGATTTTCGCTCGGAGCGCAACTTCTCCGGGTGGAGTATCTACTTCGAGAACGATCTGCTCGCCAACTGGTACCACAACGAGGATCGCAACTACACCATGGGCGTGGGCTTTGAGGCCCGCGGTGCCTTCGTCACGTCGTTGCCCAACGCGCGTCTCCACTTCGGTCTCGACAAACTGGTGGGTCTGAGGCCGCCGGAAATATCACGGTCGTATCACGCACTCATGCTCCAGGGCTCGGGCTTCACCCCCGACGATCTGACCGCGACCGAACCGATCATCGGCGATCGCCCGTACGGGTCACTGGTTCTTCTGCAGACGCGACGGATTGTGGTGCGGGGAAGTAACGAAGACATCGCCGTGACGACCGAGATGAATCTCGGATTCCTGGGGACCAGCGTCCCCGGTGACATTCAGACCTTCATTCATTCCCACAATTCGAGCCCGGAACCGCAGGGGTGGCGTCACCAGATCTCGAACGGTGGTGAGTTCACGGCGACATACCGTGTGAACGCCGACCGCTGTCTGGTGACGAGGAGACTCTCGGAAGTTCTGCGCTGGTTCGATTGGACGGGTGGGGGTGAGGCGTGGGTCGGTTATTACACCAATGCGGCGCTTACCACCCGCGTGCGGCTGGGACGTTACTACTCGGAGTTCTGGGAGTTTGCCGGATCACCCCTGTCCGGCGTCGCGCAGGCGTTGGATTCGAGCAAGCCGATGAAGGGGGAGTTCTTCCTGTTCGGCACCGCCCTGGGAAGAGTGGTCGCGTACAACGCGCTGCTTCAGGGGCAATTCAAACACAGCGACTACACGCTCGGCGCTTCACAACTCAATCGGGTGATCGGAGAGTTCGAGTTGGGCGCGCATGCGTCTTTTCCCGTGTGGGGCTGGACCACGCAGCTCACATGGCTCGTGCTCAGCGGCCGAACTGCTGAGTACGACACAGAGTTTTCCCGTACCCACTACTGGGCGGGATTCTACGTGGGAATGAGCCGGCCGCTTTCGTTCATGGACTGAAACCAAAGAGGTCAAGCGATGCGAACTACCCTGGATCATCTCAAGGCCAGTGACCGGCTGCGTGACGCGTACGCCCAGGCGATCAGGCGCTTCAGCGGCCGGCCGGGTGTGCTGGGTATTGGAATCGGGCTGCCGATGAGCAACGGCAAGATCGACGACAACCGCAAGGTCATCCGGGTATTTGTCGAAGAAAAGTTGCCGGCGGAGGCGGTTGACGACCGCCACCTGATTCCAACGCGGATCGATGGCATCCGAGTTGACGTTCAGGCGCTATGCATGCAGGGAGACACGCATGACACCGCCAGCTTCGATGATACGACCATGGCAGCACAGGCTGAATTGAGACCGGGAATCAGCATCGGCAATGCAGCGGGCCCGCCGGGTACGCTGGGGCTGATCGCAACGTCGGATGGCAAGCCGTGTCTGGTGTCTGCGGATCACGTGCTTGCACCGCTGACCTCGTCTTCGCAGGACGTCTACCAGCCGGCGCCGGCCGATGGAGGCGCCGGTCCGGAGCATCTGGTCGGGCGGGTGTGGCGCGTCAATCGTGCGCTCGGTGTGGCGACCGCGTCGGTCTCGACCATGCGGTCTCTGGTGCGCAGCCCGATGGGAACGACCGTCGTGGTGAAGAAATTCCGCCTTCCGAAAATCGGCGAAACGGTGACCAAAGTGGGCCGGTCGACCGACAAAACGCACGGCGTGGTGCGCGACTTTGTCAGCATCCAGGGATGCGCGCGCGGGTTTGTGATCTGGCCGGCGGGTGGGACCAGGACGAACGTGGAAATCAGCAAGGGTGGCGATTCGGGGGCGGTGTGGTACTCCGAAGATGACAGCGCGGGCATTGCGATTCAGGAGCGCGGAGAACCCGACGGTGTCCCCAATCAGGAATGGGCGGTTGCGGCGGGACTGGTCTACGCCGCGGATGCGTTGAACTTTCGACCCTGGTAACCGGCGGTTCGCGGCCCGAATCGCCCCGGAACCCCGCCAAACGGGCGCCTTTCCCCAACTTGACCCCTCCCCGGGGCCGGTGTATAGTCCCCGTTCCGGTTCGCCGGAGGGCTAGCCTAATTGGTAAGGCAACGGTCTTGAAAACCGTCGGGCTTAACCGCCCTTGGGGGTTCGAGTCCCTCGCCCTCCGCCAGTTTGATTCTCGCGCGGTGCGGCCGCGCGAACTTAAGGACAGACTTGGAGAGGTGGCCGAGTAGGTCGAAGGCGACGGTTTGCTAAACCGTTGTACGGGCTTAAACCTGTACCGAGGGTTCGAATCCCTCCCTCTCCGCCAGATTTTTTGATCGTATTTCTCGCAGGCGACGCGAATAGACACCCGCCGCATCCGGTAGTACGCGTAACCCCAACCTGGGCGGCGCGTACCGAGTGAACAGCGACGCGGCCGCCGGAAAGGACGCGATGCGCAGAACACTCGAGCTCAAGCGGGCCGATATCGGCTCGCTGTTCAAGGTGGCGTTCATTATCTACGCCACCATCGGGCTGGTGGCGGGAATCGGCCTGGGCATGTTTTTCGCGACGGTGGGTTCGCTCTCGTCGCTCCTGGGCGATCATCACATGCCCTGGGTCGGCTTCGTCTCCGGCGCGGCGGCGTTCGTGATGATTCCGATCATGTCCGTGTGCTACGGCATGATCGGGTCGATCGTGGTGTCGATCGTTGGATTGGTGTACAATTTCGCCGCCGATCGATTTGGCGGTGTTCGACTCGAGTTCGAAACCGGAGATGTTGCGCCGGCTGCCGCCACGACCGCGGTCCCGCCGCAAGCCTAGATCAAACTGACATCGCGCGCCCGTAGCTCAACTGGATAGAGCGTATGGCTACGGACCATAAGGTTAGGGGTTCAAGTCCTCTCGGGCGCGCCATCGAAACAAAACGGAGTGCACAGTGCGTGCGCTCCGTTTTTGCTTATGCGGTGGTGTTGATGGCGCGGTGCGAGAGCCAGAAGCCGGGAAGCATGGGGAGCCAGAAGCTCAGGCCGCGGAAGAGGAAGGTGGCCGAGAGCGCGGTGGTGACATCCAGTCCCGCCATCTTGAGGGTGAGCACCGACGTGGCTTCGAACGTCCCCAGTCCGCCGGGAATGACTCCGATGGTGCGGAACAGGTTGGAGATCATGAAGCTCATGAACACGCCGCTGATGGGTGCGGCTCCGCCCAGCGCCCAGATCAGCACCACGATGGTCAGCGTATCCAGCAGGAAGATGATCGCCTGGTAGATGCTGGTCGCCGTCAGCAGGCGCCAGTTGCGCACCAGCGTCGGATCCGCGTCGCCCACGAAGTGCAGCACACGTTTCACCAGGTTGGAACGTCCCAGCCGGTCGGTGCGCGGGTGCACGCCGCGCCCCGACATGGCGATCATGGCGGCCGTGAGCGCGGTGCCCAGCACCAGAAAGATGACCGAGGCGACCATGATCAGGGTGGTGGCCTGTCCGTGCAGGTTGGCGATCACCAGCGCGGCCGCCAGGCAGCCCACGTAGGCCACGTTGTACGAGGCGGTGTTGAGCAACGCGGTGGCGGATACCACACCGCGCGACACGCCCTGGGCTTCCAGCGCCTTCGCGAACAGTGCGGTGCCGGAAAGTCCGCCGGTCGGGACCACCTGGTCGACGAAGAGCTTGGCGAGACTCAGCACAAACGCCCGTAGCAGTGTGAGCCTGGCGCTGGCGGCCCGCGCCACTTCGCGCCACACCTCGCCCTGCGCCAGATAGGTGGCCACCTGCAGCAGCACCGCGACCAGCAGCCAGCGGGGCCGCGAGCGTTCGATGATCTGCAGAAATTCGCGCCCCTCGCTGACGTGGAGCGAGACCGCCACCACGGCGGCCAGCATCAGGCCGCCGAAGATCCAGGGGATCCAGCGGGAGCGAGCGTGTTTTTTGCCGGAAGGGGACGGCGCGTCCATCGGGCCAGTATGCCACGTCGGGGCACCGGGCTTGAACCAATTATCGCGGGAAGAATGCGAAACGGGGCGCACATCGCTGTGCGCCCCGTCTCTCGAGCAGGTCGCGCCGGGCGCGGAAGCACGCCATTCATGACGATGGCGTGGGTACCCTCGTAGCCGGCGACTGATTTTCGTCCGGCCCCGCACCAGCGCGACCCTATCAATTGTACATTACATTTCCGTCATTCGCCACGCGTGCTCGCGGGTCCTGACGCCGGCCACCCGTATTCTTCGTCCGGGTCTCGGACGCCTCGCCGCTCACGTCCTCGCGTGAACCGTATCCGCACGGTTCGTGTCTCGAGGCCGCTGCGGATTGTTCGCTTGCGAGGGTCCTGCGCCCCGGCCGCGAATCGCCACCCGCTCGTTCTCTAGAACGCGAACGACGCCTGAATGGCCGGGATCAGGTCCCAGTCTCCGTTGTCGACACGCGTGAACTGGCCCACGCCCTTGATCCTGAGATCGCGCGTTACGTGGTAATTGATGCCGGTCTCCCAGCGATCGATGGGCGCGTCCCACGTGACGTCCTGGCCGGCACCGTTGGTCACCGTGTTGAAGCGCATCGCGTCGTAGCGACCGCACAGGTCCCAGCCGGGCAGGAAGGAATACACCGCTTGCAAGTAATACGCCTGATTGTCGAGCCCGTTGGAGCGCACGGGTGTATCCCAGTGGTTGGCCCAGAACTCTCCCATGAACCACAGCTTCCACACTTTCCAGTCACCGCTCACGCCCCACAGATTCTGAAAGTAATTGTTTGCAGTTTTACCGGCCGGCAGGTACGGCGTCACCGAGCGGTCGAAATATGCACCGCGTGTGGCCGATAGCCAGAACATCAGCCCGGGCGTGAACGCGTAGCCGATCTTGCCGTGCACGGCCAGGTTCTCGTTGGTGTCCGCGCCCTGCACCGACGCGGAGGCGCTTCCCAGCGTGACACCACCGGCGAACTCCACCCGGCCCAGCGTGCCCAGTGTGTAGAGGCCGTAGTTCCAGCAGTTGTCGTACAGGATGGGACTGGATGCGTAGATCTTGCCGCGCACCACGCCACTCGAGTCGCGGTACACCACACCCGACTGTCCCTTGCCACGCATCGACAGCAACTGGTCCAGGTTCATGGGCACGCTGAACGCCGTGAGCGACGTCTTCCAGTACTGCGACATGGGAATACCGATCAGCGGATTCTTGTTGGAATACGTGTGGCTGGCCCAGATGCCGTCGTGCACGGGAATCAGTCCGGCCTCGATGAACACATTGCGTCCCGAGAAGGGGCGGTGCATCAGATAGCCGCCGAAGAAGCGATACGTGTTGTAACTCTCCGGCGAGACCAGAAACTGGAGATACACGGACGTCGGCCCGCGGTTGCCCTCGACGAACAGGCGCGTGCGCAGGGCGTCGAAGTTGGTGTCGTTGGTATTCAGCGTGTTGTAGTTGCGGTACGGAGTATCGTCGCCGGCCACGATGTCAATCAGTCCGCGCACCTGCACGGTTCCTTCCGCGCGCGCGTTGACCACCAGCGCCAGCAGTGCCAGCGCGACCAGGGCGCCCAGCGCCAGGCGGCGTCCCGCGGTGGAGGGGTGCAGGGGTTCGACCCGAAGTGCGTGTCTCATACCAGGACTCCTTGTTTCTCCGGCGCGGCGGCCGGTGCAATGGCGCCGGTGGCAGCGCGCGGCAATGTCAGCGTGAAGGTGCTGCCGCGGCCGAGCGTGCTGGTCACCAGCACCTGGCCGCCGTGCTTCTCCACGATCACCTTGCACAGCGCGAGGCCCATGCCGAACCCTTTCGATCCGTACTGATGGGTTCCCGACGAGTGGTTCATCACGTCGCCCACTTCGTAGACCTTTTCGAAGATCCACTTCAATTCGTTCTGGGGGATGCCGATGCCGGTGTCTTCGACGGCGATGTGCACCGCGTCGTCGACGACATGTGTGCGCACGCGCACCGACCCGCCGTCGGCGGTGAAGCGAATGGCGTTGTCGATGAGAGCCAGCAGGGCGTCGTTGAAACGCACCGGGTCGGCCATGACCCACAGGGGGGCGTCGCCGAGTTCCACCGTCATGCGCAGATGCCGCTTTTCGGCCACCTGCCGGCGGCTCGTCAGCGCATCGCGCACCAGATCGCGCGCGTCGTGGCGCGATAGATCCAGCGTCTGCAGACCCTGTTCCCAGTAGGTGAGGTCGAGCATCGACTGCACGAGACGGTTCAGCCCGGTCAGCTGTTCGGTAATGAGGTGGGTGGTCTCGCGTACGTTCTCGGGCAACGGACCCAGGGCGCCGCTCGCGATCATTTCGTTGAAGCCGGAGATGATGGTGAGTGGCGTGCGCAGTTCGTGGCCGGCCAGTGCGATGAAGTTGCTCTTGGCCTGGTCGACGGACTTCAGGTGTTGCACGTAGGTGGCCAGGGATTCACGCATGTGCGCAAAGTTGCGGCCCAGGATGGCCACCTCGTCGCGGCCGCGTTGTTCGACGGGATAGTCGTACTGTCCCTTTTGCAGGGCGACGGATGCCTGCACGATGCGCGAGATCGGTTTGGAAATGGAATTCGCGGCGATGTAGCACACCAGCACGGTCACGATGACGGCGGCCAGACCGCCGGCGATGAGGCGCTTCTCGAGCACCACGATGGGCGTCATTTCCAGCGCCAGGTCGCGGCCCACGAAGGCGTCGAATCCGTCGTCGGGGGAAATACCGCCCACGCCCACGTGAATGGTGATGAACTCGCGGCCTTCATGCTTGCGGCTGAAGGCCTCGGAAAGCGTCACGGACCCGCGCGCCACACTGGAGGCGATGCGCGCCGCCGGACGCCAGGTTTCCAGCTCGTCGTTGCTCGAATACGTGCTGGCCAGCGGAATACCCGCGCGCGCCAGACATACGTCGGCGCCCGTCAGGCGCTTCACGTCCGTGACGAAGTTGGCATCCAGGAAACTCCCGATACGCACCACCGCTTCCAGGTTGTGAAGCACGTATACCGGCGCCACCGCCGCCGCCACCAGCTGGTCGTCCATCTGGTAGAAATCCGCGATGGCGGCGCCCTTCATCGCCATTTCCAGTCCCGCGTGTCCGCTGCCCTCGTGCAGCGCAGTGCGGGTGTCGGCGTTTTCCCAGTCCGATCCCTGGGCGCGCGTGACGCACGTAAGCAGCTTGCCGTTGGGGTCAAAGATCTCGATGAAGTCCGCATCCGTGATGCGCAGGAAATCCGTGGCCACGCCCTCCACGGTGGGGATGAATTCCGCGCCGCGTTCCGCGGGCGGAATGGAGAAGGGCGCAAAGAAGCGCGGATCGCGCACGGTGACCTGCGCCATGCTCACCAGCTCGTTGCGGCGCGAGGACAGCAGCTGCACGAAGACCGAGCCCGACTCCGCAAGGCTGTCCTGGACCCGCTCGCGCACCGCGTGGTTGGCGGCGTGGATGGCCGAGAACAGAATCGTCACCAGGATCGCGACCAGCGGAATGGTCGTGAGCACGATGATACGTGTGCGAATGCGTCCGAATCGAAGCATGGGTCGTCGCTGTGGCCGTTCCGGGTTAGAGGTTCACGTCGCAGTCGGTGACGCCGTCGCCCACGGTCACGGTGGTGGAGCGATCGCCGATGTCGGGATGCCAGATGCGCACGGTGTACGTGCCCGGCGGCAGATCGGGAAAGTCGAAGGCCCCCGAACGGTCGGGTTGTGTCACCAGCGGCGAATCCACCACCAGCACGTACGCCGACATGGTGGAGTGAATGTCGCAGAACACCTGCACGATGCCCGGCTTGTCGAACGTCACCTGTTTGGATTTGCCCTTGCCGTAGTAACCGAGATCGAAGCGCTTGGTTTTCGAATACGAGAAGACGTTGTGGTACACGAGATCGCCGTTGGGAAAGTCGACGGTGGTTCCCACCGGCACGCCCAGCACGTGCGGCTCGAACGACTGGTTGATCTGTTTGAGCTGGGGCTTGCCCCCGTCCGTCGGCGTGGCCTGCGCGACCCCGGGGCCTTCCAGGTAAACGACCACGTCCAGCGGGGTGGTGCCGTGCGGATGGCCGGCATGGCTGGCGCCCGAGGCGCCGGCCGAGTTCAGGGTGCCGGCATAGGGGTCCAGGGTGGACGACTGCATCACCGCGACGTCGGTCACGATGCGAACCTTGCCGCGCAGTTCGCCCGCGACGGCGGGAGCGGCCAGAATCGACCACAGCACGGGAATCAGTACCAGCCACCAGCGGGGCCGGCGCGGGCACCGGCCATGGCGGCGGAACTTGAACGGCGAATTGCTCATAGCACGATCACTTCCAGTAAGTTGAAGCCCGTGCGGCAGGCGTCGCCGTGACCGCGGGCGGGAAACAATTGCCGGGAAGACAAAACAGAGGAAAGGGGAGCAACCAATATGCCGTCGTGGAAGCGACGGGGAAGTATGGGGTGTCCGGCGGCACAATTTTTCCGGCAACGTAAAGCTGTTAAGGCGGTTTAATATGGTGCGATGAGTGCCCACATGCTGCGTCTTGCCCGGGTCGCCGGCGCCCTGCTGCTGCTTCTGCCGGCCTGCCAGAAGAAAGAAGTCGCTCCTTTATATGAGGAAGTCACCGCCGAGCGTCGCACCATCGATGTGACCGCCTCGGCATCCGGCGCCATCGAACCGGTGCGCACCATCGACGTGAAGTCGAAGGCCTCCGGCGAGATCATCGAACTGCCCGTGGATACCGGTGACGAAGTCCACGCGGGACAACTGCTCGCATCCATCGATCCCCGTCTTCCCAGGAACAATCTCGAACAGGCCCAGGCCGACCTGGAGGTGGCGAAGGCCCAGCTCGACAACGCCAAACTCAAGCTGGCGCGTGCCGACACGCTGCTGGCCGCGCAGGCCATCACCGAGGAGGCGCACGAGGACGCGCGCCTGGCGTACACGGAAGCGAGCGCGCAGGTGGTGCGCGCGAAGACCTCGCTGGATACCGCGAAGGATGCGATGGACGACACCAAGGTGCGCGCGGCCGTGGACGGAACGTTGATCGCGAAGAACGTGGAACTGGGCACGGTGATTTCGTCGCCAACGAAGGACGTGGGCGGCGGCACGGTGCTGATGCGCATGGCCAACCTCGACACCGTGCAGATTCGCACGCTGGTGGATGAGACCGATATCGGCAAGGTGCGGCCCGGCCTGGAAGCCACCATCACCGTGGATGCGTATCCCAACCATCCTTTCTCGGGGCGCGTGCTGAAGATCGAACCGCAGGCCACGGTGGTGCAGAACGTCACCATGTTTCCGGCGCTGGTGCGTATCGCCAATCCCGGGCATCTGCTGATGCCGGGGATGAACGCGGAAGTGGTGATTCAGATCGGAACGCGTGAGAACGTGGTGGCGATTCCGTACGCGGCCCTGCGCACGCCGCGCGATGTGGCATCGGCGGCGAGTGTGCTGGGGCTGGATCCGGCGACGGTGCAGCAGGAACTGCAGTCGCCGGCGTCGTCGCCCGCGGGCGGCGCGAATGCGGACGGGAAACCCGATTCAGCGGGCGCGGTCGCGGACACCTCGCGTGCGCGTGGGGGG
>OBLQ010001028.1_pt1 | contig 10517 bp, 4 predicted proteins | sample 1519881 | NCBI WGS metagenome assembly OBLQ01 (sample SAMN01911456, study PRJEB22533) | soil metagenome | biome: Soil | place: Malaysia | collected 2012-04-30 | depth DG_metagenome m | reverse complement strand
GAGTCGGCGGGAGCCCTCGAACCGCGCGCCGCCCGTGCGGTGCTCGTGGCCGCCGGCCACGGTGAACCGCAACGGCAGTCGGGCAAGCGGCAGCGCAACCCCGGTGGCCTCACCCGCCGCGAGGTCGAAGTGCTACGCCTCGCGGCCAGGGGCCTCACGACCGGCCAGATCGCCGACCGGCTCTTCATTTCTCCGAAGACCGCCGATCACCACATCCAGCACATCTACGGCAAGATCGGCGTCTCGACACGAGCCGCTGCCGCCCTCTGGGCCATGCAAAACACCCTCGTCCACTGAACGGGGTGCCGTGGTGACCTCACGGACAGAAGGGGGACAGAAGACGAGCTAGCGGTTCGGGCGGGTTTGAAAGCTGTCCGGATAGGTCTATTCCGTTGTCGTCATGACAACGTGCTAGAAGACCGGGGGGCCGCTTCTCGAGTGGCAGAGTCGTAGACTCAGCGCGGTGGCGGCTTGTCCTGAGTGTGGCGAGAAGCTTCCGGGCGAGTTTCCTTTCTGTCCGTTCTGCGCTGCACCGCTGGCGGGCCAGCCTCCGACGGCCCTCTCTGAAGAGCGGAAGGTCGTGTCGGTGCTGTTCTGTGACCTCGTCGGCTTTACGGCCGCCTCAGAGGCGGTCGATCCGGAGGACGTACGGGCGCGGCTGCGGCCCTATCACGCTCGGCTGCGGGAGGAGATCGGGCGGTTCGGCGGGACGGTGGAGAAGTTCATCGGCGATGCCGTGATGGCGGTCTTCGGTGCGCCGGTGGCACACGAGGACGACGCCGAGCGGGCGGTGCGGGCGGGCTTGCGGATCCTGGAGGCGATCGGCGAGCTCAACGAGGCCGACCCAGGTCTCGGTCTGCAGGTTCGGGTCGGCATCAATACAGGCGAGGGCGTGGTCGCGCTCGACGCCAGGCCGGAGCTCGGCGAGGGGATCGTCGCCGGCGACGTGGTGAATACGGCGTCGCGGTTGCAGGGTGTCGCGCCGGTGGACGGAGTGGCGGTGTCGGAGCAGACCTATCGGCGGACGGAGCGCGTGTTCGACTACGAGCCGTTGGAGCCGGTCGTGGTGAAGGGAAAGTCGGAGCCGCTTCAGACTTTCCGGCCGGTACGGGCTCGGGCGGAGTTCGGGCGGGACGTCATTCGCACGCACGCGACGCCGCTGGTCGGCAGGGATTTGGAGAGGTCGCTCGTGATCGGGACGTTCGAGCGGGCGGCGCAGCAGCGCTCGTGCCAGTTGGTGACGCTGGTTGGAGAGCCGGGCGTGGGGAAGAGCCGCATGTGCGCGGAGCTTCTGCGTCACGTCGACGCTCGACCCGGCCTGGTCAGATGGCGGCAGGGTCGCTGCTTGCCCTACGGCGAGGGCATCTCGTTCTGGGCGCTGGGAGAGATCGTGAAGGCCGAGTCCGGGATTCTGGAGTCAGATACCCCTGCGCAAGCGACGGCGAAGCTCGAGCAGACAATTGCGGAAGACGATCCGGACCGCGCCTGGCTCTTGGCGCGGCTGGCGCCGCTGGTCGGCGCGCCTGCGGAGCCGGTTGCCCAGGAAGAGTCGTTCGCGGCCTGGCGGCGCTTCTGCGAGGGTCGCGCCGCCGAGCGGACGACGGTCCTCGTGTTCGAGGATCTGCACTGGGCCGACCCTTCCTTGCTCGCCTTTCTCGAGCATCTGGCCGACTGGGCCGAGGACGTGCCGCTGCTGCTCCTGTGCACGGCGCGACCCGAGCTGTACGAGCGGCATCCGACCTTCGGCGCCAACGCCCGCAACGCGCAGCGCATCAACCTCGCTCCACTGAGCGACGGCGAGACGGCGCAGCTCGTCTCGGCGTTGATGGAGCGGGCGGTGCTGCCGGCTGAGACGCAGCAGGTGCTGCTGGAGCAGTCGGGCGGGAACCCGCTGTACGCGGAGGAGTTCGTGCGGCTGCTCGCAGACCGGGGTCGGCTTGGGGACGGCGTGGAGGTGCCCGAGTCTGTGCAGGCGTTGATCGCGGCGCGCCTCGACACGCTCAGCCCGGAGCGGAAGAGCCTGCTCCAGGACGCCTCGGTGCTCGGCAAGGTGTTCTGGGCGGGCGCGCTCGCGCAGATGGGCGACCACGACGCCGGTGAGGTGGAGCTGATGTTGCACGAGCTGGCGCGCAAGGAGCTCGTCCGTCCCGCCCGCTCCAGCTCGATGGAGGGTGAGCGCGAGTACGGGTTCTGGCATGTGCTGGTGCGCGACGTGTGCTACGGGCAGATCCCGCGTGCCGCGCGCGCTGCCCGCCACCAGCTGGCCGCAGCCTGGATCGAGGAGCAGGCGGGCGAGCGGGCGGAAGACCTGGCCGACGTTCTCGCCTACCACTTCGAGGCCGCGCTCGAGCTCAGCGAGGCAGCCGGCCTCGACGAGCAGAGAGAGCAGCTGCAGGCGCAGGTGCTGCGCTACCTGACTCTGGCGGGCGAGCGGGCGCTCTCACTCGACGTCGAGCAGGCCGAACGGCAGCTCGCCCGCGCCCTCGACCGCTGCCCCGGAGACACCCTTGAACGGGCATCGCTGCTGGAGCGGTGGGCGCAGGCCGCTCAGCAACGAGGCCGACTCCACGAGGCCAGGCAGGCGTTCGAACAAGCTCTCGATCTCCACCGCGAGCAGGGCAACCCAATCTCGGTCGGGCGCATACTGACCCGGCTTGGACTCCTCGTCCACCGACTCGGCGACCCACACTGCGAGGAGTTGTTTGCAGAGGCGGTCGAGCTGCTCGAAGCGCAGCCCGCCGGACCGGAGCTCGTCGCCGCCTACACCTACGCCGCGGGGCGGCGCATGTTCACCGACGACTACCTCGACGCTGTCGCGGGAGAGGAGCAGGCGCTCACGCTTGCGGCGGAGCTCGGTCTGCCGGTGCCGGCAATGGCGCTCCACGTGCGCGGCCTCTCCCGCTGCCAACTCGGGGAAGCGGACGGACTCGAAGACCTCCGGCAGGCGCTCAGGCTCGCGCACGAGCAAGGCCTCGGACGCGAGACCGCCGCCATCCACGGCAACCTCGCCGGGGCGACCTGGATGTACCAGGGCCCCGCGGCTGCCCTCGACGTGACACGGGAGGGGCTCGCCTTCTGTGAGCGGCGCGGCATCACGGAGATGACCCTGCAGAACAGTTCCGCAAACCCGAGCTTGCTGGCCGAGCTCGGACAAACCGAGCAGGCGCTCGCCGAGGCCGGACCGCTCGCCGACCGGATCGAAGCAGCCGGCGACATGTCCTGGCTCGGTCCTCGTGCGCTGCAGCTGCGGCTGCTCGCCGAAACGGGCGCCTCCCAGCATGCTCCCGACCCTGAGCCGATGCTCGCGGCCGCCCGCGAGATCGGTCTGCCGGACTCGATCGCGGAGGCACTCGTCGCCGCCGCTCAACTCCGGCTCGCTCAAGGCCATCTCGGTCAGGCCAAAGCTCTCGTTACCGAGCTCCACCAGACCCCCGCCGCGCGCGCCGGCTGCCGATATGTCCTGCCGCAGCTGCTGCGCACCGCGCTCACCCTGGGCGACACTGCGCTCGCCCACGATCTCGTGTCCGGCATCGAGCCCCGTACCCCAGTGGCCGAGCACGCCCTCGCCTCGGCTCGAGCTCAACTCGCCGAGGCGGTCGGCAAGCACGACGAGGCCGCCGCGCTCTACGTGGACGCGGCCGAGCGCTGGCGCGAGTTCGGCAATCTCCCCGAACATGCCTACGCGTTGCTCGGCCAAGGCCGTTGCCTGCTCGCACTCGGGGACGCAGGAGCCAACCGACCGCTGGCCGAAGCCCGCGACCTGTTCGCTTCGATGGGCTACAAGCCTGCCTTGGCGAACACCGAGAAGCTGTTTGCTGAGACAGTCGCAAGGACCGCGTAGTCCTTCGTACTGCTTCCTCCGGAGGGGGTTGGGACTGCCCAGTTTGGCCCAATGCGCTGCCGGAGCCGATTCCTCGCCGAGATGAACAACCTTGGCGCGACCGCCATCTAGAGGTACGTGCGGGCCTCGGACGCGCTGCTCGTGGCGCCCATGGCGTCGAGACGCTTCGTGGCTCGAGTCGCGACCTTCGTCGCCTGCTCCGGGTCGAGCGCGGGGAGGAGGTCGACGAGGAGCCGTGCCCCCAGGTAGCGCTCTCCGCGTTCCTCGAGTTCGGCGACAGCGCTCAGCGCGATCGCGCATGCCTGGGACACCTCGCCCCGATCCGCGAGCCTCACCGCGTGCGCCCAGTCCGCGATCGACTCGAGCGCCGGGGCGCAAGCCGCATGCGACAGCATGCGGGCGCGGTCGATGAGCTCGTCCAGGAGGTCCCAGCTACGCTCGAGGGCGCTCAGTTGGAGCTCCAGCCGGAGTCGATGGACGAGATGCTGCGAGTTCGGTCGATCCTCCGGCTCGGGCGCGAGCGCTGCCAGCCGACGCCGCGCGTCCGGGACGCCGACGACGGGCCGCAGGATCTCGAGCGTCTCTCGCGGAAAGAAGTGACTCGGCGACCCGATCTTCGCCCCGTCGAAGACTTCGAGCGCCCGTCTGGCTGCTTCGTCGTCGCCACACTCGAACGCGCTCAGCGCCTGTCCCGCGAGCGCGCGGAGCCCGTGGAAGCACGTCCGCATGCCCTCCTCGGCGACGAGCGCCGGTGCCGTCGCCGTTGCGTCGCGCAGCTCGACCAGCCGGCCTAGCGGGAGGAGCGCACGGGTCAGCGCCGACCCGCTGTGGAGGGTTCGATGGGGGCCGAGGCGGGCTGCGAGCTCGACGGTCTCCGCCCCGACCGCCGCCGCGTCGTCGAAGCGGCCGGCGTCCGCAAAAGCCAACGCGGATGTGACGAGCAGCTCGTGCGCCTCGCCGCGGTCGTTCATGCTCTGGCCGACCTCGGCGGCCCGACGGGCGAAGCTGCCGGACTCGCAGAATCCGTCGCGCATCACCTCCATGTACAGCCCGTCGAGCGCGTACGAGAGCAGCGTCTCGGAGCCGATCTCCTGGGCGATCTCGATCGCCCGCTCGCCATCCTGCCGCGCGTCCTTCGCCGTCCGCGGGTCCAGGAGCCAGAAGCCCATGACCGCGCGGCCCGCGAGAAACGCACCCAGCTCGAAGGAAGCCGGGCCGTCTCCCACCTCGTCGAGACCCCGGTCGACGAACTCCCTCGCCTTGGCGATCCACTCGTCGCCGGTCATCATCCCGCGCCAGCGCTGCCAGTGCAGGGTGGCTCGCGCGCGCAGCCGCCGGGCTTCGGCGAGGTCTCCGAGCCGCTCGGCTGCGGCTACCGCTTCGAGGTAGTGCTCCCATGCCTCATCGGCGCGGACGGCGGCGTGTGCTGCGTCCGCCTTCAGCTCGAACGCCGCAAGGCGCTCGTCGTCCGTGCGCGCAAGCGCCAGTGCCCGGTCACCGAATCCGAGAGCCTGGTCGATCGAGAACTTGGCGGCCTCGGCGCGCCCTGCATCGGTCAGCGCGGCCACCGCCGCACGGCGGATCCGGTCGCGGCGCTCGAGGTCACTGGGCCACGCGAGCTCGGAGTCCTCCGGCTGTGCTGCGGCCTCGTAGTGGTGTGCGATCAGCTCGATGTACTCGTGGCGACGATCGCCGGCGATCTCCTCCAGCCAGCGTGCGACCTCGGCATGGGTGGACGCGCGCCGCGCCTTCGGGAGCGAGTCGTACGCGACCTCGCGGATCAGTCCGTGGCGGAACGCGAGCTCCACCCGCCCGACGAGCGAGGACGTCGGCCGCGTGACAACGAAGCTCTTGTCCTCGAGAGCGCGCAGGGTCGAACGCATCGAGCCGTCGAGCACCGACTCGAGCGTCGTCGCCCAGAAGACGCGGCCGACGACGGCGGCTGCCTGCAACGCCTGCTTCTCGTCCGCCGGCAGTGCGTCCACCCGCGCTGCAAGGACGGCGCGCACGGTGTCGGGGATCTTCACCTCGGCATCGGGGGTGCTCTCGACGATCCCGCCGTCCGCGCGTGCCAGCACCCGCTGGTCGACGAGGTGCTCGACGATCTCCTCCACGAACAGTGGGTTGCCCTCGGCCGCGCCCAGCACCTTCTCCCGCAGCTCCTCGCCCATCGTCGGCGCGAGCTCAAGGAGCAGCTGCTTCGCATGGGTGTCGGAGAGCGGCTCCAGGCCGATCTGCGAGACGCGCGGCTTCGCGCTCCATCCCGGACGCAGCTGCGCGAGCTCTGGGCGGCCGGTCGCGACGATGAGGAGCGGTCCGGTCGAGCGGACCAGGAGGTGCTCGACCATGTCGAGCAGCGGCGGCTCGGCGCGGTGGAGATCGTCGATCACCACGATGGTGGGTCGCCGTGCTGCGAGCGCGCTCAGCAGTCGCGGCCAGGCGAGTCCGAGCTCCTCCCCGATCGTCTCGGGTGAGATGCCCTCGAGGGGGTTGCCCGGCAGGGAGATGCCCGCGGTCGTCGCGACTGCGAAGAGCACCCGATCGTGCTCCTCGAGCTCGGCGGCCCCCTCGAAAAGCGTGCCGAGAAGCCGGCGGAGCTTCTCGGCGGCAACCTCTGCACCGTCGTCGATCAGGATTCCGGCGGCGCTCCAGATGATCTCGCGCAACGCCCAATAGGTGATCCCGACGCCGAACGGCAGGCAGCGACCCCGGTAGACGACCGACCCCTCGCCGCGGGAGCCTACGCTCGTCACGAACTCCTCGGTGAGTCTCGACTTGCCGACGCCCGCGTCGCCCAGGATCGTCACGAGACCGGGACGAGCTGCCTCGATGCAGTCGGCGTAGAGCGTGTCGAGCAGTGTGAGCTCTCGCGACCTTCCGACGAGCGTGGTGTGCGCCAGCACGAGCTTGGCCGGCGGCACAGGCTCGTCCGCGCCGAGCACCCGCCACGCCCGAACCGCGGCCGATTTCCCCTTCAGCGCTCGATCCTCGACGGGCTCGGCCCGGAAGGCGCCTCGCGTCGCGAGGAACGTGCGCTCGGCGACGACGACGTCGCCTGCCTCCGCGGTCTGCTGCAGGCGCGCTGCGACGTTCACGACGTCCCCGGTGACCATGAACTGGTCGCGTCCGAGTCCGGCGATCACCTCGCCCGAGTTGAGGCCGATGCGAACGGCGAGGCGGACGCCGTGCCGCTCGGCGATCTCGTCGTTGAGCTCCACGAGACGCTCCTGCATGCTCAGCGCCGCTTGCACCGCCCGCTGTGCGTCGTCCTCGCGAGCCGCGGGGATGCCGAAGACCGCCATCACGGCGTCGCCGATGAACTTCTCGACCACGCCTCCCCACGACTCGATCTCCGAGGCCATCGCCGTGAAGTACTCGGCGAGGAGCGAGCGCAGCCGTTCGGGATCGAGCCGCTCCCCGAGCGCGGTCGACCCGGTCAGGTCGGCGAAGAGGACGGTGACCAGCTTCCGCTCCTCGCCCGTTGCCGCAGGCGAGTCGAGCCGGTGCCCGCAGGACGAGCAGAACCGGGCTCCGACCCGTGCCTCGGCGCCACAGGAGGGACACGCCTCGAACAGCGCTCGTCCACAGGACGGGCAGAAGCGTGCCTCGGGGCCGAGCGGGCCTCCGCACGAGGGACAGCCGGGCGCGGCGGTGGAGGGCGTCACCCCGCTTCTCCGAGCACCGCAGCCCGCCGTCGCATGGCCGGAAGCTAGCGACTCGGCGCCTTCAGCCGCAGCGCCCGAAGACGCCTGTCTTCGAGCGCTGCGGAGTCTCGACACGTCGAGTCGGAGTGCTTCCGCGGAGCACCCGCCCGACCCCGGCTGCCTTCGCGCCGATGCCGCTTCGGTCTCTTGCGAACCAGGGAACGGCGCCTAGCCGAGCTCGGGGACGGGGTCGCTGGCGGCGATCGGTTGCGTCTGGCCGGCTTTGCGGCGGGCGGGGACGAGCCTGCTGGCGGCGATCCCGCCGGCTGCGGCGAGCGCGGTGCCGATCAGGAGTGCGTGGTGGAGGCCGGTGACGTAGCTGTCGGGCGATCCGTGGCCGAGTGCCGCGCTTGCGGGGAGGATCGCGCCGAAGGCGGCGACGCCGACGGCGATCCCGCCCTGGCGGAAGGCGTCGTTGACGCCTGCCGCGAGCCCGCTGTGGGCGACGTCGACGGAGCCGAGTGCGACGTCTGCGAGAGCGGGGTTGACGAGGCCGGTGCCGATGCAGACGACCAGCAGGCCGGGAAGCAGCGCGACCCAGGTGGAGTTGACGTCGGCGAGCGTCATGAGGCCGAGGCCGGCGGCGACGAGGATCATGCCGGCGGCGATCAGGGCGCCCGGCGAGGTGCGGTCGGCGAGCTGTGCGCTGGCCGCGGAGACGACGAACATCACGATCGTCCCGGGCAGGTAGACCAGGCCGGTGTCGAACGGCGAGAGGTGGAGCACTTCCTGCAGGTAGAGGGTGGTGTAGAGGAAGAGCGCGAAGAAGGACGCGGAGATCGAGAACGCGACGACCTGTGCTCCGGTGAAGGCGCGATTGCGGAACAGGCCGAGCGGGAGCATCGGTTCGCGGACGCGTCGCTGGACGAGCACGAACGCGACCAGAAGCGCTCCGCCGCCGCCGAGCTCGGCGAGGATGCGGCTGCTCGCCCAGCCGTCCTGGTTTGCGCGTAGGAGCGCGAGCACGAGCAGGAACAGGCCGGCCGTGAGGGTTGCCTGTCCGGGCCAGTCGAGTCGGCGGGCCGCCGGGTTGTTGGACTCGCGGAGCCACGCGAAGCTGGCGGCGAGCGCGAGGACGCCCAGCGGCAGGTTGACGTAGAAGACCGCCTGCCAGTTGAAGCCGCTGGTGAGTGCGCCGCCGACGAGCGGGCCGACCGCGAACGACGCCCCGATCGTCGCCCCGTAGAGCGCGAACGCCTGCGCTCGTTCGGCCGGCTCCGGGTACGCGTCCGCCAGGATGGCGAGCGAGCTCGCGAAGAGCATCGCCGCCGCCGTGCCCTGAACGGCACGGGCGCCGTCGAGCACGGCGATGCTCTGGGCGAGAGCGCAGGCGAGCGAGGAGAGGGTGAACAGCACCATTCCCACGATGAAGATGCGGCGGCGGCCCAAGCGGTCCGCCAGCGAGCCCGCGCTGAGCACGACCGTGGCCAGTGCGAGCGTGTACGCGTCGACGACCCACTGCACGCCGGTCAGGCCGGAGTGCAGGTCGCGGGCGATGTGCGGCAGCGCCGTGTTGACGACCGCGATGTCGAGCATCAGCATCGCCGTCGCAAGACAGACCACGGCGAGCGTGCCGGGCTTGCTGAACATCTGCTTGCGGAACATCTGAGCTCCCTTCATCTCGTCGTGGCGCTAGGACAGGTCGCTGAGCGAGGGCGGCGGGCCGAGGATCTCGGCGCCGTAGCGGGCGAACAGGCGTGCCATCTCGGGCAGCGGCGGCATGACCGTGTCGGTCGGCGGCTCGGCGCCGGTGACGGGGACGCCGAGGGAGACGAAGAGCTGCTCGGAGCCCGAGGGGCTGATCGTCACGAGCATCCGTGCGCGCTCGGAGCGGACGAGGTAGGCGTGGGGGACGCCGCGGGGGCCGAAGCAGTAGTCGCCTGCCTCGAGGTCGATCCGCTCGTCGCCGACGAACATGGTGACCTGTCCCTCGAGGATGTAGAACGTCTCGTCCTCGTTGTGATGGACGTGGAGGGGCGGCCCGCTGCCGCGCGGGTCGTCGACCTCGAACTGCGAGAACGCGTTGCCGGTCTCGTCGGGACCCGCCTTGACGGTAATGCGGCCGTTCTTCCACCAGACGTCGGCGAGGCCCTCGCCGGGGGCGAGGCGGTAGGGCTTGTTGGCGGTTGCCGTGGACATGGCGCTCCTTCCGGTCGGGAATCAGGTTCCCCCGACGGTAGGTGCGCCGTCCGCGCGCGTCTCCTAGGAGTTCGCTACGGCTTCCTTAGTTTGCGCTTACCCGTCCGCAGGCGGCTGGTGAGCGGCACGCATCGGCCCCGACGTGGGCACCTCCAGAAGCGTCAGCGGCGCCGAGACGGTGAGCGAGAGCCGGCCGCGGGCGACCCGGTCGAGCACGATCCCGCACTCGAGCGCGGCCAGCCGTTTACGCAGGACGAGCAGCCGCGCCTCGAGGTTGTCGTTGCCCGCCGGCAGCCCGAGGCGCTCGTCGAGCCGCAATTCGCGGTTGGTGTACGAGGTGCGGCCGTCGGCCGAGTGCTCGCGCAGGAGCTTCCACAGGATCCGGCCCGGCACGCCCTTGACCACGTAGGCGTCGTCGACGAAGACGCTGTCGTCCGCCTGGTAGTAGGCGACCGCGAGTGGCTCCCCCTGGGGCGCCGTCGCCGGTGTGAACTCGTCCGCGCCGCTCTCGGCCCGATCCGCCTCCAGCACCGCGAGCGCGGCGGCGAGCTGCCCGCCGAGCACCCGCAACAGACGTTCCTTGCCCGGGCTGAACTCGCCCTGGCGCTCGCTCTCGAGGTAGAGCACCCCGGTCAGCTCGCCGCGGGCGAGGAGCGGAACGGCCGCGGCGCTCTGCACGCGCTCGAGGCCCGGCAGCTCGATCTCGACCGCGGACGGCTCGCCGCCGCTGCGACGGATGCTGTCCCGTACGGCAGCGTTCATCGCCCGGCTACGCGCAATGTTCGGGACGCAGACGACGCGGCGCCGCTCCGCCGCCACTCCGACCAGGCCGA
>OBLQ010001027.1_pt1 | contig 10521 bp, 8 predicted proteins | sample 1519881 | NCBI WGS metagenome assembly OBLQ01 (sample SAMN01911456, study PRJEB22533) | soil metagenome | biome: Soil | place: Malaysia | collected 2012-04-30 | depth DG_metagenome m | reverse complement strand
GATCGGTTCGCTTCTTTCTCAGAACCCTGGGGCGAAGATCGAGGTCTTGGAGACAGTGAAGGAGGACGTGGAGTTCAAGCCGCCGCGGGATTTGATCCAGTTGGCGATGGCAAAGGGGTAGATCCACTCCAAGTTGGAAACCAATTTCGTCCACTTACACAGGGCAGCGACATGATCTGCCTTTATGAGCAGCCCGCTCCGGGGAAAAGATTGTGGGAAAGTCCTCCGCCCAGGGTGCCAAAACTGGTCGCGAATCAACTATAGTAAATAGACGCTCGCGCTTATGCGCCTACGGGCGCAAAGCGCGAGGTCCAACAAAACTACTGGCGAATGCCAGCCAACTCAATTATGTGGAGAAGCCTCCAGAATTTTTGAGGTGGAGCGACATTATAACACGGAAAAATCGACGATAGTCAACAGACTGGAAAGTTTTTCCACAAAGATGTCCACCGGTATTCCCAGGGGGTAAGTCTATGCATAACACCAATTCATTCTGTGTTCTGTGTAAGAAACCGGTGGACTGGAGTCCACCTTGGGGCGGCTGCCTATGGCAGTTCTGCGCGGACTGCCTGGCGGACTTCCGAGCGAAAGTCCTCCGCTCTGACGACCAATCAGCATCACGAATCCAGCAAGTTCGCCTTGAGCAGGCGCAGAGGGTGTTGAAATCTCCCTTGCTCAAGCCTCCGTTCATCGAGTCACTTGGTGAATTTTGCGATTATCAATCTCGCGAAATCCTGCCAGGCAGGTTGCTCTACACCCTAGACGCTGAAGGTGACAAGCCGAAGGCGGGAATCTTTTACTGCGAATGAAGTCGTTGGGCGGGTCACGGAAGAGCCGCCCTGTTTGCTTTTCTTTATGACTGAGAGCCTTCGACCCCCGTTCGGCTCCGAGCGCAACATCAACCTAACTGGGTTGGAAATTGAGTAGACATCCCCCGACAGACATTTTGTAGATGTCTGCATTTTGTCCTTCGTACTGAAAGTACGGTGTGGCGTGTCCCCGTTGCTGACCTTCTTCGTCTGAATGCAGCTCAGCGAACAGGACAGGCCTTGGTCCTGAAGTAGGTTGCGCTGCAGCAATCTGCCGTCCTGCAGTAGGACTTCACGCGCTTGACCATGACATCAAGCTCTGGAATCGTGCTGGTTGCAAGAGGATCGCCATGTGCAATTTTGTTGCGCTGTTCAAGCATGTCGTCGATGGCCTGGCGGCAAAGGAAGAAGTCAGGACCCAGAAGTCTGGCAACTTCAGCGGGATACGAATTGAATCCAAAGCGTCGCAGATACCTGCTGATCGATTTATGGTTGGGGTTCGCGAAATCGGCGATGAAGGCGTCCTTGTGAAAAGTTGGCGGAAATGGTGCCGTTGAATCCCACAGAGCATTATCGCGTTGCCACAACCGAATAATGTGGAGCGCGGTGGTCTCGGGCTTCTTCGAGTCCGAAATTGATGTGACAATGTCCTTCGACAAATAGAACCGCATGGATGCCGGAAATGCAGATTTGGGAGGACTGGAGGTCTCAATGGCAATTAGGGCCAGTTCAGCCAAGGATTCCACGTATCCCTCAACATGACTACAAAGCAGGACAATGCCGCCTCTAATCAGCGCACTGATTCGGGGTGCGCTCCCGACCGGATCCAAGCGGCGTAGCGTTCTGGCCACATGCAGAATCGACTCGATTTCATCGAGCCTTGTACAAAAATCTGAATAGGCGCTAGTGAACCGTGGCATTCGGCACGGCTTCCCCAACGATTTCGTTCCACAGCTCGACCCGCCTGGCCATCCGGGAGGTGTGATCGATCGATCTACTTATCAAGTCGAGAAACTCCTCGTTCTTGAGTAGTCGGCTATAAGCATGGCGGAATGACTTTCGTGACTCAGAAGTCCACTCTATGCCAGGTTGACTCATTGACACAAGCATCAAATCCATCAGGGCCCGGTTCACTGGCGGCGTACGCCCACTGTCATATTCTGGACGGCGAAAACATTCCGACGGTTCTAATACGCCTACAGAGTTGATCAAGGCGGTTTCCCAAGCCTGAGGCAATCTCGCTCTTTGATCCTCTGAGAGCTTCCTGTTGTCTCGTGCAACGTGGTTCAGCCAACGTTTCAAAGGCGCTTTATAAGATGCAAAGCCATTCAAGAGAAAGGAAAAGTATCTTAGAACCAGCTCCTCTGTTCTCATTCGGTTATCGGGAGATTTTCGACCAAGAATGCCGAGCCAGATCTGGTTCGTCGCTAGCTCATTTACCAACTCTATTAGGTCACCCCGATATATGCAGTTGCGAAGTTCCTGAGAGTTTAGGGGCACAGTATTTGAATTTAGCCGTTCGAAGACATCGAACTTGATGTCTGGGCTCGACTCATTTGTCACTATGACACATCTTAATGAGTACGTCTTGATCTTGCGCTTGCTGCTGTCTGGCAATTGATGAAAGCGCTTCCTATTCAGCTCGCTAAGTACGTCCAAGTCCCTTAGCGCGAATTGATTGTCCAGATAACGGTAAAGTGAAAAGATTCTCTGCTGACCGTCAATTACATCCAATTCGTAATCATCATTTTGTGACAGATAACAAGGGGGCACTGGCACACTTAGCAAGATTGACTCTACTAACTTCGAAGCCAACCTGTCATTCCAAACGTATTTGCGTTGAAAACTCGGCCGGGCTGAGTGTAGTGTTCCCTCTTCAATCTGTTCGAAGAGAGCACTTATGGCAATGTCGAACGGCTGAGTTACTAGTCTTCGTTCGACAATCGGCTCAGCATCGGGATCGACGTCCTCGTCTTCGAGTGGTCCCTCAATAAAACCTGCTTCCTTCGTTGGCATTCGCATGCTAGCCTACCTGTAAGTACGCACCAAAGAAAAGGAAGTCTACCGGGAGTACGTCTCAAACGGGTCGGGCATTTCGACGTAGTTGTGGCGGTCGACGGCGACGCCGGACCAGTCGAACACATAGAAGCGTGGGCCGCGGCGGTCGATGATCTTGCGCACGAGTTCTGAGCGTCCCTTTGCGCGGGTGTCGGGCGGCGGATCGGTCTGCGCGAGGACGATGTCGGCGTCCTCCACTATCGAGCGAACGCCGGACGTCTCGGCATAACCACCGAACAGGGACTTTGCGGGATCGATGTTGTGGTACTCAAGGTCGACGGAGTGGAGGGCGTCGTCGTGCCACGCCTCCTCTTCTGAACTGCCGCCCACCGCCGGCCCCTTTGCCGCGGAAGGGAGAGGGGGATCTTGGGTGCTCACCTCGCGGATGTACTCTTCGACGATCTTCTTCTTTGCGACCCAGTCGATCCGGTCTCCCATCGCGAGGGGGTCCTTCTCCAATCCATCGAGGACGGACTCCCACTCCTTGAGCACCCAGTCGACGTCGGGCGAGGAGCCGAAGTAGCGCTGCGCAAGGCCGAGGTAGACGCGCTGCACCTCGATCGCGCCCATCTTGCGGCCGTCGAGCATCGTCACCGGCCACTTGTAGGACTGGTCGCGCGAGACCTCGCGCAGAGCGATGATCGGTTCGGCGCAGCGCAGTTCGGGAGGGATCAGGCCGTCTTCGATCAGCGCGAGGACCAACGACGTCGTGCCGACCTTGAGCGCGTAGGCGTACTGGTTCTGGTTCGACTCGCCGAAGAGGACGTGCAGTCGGTGCATGCCCTCGTGCGCGTAGAAGTGCTCCCACTTGGGGTTGATGAGCGCGCGGTTGAAGCGCACGCGCGAGGCGACGGTCTTGATGATGTGGTCGGCGCGCTGGGAGAGTTGGAAGGGGACCGTGTCGTCCTCGTAGACGTGATAGACGTGCGAGACCCAGATGTAGTCGACGGGGTTCTCGACCATGTCGTAGTAGTCGGGCGAGCCGCCGCCCGCGAGGAGGTGGCCGCCGACGCGTCCGACTCCTGCGAATATCTGGCGAGTGACGAGGAAGGGATAGAGTTGCGGCGCCTGGATGGAGAAGAAGTCCTCGGTCATCTTGACGAGGTAGTTCTCGTGGCAGCCGAAGGTGTGGCCGCCGAAGTGGTCGACGGAGTTGTTGTAGACGTCGACCTCGTCGGTCAGGCCGAGTTCTTCGATCGCGCGGACGACGATCCGGTGCCCCGCCCTGTCCTGGGCGACGATGTCTTTGAGGGAGCGGCACTCCGCGGTCGCGTACTCCAGGTGCGAGCCGACCGCGTCGATGTAGAGACGCCCGCCGTTGATGAGGAAACCGCCGCTCTCGGCGGGCTCGAAGACGTCGTCGCGTGAGTGGAGGTCGATGAGGCCAAGGCGCTGCTCGTAGAAGACGTGGTCCTTGATCATTTCGACCACGCGCTCGGGGGTGCCTGCGGACTCGGCGACGAGGGTCCCAAACTCGGTCTCTACGCCAAATATCCGGTCACAAGGCCCACGCCGCATCGCGTCTATTCTACGCCCAGGAGACCGAAGGGGGCGTGGCGACGTACAATAGCCAGGGCCGATGGAGCCGCTGTCGCAACGCAAAGAGAACATCCTGCGGGCCGTGATCGTCGAGTACGTCGCGGCGGCCGAGCCCGTGCCCAGCGAACTGCTGGCGCAGAAGTACGACCTGGGGGTGCGCAGTGCGACGATCCGCAACGAACTCGCCGAAATGGCCGAGCAGGGCTTCTTAGAGCAGCCGCACACCAGTTCGGGGAGGGTGCCGAGCGACCAGGGCTACCGGTACTTTGTCGACCGGCTGCTGGTGGGGACGCCGCTGGAGAAGGAGAAGAAACGACAGGTCAACGAGGCGACCGACGAAGAGGACACGCTGCGCGAACTGCTCAAGCACACGACGAAGGCGCTGAGCCGCCTGACGCACCTGTTGAGCGCAGCGGCGACGCTGCGCGAGGGGAACGTGCCGGTGCGGAACGCGGTGCTGACCGTGCTGGGGCCGACCCGCGCGCTGCTGGTCGTGATCCTGCACAACGGCCTTGTCGAGAACCGCGTGGTGGAACTGCCGCAGGGGACGACGATCGAGCAGGTCGGGCGGATCAACGAGGCGTTGGCGGCGCACGTCGAGGCGAAGACGCTTGGCCACCTGACGCGGTGCAAACCGTTTTCGACTGGCGATCCGCCGACCGACAGACTTGCGAAGGTCGTGTGCGCGCGCGTGCAGGACGTGGCACGCGCTCTCACCCAGGGACAAGTGATCATCGAGGGTGAGGAGTACATTCTCTCACAGCCAGAGTTCCAGCGCGACGCCGCGCTCTTGGAGCGGCTGGTTGCGAACCTCGAAGACGAGTCGGCGATCAGGCAGGCGCTCGTCGCAGAGTCGGACACCTTCCCTGCCGTGACGATCGGCAAGGAGAACCCAGACGAAAAGATGCACACTCTCTCGATCATCCGGCAGACGTTCTCGGTCGGTGACGAAGAGGCGGGGACGATCGCCATTATCGGGCCGACGCGGCTGAACTACGAGCACGGCATCCGGCTGCTCGACTACACCGCGATCGCGATCGGCGAGACGCTGACGAAACTTCTGCGCTAGCCGACCGAGAAGAGACTGTCGGCCAGGATCGGGTTCACCTGGATGTCCTTGTAGTTCGTAGTGCCCGCCAGTTTGTTGTCGGCGTTGGAGACCGTGATGGTGGTCGGCATCCAGACTCCTGCGACCTCGACCGGGTTCGTGTACTCGAAGGTCGCCATGAGGAAGCCGCCGCGGTTGGCGAACCACTGGCGCCTGGTGATCATCTTCTTTTGCGGATCGACCCAAATTCGGTGGCGCGATTTGTCCTTGTCGAGGCCAGGGCCGTAGGTGACGTCGAAGACGTATTCGCCGGTCCTGCGGTCTGTGCGGACGAAGTCGGCTTTGAAGAACCCATCGAAGAGGTCCGGGGGCATGAGGCCGAAGTCGAAGGCTGTCTGCCTCTTGCCCGGCGAGTTCTGCAGATTGAGTTTCTGCGAGAGGCGCGCCTTGGGGATGCTGAGTTTGCGGATCGGGCCGTTGATGACCATGAGGATCTCGCTGTCGTCGACCTTAGACTCCATGCGGATCATGAACGGCTCTTTGAGCCATACGTCCATGCTCTTGAACCTGTAGGACTGGGCGAAGTCCTTGTTGATTTTTTGGAGCTCGGCCATGTTCGAACTCCCGACGACCGCTTTGAAGGTAGCGGACTTGAGGTTGGTCTGCAGGACGTCCTGGATCGACGGAGTCTGCGTGAGGGCTATGCTGGCGGCAAAGATTGCGAGGCACATTTGTTTTTTGGGCTCCAAAAAAGCGCGACCGAAACCCCGGCCCGCGCTGTCTGTATACTATACAGACGGGCTACGGGCGTCCCAGGTACGAAGAAATGGGCCGTAGACTAGAAGTAAGGCAGAAATGATCGACCTCGACTCCCCGCAAGAGTTCCTGGATCGACGGATGCGGTCGGTGGACCGGCGGCGGCTGCTTGTGCCGCGCGATCCACAACAGGTCGTGGACTTTTCTGTGCGCCTGTACCACAAGTTAGCGTGGCCGATCCTGCGCTTGACGATCCCTTCGATGATCCTGCTTTATGCGGGGCTGATCTTCTTCCAGGGCTTTGTGATTCCTGGGCTGATGTCGACCAGCCACCCGAACGACATCAAGATCCAGTTCTCAGAGGTCATGGTGGTCTATGGGGTCGCGCTGTTCGTCGCACTGCCTGTCGTCGTGATCGCGCTCAGTTACACGGTCGGCCTGACGACACGGTTGGCCTCGAGTTACATTTTGGAGCAGCGGATCGACCTCGACGAGGGGATCGCCGCTGCGCGCAAGGGGGCGCAGACCATGGTGGGGCTGCTGTTGCACGTGTTCCTGCGTGCGGGGATCATCCTCATGCTCGCCGGGTCACTTTTCATGGTGAGTGCGTACTTCAACCAGTCCGGGTATTCGGACGGGATGGCCGACCTCGCGGGAAGTTTCGCGTTTCTGGGGATGATTTCTGGGTTCATCGCCGCGCCGCTGGTGATGAGCCGCATGAGCCTCGCGCCCGCTGCGGCGACGATCGAGAACCTTGGTGCGAGAGAGGCGATGTCCCGCAGCGCTCTACTGTTGAAAAAGGCGAGACACATACCGAGCGGATACGAGACGCTCTTGAAAATCTGGGGCATCTCACTGCTCGTCGGGCTGATCCTCTGGGGCGGTTTCCAGGCGTCGTTCGCGATGGCGGGCGTCTCGGCGTTCGTCAACGAATACGCCAATGTCAGCATCGGCTCTGCGCTGCTCGCCGAGACTCTGAGAACCCTGCCGTCCTTCGCCGCTCTTTGGATCGTAACGCCGTTCGTCGCCTGCGGATGCACGGTAACCTACTTTGACCGTCGCGTGCGACTGGAGGCGCTCGACATTGAAACGATGGCCCATGACGTCCTTCAAGGCACTGAAACCGCTGATCTGCGCCTTTAGCATCGCGGTCTTGTCCGCGTTGGCGCTTTGCTCGGACCTCACTGATTTCCGAGACCAGGTTCGTGCATGTACAACGGCCGATGCGCTCCAAAAGGCGCTCAACATGGCGCCCGACGTTATCACAGAGGACACCAACTACAGATACTATCTGGAGCAGCCGATCCAGGACCGCATCGCGTCGATCCAACGCAGCAACCCACAAAGCACTGTCAATTGGAAGACGCTGCAGGGCTGGCTCCTCGAACAGATCGATGCGGAAGTGATGCTTCCAAGCGGTTCTATGCCGGGCAAGGTGAAAGACCCGAGGGCCGCCGCAAACCAGATCCTCTCTAACCCGCTTTACCTCGACCCTAAGCGCCGTGAGTCGCGCAACTGGATCGGCCAGGCGGCCGAAAGGATGGGAGCCAGGATCGCGGCGTTCTTAGAGTGGCTTTCCAGCCTGTTCCACATGAAGAGCACGCCAGGCATCGCCCCCGGAGCGGGGTTGCTGAACGGACTCAGGTTTGTGGCGTGGGCGCTGATCATCCTCGCCATCGCCGTCGTGCTGTTCTTCGTTATCAAGAACTACGCGGGCGCCTCTCGTAAGAGGCGTGTGGGAGGCATCTTGGAAGACGACGAGCCGGACCGCACGGCGGATCAGTGGCTGGAGCACGCCGAACTGCTCGCATCAGAAGGGCGGTATCGAGAGGGAGTGCGGTGCCTGTACATCGCCTGTCTGGTGCGATACGACGACGGACGGATCGCGCGCTTCCGCCGGTATGAGACGAACTGGGAGCACTTGTATCGAATCGAGGCCAGTCCCACCAGGCCGCAGGAGATCGACTTCCGCCACGTGACGCAGCGGTTCGACAAGATCTGGTACGGGCACATGGTGAAGGGAGTGGAGGACTACGACGAATTCAAGGAGGTGTACACGGCGCTTTGCGAAGCACTCAAGAAACAGGCGGCGGCCTGAGTCGGTGGACGATCACGACCGGGGCGTGGATCCTGGCCGGACTCCTGATTATTACGGCTTCTCTGATCTTTGGGAACCGCCAGGAGAACACTGGTTTTCCGAGCATCACGAACACGAAGCCAAGCGGGTTCGCGGCGTTCGCCGAACTGTTGCGGCGCGACGGGTACGACCTGTCGCTCGAGCGGTCCGCGAAACTCGACCTCTCGGGCGCAGATCTTGTGATTTCTACAGAGTATCTGGAAGGAGAGCGCCGCAACAGCCTGCTTTCTGTGGCGAGCGACGACGAGGAAGAGGCGCCGCCGGAAGAGGACACGACTCCGGGCTATGTGAAGGCGCTCGATAAGTTTGCCGAGGGCGGCGGCACCGTGCTGACCATCAAGAACAGCGAGAACTTCGACGGCGCGGTGCAGAGCGTGCCGTCCAAAAGCGGGACGGTCTCTGCGAAGGACCTGAACAAGAAGTACTCCTTGAGACTTGCGTTCAGCAGCGTGCTGCCCAGGCCAAGCAAGAACCAGGCGGCGCCTTACGTCGCATGGTACAACCAGGGCAACCCTTACGTGACCTTTACCAAGTCCGGTTCGGGCCTGCTGGTGACGGTCGCCGACGGACTTCCGATCACGAACCACTTTCTAGGCGAGGAGCAGGACGCCGAGTTCTTCCTCGACCTCGTTCGGTCGCTGGCAAAGCCGGGCGCGCACATCAAGGTCATCGAGGCCGGCATCGGCAACGCGGTGACGCCTTCGCCGACGAACATGCTCGGGCAGTGGGCGGTGTTCGCGCGGTGGCAGGCCGTGCTGCTGTTCGTGGTCATTGTGTACACGCTCGGTCGGCGGTTCGGGCTCCCTGAGAAGGACAAGCGGTCGGTGCAGGGTACGCGCGAACTGTTCGATGCGGTCGCCGACGTGCTACGGCGCTCGCACAACACCGGGCTAGCGCTCGACAACTTGTTGCACGAGTGCGACTTCAGAATCAGGCGCGCTCTGCACCAGCCGTCGACGGTCTCGCGGGCTAACATGCTCCAATTGGTGCCCGCACCTCTGCGTGAACAGTATTTGAACATCTCAGAACTTGCCGTTTCCAAATGCACGCCTGCGGTGGCGACCGCATCGGCCAAGAGGCTCCTCGACCTGCTCCAGGCGTTCGAGGCAGACACCAGAACGACCTTAGGAAAGAAGACCGCGTGACCGAATTCGATCCGCAGTCGCCCGAGTTTCAAGCCCGGGAGATCAGGAAGTTTGCGCGCGTTCTCGGTATCGCTGCGGCGATCTTGGCGGCGCTGCCCGCACTGATCGGCTGGCTGGCGACGCCCTCTGGCCGGCAGTACTTGCCCTTCCACATGTCGCTTGACGACCACATGGTGTACGCGGCGTGGATGCGGCAGGCGATGGACGGCCACATTTTGTTCGACAACAGGTTCACCACGGCCGCGCAGCCGGGTCTCACTTTTCATGCGTTCTTCCTGCTGCTCGGATGGATTGCGAAGGGTATCGGGATTCCGGCTACGTTGGCACTTGCGAGGATCTCGCTTTCCTACCTCGTAGTAAGGCAGATCGGCGAACTGCTGGTGCGTCTCAACTTCAAGAGTTTCGCGGGCAAATATGCGCTTGTGATCGCCTGCTTTGGCGGAGGAGTGTCGTTCTTGTTCTGGCAGACTTACGGCGACGCCTACAGTCCGCCTGGGAACTGGTTCACGACTTTGATGATGGGGAGACAGCCGATCGACAACTGGCAGCCGGAGGCGTTCGTCTTCCCGTCGATGCTGACGAACGCGCTCTTTCTGGCGTCGGCGTGCCTGATCATTTGGACCCTGAACAGCGTCCTTGACTGTCGAAAGTCGTGGAAGCCGGTAATCCCCGGTGCGATCGCGTTCGGGCTGCTCATGAACATCCACAGTTACGACGTTCTGCTCGTGGCGCTCGTGCTCGTGGCATTCGCCGCGACGATGCTTGTCACGAAGTCGTTGAGCGGGCAGTGGGCGCTGCGCACGCTCGTGATCGGGCTCGGCGCGGTGCCTGCGGCCCTGTGGTTCGTCTACGTGCTGCGCCACGACCCGGTGTTCCAATCAAGGGCGGCGACGCCGACCTTCACGGGCAGTTTCCGACAGATCGCTATTGGAATTCTTCCACTCGTCCTGCTTGCGTGCATCGCAGTCGTGCGCTCGGACATTGCTGCAAGGAGGAGGTATCTGGGGCTCGCCGGTCTCGCCGTTCTGT